>Ga0209800_10003932_pt1 | contig 11342 bp, 11 predicted proteins | sample Higcelweek8metaG_FD_187174 | JGI IMG/M metagenome (GOLD analysis project Ga0209800, IMG submission 187174) | Freshwater pond sediment microbial communities from the University of Edinburgh, under environmental carbon perturbations - High... | ecosystem: Environmental > Aquatic > Freshwater >... | reverse complement strand
AGAAACAGACCAGGGAACTTCAAGTCCCAAGGCTAACTGAAAAAGGTCAAGATCTCTCATGACGGGGTAATTACCACGGGTAAGCATAATTCACAATGAACTACCCACTTGAAACAGCGAGGAACCCTTTTTATACAGGATATCCTGCTGGCGATTGAACGGATTGAATCTTTCATCAGCGGTATGGAGTATGAGGCCTTTGTAGAAGATGACAAGACATTAAGTGCTGTTGTGCGCAAACTGGAGATCATCGGAGAGGCTGCCAAACAGCTCCCCGACTCCTTTACCCTGCAACATCAGGAGATACCCTGGAAACTGATTGCCGGGATGCGGGACAAATTGATTCATTTCTATTTTGGCGTTGATCCGCTCCTGGTCTGGCAGACTGTTAAAAACAGGTTGCCTGAACTACGTGCCGTTTTGCTATCGTCCAATGTAGTGACTGAAGTATTGAGTACCGGAAAGGTGCCGCCATGAGCATTACTGCCGCTGTAATTCAGTTTACCGTCAATCAGGGCGATCTTGACGCCAACCTGACCTATGTCCGTGCTGCCCTGAAACGGGTTGCAGAACAAGGGGCCAACCTGGTGGTGCTGCCGGAGATGTGGTCCACCGGATTTGCCTACAAGAATCTGGCTGAACTGGCACAACGTACCGAATCGGTAGTTGCCGAACTTTGTGAGCTTTCGGCACAGTACAAGCTGGTGATTGTAGGCAGCCAGCCTGAACCGGCTGACGATGGGCGGGTCTACAACACCATCCATGTTGTTGATAATGGTCAGGTGGTGGCTCGCTACCGTAAACTGCATCTTTTCTCGCTGCTGGGTGAAGACAAGGCGTTCAAGGGGGGTGACAGCTGGTGTCTGGCAGAAACCTCCATCGGCAAGGTGGGTGTGATCATCTGTTATGACCTGCGTTTTCCTGAGCTGTCCCGCCGACTGGCGCTGGAGGGGGCACGGGTCATCTGCGTGCCGGCCCAGTGGCCCAAGCCCCGTCAGGAGCATTGGCGGACACTGCTGCGGGCCAGGGCAATTGAAAACCAGCTTTATGTTGTCTCCTGCAACGCCTGCGGCCAGATTGGCAAGCTGGATTTTTTTGGTATGAGCATGGTGATTGATCCCAAAGGTGAGATACTGGCCGATGCAGGTGAGGATGCTTGCGAGGTTTCTGCGCTGCTTGACTGGCAAGCCATGGACGCATGGCGAGCCCAGATCCCCTGTTTCATGGATCGACGGCCTGAATTCTATTGAAGCAGTATTGTTTCTTGACGACTTTGTATATGAAGGATTAGGTTACTAAGATATTTACTTTGGAGGTTATCCCCGTGGGTATGGAAATGTTTTTTACCAGCACCGGGCTGGTGGTTAAAGCCGTTCTGCTGCTGCTGATCCTGTTTTCTGTAGTTTCCTGGGCGATCATTATGTACAAATTTGTTCAGGTTCAAAAGGCATTCAGCGAATCCGGGCGTTTCATGGATTTTTTTTGGAAAACCAAAAGGTTTGATACTATTGCCGCTCAAGCTGATCGCTTTTCAAGCTCACCACTTACGGCCCTGTTTAATGAAGGCTACAGTGAACTTAAACAGTTAATGGAGGCTGAAGGGGCCAAGCCGGATCACGGTGGGCTCAGTACTGATCTGGGCGGGGTTGCCAACGTTACCCGTGCCCTGCGCCGGGCCACCAACCTGGAGGTCAACCGGCTGGAAAAGTATACCACCTTCCTGGCAACTACCGGCTCAACCTCACCTTTTATCGGCCTGTTCGGTACGGTATGGGGGATCATGGTGGCCTTTGAAGGGATCGGCAAGACCGGTTCTGCTTCCCTGGCCGTGGTCGCTCCCGGTATTGCCGAGGCGTTGATCGCCACTGCGGTTGGTCTGGTGGCAGCCATCCCGGCAGTTATGGCGTATAACCATTTTCAGCACAAGATCAGGGTCCTGATTAAAGAGATGGACAGTTTTTCCACCGAGTTTCTCAACATTGTCCAGCGCAATATAGCCGGAAAGTAAGGGGGAAAAACCATGTCCATGGGTGGCAATGATGATGAACGTGGCATGATGGCACAGATTAACGTTACCCCGCTGGTTGACGTTATGCTGGTGCTACTGGTTATTTTTATGGTAACCGCCCCGATGATGCAACAAGGCGTACAGGTAAATCTGCCCAAGGCAGATACCAAAGGAATGACTGCTCAGGAAGACACGGTGATCGTTACCGTTGACAAAAACGGACATACCTTTATTAACAAGGATGAAGTACCGGGCGGTGATCTGCGCAACAAGTTGACCGAAATGTTCGCAACCCGTACCAAAAAAGAGATCTTTCTGAAGGCTGACTCAGGCGTGCCCTATGGTGAAGTAGTCCGCGCTATGGCCGAGATCAAGGGTGCAGGGATAGAACGGTTAGGAATGGTAACGGAGCCAGCCCAGAAATAGGCATGTACCAGCTTGCACACCACAAAGATACCGGACTGGGTATCAGTATTACAGCGTCTGTTACGTTTCACGTAGTGGCATTCGCTTTATTAATCTGGTGGCAACAGCTTATCCCTGACCTTGGGCCGGTTCAGGCTACTTATTACGTTGATGTCGTTAATCTCCCGGTTGCAAATCCCCGTTCAGGTAGTGCTACACAGACTGGCAATGAGGAAGTTCCAGCCCCGCAAACTCCCGCTCCAGCCGCCATGAAAGCGCCTGCAGCGCCAGCCAAACCTGCTTCTGGCAAAAAACCGGCTCCTGCTGGCGATTCTGCAGCATTTCAAGATCGTATGGCCAAGCTGGAAGGCAAGGTTGATGCTGATCGTCAGGCAGCCGCTTTTGAAGCACTTCGAAAAAAGGTAGCTTCAAAGGGCAAGGTCGGTATGCCACGGGGAACCGGCAACGAAGCTGGCAGCGACTACACCGCTTATATTCATTCTCGCCTTAAGGACGCCTTCCGCGATACCATCAGCTATCAAAGTCGCACTCCGTATGTGATGGTACGCCTGACCATAGACGGAGATGGGCGGATCATCAGAGTCCGTACGGAAAAAAGTAGTGGAGACAAAGTGTTCGAGCTTTCTGTGTCGAGAGCAATCACACTTGCTGAACAAAGCATAGTCCCACCGCCGAATCACAGCGTATATGAAGGGGCCTTTGTGTTTAAACCCCAGGGAGTAGCACAGAAATGAAGTTTTTTTTCCAATTGTTTCTTATCTGCCTCTTACTTTCAGGTTTGCAACAACCGGTTTTTGCTGCCAACTATATCGAGGTCACTGCAACGGGTAACCGGCTGCTAAAACTTGCTGTGGTCCCACCCCAGCCGATGGGGTCGGTAATCCGGCCAGACCTGGCCAATGAAACTGCAGAAGTTCACAATTTCGACCTGAATATGTCCGGGCTGGTTACTGTTGAACGTCGTGATGCACCGCTTCTGGCTAACGGATTGGCCTTGACACCGATTGACTTTATTCCCTGGCTGTCAGCGGGGTACGATCTGTTGATCCGTGGAGAATATGAGTTACGTGGCGAAGAATTAACCCTTGAGTTTCGTCTGTATGATGTTTTGGCAAAAAAGATGGTAACCTCAAAAAGATTTCTTGGTCGGGAAAAGGATCTACGACGTTATGCTCACACTTTCAGCGATGAGGTAGTGCGGGCTTTAACAGGTGAAAATGGTGCTTTTACCTCAAAGATAGTGTATGTCTCCAGCCAGCCAGGAAACAAGGAACTGTTTATGATGGACTGGGACGGACATAACCCCCAACAGCTGACCAAAAACCGTTCAATCAACCTTTCCCCCGATATCTCGCCTGACGGGAGAGAGATTATCTTTACCTCGTACAAACGTGGAAATCCTGATCTTTACAAGCGTGCCATTTCAAGCACTGTTGAAGTGCCGGTTTCAAGTCGGCGCGGGCTGAACATTACCGGTGCCTGGTCACCGGATGGCAAGAAAATAGCCCTGGCTCTGTCTAAAGACGGTAACACCGAGATTTACACCGTTGCCAAAGATGGTTCAGCCCCCAGTCGCTTGACAGTCAGCCGTTCAGCAAATGTTTCACCGGCTTGGCATCCTGATGGAAGCCGGATAGTCTTTGTTTCAGACCGTTTGGGGAAGCCACAGCTGTTTAGTATGGATACAAACGGCGGCAGTGTTGGAAGGTTTGGTAATGGTTCTGGCTATACCGTCAATCCATCCTGGTCCCCTAAAGGAGATAAACTCGCTTTTGCCCGGATGGTTGGCGGCTTTCAGATTTTTGTCGCCAATGCAGATGGAACTGGTGTCGTTCAGCTGACTTCAGAAGGGAACAATGAACGTCCACGCTGGTCCCCTGATGGACGGTTGATTATTTTCAGCTCCCGGCGTGGAGGTCAGGAGGCGCTCTACGTAATGCGCTCTGATGGTTCCGGGCAGACAAAAGTCAGTCGCACGAAAGGGGTCAACCAACATCCGGTATGGACTCCACGGGGACCATGAAAAAATATTGGTCAGAACATTGCAAAATACTCTAATCGATGTATAATCATTCAATAAAGCTTTAACGATCAGCATACCGCTCAATACCATCGGTAGACAAGGAGGAAGTAATGAAGAATGGATTTAAAGGGACTGTTGTAGCTCTGGGTATAGTTTCAATGATGGCTGCAGGTTGCGCAAAGGAAGAGGTAGTCAAGAAGGACGAGCCAATCGCGCCACCGGTTGTTGCCCAGCCTGTTAAACCGGTTGAACCTCCTCCTGTCCAGCAGGAGGCACCAAAGCCTCAGCAAGAAGTAGTAGTTGCACCAACAGCCCCAGAAGTAATTGCTCTTGAGACCGTTTACTTTGATTTTGACAAATCGGATCTGCGTAAGGATTCCCGTGACGCACTTTCAAAAAATGCTGAAACCCTCTTGAAGCAGGCTGCTGATGCCAAAATTCAGATTGCAGGTCATTGCGACGAGCGTGGTTCAGACGAGTATAACCTGGCTCTGGGTGAGCGTCGCGCCAAGTCAGTTGCCAAGTATCTGACCACCCTTGGCGTTAAGGCAGACCGGATCAGCACCATCAGCTATGGTAAAGAGAAGCCTGCAGTGCAGGGAAATGGTGAGGCTGCCTGGTCAAAGAATCGTCGTGCAGAGTTTGTAATCGTCAAGTAAGTTCTTGCTCTACTGCATGACAACTGAAAGCACCGGCTGCCGGATTTTTCCGGTGCCGGTGTTTTTTTATGCGCTGCATGCTTGACATTTTAGGTTTTGATATATATTGATTTTGATATATTTAATTATGGGGTGGAACAATGCAGGTAAAGCAGATCATGTTGGTGGGGCTGATTTCGCTGGTAACAGGCGCAAACGCGCATGCCTCTGAGATACAGCGAATTACGTTGCGTGAAGCGATTACTCAGGGGCTTGAACGGAATAATCAGGCTCGATCAGCTAAATTTCAGGCAGAATCAGCCCGATCCGGTGCTTCAGCCGCTTCATTACACTATTTGCCGAGTGTAACCGTCGAAGAGGCCTGGTCCCGTTCTGACCTGCCGGTTAACACCTTTATGATGAAGCTGAATCAAGGCCGCTTCACCAATCAGGATTTTGATGCAGCCAAGTTGAATAACCCCGCGCCGGTAAGCGATTTCAAGACCATTGTGTCGGTGGAACAGCCGATTCTGGTGCCTTCTGCCTGGGCAGGCCAAAAGGTGGCACAGCGTGGTGCCGAGCGCCAGGAGGCGGTTGCCGAGCAATCCCGTCAGCAGACCGCCTTTCAGATATTTCAGTTTTACCTGGAAGTGCAGAAAGCCCATGCTCAGTTAAAGGCCACAGTAAAGGCACTTGATGAGGCGAGGGAAAGCAAACGGCAGGCGACGGTCAGGACAGCAGCAGGCCTCGGGCTTAAATCCGATGAACTACGGGCTACAACCCAACTTGCTGCCATGGAACAACAGAATATCAGTGCGGCAAACAATCTGACCCTGGCCCGGATGCAGCTTGCCTTGGCAACAGGTGGACAGCCAGGCGATGAACTGGATGTTGCGGAATCAGTACAGCTGAAGCGTCCTGAACGGGAATTGGTCGGCCTGATTGGGCTTGCCCAGCAGGAACGGCGTGATCTGCGGGCATCGGAGCGGGGCAAAGAACAGGCCGATGCTGCCCTGCTTCTGGTCCGTTCCGGATTTTTGCCAGCGGTGGGGGCTGTTGGTGCATGGCAGATGAATGACAAAAACAGTCTGTTTGGTAGAGACCATGATGCCTGGATGGTTGGGGTATCCCTACGCTGGAATATCTTTGATGGCTTTCGTACCTGGCATGGCAGTGGCCAGGCCCAGGCCTCTCGATCAGCTGCTAACGAATTGCTGGAGCAGACCAGAAAAGAGGTCAGTTATCAGGTGCATGAGGCCTGGCTGCGCCGGATAGAAGCAGAGAAACGACGCGAAGTGGCCAGCTCTGCAGTTGCCGCCGCAGATGAGGCAACCCGGCTGCTGGCAAAACGTTTTGACAATGCCCTGGCAAGCATGGTCGAGCTGTTGGATGCCCAGAGTGCCTTAAATCAGGCCCGAGCCAATCTGGTGGAAAGTGATGCCAATCTGATGCTTGCCACTGGCCGTCTCTACCACTCCGCTGGTATCTTTCTGAAGGAGGTTCAGTAATGAATCGTTCATATAACGTTGCGCTAGTAGTAACTATTGCCGTTTCTCTTGGCCTGACCGGCTGTTCCGACACCAAGCACGGAGCACAGGCACCACCACCGGCCGTAAGCGGTCTGACCGTAACTGCCGTCAAGGTATCAGACCTGCCAGAGACACTGGATGTGGTCGGTACTGTTCGTGCACGTACCAGCGCTATGGTTTCTGCCCGGATTCCTGGTACCGTCAGTGTATTGCATGTACGGGAAGGGGATCGGGTGCGCAAAGGCCAACTGCTGGGACAACTTGATTCCAAAGAGAATCTGGCCCAGGCCACCGGTGCTGTTGCGGCAATTGATGAAGCAAAACGTGGCGTAGAAGAGGCACAGGCTCGGCAAAAACTGGCCGATAGTACCTTTGGGCGCTTTAAAAAACTGTATGATGAGCAGGCCCTGACCCGCCAGGAGTTCGATACCCGTCAGACCGAGCGTGATCTGGCCCACCAGGCAGTTGCCCGTGCAGAAGCCCGGTTGCGTCAGACCCAGGAGACATCGCGTGCTGCAGGTGCTTTGGCTGACTATACCAGGATTGTAGCACCGATTTCAGGCATTATCGTGGCAAAACAGGCTGATCTTGGCTCCACAGTCTTTCCTGGTCAACCGCTGATGACCATCGATGATGAAGGTAGCTACCAGCTTGAACTTGCCATCCCTGAATCACAGGTGCGTGCAGTGCGTGCAGGCACCCCGGTGCAGGTACAAATTGATGCAACCGGGAACAGCTTTTCAACACGGGTGACAGAGGTGGTACCAACCAGTGACCCGGCCAGCAGAACCTACACCGCCAAGGTAGCGATCCCGCAAAAAGGGGTACGCAGCGGGATGTTCGGGCGGGGCAGTATTGCGTTGGGCAGTTCGGTCAAAGGGGTTCGGGTCCCCCGTTCGGCGGTCTTTGAACGTGGTGCACTGACCGCAGTCTGGTCAGTCGGTACTGATGAAATTGTCAGGATGCGTCTGGTAAAGACCGGCCGAGTTGTGGGGGACAGTATCGAAATTTTATCCGGCCTGGCTGATGCAGACCGAATCGTGACCGCCGGCATGGAAAAGGCGGTTGATGGGGCTCGCCTTCAAACTACTTCGGGAGGTTCAAAATGATGAAAACATCTCTGCTGATACTCGCATTGCTGCTTAGTCTGGCCTCTGTTGCTATTGCAGACAACTTCCGCTGCCCCAATGGCGAGATAGTCTCCACTGGTGATCGTCAGTCGATAGTAGCCATGAAATGCGACCCACCGTCCTACAAAAGCACCCGAACCGAGAGTGAAGCAGGCTACAAGGGTGCTACTATATTGGTGTCCATAGAAGAATGGACCTACAACGAAGGCCCCAATCGTTTGGTACATATCCTTACCTTTCGTAACGGTCTTTTAGACTCGGTGCAAACTGCAGGATTCGGCAAGTAGAGGAAAGATCATGCTCAAGCTAGGATTTGCGGGGAAGATTGCCCGCGCCTTCATAGATTCAAAACTGACACCACTGATTGTGGCGGCTTCGCTGTTGCTGGGTCTGTTTGCAATCAAGATGACCCCCCGTGAAGAGGAACCGCAGATTTCGGTACCGATGGTGGATGTCTATCTACCGATGCCCGGTTCATCCCCCCAGGAGATACAGGAACGGGTAGTCAAGCCGTTTGAAGGGAAACTGTGGGAAATTTCAGGGGTTGAGTACCTCTACTCCATGAGCCGACCCGGCATGGGTGTCATTACGGTTCGCTATAAAGTCGGCGAAAATATGGAGGAATCGCTGGTCAAGCTCTACAACAAGGTGATGAGTAACCGCTCCCTGTTGCCTGCTAGTGCCGGTGATCCGCTGGTGGTCGCCAAATCAATTGATGATGTACCGATTCTGGCCCTGACGCTCTGGTCAGATCGCTATGATCACACCATGCTGCGCAAGCTGGCCCGTGAAGTCTGTGATGAACTCAAAAAGAGTGAGAATGTCTCTGAGGCGGAGATCAAAGGTGGTTTGACCCGACAACTGCGGGTTGTTCTTGATGCGTCCCGGCTGGCAGGCTACGGCCTTTCTCCGCTGCAGGTGGCTGGTGCCCTGCAGGCAGGTAACAAGGCGTTGCCCTCCGGTGCCTTCAGTGGCGCCAACAAAGAGATGCTGGTGGAGACCGGATCGTTTTTGCATAACCAGGATTCACTGCGCCAACTGGTGGTGGGGGTCTATGGTGGCAAGCCGGTCTATCTGGATGATGTGGCAAAAATAGCAGACACCACCAAAGAACCTGAGGACTATGTCTTCATGGGTATGGGACCGGCTGCAGCGGAAAATGGGCTGACCGGTAATCGGGCCCAGGATTATCCGGCCGTTACGGTATCAATCGCCAAGCGTAAAGGCGCCAATGCCACCTGGGTGGCAGATGATCTGGTTAAAAAAGTTGAGTTTATGAAGGGCAAGGTGATCCCGTCTGATGTGCAGGTGACGGTAACCCGTAACTACGGCGAGACTGCCCGGGAAAAGAATAACGAGCTGCTGTTTCACATGTTCCTGGCCGCCATTTCGGTTACGATCCTGATCGCGCTGTTCATGGGCTGGCGTGCCGGTGCCGTGGCAGCCATTGCCATCCCGGTTACCCTGGCCTTGACCATGCTGATCTTCTACCTGATCGGCTACACCCTGAACCGGATTACCCTGTTTGCCCTGATCTTCTCCATCGGCATTCTGGTTGACGATGCGATTGTGGTGGTGGAGAACATCCATCGCTATTTCACCACTACGGTAATGAAACCGCTGGATGCGGCGATCAAGGCGGTGGATGAGATCGGCAACCCTACGGTGCTGGCCACCTTTGCGGTTATTGGCTCAATCCTGCCGATGGGGTTTGTGGGTGGTCTGATGGGACCCTACATGCGGCCAATTCCGGTGGGGGCCAGTATGGCGATGCTGCTCTCCATGTTTATCGCCTTTATCGTCACACCCTATTTTGCTTACCGTCTGATGAAGGGGCACCATGAGACAGAGGATGAGCTTAAAGAATCAAAGCTGACGGTTTTTTACCGGCACTGGATGGGCCGTTTGCTGCATGATGTCAAGCTGCGTAACGGTTTTCTGGCACTGGTGGTGGTGCTGCTGCTGGGGGCCTGTTCCCTGATCTACTTTAAAGCGGTCACGGTCAAGATGCTGCCGTTTGATAACAAGAACGAGCTGCAGGTGATCATCGATGCACCTGAGGGGACACCGCTGGAACAGACCGCCCGGATGACCCGCGAGATGGGGGATGCCCTGCGCTCCGTGCCGGAAGTTACCGATTTCCAGAGCTATGTGGGGACCAGCGCACCGTTTAACTTTAATGGTCTGGTCAGGCATTATTTCCTGCGTAAAGGTCCCAACCTGGCTGATATTCAGGTCAACCTGCAGCACAAGACCGAACGTAAGGCCCAGTCCCATGATATTGCCAAAAAGATCAGACCACTTCTGACTACGGTGGCAGACCGCTACGGCGCACGGGTCAAGGTGGCTGAGATTCCGCCTGGTCCGCCAGTGCTCTCAACGTTGGTGGCAGAGGTTTACGGTCCCAATGATGCGGCCAGGGCCTCTGTTGCAGAGCAGATCAAGGGAATCTTTGCCAAGACCAAGGGGGTAGTGGACGTAGACTGGTACCGTGAGTCTGACCAGCCTAAGCTGACCCTGACCGTGGATCGTGAAAAGGCTGCCCTGTCCGGTATTTCAGTGGATGAGGTTTCCAAGGCGCTGCGGGTTGCCCTGGCAGGTATGGATGTGGGCATACTGCATCTGCCCAAGGAAAAAGAGCCGGTAACCATCAACCTGCGTTTAGCTGAGTCACAGCGCAGTTCACTGGCAGCCCTGTCTTCCATCTATCTGCCCGGTCCCAAAGGAAGCGTGCCGCTGTCGCAACTGGTCAAGCCGAGCCAGGGCAATGAGGAAAAAACCCTCTATCGTAAAAACCTGAAGAATGTGGTGTATGTAATCGGCGATGTTGCCGGGGTGATCGAGGCACCGGTCTATGCCATTTTGAAGATGCAGAAACAGATTGCTGATCTGCCCACTCCCGATGGCTCAAAGATCGAGATTCTGGCATCACGGCAGCCCTGGTCTGAAGAAAAAATGGGGATGAAGTGGGATGGTGAGTGGCATATCACCTATGAGGTATTCCGGGATCTGGGGATCGCCTTTGCCGCAGTCATGGTGTTGATCTACATCCTGGTGGTGGCTTGGTTCAAGGATTTTACCACCCCGATCGTGATTATGGCACCGATTCCGCTGACCCTGATCGGTATTCTGCCGGGTCATGCCCTGTTTGGAGCCTTCTTCACCGCCACCTCCATGATCGGCTTTATCGCCCTGGCCGGGATCATTGTGCGGAACTCGATCATCCTGATTGATTTTGCCGAGATGAAGCGGAAAGAGGGGATGAAGCTGGATGAGGCGATCATCGAGGCCGGCGCAGTCCGTTTCCGCCCCATGCTGTTGACCGCTGCAGCGGTGGTGGTGGGTAGCTTTGTGATCGTGTTTGATCCGATCTTCCAGGGGCTGGCCATTGCCATGATGTGCGGAGAGATCGCTTCAACCACCTTGTCGCGGGTCACCATCCCGATTCTGTACTTCCTGGTGCAGGGATGGAAAGAACGTCACCATGTCGGGCAGCCTGAAGCTGCTGAACAGAACGTATAAAGGAGAATGAACGTGTATATTGAACGTATTGTCAGAATCGTGGCTGGTGCTTTTATTGTTATTTCG
>Ga0209800_10003931_pt1 | contig 11343 bp, 9 predicted proteins | sample Higcelweek8metaG_FD_187174 | JGI IMG/M metagenome (GOLD analysis project Ga0209800, IMG submission 187174) | Freshwater pond sediment microbial communities from the University of Edinburgh, under environmental carbon perturbations - High... | ecosystem: Environmental > Aquatic > Freshwater >... | reverse complement strand
GCGGACCCTCTGCTCCGAACTGGAGATCGGGGAAAATGCGCTCGAGGTGACCCCGGACAGCCCGCCCGCCGAAAAACTTTCCGCAAAGGGGCGGGATGCACGGGCCTTCCTTACCTCTTCCGGAACGAATCTGCTGGTCGCGCCCCTGCGTTCGCACCGGAGCAAGGCTTCCGTCAAGGAGCCTTTCCTGTGGGTGCTGGAATACAAGGATGCCGTGCCGCAGCATGTGGGGGCCTCCCTGACGCTTCTTTCGGCCGACTACGGAAATGCGCTCTGGATGCATGTTCCGCAGAGCGGCTTCCGTCATTTTTTCCATTGGCTGCGGAAAATCACTTTCATGAGAGTGTTCCTGTTTCTGCTTCTGGCCTTTTTTGTGGCGATGTTCACCGTTCAGGTGGAACATACGGTTTCAGCGGAGTTCGTGGTGAAGCCGAAGTCGATGTTCAGCGCCTACGCATGGTTCGACGGTGTGGTGAAAACCTGCTTTTTCAATGACGGAGACAAAGTCAAGGCAGGGGATGCGATTCTGGAATACAACACGGACCGTATGCGTTTCCAGCTGGCGTCCGCCGAGGCGTCCTTCAAGGAAACCGATGCCGAATATGTTCAGGAGTCCATGGCGTCTTTCACCGAAAAGGAACGGCTTGGGAGGCTCAAGATTCTGGTCCACAAGCGTGAACAGTCACAGGTCGCCATTGCCGAAGCGAAATGGTATCTGGGGCACAGCGTGGTAAGGGCTCCGGTCTCCGGGATTCTGGCCATTACGGATGGAAGTGCGGACAAGCTGGCCGGACGCGCTGTGCGTCTTGGAGAGCGTTTGTTCGACATCTTTTCCGACACCGGCATGATTGCGGAAATCATGGTCAACGAGAAAGATGCATCCGTGCTGGAAGGGCATCCGCGCATCACGCTGTTCCTTCATACGCGTCCGGAACTTCCGATTCCAGTGAAAATCCTCTCTTCCCGTTATTATCCCGAGCTTACCGAACAGAACATCTACAGTTACAATCTGAAGGTGGAAATGGGAAATGATGTTCCGGGACTTCGCTACGGAATGCGGGGAGTTGCCCGGGTGACGGGTGAAAAGGTCAAGCTGGGTTATTATCTTTTCCGGAGCCTGATGCTCTGGTACCGCGGGTTGTGAGAAATGGAAAGATCGGAAGCCAGGGAACGGATCGTCAACGGGAACGGGCAGGAAGGCGGACAACCTTCTCCGCCTCTCGCTCCTGGCGCCGCAAAAGAAGCGCAGACGGGAAACATCCGGTCCGACATCCAGTTTATCCCCCCGGGTGAACAAGGCGAGCATGCCATGATCTATGATCCGTTGGCGGAAAGCTATTACAAGCTCTCCGACCGCTCCTGCCGGATTCTCCGTCTCCTCGACCGCAACTATCCGCTGGATGAATTCATTGCTCGTGTGAACGATGCCGGAATCGATGCGGACCGTGAGGAAGTTCTGGAAATTCTCAGCTTCATGCATACCAGCGGACTGATGGTTCCGGAATACGGTGTGATGGACAGCCGTGTGGGAAGATACAGGGAAATGAAGGAGAAGACGTTCTTCAACCGGATCATGTCCATGTATCTGTTCTTCAGACTTCCTCCGATCCATCCGGACCGCTTTTTCACGGCCACCATGCCGTTTGTGAAAGTAATTTTCAACCGCTGGTTCCTCTGGATGCTGGCGTTGTCCGCCCTGATGGGATATGTCCTGATGATCCGTCAGTGGAACGAGGCCTACACGATGTTCCTGAACTCTCTGTCATGGTCGAATCTTGTGAACTACTTCTGGGCTCTGCTGGTGACCAAGACGGTGCACGAACTTTCTCATGGTTATACGGCAAAGAGTTTTGGAACGCGTATCCGTTCCATGGGCATCAGTTTCATTGTGTTTTATCCGAGGCTGTTCGTGGACCTGACCGATACCTGGCGGCTCTCCCGGGCCAAGCGGATCGCCTGCGACGGCGCCGGTATTGCCAGCGAACTGGTTTTCGGAGGACTTGCCGCGATTGTGTGGGTTTATGCCCAGCCGGGGCCTCTGCGGTCGACCATGTTTTATCTGGTCACGGTCAGTGCGCTGGGAACGATTCTCGTGAACGGAAACCCGTTCATCCGTTACGACGGTTATTATCTGCTGTGCGACCTGCTGAATGTGGAAAACCTGATGACACGTTCCTCGGAGTACGTGAAAAACTGGAACCGCCGTTTTTTCCTGGGACTCGGGTTCTGGCCCGACAGCGGCGACGCGTCGCCTCTGACGCTCTATTTTTTCGGCCTGGGATCGTTCATTTACCGTCTGTTTCTGTATACTTCGATTATCCTGGTGATTTATTTCCAGTTCACGAAAGCGTTGGCCGTGGTGCTGATGGCGCTGGAGGCCTATCTGATGCTGATAATGCCGATTTTCATGGAGGTGAAGGTGCTTTTTAAATATCATAAAAACCTGAATCTGGTAAAAACGGTCTTCGTTCTGGTTTCGATCGCGGTGCTGGTATCCCTGTTCTTTATTCCGCTTCCATGGTCGTTTGCACTGCCCTGCGAAATCGTCCCGGAAACCAGCCGGATTGTGACTGTCCGCGAATCCGCTTTTGCGGAGGCGGAACTGAAGGATAATCCGGTCCGGGTCAAAAAGGGAGAGCTGATTCTTCCCTTCTCCAATGTTTTTCTGGACTTCAGCATTCTGCGCTACCTCTCACTTGTGCGGCAGAATGAGGCGGAACTGGACCTGATGCGCGCCGATACCAAAACGTTCGGGCTCAGTCCGGTGGTTTTCGAAAAACTACGCGTCAACCAGCTTGCCTGCGCGGAAATGAAACGGCGGCGCGGCAGCCTGAATGTGGTTGCCGAAACGGGCGGGATATTTGTTCCTTCCATCAAGGATGTTTCTCCCGGCCGCTGGCTGGAGAAGGGAACGGTGCTCGGACAGATCGTATCGGATAAGGCCATCGTCTATGCGTATGCCCTCGACCGAGAGGTGAACCGGATCAAGCCGGGCGACAAGGTCACATTGAAGCTTCGCGGCGAACTGGAGGGACACAAGGGCGTTGTGGCGGCGGTGAACCCGGTGGCGGTAAAATTCCGGGATTCCACACTGGTGCAGAAGCTTGGCGGAACGGTTCCCTGTTATCCGCCTTCTCCGTCCCAGACATCGAAATTTGCGCCGAAATCCTTGGAGTTCACTCCGGTCAACGTCCTGTACTGTGTGACCATTTCCACGGAAGCTCCCCTGTCGAAACTCGTTGGGAGGACAGGTACGGCGTATGTGGAACAGTCCTATAAACTTTCCGTGGAGATCGGGCGCCAGCTCCTTCACATCTTCTTCCGCGAATTCTCCTTCTGAGCCTTTCCTGCATGTTTTTCCGTCGTCGGAATCGTTTCCCGTGAGGCAATAAAAAACTCCGTCCGGATTGATTCCGAACGGAGTTTGAACCTCTTCAGAAAAACAAAACTCAGGAAGCAGGCTCGGCCGCTTTGATTTCAACCGGTTTCGTTTTGCTGACAAGAAGTGCGAGACGGGATTTCTTCCGGTTCGCCTTGTTCTTGTGGCAGGTGCCGCTCTTGACGGATTTGTCGATCGCGGAGAACTGTTTGTTGAGAAGGTCTTTTGCCGTGGTCAGATCGTTTCCGGCCACAACGGCGCGCAGTTTCTTTTCCATGGTGTTGAGTTTGTTTCTCTCAGCCTTATGCACGATGCGGGCTTTCTCACTCTGGCGAAAGGTCTTTGCCCTGGATCTGCTCTGTGTTTTTTTCGTTTTCTCGGCCATTCCAAAAATCCTTTCCTAAAATAAATGTCAAAAGATTGTACCAGTCACTTTCAAATCTATAATATATCACCGGGTACCCTGTTTTTTCAAGCAGAAATCCCATTTTTTGCTGAAAAATGTTCCCTGAAAAGGATTTTCGCCTTGATTCCGGGCAGCGGACCCCCGGGAGAAACGTCATGAATCCGGTAGAATTTCTTCTTTATGCATGATTTTCATCTTTTCGAATTCCTCATCGAAGGGAGGACGGCGGGGAGCTTCCACTGTTTTTGTCCGCGGAATGCTGATGGAACATTGCATCCTTGTCCCCAAAGAGAAACGTTCTTTCTGCTTTATAAAGCCCCCGGTGAATTGTTGAATGCTTTCAAAATATGGAGCAGTCCGGTAACCCCACATGCTTTTTTCTTCAATGGAAGAGACGAAAAAAGGTTCCCGCCCTTGAGGTGTCCATTGAATATTTTGAGTTGGAAGACGGGGTATTCCCATTGCCCCCAATAAAAAAACCAAAAATTATTAATTCTCAAGTTTGCAATTTTATCTTGTTTATTATATATTATAAGGTTACGGGAATATTTTTGTGGGATGAAAATCAGAGAATACTATGTTTAAAAAAATTTGGACGCCAGACATGATTCGGGATATCATTCTTTCCAGCAATGGGAAGGAACCCCTGAATTCTCACTATTTTTCGACGACATATCCCAGCGTTTATGCGGCGGCCGAGCGAATATTCGGTTCCTGGGGAAATGCCATCACCGCCAGCGGACTTGACTACAATTCCATCCGTAAATACCGCTCCTGGAATCGGATGCGCATTGTGACCACAATCCGCAAGAAATACAAGGACGGCGAACCGCTGTCCAGCCAGTACATGCAGAACAACTTCAAGGCGTTGTACATGGCAGCCATTCACCGCTTCAAGTCCTGGGGCAAGGCCATTCAGGCCGCCGGGATTGACTATAACACCATCCGGATGAGACGGAGCATGACTCCCGAACAGATCCGCAGTGAAATCGTCAAGCTCTATGTGAGCGGAGTGGACATGGCTTACTCCAACATGCGTCATCATCATCAGTATCTTCTGGCCTATGGCATGAAGAAACTGGGAGGCGGAAGCTGGGCGGAGGCAAGAAGGGTCTGCGGAATCACGGAAAACTTCCGTCTGCCGAAGGAAAAACGTCCTGTCCGCAATATGACGCGGCTTTATCAGGCGTCCCTGTTCTGAAGTTCAGTGTTTTCTTCGTTCCGTCAGATATTTCACTCGTTCGATCAGGCTTTTCCCGTAAGGCTGGAATCCTGTTTCCTGCCGGTAGCGTTCCGCTGCTTTCTCAATGACCGCCTGCGCTTTTTCCGGCGCAAGTCCTGTCTGTTTGAGATACGAGGACACCAGACGCGCCAATTCCCGGATACGTTCCCGCGGGGGAACCCCACCCTCAAAGCAACGCGCTGAATCGAGGTCGATCAGACCGAAATCTCCGTCCTGTTTGTATAAGTTACGCAAGTTCAGATCTCCGTGGGAAAGTCCCGCCTCGTGTATCCTTGCGAGCGAGGGGATGAAGTCGAACATGGCTTCCGGCTGTTCCGTTAAAAACACGGCTTTCGGCGGCAGGACTTCCGTCACCAGATAAAATCGGGATGCCAGCAGCACTCGGGGTGTTTTGAGCCCTGTCTCTTCCAGCAGCAGCGCCGCGCCCAGACACCGCCATGCGCGGGGAAACTGAAGAAGCCGTTTCAACGTTCGCCAGAGACCGTTTTTCCTGTAATGCTTGACAAAAAACTCTTTTTTGGCGTCCAGTCCGGAAACCACGCTCCGCGAATTTTTCAGCACGGTTCCGCCGGACAGCAGATCCGCGGGGGGGGGAACCGGAACCCCTTCCTTCCGCAGATAGGTTCCATCCCGGAAGGAATATCCCCCGGTTTTGGAACAGGCGTTCAAAAGTATTTTCTTCATGAATTCACGTCGTTAGCGGTTTTATGGAAAAGAGGGAAGAATTGTACCGTCCGCGCGTCTTGGCCGGACCACCCTGACTTTGCATTTCGCCAGCGTCATGGCATGTTCCACGTCCCCCCACGCGAGGATGCCCGGGATGCAGAGGGCCATCGTCATGATTTCTTCCGACTGCTGGGGTTCCCGGCGTGTCAGGCAGACCGGAGAGTCGATCATATCCACTTCCCGGATTTTTTCCGGCGACAGGACCGCGCTGTAGAGCGCCGCTAGACCGCTGTCGCGATGACCGAGAAGGCGGATCGACGCTTTCGGGTCGCGCGAGAGGATGAATTCCGCGGCACGGAGGAAATCCATGGTCCATTCCCCCATGAGACGGCGGCCAAGCCATATCAGGGAGCGCGCCAGTTGATGCTGTTTGAAATGGATGGGAAACATTTCCTCGGCATAGCCGCATTCCCCGCATCCCCATGGATCGAAAACGAGAAGGCAGTCTTTTGAGTTTACGGCGTCCGCGAGGAGTCCCGCGGATTCCAGCGCATTCCAGCCGTCCGGGGCTGCCAGCACCTGCCACCGGGAGGTCTTGCCGGGCCGGACCCGGAATGGAAGCATGCGGCCGCGGCTGGTTTCGACGGAATATTTCTCCCAGCCGTCTTCCTTGTCGACACGCACGGCCAGCCGGATGTTTTCCTCCCGGACGCGCAGAACTTCACGGAGTTCGCCGGAAGTGCCGTTCGCCGTCTTTTTGAGTTCGGCGGCCCGGCGTTCCAGATATTCCGGAATGGAACAGATGCCGGCAAACCGCTTTCCTTTGGGGAACGCCAGCATCTTTTCCTCCGGAATGGTTTCGTAATCGGGGAGGAGGGCGGGCATGCCGTGTCCACGTCCCCGGAGATAAAAATCGAAGAATCCGAGGACGGCGCTTTGCACTTCCGGCGGGTAGGAATGGTCGGCGTTGAAGGCGAGGGTCGAGATTTTTTCCGGGACGCCGAGAGAGGTGAAAACTTTTTTGGCCTCGGTATGGGAACGTGCCATTTCCGGCACATGGAATGTGGGATTGCAGTCGTGAAGCGCGTTGCAGATTTTCAGGGCGCGCGGAGCAATCATGGCAAGGAGCGAGGATTCTTCGCAGAGATCGAGGCCATCCGGCAGAAGCTCGCAGATGCAATTGGTTCCGCCGACATAGGACTGATAAGAACCGACGCTCACCACCGGGGCCGCGGCGCGGATGCGTTCGTCGAATGCGGCCAGATACATGGTCTGGTTGCCGCCGCCTGAACCGCCTGTCGCGCCGATCCGCGAAGGATCGACAAAATCGAGAGAACTGAGAAGGTCCACCGCGCGCATGTTGTCGATGATCTGGATTCCCATCAGCGACTCTCCGATGTTCAGGAGAAGTCCGCCCATCATGCCGCCGTGATACTCAAATTCACCGTGGCGCGAGGAACGTTCTCCGGCTCCGAAAGCATCGACGGAAAGAACCACATATCCGGATTCCGCCAAAGCATGTCCTATTTTCTGAATGGCTGTGGCGAGGCGTCCCTGATTCCAATGCCCGTGGAGATTGACGACGGCCGGAAACGGTCCTTTTCCTTTCGGGACATACAGCGAAGCCGTGACGTAGAAATCCTTCCGGCTCTGGTAACAGAGGTGGCGGACCGAATGGGAACCGCACCGGATGGTATCGGTATATCGGCAGTCCAGATCCAGTTTGTGGTCGATTTTCAGAGCCAGTTTCTTCTTCAATTCTGGCAGGAGCGCCTTCCGCATACGGGGCCATTCCGCCGCGCCTGAGGGAAGCTGGTGACGGCGGAACCGTTTGGCGGCCTCCAGTTCCAGTTCCCGAATGATCTCGGTAGTGAACGGTTCTGTCCAGACGGCGCTCATCTTTACGGTTTCCTCTCGAATTTGGTTGAATTCCCTGACAATGCCGTTCAATGTAGCCCGTTTTTCCGGTGTTTTCAAGGCTTGCCATGTATTTTGAAAAATTGTTTCTTCAATGAATATAGTGCCGGATTTTTGGAACAAAACTTGTTTTTTTCGGCCATTCCGGGTTGTTTTTTGAATTTGAACAGTTGATTTATATAAATGTGCGGGCTATACTGTAGAAAGCAGGGAAGCTTTTCCGGGAAAATTGCCGGTGAAGAAAAACCGGGTGTGGGGAAATTTTAAAATCGGAATGAACAAACCACGCGGAAAGATGTCTACTTCCAAATATAACGTTGTCAATTTTGTTGAATCAGCAGCAAAGGAGGGAAAGGTAAATGAGACAGGAAGAACTTCAGGAACTTCAGGCGAATATTACGGAGGTTTCCGCTTTTACGGGGCGGATCAAAACTGAAATGAGCCGTATTCTTTCCGGACAGAAGGAACTGATCGACCGCCTTCTTCTTTCGATCATGGCCGACGGACACGTCCTTCTGGAAGGCGTCCCGGGCCTGGCCAAGACCCTGGCCGTGAAAACCCTGGCGCAGACACTGGACGGCGCCTTTTCGAGACTTCAGTTCACCCCCGATCTGCTTCCCGCCGACCTGATCGGCACCAATATCTACAATCCTCAGGAACATACCTTTTCCGTAAAGAAGGGACCTGTGTTCGCAAATATCGTGCTGGCTGACGAAATCAACCGCGCCCCGGCCAAAGTGCAGAGCGCCCTTCTCGAATGCATGCAGGAGCGTCAGACGACCATCGCGGGAACCACGTACAAGATGCCGCAGCCTTTCCTGGTGCTCGCCACGCAGAACCCGATCGAACAGGAAGGCACCTATCCGCTTCCCGAAGCCCAGGTGGACCGTTTCATGTTCAAGGTCAAAGTGGACTATCCGAACCGCTCGGAGGAACGCATCATTGTGGAACGCATGGCCCATCCCGAACTCCAGCTGGAGGCTCTTGCCGTCGCTTCCCTTGCGGATGTTTCCCGCGCCCGCGAATGGGTGGACAAGATTTACATGGATGAAAAAATCCTTGAATACATCCTGGACATTGTATGTGCTACCCGGCCCGGAAGGCGTTCCGAACTTTCCTCCCGGCAGGACGGCGTCAAGCTGGACACTTTGGACACCCTGCTCCAGTTTGGCGCTTCGCCCCGCGCCGCGATCGCTCTCGCGCTGGCGGCCAAGGGAGAGGCCTTCCTCGCCGGGCGAGCTTACGTGATCCCGCAGGATATCAAGACGCTGGCGCCGGATGTGCTCCGCCATCGTCTGCTCCTCAGCTACGAGGCCGAGGCGGAAGGCATGACTTCCGACGACGTCATCCGCAAGATCCTGAATGAACTTAAGACGCCTTGAGCAGAAGGGAGGTTGGCACCATGCTGACCCGGGAACTGCTTGCCAAGGTCAAGAAAATCGAGCTTAAAACACGTCGTCTCGTCGATGAGATCACCGGCGGCGCATACCACAGCGTCTTCAAGGGGCGCGGCATTGAATTCAGCGAGGTCCGCGAATACACTTCCGAGGATGACGTCCGCGATATCGACTGGAACGTCACCGCCCGCATGGGCGCTCCTTTCATCAAGAAATACGCCGAGGAACGCGAACTCAACGTCATGCTCGCGGTTGACGCCTCCGCCTCCGGACTCTTCGGGAGCGGAGAACACGAGAAGCGCGAGAAAATGGCCGAAGCCGCCGCCCTTCTCGCCCTCAGCGCCATCCGCAACAACGACAAAGTCGGACTGCTTCTCTTCACGGACCGCACGGAGCTTTATCTGCCTTCCCGTTCGGGCCGCATGCACGGTCTTCGCGTGATCCGCGAACTGGTCGCCATGGACCCGAAGGGACGCGGCACCGACATCGGGCTTGCGCTCGAATCGCTGGCTCTCGGTCTCAAAAAGAAAACCGTTGTCTTTCTCATCAGCGATTTTCTGGATGACAAGGACTACGAAAAGACCCTGAAGATCGTCAGCCGCAAACACGATGTGATCGCGCTTCGCGTGCTGGACCCGGTTGAACTCAAACTTCCCGCCGTGCTCAAGGGGCTTTCCATCGAAGGGGCCGAAACCGGAAGGCCGTTTTTCTTCGACGCTTCCACTTCGGGTTCGATCCGTGCCTACGAAAAGGCGGCTGAAGCTCTTCACGACCACACGCGGGAAGTCTGTCGCCATGCGAAGGTCGACATGATCGATGTCCGATGCAACGAGGATCTGGTGAAGCCTCTGATGGCCTTCTTCCGGAATCGTCGCGAAAAACGGTGACAGGGAGGATTGGAATGTTGAATCTGCTCAAAAAATTGATTCTCTGGACCGCTGCCGTCCTGCTGGGGATTCTGCTTGCCTTCGGCATCGCGGCAGGTGTCAAATGGTATAAGGTATCCCATTCGGACGCCAAGGTTGTGATTGTGGCGGACCCCGCCCTCGAAGACGGCAAAACCGGACTGAAGCTGGGAGAGCGTTTCAAGATCAACGCGGTTTTCAGCCTTCCGTGGGGAGTGAATCCCGCGCTTCTGACGGCCGAGCCCGCGGAAGGCAGCCAGCTGACGGCGGAACCGAAGTTCACACTCCGTTCGCTCGGCTGGGGACGCAACCTCTGGAATGCCGGCGTTCCTCTTCAGGCTTACCGCGAAGGGGAGATCAAGCAGGGCTCCATGACTGCCGCCTTCAGCAATTCCGAAAATATCGCCTTGAAAATGCCTGCGCTGAAAATCCAGCCGGTCGAAGTGAATTCACCGGACCTTGCGCTGGCCTCGGCAATGAAGCAGAAGGACCTTCCCGAAAAGATGCGTCCGTGGCTGATCGTGCTGGTCGTGGTGCTGCTGGTCTGCGTCGCGGTGCTGGCCTACCTCAAATGGGGCGTCCGCAGGAAGGCGCGCATCATTCCGCCGTGGGAATTTGCGCTCATCGCGATCCGCGACCTTCTTTCCAAAGTCAAGTCGGGAGCAGTTCCGCCGGAAAAATCCATCGCGGTCCTGACGGACATCGTGCGCGAATATATGGAACGCCGTTTCAATCTCCGGGCGGAACGCCAGACTACCGCCGAGTTCATGAACGACCTCGAACACGGGAAGGGAAATCTTTCCGATACGCACCGTGAATTCCTCCGCGGGTTCCTGAACGCCGCCGATATGGTGAAGTTCGCAAGGGTGCCCGCCGACGAGGTTCTGATTGAAAATGCCGCGCTCAAGGCGGAAGCCCTCGTCAACGAAACCACTCCCGCCGAGAAGGAGACCGGAAAATGATCCACACTTTCGCACATCCCTATATGTTTCTGCTTCTGCTTGTGCTGGCGCTGGTGCTGCTGCGCGCCTGGTTCAAGCCGTCTCCCACGCTGGCGGTTCCTTCGCTCCGTCCGTTCCGGATGTCCGCCGGACATTCCCGTCTCCGCAAGATGATCCCGTTTCTGCTGTATGCCCTCGGGGGCGTGATGATCGTGCTGGCGCTGGCCGCACCGCGTGAAGGAACGGAACAGATCAGGCGTCGCACGGACGGAATCGACATCATCATTGCCATCGACCTTTCCGGCAGTATGCGCGCCATCGACGTGCCTTCCGGCTATCGCACGGAAGCCGAGCTTTCCGCCGCGCTTGCGAGCGGGAAGGTCAAGGACCGCATCGGAACCGCGAAGGAGGAAATCGCCAAATTCATCGAGGCGCGCCCGAACGACCGTATCGGCCTGGTCGCGTTTGCGCCCATGCCCTACATGGTCT
>Ga0209800_10003930_pt1 | contig 11343 bp, 12 predicted proteins | sample Higcelweek8metaG_FD_187174 | JGI IMG/M metagenome (GOLD analysis project Ga0209800, IMG submission 187174) | Freshwater pond sediment microbial communities from the University of Edinburgh, under environmental carbon perturbations - High... | ecosystem: Environmental > Aquatic > Freshwater >... | reverse complement strand
CCTTTGCGGCAAGGTCGGCGGGTGTTATCTCCTCAAACCCGGCGGGAATGCGCGCGCGCCAGCCCGCCCCCAACTGCGCCGCCATGTCCGGGGCCTCGATGAAGCTGACCGGGCTGCCGGGATCGAAGAGGCCGGGCAGTTCCGGCAGGCGCTCCGGCTCCGGCCCCAGGCCGAGGAAAATCGTGCGCGGCCCCTGGCCGAACAGCGGCAAAAAGTCCCGCGCCTCTGCGGGCAGGGTCTTGGGCAGGCCCAGTTCGTCGATGACTCGCACGCGCCTGGGGCGCTCGTTGGCCTGGTCGGTCATGCTGGCTCCTGCCTGCGTTCTTGGCAAGCATTGCGGATTACGCTAGGTGTGCTCGAACAGGAAGGCCCATGAAACAATATCGCGACCATTATTTCAAGCGCGCCAAGGCGGAAAATTATCCCGCCCGCAGCGTGTACAAGCTTGATGAGCTGCACGCCAAGTTCGCGCTCTTGAGCCCCGGCATGAACGTGCTGGACCTTGGCGCGGCGCCTGGCTCGTGGACGCTTTTCGCCGCCAAGAAGATCGGCCCGCAGGGGCGCGTGCTGGCGCTGGACATTCAGACCACCGAGCAGGAGTTCCCGGACAACGTGCATTTTCTGGTGCACGATGCCTTTGAGGACTCGCCGGAGCTTCTGGCCCTCATGGAGCCGCTTCTGCCGTTCGGCCTCGTCATGAGCGACATGGCCCCCAAAACCACCGGCGTCAAGTTCACGGACCAGGCGCGCAGCGTGGAATTGTGCGAGCGCGCCCGCGATGTGGCCCTGCGGCGGCTTCGTCCCGGCGGCAATTTCGTGACGAAGATCTTTGAAGGACCGGACTCCAAGGACTTCCAGGAGTCGTTGCGGGCCTCCTTTGAAAAGGTTCGTGTTTTCAAGCCGAAAAGCTCGCGCGCGGAAAGCAAGGAGACCTTCATTCTTGGGCTTGGCTTTCTGGGCGAGGTTCTGTAAAGTATCCTGTTTCGGAGCCGCAGGGCTTCATATAATTTCTTTTGGAGGATTCATGTCCGGACATAGCAAATGGGCCACGATCAAGCGCGCCAAGGCCAAGACCGATGCCAAGAAGGGTGCTGTCTTCACCAAGGTCACCAAGGACATCATCCTTGCGGCCAAGGGCGGCGGCGATCCCAACATGAACGCCCGCCTGCGCGCGGTCATCGCCAAGGCCAAGTCCGCCAACATGCCGAACGACAAGATCGATCAGGCCATCAAGAAGGGCACCGGCGAGCTTGCGGGCGGCGAAATTTTCGAGATGACCTACGAAGGCTACGCGCCCAACGGCGTCGCCATGCTGGTCGAGGTCGCCACCGACAACAAGAACCGCACCATCGCCGAGGTACGCCACATCATCAGCAAGGGCGGCGGCAACATGGGCGAGCCCGGTTCCGTGGCCTGGATGTTCGACAAGCGCGGCGTGCTCTCCTTTGACGGCACCAAGTACACCGAGGACCAGATCATGGAGATAGCCCTGGAGGCCGGGGCCGACGACGTGGTCGCCGAGGACGATTCCATCGAGGTGCGCGTGGAGCCTGAAAACTACTCCGCCGTCGAAAAAGCCTTCGAGGACGCGGGCATTGCGCCGGAAAACTCCGAGCTGACCATGCTGCCCAAAAACCTTACCCCGGTCGACGCCGCCACCGCGCGCAAGGTCATGACCCTCATGGAGAATCTTGAGGAGAACGAGGACGTGTCCAACGTGTACGTCACCGCCGACTTCACCGACGAAATAATGGAAGAACTGGGGTAGCATGGGCGCGCCCGTGGCGGTGCTGGGGCTGGACCCCGGAAGCCAGGTGACCGGCTACGGGGTGGTGCGCGAGGCATCCGGCCGCGCCGAACTCATCGCCGTGGGCACCATCCGCACCCCATCCGGGGGGGATATGGCCGAGCGCCTGGGGGTCATCTACACCCGCGTGGCCGAGGTCATCCGCGCCCACTGCCCAACGGAAGCCGCCATCGAGTCCGTGTTCGTGTCCAAGAACACCGCCTCGGCCCTGAAGCTGGGGCAGGCCCGCGGCGCGGCAATGGCCGCGTGCGCCGTGGCCGGGCTCAGCGTTGCCGGGTACCCGCCCACCCAGGTGAAAAAAAGCCTGGTGGGCGTGGGCCGGGCGGAAAAAGAGCAGGTCGCCTTCATGGTGGCGCAGATTCTGGGCGTCAAGAATCCCGGCTGGGCGCTGGACGCCAGCGACGCGCTGGCCATAGCCATTTGCCATTTGAACGAGCGGCGCATGCGCCGCCTCACGGGGGCCGCATGATCGCCTACGTCGAGGGACGCCTGCTGGACGTGACGGCCAAGGGCTGCGTGGTGCTTACCCCCGGCGGGGTGGGCTACGAGTTGGCCCTGCCCTCCACCGCCCTGGCCGCGCTGCCGCAAAAGGGCGCGGAGGTCATGCTCTTCGCCCACATGATCGTGCGCGAGGACGCGCTTGACCTTTACGGCTTCACCACCAGGGACGAACGCGACCTCTTCCGGCTGCTCATCGGCATCGACAAGCTGGGGCCGAAAAAGGCCCTGTCCATCCTTTCCCACTTCCGGCCGGAACACCTGCGCGAGATAGTCCTGCGCGAGGACGCGGACATGCTGGCCACCGTGCCCGGCATCGGCCCCAAGTCCGCGCGGGAGATCATGTGGAAGCTCAAGGACAAGGTGGCCGGCATCAAGACCGGGCCAACCCTGGCCCCCACGCCGCAGGACGCCCCGCAGAGCGAGTATTTCGACGCGCTCTCCGGCATGAAGGCGCTGGGCTACACCGAGGAAGAGGCCCGGCCCATGGTGCGCGAGATTTTTGAGGCCGAGCCGGACATCGACGCCAGCGCGGCCATTCGCCTGGCGCTCAAGAAGATCGCGCAGGCGCGGTCATGACGGCCATGAACCGGAGGCAGCCATGAGCGAAGACGCCGCACAGCGCCCGCAGGTGGACGATACCGTCCGGCCGCAGCGCCTGGATGATTTCATAGGCCAGCGGGACGTACGCGCCAACCTCTCCGTGTTCATCCAGGCGGCCAGGGAGCGCGGCCGCGCGCTCGACCACACGCTGTTTTCCGGCAACCCCGGCCTGGGCAAAACAACCCTGGCGCAAATCATGGCCAGCGAGCTCGGCGTCAGCATGGTGTCCACCAGCGGCCCCGTGCTGGAGCGCGTGGGCGACCTCGCCGCCATCCTCACCAATCTTTCGCGCCACGACATCCTGTTCATCGACGAAATCCACCGCATGCCCGCCACGGTGGAGGAGATCCTGTATCCCGCCATGGAGGACTACAAGATCGACCTCATCATCGGCCAGGGGCCGGGCGCGCGCACGGTCAAGATCGACCTGGAGCCTTTCACGCTGGTGGGCGCCACCACGCGCGTCGGCCTGCTTACTTCGCCCCTGCGCGACCGCTTCGGCTGTGTGTTCCGCCTGGAGTTCTACTCGCCGGAGGAACTCGCCCGCATTGTGCTGCGCGCGGCGGGCATCCTGGGAATCAACGTGACGCAGGAGGGTGCCTGGGCCATTGGCCGGCGCTCGCGCGGGACGCCGCGCATCGCCGGGCGGCTTTTGCGGCGCATCCGCGACTATGCCGTGGTTTCCGGCCAGGGCGTGGTGGACAAGCAGCTCGCCGAGGAGTCTCTCGACAAGCTCGACGTTGATCCGCACGGGCTGGACCAGATGGACCGCAAGATCCTTTCGCTCATCGTGAACCAGTTCAGCGGCGGGCCGGTGGGGGTCAAGACCATCGCCGTGGCCTGCTCGGAAGAGGCGCGCACCATCGAAGACATTTATGAGCCTTTTCTCATCCAGTGCGGGTTCATAAAACGCACCCCGCGCGGCCGCGTGGCCACGGCCAAGGCCTATCAGCACCTTAAAATGCGCATGGACGGCGGCGGGGAAGGATTGCTGTAGTCCGCCCTTGTCGGGCATGTTCGCTCTTGACGACGGCTGCAATTCCATGTAGGGGCAGTTGACGTTGTGACAGCCGGTTGATGTGGCTGCTCTGCAATTCGTCGGTTTACAGAGTGTTTTCATCGGATAACGTCCCGAACTGGATGACGCCGGAGAAGCGGCGCAAGACCTCCCCTGGACCTGGATGCGGCAAACGGGCCGCCCGCTCCACGGGAACACGGAGGAACCGTCATGTTCGGACAGATTTTTCAGCCCATGCACCTGCTGCTCATCCTGGCCATTGCCCTGTTCATCTTCGGCCCCGGCAAACTGCCGCAGCTTGGAGCCAGCATCGGCAAGAGCATCCGCGAGCTTCGCAAAGGACTGGACGGCACCCCCGACCAGCCCGCCCAGCCCACCCAACCCACCCAGAGTACGGAAACGCGAAAGTAGCGCGCCGCCGCGCCCTTGCCGGTTTTTCTGACCGGTAGACAAGCCCGGCGGCCGCAGGTCACCCGGAGCACGCACCTTTGCGCGCTTGCGGGGCTTGTGCCGTGTTTTCGTTTGGCGCCCCGGCGCCTTAAGGGAGGTTGCCATGTGCCCGCATGCCAATGACATTTTCTTGAGCGCCGTTTTGGACAGGCCCGTCATAAGCCCCTCCGGGCGCGAGGTGGGCACCTTGTCAGACGTGGCCATGAGCCCCGGCAACCCCTTGCCTGTGGTGCACCATGTCTTGGTGAAGACGCGCACAGGAATACGCCGCGTGGCGTTTCATGATCTCGCCCTGTTCAACCAGGTGATCGTCTCCCTCAAGCGCGAGCCAGAGGTTCTGCCCGATCTGCCCGTGGCCGAGAACGAGGTGCTCATGCGCCGCGACATTCTGGACAAGCAGATAGTGGACGTGGACGGCGCCAAGGTGGTGCGTGTCAACGATCTGAAGCTGGCCCTGGCCGAAGACGCCCTGTGCCTCTCGGCCGTGGATGTCGGCTTCCGGGGCATTTTGCGCCGGTTGGGCTATCTGCGCACCTGGGATTTCCTCGGCGGCGTGCTGCACCGTCAACTTTCGCCGAAAGAAATCGACTGGCTGCTGGTGGCCCCGCTGGAGGCCAACCTCTCCCAACTCACCCTCACGGTCACCCGCGACAAGCTCTCCGACATGCATCCGGCCGATCTTGCCAACATCATCGCCCAACTGCCGCACCGCAACGTCTCGGCCGTGCTGAACTCCATCGACGTGGAGGCCGCGGGCGAGGCCATGGGCGAAATGGAGCCCGAGGTCTCAAGCCGGGTGCTGGCCCAGCTGGAAAGCGCGCACGCCGCCGACGTGCTGGAGGAGATGCCGCCCAACGAAGCTGCCGACGTGCTGGCCGAGTTTTCCGACGAGAAGGCCCAGGAACTGTTGGCGCAAATGGACCCCGAGGACGCGGAGAAAGTGCAGGAGCTGCTTGAACACGAGGACGACACCGCCGGCGGGCTGATGAACAACGAGTTCATCTTTGTCCACCCGGAGGCCACGGTGGACGAGGCCCTGGTCCAGGTGCGCCTGCTCGGGGCGGAGGTCGACACCATCTATTATGTCTTCGTGCTGGACGAGGCCGAAAGGCTGCACGGGGTCATGAGCCTCAAGCGGCTGCTGCTGGCCCGTGGGGACGAGTGCGTTGCCGCGATAATGAGCCGCAGCCCCAAGACCGTGCAGGTCGATTCGACCCTGGAGGACGTGCTGGAGCTTGTGGTGCAGTACAAGTTCGCCGCCGTTCCTGTGCTGGAGGACGACGGCCGCATGGCGGGCATTGTCTCCGCCGACGACATCATGGAACATTTTCTGCCGTTCGCCTTGCGCTGGAAACAGTACAAGGCCCTGCGCAATTTCTAGTTTCCCAAGGTGACCGCCATGAGCATCAATTCTTTGTTCGCGCCCTTGGGCAAGCTGAACCGCCGCAATGTCCTCATGTTCCTGGCCCTGCTGGGGCCGGGCATCATCACCGCCAACGTCGACAACGACGCGGGCGGCATCACCACCTATTCGCTGGCCGGCGCGCAGTTCGGCCTCTCGCTCTTGTGGATGATGCTGCCGACCACGGTGGCGCTGGTTGTTGTGCAGGAAATGTGCGCCCGAATGGGCGCCGTCACCGGCAAAGGGCTCTCGGACCTCATCCGCGAAAGCTTCGGCGTCAAGATCACCTTCTACGTCATGATCGCCCTGCTGCTGACCAACCTCGGCAACACGGTGAGCGAGTTCGCGGGCATAGCCGCCAGCATGGAGCTGTTCGGCGTCAGCAAATACATTTCCGTGCCGCTGGCCTCGGTGGCGGTGTGGCTGCTCATCGTCAAGGGTTCGTACCGCATTGTGGAAAAGGTGTTTCTGGTGGCCTGCATCGTGTATGTGGCTTACCCTGTGGCGGCCTTCATGTCCGGGCCGGACTGGGGTGCGGTCATGCGCGCCTCCGTTGTGCCGGACTTCAGGATCACCCCGGATTCCGTAACCATGATGATCGGCGTGGTGGGCACCACCATCGCCCCCTGGATGCAGTTCTACCAGCAGGCCAGCGTGGTGGAGAAGGGCATCACCAAGGAAAACTACGCCTTCTCGCGGCTGGATGTCATCGTGGGCTGCGTCATGGCCATCGTGGTGGCGTTCTTCATCGTGGTGGCCTGCGCGGGCACCATCTTCCAGGCGGGCATCAAGATAGAAACCGCAGCCGACGCCGCAATGGCCCTGACGCCGCTGGTGGGCGGCTACGCCACGGGCCTGTTCGCCGTGGGGCTGTTCAACGCCTCGATCTTTGCGGCCTGCGTGTTGCCCCTGTCCACGTCCTACTACATATGCGAGGGCATGGGCTGGGAGCTTGGCGTGGACAAGGACTTCCGCGAGGCCCCGCAGTTCTTCTGGCTGTTCACGCTGCTCATCGCGGTGTCCGCCGCGGTCATTCTGCTGCCCGACGCGCCGCTCATCTCCATCATGTACATCTCGCAGGTGGTAAACGGCGCGGTGCTGCCGTTCGTGCTCATCTTCATGCTCCGGCTCATCAACGACAAGCGCCTCATGGGCGATTTCGTCAACGGGCCGGTGTTCAACATCATCGCCTGGGGCACAGTCGTCATCGTCATGGCGCTCACCGTGGTCATGACCGTGGACATCGTCATCCCGGGCACCATAGCCCGGATAATGGGCCGCTAGCCGCAAGCGGCGGGCGCGCACGTTGACAAGCACTGCGCAAGCCGCCTAAGCATGCTTAGGGTCCGGCCCTGCGCATCCGTGCTGCACAGCACAAGGGCCGACCGTTGAGACCGCCGGGAGGCCCAACGTGACGCTCATCCAAATCGACGCGAATCTTTGCGCCCAAGAGGGCGCCTGCATCGCCTCCTGCCCGTGGTCGCTCATCACCTGCGGGGAAGACCACTATCCCGTGGCGGTCGCGGGCGCGCTCGAAGCGTGCATCCGCTGCGGGCAGTGCGTTGCCGTGTGCCTGCCTGGCGCGCTGACCAACACCTTGCTTGAGCGCGACGGGTTTCAAGAGATGGCCGAGCTCAATAAAGCGGCTGACCCGCTGGCGTATACCATGCGCACCCGGCGCAGCGTGCGCGCCTTCCAGCCGGAGCCTGTCTCCAAGGCGGACCTGAAAAGCCTGCTCGACGTGGTGCGCTACGCCCCCTCCTCGAACAACAGCCAGAACCTGTGGTGGATTGTGACCACCGGACGAGCGCAAACCCAGCCTCTGGCCGTGTTGGCGCAGGAGTGGATGCAGCGCACCTACCGCCCCGGCGTTCCCGAAGACCAGTGGCCCCGGGAGGACCTCGTGCTGCGAGGAGCGCCGCACCTGCTGCTGTGCTGTGGACCGGAGGATTCCAAACCGGCCGCCCTGGACGCAGCCATCGCCGTGACGCATGTGGACCTGCTGGCCGCCGCGCGCGGCCTGGGCGCCTGCTGGGCGGGGGTGTTCATGCGGGCGCTGGCCGCCTGGCCGCCCCTTCAGGAGGCGCTGGGCCTGCCGCCGGGGCAAAAGGCCTTCTGCGGGCTGCTGCTCGGTCGTCCGAAGCACGCTTTCCGGCTGGTGCCCCCGCGAAAGCCCAGCGCCGTGGACTGGCGCTGAGCCTGCGCCACGAAAGAAAACCGCCCGGCCCCATGCGAGGGACCGGGCGGTTTTCTTTTTGTCCGGCGGGCTGTGAGGCTACAGCTCTGCGGCGGCGGCGATGCGGCTCTTGATGAGGTCCACGGCGCGCCGGGCCACGTGGGTTATCTCCGGCTTGCTGATCTGGTCGTCCGCGCCAACGGCGTCGCCCTTGTGGCGCAGCTTGTCGGTGATGATGGACGAGAAGAGGATGACCGGCAGCTCGCGCAGCATGGGGTCGTCCTTGATGCGCTTGGTCAGGTTGTGGCCGTCCATGTTGGGCATCTCGATGTCGGAGATGACGACCTGGACATAGTCCGTCACGGGGCGGCCCTCGGACTCGGCGATTTTCTTTATCTGTTGCAGGCGGTCCCAGCATTCGCCGCCGTGGTTGGTCTTTTCCACCAGGAAATTGGCGCGGTGCAAAAGGTCGCCTATCATCTCGCGGATGAGGGTGGAGTCGTCGGCAATGAGCGCCCGGTACTGGGTTCCGTCTTCCCAGGTGACGTTCTCCTCGAAGCGCATGCCCAGCTCCGGGTTCAGCTCGGCCACAATTTTTTCCAGGTCCAGCAGGAAGATGATGCGACCTTCCAGGCGCACCACGCCGGTGATGGAGTTTGAGGCCAGCGAGGACATGTACTTGTTGGGCGCCTCCACTTCCTCCCAGCTGATGCGGTGGATGCGGTTCACGCCGGAGACAAGGAACGCCGTGGTGACGTTGTTGAACTCGCAGACGATGACTTTGGGCGGCTCACGGTCGAAGCGCTTTTTTTTGAGCCACACGCCAAGGTCCACCAGCGGGATGATCTGGTCGCGCAGGTTGAAGGCGCCCAGCACCGAGGGATGGGAGACCTGCGGCATCTCGGTGATGCGCGGCAGGCGGATGATCTCCAGCACCTTCGCAACGTTGACGCCGTAATAGCCGCGGTAGGGTTCGGCACCCTCCGGGCCTGGTTCCTCAAGGTAGAACTCCACGATTTCAAGCTCGTTGGTTCCGGCCTCAAGGAGAATATTGGTCATGTTCGTGCTCATGGCGGCTCCATGCGTGGCGGTTCAAAAATCACATGGCCTGGAGAAAGGCCTCTATCTCGTCAATAATGCTTTTCGGCGTGGATGCTCCGGCAGTTAAGCCCATGCGCTTATATTCTGTTAAGTCAATGCCGCGCAGGTCGTCAACGGTTTCCACAAGCACGGTGGGCGTGCCCGAGGCCTCGATGACCTGCGAGAGCCTGCGGGTGTTTCCGCTGGCCTTGCCGCCCACGACGATTGCGCAGTCGGTTTCACCCGCCAGGCGAATGGCTTCCTCCTGGCGCAGGCGCGTGGCGTCGCAGATGGTTTCCAGCGCCTTCACCCCCGCGGGCAGGCGAACGGAAAGATCGGCCTGAATCTGCCGGAAGCCTTGGCGGTCCTGGGTGGTCTGGGCGGCAAGAAAATACTCGACGCCGGGGAGCAGCTCGTGTGCGGCCAGTTCCTCCGGCGATTCGAACACGAAAGCGTCTGGCCCGGCGTAGCTCAAAAGGCCGCGCACCTCCGGGTGGTCGTCCTCGCCGAAAAGCAGCAGGCTGCCTCCGGCATCAGCCTGTTCGGCTATGAGCAACTGCGCGCGTTTGACCTTGGGGCAGGTGGCGTCCACCACCTCCACGCCGTGCACGGCAAGGGCCAGCTCGTCCTGGCGCGGAATGCCGTGGGCGCGGATGACGACCCGGCTGCCGGGGGGAAGTTCCTCAATGGTCTTCACCAGGCCGACGCCGCGCCGGGCGTAAGCTTCAAGCACCTGCGGATTGTGGATGATGGGGCCGAGCATGAACGTGGGGCGCTTGTCGCCATCGGTCAGCAGGGCATCGAGCTTTTTGAGCGCCAAACCGACGCCCATGCAGAAACCCGCAAGGTGGGCCCGGACGATTTGCATGCGTGTTCTCCTGCGCGGGAGCTGGGGCAGAACCGCGCCTACGTATATTGTACCAGTCCCAGGTGGGAGTCAACAACAGCTAATCGGAATGCGCCAGCGTAAATTCATCGAAGTCCTGCGGCCGGGTTTGGGTGCTTTCGGCGGCAAGTTCGGCTATGCTTCCGGCCATGGCCTCAAGCTCATCCCAGTTGCGGCAGGAAAGCAGCGCCTGGCGCAGGGCTCGTATCCCGGTGAATCCCTTGGCATAGCGGGGCAGAAACGCGCGGATGGCCCGGAAAGCGCGCGGGGTGCCGTCCAGTTCGCGGCACAGCCGGATGTGCGTCAGGGCCGCCTCGGCCAGACCTTCGGCCGTGCGCGGCCGGGGCGCCTTGCCAGCCAGTATGTCCTTCAGCCGTTGGAAGATCATGGGGTCGGTAAGGGCGCCGCGCGCGAACATGACGCCGGCGCAGTTCGTTTCAGCCAGGCAGCGGGCGGCGTCCTCGGCAAAGAAGAGGTCGCCGCTGGCGAGCACGGGGATTGACACGGCGCGGGCCAACTCGCAAACGGCCGACCAGCGCGCAGTGCCGCCGAAAAGCTGTTTGCCCGTGCGCGGATGCAGGGTCAGCCAGCCCGCGCCCAGGTCTTCCAGCCTGCGGCCCAGGTCGAGGTAGTTTTCGTCCTCGGGGGTGAAGCCCAGGCGCATCTTCACACCGACGTTTCCGGGACCTGCGGCTTTCAGCATGGTTTCGACTATTTTGAGCAGCAGGGGCGGTCGCGTCATGAGGGCGGAGCCGGAGCCGCTCTTGTTCACCTTGCGCACGGAGCAGCCGCAGTTCAGGTCGAAGTGGGTGAACCCCCGCTCCAAAAGAAGCGGCATGGCCCTCTCGAAAATCTCCGGCTCCGCGCCGAACAACTGCAGCACCAGCGGGTCGTCGCCCGGCGCGGTGAGCAGCAGGCGCTCGGTGCCGAACCCGCCATAAACAAGCCCCTTTGCGCTCACCATCTCGGTTTCGGAACACGCGGCGCCATAGGTTCGGCAAAGCGCGCGGAAGGGCAGGTCGGAATATCCGGCCAGCGGGGCCAGCCAGGGAGAGTCCGAGCCGAAGGGAAGGTTGGCGTGTACTTTCATGGCAGGCAGGAGATAGGTAAAATTGCGGCGAACGTCAAAGGAAGAAGGCAAAATGAAATATTTTTTGCATCGTGATGTGAAAATGTGTTGACAAGCAAGGGCATTTCAAAATAGTCAGAACGCCCTTGGAAACGAGGGGATTGCGGACGGCCTCGCGCCATCGGGGAACAAAAAGTCCTTGCAATCCGCGGACGGGAAGCATATTGATTCTCGTTCATGCGCTGGCGTAGCTCAATGGCAGAGCAGCTGATTTGTAATCAGCAGGTTGCGGGTTCAAGTCCCATCGCCAGCTCCAGTGAAATGGTGGGGTTCCCGAGTGGCCAAAGGGAACAG
>Ga0209800_10003929_pt1 | contig 11344 bp, 7 predicted proteins | sample Higcelweek8metaG_FD_187174 | JGI IMG/M metagenome (GOLD analysis project Ga0209800, IMG submission 187174) | Freshwater pond sediment microbial communities from the University of Edinburgh, under environmental carbon perturbations - High... | ecosystem: Environmental > Aquatic > Freshwater >... | reverse complement strand
TACGCAACCAAATTATTAAATAAATCATCTAATTGAAAAAATTCCCAAATTGAAGTTTAACATTTTATACATATTCATTTTCTTTTTTACGCTAACTGTATCAGCTCAACATTCCTCAAAAATGATTGTCAGACTGAACACAGAAGATAAAACATTATTAATAAAACAAATTTTAACGTACAACAATACTTCGAACGATACAATTAAATACATTGTTTTAAATGATTGGAATAATGCCTATTCCTCAAAAACATCAGCTCTAGCAAAACGATTTTCAGATGAATTCATAAGAGCTTTTCATTTGGCAAGTGATTCTGATAGAGGAAAAACAACTATTAATTCAATTTCCGATTCTAATTTTGAAAATATTGCTTGGGAACGACCAAATGATATAGTTGATTTGTTAAAAATCAACCTAAACACCCCAATTCTTCCTTGCTCTAAACAGACTATAACACTTTTTTATACAGTAAAAATTCCGAATGCAAAATTTACAAGATTTGGTTTTTATGACAATAATAAATTTATTCTAAAACATTGGCATTTAGCACCTTCTCGTTATGAAAATAAACAATTTATTCAACAAAGCAATGAAAATTTAGATGATATTCCAAACTCATTTTCTGACTATGAAATTGAACTCGAAATTCCCGATAGCTTTTCTGTTTCAAGCAATTTAGTTTCTGAAAATAATAGAAATTTAATTGGTTACAACAAACCTGAAGTTACACTTGTGATTGAAGCAAAAACCTCATATCAAAACTATAAAAATGATATCATTACGGTTAGTTGCGGTTTGCAAGACAATAAAATTAGTGAAATTGAAAAAGCTATCCTAATTGATAAAATTACTCGTTTTACAGCTTCAAAACTTGGAAATTCACTGACATCAAAAATAATCATAACACAAGAAGATTATCAACGTCAACCCTTTTATGGATTGAATCAATTACCAAGCTTTTTGAGCCCTTTTCCTGATGAATTAATGTTTGAATTAAAATTCTTAAAAACATATCTGAATAATTATTTAAAAGAAAATTTACAGCTCAATCCTAGAAAAGAATATTGGATTTACGATGGAATTCAGATGTTTTTAATGATGCAATACATCAACGAAAATTATCCCGATTTGACAATGACTGGGAATTTAGCCAATCTAAAGATTTTGAAATCATATCATTTTATCAATCTTCCATTCAATCAACAATATAACTATTTATATATGTTGATGGCTCGAAAAAATCTAGATCAACCATTAAATGAACCAAAAAATAGATTAATTAAATTCAACGAACAAATTTCTAGCAAATATAGAGCTGGATTGAGTTTGAATTATTTAGACAACTATCTTGGTGAAAATATTGTTCTTTCAAGTATTCAAGAATTTATTCATGAAAATCAATACATTTCTTCAAATTCGCGACAATTTGAAACAATTATTGAGAAAAATACTCCAAAAGACATTGATTGGTTTTTTAGAACTATGGTAGAAACCCGAGATTTAGTAGATTATAAATTTGGAAAAGTTTCAAAAACTAAAGATTCAATTTCAGTAAAAATCATTAACAAAACCAATACTAAAGCACCAATTTCGTTATATCAACTAAAAAATAATGAAGTAGTTAATAAAATTTGGCTAAACAATATTTCAACAGATTCCACAATTGTAATTCCGAGATTAGAATCAGACAAATTGGTTTTAAACTACAATAATGAAGTTCCAGAATATAATTTGAGAAACAACTGGAAATCGTTAAAAGGTTTTTTCTTCAATAATCGACCAATAAAATTCAATTTTATGAAAGATCTAGAAGAACCACATTACAACCAGATTTTCTATGTTCCAGAAGTTGAATTTAATGCGTATGATGGAATTGCAATTGGTATGAAATTAAGCAATCGTTCAATGTTAAATAAGCCTTTCTCGTTTACAGCAACACCAATGTATTCGTCAAATACAGGAAAATTTGTTGGTAAGGCAACTTTTTTTATTGATGATAATATTAGAGACGAAGGTAAATTATACAACATTAGATACATTTTAAGAGGTAGCCAATTTCATTATGCACCAGACGCTACTTATACAAATTTAGTTCCAACCATTCAATTTTTCTTTAGAGATAAGAATTTGAGATCTAATAAAAATGAATTTATTCAACTAAGACAAGTTTATATCAATAGAGAAGCTTCACCATTTATAACAGAAAATACTGAAAATTATAATGTTTTTAATGCAAAATACGGCAACTTTCAATCAGAAGGAACCAAACATTTTTCATTTTCAAACGATTTACAAATTTCAAGTAAGTTTGGAAAAATTGCAACCGAAGTGCATTATAGAAAATTATTTGAAAACAACAGACAAATAAGTCTACGCTTTTATGCAGGAGCTTTTATGTTTAGCAGTACAAACTCTGATTTTTTCAGCTTTGGTTTAGACAGACCAAATGATTATATGTTTGATTATAGTTTGTTAGGAAGAAGCGAAACTACAGGAATTTATAGCCAACAATATGTTTATGCAGAAGGTGGATTCAAATCTAAATTAGATACAAGATTTGCAAACCAATGGATGACTACCATTAACGGAACCTTCAATATTTGGAATTGGATACAAATTTATGGCGATGCTGGAATGCTAAAAAACAAATACAGTAGTGCCGAATTTGTTTATGATTCGGGCTTACACCTAAACTTAGTTCCAGATTATTTTGAACTTTTCTTACCCGTTTATTCTTCAAATGGTTTTGCATTAGATGATGTTAATTATGGGCAACAAATTCGTTTTGTAGTTACTTTAAGTCCAAAAACATTAATTTCTCTATTTACCCGAAAATGGTTTTAATAGATTTTTATCTATTTATTTGATAATTCAATAATTAAAAATCATTTTTTAATGAATTCATTGCGTTTTTCAAATCAAAACTATTGATAATTTAATAATAATTAAAAAAATATTACCCTCTGTATTGTTTTATAAGTCGTTTTAATTAAATTTGTTGAATTATCAATTTCGTACAAACGGCTTATGAAAACAGCAACAACATCGGAAGTAGTTTCTTTTGAAGATTTCAAAAAAGAAGTCATTAACGATTATAAAATCGCCCGAATCAGTAGAGAATGTAGTCTTCTTGGAAGAAAGGAAGTACTTACAGGTAAAGCGAAGTTTGGAATTTTTGGCGATGGTAAAGAAGTACCGCAATTAGCATTAGCAAAAGCATTTCAAAACGGAGATTTTCGTTCAGGATACTACCGTGACCAAACGTTTATGATGGCAATTGGAGCTATGAATATCGAGCAATTCTTCGCTGGATTGTACGGCCATACCGATATTAATTTCGATCCAATGAGTGCTGGACGTCAAATGGGCGGACACTTCGCAACCCATTCATTAGACGAAAACGGAAATTGGAAAAACTTAACCAAACAAAAAAATTCGAGTTCTGATATCTCTCCTACTGCTGGGCAAATGCCTCGTTTGTTAGGATTAGCTCAGGCTTCAAAAATATACAGAAATGTTTCAGGTATTAACCAAACCAACTTCTCCGAAAACGGAAACGAAGTAGCTTGGGGAACTATCGGAAATGCTTCAACTTCTGAAGGTTTGTTCTTTGAAACTATCAATGCTGCTGGTGTTTTACAAGTACCAATGGTAATGAGCGTTTGGGATGACGAATACGGAATTTCAGTTCATGCACGTCATCAAACCACAAAAGAAAACATCTCTGAAATCTTAAAAGGTTTCCAACGCGATGAAGAAAACAACGGTTACGAAATCTTACGTGTTAAAGGTTGGGATTACCCAGCTTTAGTAGAAACGTATCAAAAAGCATCGCAAATTGCGCGTGAAGAACACGTTCCTGTTTTAGTTCATGTTCAAGAATTAACGCAACCGCAAGGACACTCTACTTCGGGAAGTCACGAACGCTATAAAAATGCTGAACGTTTGGCTTGGGAAGCTGAATTTGACTGTTTAGCTAAAATGAAAACTTGGTTAATCGAAAACAATATCGCTACTTCAGAAGAATTAGAAGAAATTGACAACCAAGCTAAAAAAGACGTTTTAGAAGGTAAAAAAGTAGCTTGGTCAAACTTTACAGCACCTACAAAAGCAGAACAACAAGAATTAGTTGGTTTGTTGAATAATATCGCTTCACAAAGTGAAAACAAAGTATTTATAGAGAAAATTGCTAATGATGTTGCGTCAATAAAAGAACCAATTCGTAAAGATATTTTAGTTGCAGCTCGTAAAGTGTTGCGCATGATTATCAAAGAAAATTCTCGTGCTACTTTAGCTACTTGGATTGAAAATTATACGGAGAAAATTCAACCAAAATTCAGTTCGCACTTATTTTCGCAATCAGACAAAACCGTTTTAAAATCTAAAGAAGTAGCTCCAACTTACGATGCAACTGCTGAAGACGTAGATGCGCGTTTGGTGTTAAGAGATAACTTTGATGCTATCTTCACAAAATATCCAGAAACGTTGATTTTTGGTGAAGATTCTGGAAATATTGGTGATGTTAACCAAGGTTTGGAAGGCATGCAAGAAAAATACGGAGAATTACGTGTTGCCGATGTCGGAATTCGTGAAGCTACGATTTTAGGTCAAGGAATCGGAATGGCAATGCGAGGATTACGTCCAATTGCTGAAATTCAATATTTAGATTATTTATTGTACGCTATCCAAATCATGAGTGATGATTTAGCTACATTACAATACAGAACGGCAGGTCGTCAAAAAGCACCGTTAATCATCAGAACTCGTGGTCACCGTTTAGAAGGCGTTTGGCATTCAGGCTCTCCAATGGGAATGATTATCAATGCTATTAGAGGAATTCACGTTTTGGTTCCAAGAAACATGACCAAAGCAGCTGGTTTTTACAACACCTTATTAGAAACTGACGAACCTGCATTAGTTGTAGAATGTTTGAACGGTTACCGTTTGAAAGAAAAAATGCCAACGAATTTAGGCGAATTCAAAACACCTATCGGAGTGGTTGAAACTATTAAACAAGGAACTGATATTACTTTAGTTTCTTACGGTTCTACTTTACGTTTGGTTGAACAAGCGGCAAATGAGTTAGAATCGGTGGGAATTAGCGCTGAAATTATTGATATTCAATCGTTATTACCTTTCGATATTAATCATGATATTGTGAAATCGGTTGCGAAAACCAATCGTTTATTAGTAATTGACGAAGACGTTCCTGGTGGAGCAAGTGCATACATTTTACAAGAAATTGTGGAGAATCAAAAAGCCTACCAACATTTAGATAGCGCACCGCAAACATTGGCTTCAAAAGCGCACAGACCTGCTTATGGAACCGATGGTGATTACTTCTCAAAACCTTCAGCAGAAGATATTTTTGAGAAAGTATACGCGATTATGAATGAGGCAAATCCAACAAAATATCCAAGTTTATATTAAAAAATTTGTTTATTCGAAAATTAATTAGAAATATTTGCAACATACAATTAAGAAAATGATTTCAATTTTAAACAATACTTGGTGGTGGTCTAACTTACGTCGAACTTCGTGAGCGAAACCTGCTATAGTATCATTTAAAACCAAATACATAGAAAAGGCTTGTCAATCACGACAAGCCTTTTTTTATTGCCAAAAATTCAAATCAAATGAAAAAATACAAGTTACATACTAATTACAAACAAATTCTTGCCGACACCATTACGCCAGTGAGTGTTTATTTGAAAATTCGCGATAAATTTCCAAATAGCATCTTGCTAGAAAGTTCTGATTATCATGCGAATGACAACAGTTTTTCTTACATCTGCTTCAATCCGATAGCTTCTATTAAGGTGGAAAATCAAAAAATTGAAACAAATTTTCCTGATGGATTTTCAGAGATTATTCCAATTGATACTGGTGTTAACGTAGCAAAAGAAATCGAAAATTTCTCTAATCAATTTCAAACGGAAAAATCAGATTTTAAATTCATTACGCAAGGATTATTTGGCTATTTAGCTTATGATGCGATTCAATATTTTGAGAAAATTTCGATTGAGAAGAAATCATCAGAAAATGAAATTCCGGAACTATTTTACGCTGTATATCAAAACATTATTGCGATTAATCATTTCAAAAACGAAGCGTATTTATTTTGTCATAGTTTTGATGGAAGCAATAATATCGCTGAAATTGAACAATTATTACAATCGAAAAACTTTGCTTCCTTTTCATTTCAAAAATCAGGAAACGGAACTTCAAACTTAACCGATGATGAATTCAAAAACTACGTTTCGTTAGCCAAAAAACATTGCTTACGTGGTGATGTTTTTCAATTGGTGTTATCTCGAAGATTTTCACAAGATTTCAAAGGCGATGAATTCAATGTGTATCGTGCTTTACGAAGCATAAATCCTTCACCGTATTTGTTCTTTTTCGATTATGGAAATTTCAAAATTTTTGGTTCATCACCCGAAGCGCAATTGGTAATCAAAAATAATTTCGCCGAAATTCATCCTATCGCAGGCACATTCAAACGCACAGGAAACGACGAAAATGATGCCGAATTAGCAAAAAAATTAAGCGAAGACTCTAAAGAAAACAGCGAACATGTAATGTTAGTCGATTTAGCAAGAAACGATTTAAGCCGAAGTTGTAACGAAGTAAAAGTAGATAAATACAAGGAAGTCCAATTTTTCTCTCACGTGATTCATTTGGTGTCAAAAGTATCAGGAAAATTAAAAGAAAATCATACTTTTATGGAGTTGGTAGCCAAAACATTCCCAGCCGGAACATTAACCGGAGCACCAAAAGTAAAGGCGATGCAATTAATAGAAAACATTGAAAAAACCAATCGAAGTTTCTATGGTGGTGCCATCGGAGTTTTAGATTTTGAAGGTAATTTCAATCACGCGATTATGATTCGTTCCTTTTTGAGTAAAAATCACACTTTACACTTTCAAGCTGGAGCTGGAATTGTAGAAAGTTCATCCGAAGAAAACGAAATGCAAGAAGTGTATAATAAGTTAGGCGCTTTACAAAAAGCTTTAGATTTAGCAGAAAATATTTAAAATGGTTTCAAGTTTCAAGTTCCAAGTTTCAGGTTATTAGAAACTTGTAACTTGAAACATGAAACAAAGAAAACATGAAACAAAAAAAACATGAAAATAGCAGTTATAGACAATTACGATAGCTTTACTTACAATTTAGTCCACTATTTAGAGGATTTGAATGCGAATGTAACCGTTTTTAGAAACGATGAATTTGAATTGAATGAATTAGAAAAGTTCGATAAAATTCTTCTTTCGCCAGGACCAGGAATTCCTGATGAAGCGGGTTTATTGAAAGATGTTATCAAAAAATATGCTACTACTAAAAGTATTTTCGGAGTTTGCCTGGGTTTACAAGCAATTGGTGAAGTTTTTGGTGGTACGTTAACCAACCTAGAAAAAGTCTATCACGGTGTTGCTACTAAAGTCTCAAAGACCGAAGACGACTTTATTTTCAATGATTTACCAAATGAATTTGAAGTTGGGCGTTACCATTCTTGGGTAGTTTCAAATGAAAACCTTCCGGCTGAATTAATCGTAACTTCTACTGATAAAAACGGTCAAATTATGTCAATGAAACACGCTCATTTTGATATTCGAGGTGTGCAATACCATCCTGAAAGTGTTTTAACTCCATTCGGGAAAAAAATCTTAGAGAATTGGCTTAGCCATTAATTAGCAATCACATACTCGCTTAAATTTCTGCTTTACAAACATAAAATCGGTGAAGTACAGCCCAACTTATGTCTAATTTTTAAATTCAAAAAAATGAAAAATATATTAAATCGATTAATTCAACATGAAATCTTAACTAAAGAAGAAGCTAAAGACGTTTTGGTCAATATTTCTTCTGGAAGTTATAATCCAAGCCAAATTGCAGCATTTATGACGGTTTACATGATGCGAAGCATTACCATTGAAGAATTAGCAGGTTTCCGTGAAGCTTTGTTAGAATTGTGTATTCCTGTTAACTTTTCAGCTTACAACACGATTGATTTGTGTGGAACAGGCGGTGATGGAAAAGATACGTTCAATATTTCCACTTTAGCTTCATTCATAGTTGCTGGAACTGGAATTAAAGTTGCAAAACATGGAAATTACGGTGTTTCTTCGATTTCAGGATCGAGTAATGTAATGGAAAAAATGGGTGTAAAATTCACTAATGATTCCGATTTTCTCACCAAATCCATAGAAGAAACCAACATTGCCATTTTACACGCACCACTCTTCCACCCTGCTATGAAAAATGTGGGTCCGATTCGAAAAGAATTAGGTGTGAAAACGTTTTTTAATATGTTGGGACCTATGGTAAATCCGTCGTTTCCACAAAATCAAATGGTTGGTGTTTTTAGTTTGGAATTGGCTCGAATGTATGCTTATTTGTACCAAAATACTTCTACCAACTACTCCATTTTACACGGATTAAGTGGTTTTGACGAAGTTTCGTTGACTGATGAAGTCAAAATCATATCCAACACTTCCGAACAAATTTTAAAACCATCTGATTTCAAATTAGCCGAATGTAAACTAGAAGCCATAAAAGGCGGAGCAACCGTTGATGAATCAGCAAAAATTTTCTACGACGTTATTTCTGGAAAAGGGACTACGGCTCAAAACAATGTGGTTTGTGCTAATGCAGCCATCGCCATTCAAACTGTTGAAAAATCGAATTATAATGAAGCTCTATCAAAAGCGCAAGAAAGTTTAGTAAGCGGAAAAGCATTAGAAAAAATGAAAAAATTAATCGAAATAAGTAACTAATCATGAACATTTTAGATAAAATCATAATCGACAAAAAACGTGAAGTCGAATTAAAGAAAAGTATCATACCTATTTCTCAATTTGAAGCTTCAGTTTTATTCAATTCACGAACCTATTCATTAGTTAAACTTTTGAAAAATAGCCTTTCAGGAATTATTGCGGAACACAAACGTCGTTCGCCATCAAAAGAAATAATTAATAACAATCATTCTGTTGAAGATGTTGTTTTAGGCTACCAAAATGCAGGTGTTTGCGGAATTTCTGTATTAACTGATACAACGTATTTCGGTGGAAGTTTAGAGGATTTGTTATTGGCAAAAGCTTCGGTAAACATTCCATTATTACGAAAAGAATTCATTATTGATGAATATCAAATTTTAGAAGCCAAAGCTCACGGAGCTGATGTTATCTTGCTAATTGCAGCGATTTTAAGTCGAAAAGAAATCAAAAAACTATCAGATTTTGCACAAAGTTTAGGTTTAGAAGTATTGTTGGAGGTTCACAATATAGAAGAATTAGAAACTGCCATAATGCCGAGTTTAGATATGATTGGCGTAAACAATCGCAACTTAAAAACCTTCGAAGTGAACTTAGATTATAGCAAAGAAGTAGCTTCTAAAATACCAAATGAATTTGTGAAAATTTCAGAAAGTGGTATAAGTTCATTTGAAGCTGTAAAAGAATTACAACAATTTGGTTATCAAGGATTTTTAATGGGAGAATATTTTATGAAAACAGAAAATCCTGGTTTGGAAGCTCAAAAATTCATTCAAAAATTAGTGATATGAAAAACGTAAAACTAAAAATATGCGGTATGAAATATCCTGAAAATATTAAGGAGATTTCAACTCTAAATCCTGATTATTTAGGTTTTATTTTCTGGGAAAAATCAAGTCGAAATATGAATTTGGAAACAATTCCTGAAATTCCTAAATCTATTCAAAAGGTTGGGGTTTTTGTAAATGCATCCATACAAGACATAATTTCAAAAGTGAATCAATATCAATTAAACATAGTGCAATTACATGGAAATGAATCTGTTATATATTGTAAAAACGTCAAGAAATTGGGAGTTGAAGTAATTAAAGTGTTTTCGATTGGAGATAAATTCGACTTTACAACTATTAAAGAATATGTCCTATTTGTAGACTATTTCCTTTTTGATACCAAAGGAAAGTTACCTGGTGGAAACGGAATTACCTTCGACTGGAAAATAGTAGAAAATTATCCTTATGAAAAACCCTTTTTTTTGAGCGGTGGCATTGGAAAAACTGAAGTGGATGCTATAAAAGATTTCTTCAAAACCGATGTAGCAAAAAAATGTATTGCTATAGATGTCAATAGTCGATTTGAATCAAAACCAGGTTGCAAAAGTGAAATAAAACTAAGAAAATTTAAAAAATTGCTTTATGAAAACGAAATATAATGTTGATGAAAACGGGTTTTATGGCCAATTTGGAGGCGCTTTCATTCCTGAAATGTTATACCCAAATGTGGAAGAATTAAAAGAAAACTATTTGAAAATAATGGCTGAACCTTCTTTTCAAGAAGAGTTTAACGACTTATTACAACAATTTGTAGGTCGTCCAACGCCACTGTATTTTGCCAAACGGTTATCCGAAAAATACAATACCAAAATCTACTTGAAGCGAGAGGATTTATGTCACACTGGAGCACACAAAATCAACAACACCATCGGTCAAATTTTAGTGGCAAAACGTTTAGGTAAAACCCGAATCATTGCCGAAACTGGAGCTGGTCAACACGGCGTAGCGACAGCAACGGTTTGTGCATTAATGGGATTAGAATGCATTGTATACATGGGCGAAGTCGATATCAAAAGACAAGCGCCAAATGTAGCTCGCATGAAAATGTTAGGAGCAGAAGTTCGTCCAGCAACTTCGGGTTCAAAAACCTTGAAAGATGCAACGAATGAAGCCATTCGTGATTGGATTAATAACCCGATTGATACGTTTTATATTATTGGTTCTGTGGTGGGACCTCATCCTTATCCTGATATGGTGGCGCGATTTCAAAGTGTCATTTCCAAAGAAATTAAATCCCAACTATTATCACAAGAAGGCAAAGAAAATCCAGATTATGTAATCGCATGTGTAGGAGGCGGAAGCAATGCTGCTGGGGCTTTTTACGAATTTTTAGATGAAGAATCAGTAAAATTAATTGCTGTGGAAGCGGCTGGACATGGCGTTGATTCAGGGGAAAGTGCTGCGACTTCTGTTTTAGGAAAAATTGGAATTATTCACGGAAGTAAAACCTTATTAATGCAAACCGAAGACGGACAAATCACAGAGCCCTACTCTATTTCAGCTGGATTGGATTATCCTGGTGTGGGTCCACTTCATGCACATTTACATGATACCAAAAGAGCGGAATTCATTGCTATAACCGATTCAGAAGCCATGCAATCTGGATTAGAAGTATCAAAAACTGAAGGAATCATTCCTGCAATTGAAACCGCTCATGCTTTTTCAGTTTTGGACAAAATACAATTCCAACCAAATGATATTGTGGTTATTAACCTATCTGGAAGAGGTGATAAAGATTT
>Ga0209800_10003924_pt1 | contig 11357 bp, 10 predicted proteins | sample Higcelweek8metaG_FD_187174 | JGI IMG/M metagenome (GOLD analysis project Ga0209800, IMG submission 187174) | Freshwater pond sediment microbial communities from the University of Edinburgh, under environmental carbon perturbations - High... | ecosystem: Environmental > Aquatic > Freshwater >... | reverse complement strand
AAAGATTAATTGCTGAAGAAGAGGCAAGTATTATTCGTTCAGCTCAAGAAAAAGCTGCGATTACAGGAAAGAATAGTCATAAAAATGAAAATGATGAAAAGGATAATCAAGAATCTGATAATAAAAGAGACGAAAAAGAGGGAGGTGAACCATTGATTTAATTTTTTAATTAGAGTGATATAATTAAAGTATAAAGGTCGTTTCTGGTATTTATTTCCTAAGTCTCCTAAAATCTATGGTATTTATATATACAACATGTAAAAATATGGAAGAAGCGGAAAATCTCGGATCTCTTATTGTAAAAAAGAAAATAGCCGCTTGTGTAGACTTTTGGCCGATTTCGTCATGTTTCTTTTGGAAAGGAGCTTTTCAATGTGTTTCGCAAGCAATGCTTCTTGTTACTACATTTGAATCTAAACTTGAAGAAGTAAACGAAATCATTTCCAAAAATCACACATATAGTGCACCTCTGATTGCTGGTGTCGATGTTCGAAGAATAAATCATCCATTTAAAGAATGGATGATGGAAGTTATTGAATAAGATGACAAATAAAACTGTGGCTATTTTTGGAGTGTTCGATGGAGTACATGATGGACACTTACATTTTATAAGAGAGGCTAAGAGGCAAGGTAATCATCTTGTGGCTATTGTCGCGCGTGATGAAGTAGTGAAAGAATTGAAAGGTAAGTTACCACAAAATAATGAAGTTGATAGAGTGAATAATTTGTTGAAAATAGGAGATATAGATATGGTTGTTTTAGGTGATCCTAAAATTGAAACTTACAATATTTTAAAAGAAGTTAAACCAAGCGTTGTCTTTCTGGGATATGATCAAGATTCTCTTTTTAATAATTTAAATAAAGCTATAAGAAATAATTCTTTACCCAAAATGGAGGTAATCAAGGGTAGTTCATATCAACCAGATATTTTACATTCTTCAATTTTAAATAAAAAAAGTGGGGAAGGCCTATAGAAGACCCACCCCAACAATTCAATACAAACCCTAAAACTAACTCTAAAAAATTTGACGAAGTAATGTTAACCTTCCAAAACCTCTTTCCATAATTGTATAATGGATGACAGATTATTGTCAATTAACCAAATTAAAGACCATACAAAGTATGGTCTTTTAAAAGATTTAAACTAATTTTGTGTTTTGGTTAAAACGTGGATTTCTCTTCCGTCTGCGATATTCCCTTAAAAGTGGAAATATAGTTACAGAGGTGAGAATAATTTCGCTTCCAGGATACCCAATCTGCTCAATGCTCCAATTTGGTGCATGGTAAAAGGATAAAATAGAAGCAATCAAGAAGAAGCAGTACGCGATAAGATTATATTCATATATAGGATGTTTAAATGTCCTAATAGCTAAATATATTCCTACTAAAATTTCTGACATTATTCCTGATATCATTCCCCAATAATAACCACATTTGCGTTGAACGATAACGCATGAGACTACAAGTACTAGTAGTATTGTTTCTCTCCATGTCCAATTTATCCTTCCTTGTATAAAAAGAATAATAGCCATGAGGAAGGATCCAATAGCGCAACCAAATAGTAATATGTAATTGCCGTCCATTTTATTACTATATTGCATAGTAATAAAGTCCAACGAACAATACAATGCCCAAGTAATAAAAACCTGGCTATCATCATCTCTTTTTTTAAAAAATCCAGTGACTAAAATAGCAGTGAATATTATTACTAAACAAAGGGTTAACCAGTGCCATGGGTCCATAGCTAAAACAATGGTTTGTAAATTTTCCATATTAAAGAGCTTTTTTCTAAACTTTAGTCCCTGAAACTTGAATTGTCAACAGCCTACCTTTTTTATTTAAGAAAATAAATGTATAATGTAAACAATCTATGGTCCCGTTAGAAACCGCGGTCGCAGTTGATAACGAGAACACAAGGAAAGATATTTTTATTTAATTTTTTAATTTTTACTGGCGTGGTCTGTTTTTATTGACCGCGACCTGTTTCTAACGGGATGGAAAATGAAATTCCACATAATCGAGATATAACTTACTTTGCAAAGACAGACTTTCGAAATACCAATGAAATTTTTGGTATAAAGCGTAAAGACCGACGTCAGCATATGTATATCTTGGGAAAATCTGGTACAGGTAAATCCGTGCTTTTGTCTAATCTTATTGTCCAAAATATCCAAAATGGTGAAGGAGTTTGTGTTGTTGACCCTCATGGAGAACTTGTTGAAGAAATTTTACACCTTATTCCAGAATATAGAATGAAAGATGTTATATATTTTAATCCAGCAGATTCAGACTTTCATATTGGATTTAATGTCATTCAATTGGATGATCCAAAATATAAACACTTGGTTGCGTCAGGACTCATGGGAATTTTCACAAAAATTTGGGCCAATGCCTGGAGTTCTCGTATGGAATACATTTTGAATAATGCAATTCTCGCTCTCCTTGATACCCCAGGGACTACTTTGTTAGGTATTCCACGTCTTTTAGTAGATAAAGACTATCGCCAAATGATAATAGGGAATTTGAAAGATCCTGTTGTTAAGGCGTTTTGGGTTAGTGAATATGAACAATGGCGTGACCAGTTTCGTAATGAAGCTATTGCTCCGATTCAGAACAAAGTTGGTCAATTCCTCTCGACTTCTATTATTAGAAATGTCGTTGGTCAACAGAAATCAACTATTGATATTTTTAAAATAATGAATGAAGGGAAAATTTTCCTCGTAAACGTTTCGAAAGGGCGTATTGGTGAAGACAATTCTGCACTCCTTGGAGGAATGATTATTACTAAAATCCAGTTAGCAGCAATGGAGCGTGTTCGTATTCCTGAAGATGAGAGAAAAGATTTCTATCTTTATGTCGATGAATTCCAAAACTTTGCAACTGATTCATTTGCCAACATCTTATCAGAAGCTCGTAAATATAGACTTAATCTAACTGTTGCCCACCAGTATACAGCTCAATTAGAAAACAAAGATGGATCAAAAGTTCGTGATGCTGTTTTCGGTAACGTAGGGACGATGATAATATTCCGAGTTGGAGCTGATGATGCTGACTTTTTGGAAAAAGAATTTGAACCAGAATTTACTGCTCAAGATTTAGTCAATTTGCCGAACTATCATGTATATCTCAAATTAATGATTGATGGAGTAACTAGCCGTCCTTTTTCTGCTATAACTCTTCCTCCAATGAAAATAGATTTAGCAAAAGGAGCTAAAGATAAAATTATAGAATCATCACGTAAATTATATACTCGTTCTCGTGCTGAAGTTGAAAATGAAATTTCAAGATGGAGTGGAATGCTTCAGGTGGGAGAAGGTGAAGCTAGATATAAAGCTGAATGTTCAAATTGTAAAAAATCTACAATGGTTCCTTTCGAACCAAAAGAAGGTAGACCAGTTTATTGCAAAGAATGTATGTTTAAGATTAAAAGCGGAGAGTTAAAACCAGAACAAGGATTTATCGCATCAAGATCTGCTAACCAAGAAGAGAAGACATCAACTGTTCCACTTGCTCAGCTCGGAATAGAATTTGCTATGGCTGATTCAAAGATAGAAAATCGTCAAAAAATTAACCATGCCGACTTTAGAGACCAAAGAAAATCTTTACAAGGTTCATTGGATCATGAAAGCCATGGAACCGATAGTAATCGTAACGTGGAAAGACCACGTTTTGTGGAAAAGAAGAAACATTCTGGACCGTCTCCATTACTGAAGGGACTATTAGAGAAAATAGGAGTGAGTGGCAAGGTGGCACCTTCTAAAGAGGAAATCAAAATAGAAGAGACAGTTGTTCCAGCTCCAAAAGCAATGTCTTTGTCAGAATTGAAAACTCCAAATAATATTGATAATAGTAATAGACAAAACGTTTTACCTACAAAGGAAGCTTCAGAAGAGAAAAAGGCATCGTTCAAGGAAGCATTGTTAAAATCTTCGATTATAAATCACAAACCAGATGAACAAAAAGTAGAGGAAAAAACAAATGTTGTTGTAGAACCCAAAAAGGAAGAACCGATAGTAGTAAAACCAGAGGTTAAACCAGATTTACCCGTACAAGCCGTAAAAAAAGAGGAACCAAAAGTTATAGAAGAAAAAAAAGAAGAAACGCCAAAAGTAGAACAACCAACAGAACAAAAAGATAATCAGGGAAGTTCTTGGCAAAAACGTAAAGCCAAAAAAGAAGTTCCAGAAGATATATTACGCAAAGTATTAGAATAATTATGACGAAGACCAAGACGAGACTATATAGTATATTGATTGTTGCGCTATTCTTTTCTTGGATAAGCTTTGTTAGTGCCGATTTAGAAATTACTGAAGTGATGTATGACCCAGAAGGAACAGATACAAATCGTGAATGGATAAAACTATATAATAATGGGAATGAGGATATAACTATAATATCAGGCAAGACAAAATCAGCTTGGCGTTTTAGCGATGGAGAAAATGGAGAAACTAAACACTATATTAACGATACTTTAGTAATAAGTTCCGGGAGTTATGCTATTTTAGCTAGTGATAAAACAACTTTTCTTGATGAATATTCATCTTACTCTAATGACGATGTTGCGGACACTTCGATGTCTTTAAATAATACTTCTGGAATTGTAAAAGTTTGGGATAGTTCTGGTAGTATTGTCGCTTCTTTTGAATATAGTATAGATGATTCAACCCATGAAGAAAATTCTTCATCAAATGATGACTCGGATAGTACTTCTTCAAGCAGTACTAGCTCAGAGACTAAGAGCAAAGACAAAATAGAGCCACTTAAAATAACGGCTAGAATAATTTCTCCCAAAACTGTAGTGGTGGGAACTCCATTTATCTTGAATTCTTCAATAACGACTAATAGAAATAAAACTTATAATGTAGGTAAACTCGTTTGGAATTTTGGTGATGGGATGACACAAGAATTTAGTAATACAAATCCATTTGGATACTATTATGAATATCCTGGAGAATATCTTATGACTCTTTCATATTTTGAGACTTCTTTTAGTCAGATTCCAGAAGCGATAGATAAACTCACAATCAAAGTTATTCCTTCAGAAATTTATATAAGTGGAGTGGGGAATACAGCCGATCCTTTTATAGAAATTGAAAATAAATCTAATTCTGAAATTGATCTCTCTAATTGGGTAATAACAGCAGGAACTCATTATTTTACAATTCCAAATGGGACAATAATTTTATCAAAGAAAAAAATAAAATTATCACCGAAAATAACTGGTTTTGTGTCGGAAAATCTTAAGTCGATAATCATTACAAATCCGAACAACGAAATAATTGTTACTTATCCAACTAATTCTTACAAAACGACAAAGAAAATTTTACCTGTTAGTTCTATTAAAAATAATTCCAATTCAAATAATGATTTGCAAGACAATTTGATAGAAGATAGGCAAGTAATAAATTTGAATAATTTAGAAGCCAGTGCTTCGGGGTCAGGAATTAGTATATCAAAATCTAGTTATCCATTAGCTGGGCTTATTTTGCTTATTGGATTGGGTGTCACAATCTTTTTGATTTCAAGGAAAAAAGATGATAATATAAATGACGTTGAAGAAGAAATTAGTGCGAGAGACATGACTATTATAGAATAAATATATGACAGAAAGATTTCCAAAATTTGAAATTAAAAAGCTAGAAGAACGAGATATTCACGGGGAAATAGGTGATATGTTCTTGGATTTAGAGTCTGCAGGTGGAAAGATAGAAAGAAGAAAAAATAAAGAAGATAAATTAGAGATTGGTGGAAAGAATGAATATCCAAATCTTGATGTTATGGAAGGTAATTATGGAGACGATGAAGTTCCAGATCAGAACGTCGGAGATAACGACACTTTATAACATTTATGAAGTGACACATTTTCTGCCATGGCAGAAAATGTGTCACATTATAACAAAAAATCATAGCACAACGCTATGATTTTTCATTTATAGCTTCTAACGCTTTAGGAATTTTATTAAAATCTTTTTGTAAAGTTTCTCTCATTCCACCGTTATAAAGAGCAGCAGCTGGATGATAGAGGGGCATAAATGCTTGTTTGCCTAGTTCTTTGGTGTTTTTAATGAGGAGTTTTCCGTGGATGTCGGAGATTTTTTCTGTAGGGAAAAATCTTCCCATGGAATGTCTTCCTAAAAATATGATTAATTTTGGAGATATTATTTTGAGCTCATTGATAAGCCACTCGTTGCAAGCTTCTTTTTCTTCTGGCTCTGGATCACGATTATTTGGTGGGCGATATTTTACGATATTGGTTATATAAATATCATCTCTTTTTATTCCGATATTTTCTAACATCTCGTTTAAAAATTTACCAGCTGCTCCTATGAAGGGTTTACCACCCTCGTCTTCCTTTTTCCCTGGGGCTTCACCGATGAACACAACTTTAGCTTCTGCATTTCCATCTCCAAAAACAGCTCTAGATGCAGTCTCTCGAAGTTCGCATTTACAATTTTCTTGCCAGTATTTATTTAGTTCATCTAGTTGTTCGAGCTTTGATGCCATGACAACATTTTAACATTTTTGAGAAGATTACCAATTTGCCATTTTTATGCTAATATGTTAGAACTTTATAAATAATTAATCAGTAACTTAAATATGGAAAAAATGGATATAAAACAGACACTTCATGAAAAACTAAGTCCGGAGGAAATTGTTAAATTCTTCGAACAGCAAGATTCAATTTTGCAAGAAATCAAAGAAAAAGGATTTTCTGCTTATACTGAGACTCTAACTAATTTAACTGAAGCTTTTAAGGAAAAAACCAAATCCGTTTGTTGTATGGATGAGGGTACTCCTGGAGGATGTTTTCATACTGCTGGAAGTGGAATCTTAAGAGACAAAAGCGAGGTTCTTGATTACTACAGGAAAGCGGGTGTCACAGAAATAACAAGTCATGACGGCTGTGGTGCTGCAGGTCTATATGCAAAAGCTAATGGACTTGATGCGTCAAAAGCAGATGAATATGGTAAAGAATGGTCGCAGGCAATAGCTCGTGAACTGGGAGTTTCCTACCGTCACATTATTGCTGAAGAAATGCATCGTCCAGAAGGTCAACACATTGCCCGCGTTGCTTATTATGATAACACTGGTAAATTCGATTATTCAAAAGTAAAAGAATTGCCTGTTGGTTTTATCATAAGTCACGATGTTCAATCATTAAAAGATAATGTTGACGATGCAATGATTTCTTTCAACATTGCAACTGGTGGTCATGGTTTTGGTGAATTAATTACAGAAGAAAAGCCATTTATCATTTGTGTCATTGGAAAAGATGAGAATGATTTGGAAAAACTAAAATCAGAATTGTCTGGACTTACAGAACACTTTGGTAAAAAGGTGAAAATCGATGGTTTTATTTGTCCTAAAGAATAGTATTAATAAAATGCCTGAGGCGGTGAACCTCAGGCATTTTTTATTTCAAAATTTTAATATCAGCACCGATGGAATTCAACCTTTCAGCTATTTCTTCATATCCTCGATTTATCATGTAGACATTGTGTAAGATAGAAGTGCCATTTGCTCCAAGCATCCCAATAAGAATTATCATTGCTGGACGAAGGGCAGGAGGACAGACTACTTGAGCAGGTTTTAAGGGGGTTCCTCCTTGTATATATACTCGATGAGGATCAGCGAGAGTTATACTTGCTCCAAGTCTATTTAACTCTGTGAAATAGATTGCTCGATTATCGTAAACCCAATCATGAATCATTGTTTGGCCTTTAGCTTTAATCGCGATTGGAACAAAGAAGGGAAGATTATCCATATTTACTCCAGGATAAGGATTTGCGTGAATTTTGTCTTCTAATGCTTTCAATTTTGATGGGAAAATTTTTAAATCAACCAAGTTTGTTTTTTCGTTGTATGATTTATATTGTTTAAGAATTTTATATTTTAATCCCATCCTTTTCATTTTTTCTAATTCGAGGGAAAGAAAATCTATTGGACAGCGTGTAATTGTGAGTTCAGAATCAGTAACAATTGCTGCCGAAATAAACATCATTGATTCAATAGGATCTTCACTGTTATAATATTCTACATTTTGATTTATTTCTCTAACTCCATGAACAGTCAAAGTGCTGGTTCCGATTCCTTCAATCTTTACGCCGAGTTTCTCTAAGAAGAAACATATTTCTTGGACCATGTAGTTAGCACTAGCAAAGCTGATGGTTGTAACTCCTTCGATTTTTGATGCAGCCATTAATATATTTTCACAAGCAGTATCACCAGCCTCGTACATTACTATTTTGCTTGTCTTTAGTTTTTTAGGAACTTCAATGTTGTATTCAGCTTGGGTTGTTTTTATTTTTACACCAAATTCTTCTAGGGCATAAGTATGAGCACTTATAGTCCTTTTGCCTAGTTTACATCCAGATGCGTGGGGGAGAGAGAATTTAGAAAGTAAATGAATAAGTGGACCAATAAGCATTATAACTGAACGAGTTTTGATTGCAGACTCCACGTTCATTTTGTTCAAAGAAAAAACCTTTGGGGGAGTTATGAGTACTGAATTGCGGTCTATCCATTTTACAGAAACGCCGATACTTTCAAGAACTTCTATTACTCTGTTTACTTCTTCAATATGAGCAATTCCGTGCAGTGTTGTTTTTCCTTTATTAAGAAGGGAAGCACACAAAAGACCAACAGATCCATTTTTAGAAAAATTGGTTTTAATACTTCCACTTAATTTTTTGCCACCATGTACTTCAAAATCAATTGAATTATTTATTGAAACTATTTGGTGTTCAAGGACCTCTGAAATCTTACCTAAAATTTCGGTACCAAAATTCTGTCCTCCTTTTTCCATTCTAACTACAGCACTTTGAGAGGTGTTTAAAGCCTTCGCAAATGCTTCTTGGGTCATTCCTTTTCTCTCACGAAGTTCCTTAATAAAGTATCCTATTTTTTGTTGCTCAGTTTGTTTTTTCATATATTGTTGTCTTTTTAATTAAATGTATATTAAAATTTTATAATATTACTTGAATTATATATCATATATGATATAATAGCAAATATGGAGATACGAGAAAATGTGGATATTAAGAAATATTCAACCTTCAAAATTGGAGGGCAATTTAGGTATTTTGCTACGATTAAATCAATTGAAGATATTGTTGAAGTTTTTGGCTTTATAAGTAAAAATAACCTCAAATTCTTTATTCTTGGGGGCGGTTCAAATATTGTTTTTTCTGATGGAATTATAGATATTGTTGCTTTAAAAATGGAAATTAAAGGATTTGATATAGTAAAAGAAACAAATGAATATATTGATATCAAAATTGGAGCTGGAGAAATTTGGGATGAAATTGTGGAAAAGACTGTATTTATGAATCTCTCAGGGCTAGAAGCATTATCAGCAATTCCTGGAACTGTCGGATCTACACCAGTTCAAAATGTTGGAGCTTATGGAGCTGAAGTTAAAGATACTATTTTAGAAGTAGAAGTTTTTGATATAAAAAGTGGTTTAATTTCTACTCTTTCAAATAAAGATTGTAAATTTGGATATCGAGACAGTGTATTTAAGAACGAAGCAAAGGGAAAATATATTATAACAGCGGTGATATACAGATTAAATAAAACTATAGTTTCGTCAAAAGTTCTTAGTTATCCTGGGGTTAAGAAATATTTTGAAGAAAATAAAATAGATAATCCAACACTGAAACAAGTTCGTGAAGCTATTATTGAAATTCGTAAAGGCAAATTGCCAAATCCTGGAGAGATTCCAAACGTAGGATCATTTTTTAAAAATCCGATAGTCTCAAGTGCTATTGCTGACCGAATTAAAAAAGAATTTCCTGATGCAAAATTTTTTCCAGTGGATGACAAATCAACCAAGATTCCAGCCGGTTGGCTTATTGAAAATGCAGAGTTAAAAGGGAAGTCATTTGGTAATATTTCTGTGTATGATAAAAATGCTCTAGTTTTGATAAATAATGGAGAGGCAACAGATAAAGATGTTTTAGATGCAAAAAATCAAATAATAAAAATAGTTGGAGATAAATTTGGAATTACTTTAGAACAAGAACCAGAAATAATATAAAAAGGAGTTGCTTTTATACAACTCCTTTTTTTGATTACGAATACTGTATCTCAAGTGGTGGCTCGACCATTGGGTCAATCAATGAACTAACCAAAAGGCAGAGGGCCGCGACGAGGTATAGATTTTCGTGTCTGACAATTCCAATTCCATCAATAAACGAATTTATCCCTGGAAGGAAGGTAGAAGCCAAACCCATAAGGGTGATAGAGAGAGATATCACAAAGATAACCCACGCAACAGTCTTAAAAGTTTTTGTTTTCATAAGGCTCACGATTTTAAATAACAAAGTTTGTGCCGAAGGAGAGAATCGAACTCTCACCCCTTACGAGACACGATTTTGAGTCGTGCGCGTCTACCAATTCCGCCACTTCGGCAAATGAAAAATATACTATATATTCCTCTTTATAACTTGCCAGGAGGTAGTAACTTACATACCACTTCAGCAATGCAATCATTCTAACAGAAATCCCAAAAAAATCAATTTTGAAATAATCAGTTAACGGCGTATATTATAGGGATGAGATTAACGCAAAACGAGCCACTTTCATACATAGAAATATCAAAAGAAAACCTAATCCATAATATTAAACAATTCCGTAGTTTGATTGGAGATAAAACGAAAATCGCTTGTGTAATAAAAGCAAATGCTTACGGTCATGGAGACAAAGAGATAGTAAAAATTGTTAGTTCCTATACTGATTATTTTCAAGTTGATGGTATTGAAGAATTAGAGAGAATAAGAAAAATTACTAAAAAACCAGTAATGGTTTTGGGGTATTTGAACGAAGAAGGAATAAAGAAAGCTATCAAAATGAAAGCTATAATTTCAGCTTTTGATTTAATTCATCTTCTAAAAATTAATTATATTTCTGGTAGTTTGAGAACAAGAACAAAGGTTCATGTGGCAGTTGATTCTTATTTAGGGCGAGAGGGAATGATTCCCAATCAAATCAATAATTTCATTTATGAAATTGAGAAAATGAAGAATATAGAACTTGATGGTATTTATTCTCACTTTGCTAATATTGAGGATACTATGAATAGAACTCATGCTGAGAGACAGATTGAGACTTATCACAACTGTGTGGAAATTTTTAAGAAAAATGGTTTTCCAAATATCAAAACTCATATCTCAGCAACTTCCGGAATTTTGGTTTATGAAAAAGGAAATAATTTGCATAATATTGTTCGCCTCGGTATTGGACTTTATGGTATGTGGCCAAGTGAACATTTAGAGTATTTAAATAAAAAAAGAATAAGTCTAAAACCAGTATTGAAATGGGTTACGCATATAGCTCAAGTCAAAATTATTCCAGCT
>Ga0209800_10003923_pt1 | contig 11358 bp, 10 predicted proteins | sample Higcelweek8metaG_FD_187174 | JGI IMG/M metagenome (GOLD analysis project Ga0209800, IMG submission 187174) | Freshwater pond sediment microbial communities from the University of Edinburgh, under environmental carbon perturbations - High... | ecosystem: Environmental > Aquatic > Freshwater >... | reverse complement strand
TGGAAATCACTATCATAAACCCCGATGCCGCTGCGGGTAGCATCAACAACCCTGCACTCGAAGATTTTGCATGCGAAGTAACTAAAGAATTAAGGAAGGTTTACCGGAAAATCTAGCACAATTTATACCGTAAGCCTGCATTCATAGCCTGTTTCCGGTTTTTCATCTATTTTTCTTTGCTTTCCGGAATCAGAACCTCTCTGGGATTATCAGGTATATGAATGAAATATAGATCTCAAAACCGGTAGAATAATCCTGATAATTACTTTTTAATAAATTTTCTGTTAATTTTTGAATCTTTTGTGTTTATAACCAACGAATACATTCCTGGTTTCAATTCAACTGTTGTGATAGTTAATTCATGTGTTTTTCGCTGAATGGTAAACGATTTCACGGTTCTTCCATACATATCAAGCACCTGGCAATCCCTGTCAAAACCGGAAGGTTTAACTGAAATTGTAAGCATATCATCAACCGGATTGGGAAACAGTTTTACAGCGAGCTCATTTTCAGAGATTTCAGGTACCGAGGAAGTTCCTAACTGCTGAAGCATTGTCGTATAACGTTTTGTCAGGAAAGGTTTTATTCCATAAGGTGTATGATCGTCAATGGTTGAGGTATAACCATTGTGAAAATCAGCCACAGTATAACCATAGTCTAAAGTACGATAAGTGTCAGCAATAGCAGCTTCGGTAATCAGGTTTTTTAGGCTGTCAATATGTGTGAAAATGATATTTGGATTGATGATCTGACGGGCAATTGTATCGAGATAACGCTCGTATTTTTCCATAAACTCAGGCACCGAGAGTATTTTGGAAGCAAGTGGCCGGGGCTGACTATGCGTGTACCAGTCGAGGCAATTACGCGTAGCCCAGTCGCGGTTTACCCAATCCACGCCAAATGTGTTATCAGTGTCGTACGAAATAAATTCAAACTTGTCAGTATCAGACCGATGGTAAAGAAAATAGTTGTTCTTATTATACATATAATCGTCCCAATTGCCGGAGGCTACATCAATAGCAAAGGCTTTCAGAAAACTATCGACATTAAGTTTCTGCTTGATTAAACTAACAAAAGTTGCGTCAGCAGTGCGGTTCAATGTTGTAATAAGGTCGACCAGATCGCTGTAATTATCCTCTGTTTCATTGGTTTGAAGATCATAGGCACGGCCACCTGTTGACGATCCGCTTTCAATATTTTTGTATGATTGCTGATTAGTTCCAAGATAAACCAGGTCAGCCGGATAGGTGCATTTAAAAAGATTTCCGCTTTTTTCGCCATAAACCCTTTCGAGCCATTCTTTATCGTATTCTTCGAGATTGGTGTATAACCCATAATAAGCATCATTGATAAACAACTTAACAAAACTGGTTCTTCTTTCTGCCATTCCTGCTTTATTCCACGAATCGTAAAAAAGTTTCTCGCGTATCATTGTCGGATCGTTATGCTGACCATTGAGATTCATCTTTTTAATACCCTGATACTTACGCCCCGAAACATACTCGTTGAAACTTACCTTGAATGATTTCTTCTGCGAAAATCGGGATGTATTCCCGCGCAGACGGAAACCAACCTTTTGAACAGTATCGCGGCCTGCACCATAATCGTAAACAAACATTGCCTGGAAATAGTGATCGGAAAGCACGTCCGTCATTATCAGGTTTAATGAATCAGGATGAAGACGGATATAAACTGTTGAAACACGCGAATCGTCATAAATGGTAGTTTGGGCTGACAGCCCGGCAGAAATAACAGCAATCAGAAAAGTGGTAAGTATCAGGTATTTCATTTTGAATCAGTTAAATTCGGGAAGTAAATTGCAGCAAAGGTACGAAACGTAAACCACAATAGTTTTGAGGACTTTGGACGGACAAATTGTATTCTCAAAACAGAGAAACGTGTCCATCTGTCCTTACAACCAATACTGTGTAAATTAAAAATCCGGTCAGAAATCTGGCAATTCAGTTCCTGACCGGATAAAAACAGTGAGCTCTATACGCAAACCATATCTAATTACGCATAAAATTTCATTTTCAACTTCCTGACTTCCTTGTATTTATCCCAATTGAAACCCGAAAGAAATGCTGCTGCTGACTGCGCTCCGCGAATAAAAAGATCAATTTTCGCTTCGTCAGATAATCCGAAATTCAACCAGTTGTGATTACCCGTATCAATGTATCCGATCAGGTTACGGAAATCAGGATTTGTGCGTAAAAAATTATCATCCGACGAAAATCTGGCAGTATTGAAAACCGAACCTATCAGGCTGAAAAACTTTTTGTTATGATTAATATCCGCTTTGTCGAGGCCTATCTTTACGCCAAAAGTCGGGGCTTCAGGAATTTTATTGTTGTTATGAAAAATATCGATTGGGAAATTTGAGATTATACCTCCGTCCATAAAAAGTACTTCAGCAGGTATTGACGCGTTTAGTCCGGTTAATTTATTCCATTTCCGCCATGCATCAGCGCCTGATGGCAAATTGCTCAGCCTGAAAGGTTGAAAGAAGAATGGAATCGACATGGAAGCACGCGCAAAATCAGCAGGACTAGCTTTTTCGGGATTTGAGTAAAACAATTCCGACATGGACGGAAACACAATTTTACTCTGCGTGGTAATATCAGCAGCGATAATTGCCAGATCAGTTAAATCTTTCGGCGATTTATAAATGGCATTGGTAATCCGGTTCCTGAGGTGATTGCCATCCGTAATACAGGCATCCCGCAGCATTTGTAAATCGCCCATATTCTTGATTTTCTTCTGATTAAGAAGATTTTTCATCCAATCGTGAAAATTCTTACCCGGGTTCAATCCGAAATCATCGCGGAAGTTATCAATTACCTGGGCACCCTTAAGAGCAAGTTTCAAATTACTGGCATCGCCAAGCAAAGCATCAATAAATTCGCGGGCATCTTTATCGCCATCAACAAAATCGTAAAGCTTTTTATTGCATAAACATTCGAGAATCCAGGCGCTCTTTTCTTCGTCAATTCTGCCTGCAGCAGCCATGAGCAATGTATTGATAGAACCTGCCGAAGTGCCAGCAAGACTAAGAAAACGGATATTCATCTGTTCGAGCACATATACGTAGCCCACCAGAGCTACACCCAGCACACCACCGCCTTCCTGAACCAGGTCAACGTATTGATTTCCATTGTCGTCGAGTATGTCCGAAAACATTTTATCAGGGCCAACCTTTTGTTTCAGATCGTCAATGATGCCGAGCACCATACCATTTTCAGTAAAGTCATTTATTTTCATTTGATTGATTTTTAGGATAGGATTATAGGTTAATTGAACTTAATTATGAGTATTCAATACCACATATAAATCTGGAAACCAAATCATTAAAATATTACCAGATCAGGATATTGTTTCCTTCAAAATTCATTTTCACCTGAAACACACATTATATTTAATAATCAACAAGTGCAATAATCAGGCTTTGTCCGGTTTTATAAAATTGTAGTTTAATAAGCTACGAAATCAAGTGTTTTAAATCCTCGTATCCGCTTGCATACTTCGTAACCTTCGCGACTTCCTTCGTCGTTGGTATTGCCTTCGATGGTAACACAATATTCCGGCATCATTTCGATAACAATTCCGGTATGCTGCCAGTCGTTGTGCGATTTACGGACTAAAAATAAATGCCCGGGCTTCACAGCGGAAAGATTTCCAGAAGTTCCTGAAATGAATTTACCGTTATTTTTAGCCCACATTCCAAGAACATCGCAACTGTAAGTCCGGGGAAGAGATGTAGGTGCTCCACATAATTTTGCAGCCTGTTTTACAATTAATGTATTAAAACCGGCACACCAGGGCCAGGCGTTTCCCTGGTACCCATCCATAAAATAGCGTACCCAGGGGCCCATGTTCTGTCCTCCGACTTCAATGGGATGAGCCTCAAGATATTTCAGCGAAAGCTCAACAACGGCTGAGTGTAATCCCCCGTTTGATGTCAAAGTTGGCTGAGAGAGACTTTTCATCGGCCAGACTAATTTCTCGAAAGTTAGCGGATCGACTTTATTGGTCTGCATTAATCCTACGTTTTTCTGAAAATTGCTAACAGCTATCTCGGTCGCAGGACCATAATCTCCATCAATTTTTATACTTTGTCCGTTCAGGCACAACCATTCCTGTATTATTGTAATTAATTTCTTTTGCTTACTTCCCCGTTCAATGGTTTCAGCAATGGATAAAATTTCAGCCATGTTTGAAATGTTTTAAATTTATAAATTGGAAATTTTAACTCAAAGAATGCAAGAATACGAGTGGTTTCGCAGCAATAAATAGTGGTATAGAATATCCGGCGCTTAAAAATGGCAGTTAATAAATAATGTAGAATTCGGCTTAGTATCACCGGAACAGGATATTAACACAAAAAGGATAAAAATGTGCGATTGGAAAAATACAATTGTAGCTTGAGCAAACCGACAGGAAATAGTACCGAAAATGTATTTACTTGATTAGATATTATTTAACAACAATAAACTACCGATTTCTTACAACAAATCGAATACGTTAATAGAAAGTTAAAACTGAATTTATACGCATTTAAGCGCTGAGATAAAGTAAAATAAACGAAAAACCTGACAGAAAGGATTACCCTGCGAATCAGCAATATCAAATACATTTATAATTTTTCAGACGATCAATTTAAAATAACGTTTAAACAGAAAATTCAGTTGTACCGAAATAAATAATTATTCCTTCGGCAGAAATGTATTCCGTGCCATATTGCCGATTGTGTTGGTTGCAGCTAAATCAATAGAGCCTCCAATAATACCGCCAACCAATGGAACTGCTTTTCCAAGGTTTATCATACCTTTAGTGCTTGATGTTGCAAGCAACCTGAATCCAACACGTTGGTTTATAAGCAGCAATGATTTTTCGGATATCCTTTCAATAGCCATTGCAGTAAATTTCGTACCCAGCCTTATTCCTGTTTCCTGAAGAATATCTTTCGCAAAATTGCCAACCAGACACATGTGAACCAGTGTTTTAACTTTTTCGTCGCGTAAGTCATAGCCACCCATATAAGCTATTGCCGCAATCATCCGAATCTGAATATAAAGCACACTGGCAAGATTTGCCGGAATAGCTACCGGCAAAGTCATAAGTCCGCCAATGCCTGTTACAAATCCACTTGTGCCGGCTTTTGCATTCTGCCATCGGATAAGCGAATTGGCTTTTTCGCGCAATGTTCCTTCTTTATCCATAAAGCTGCTTGCCAGTTGCGGTGCCGAATCCAGTCCGGGCATGCCACTTATCGCCTTTTCATAAGCCCAATCCAGGACCCGCATTACAGATGAATGATTCATAACATTTTTCATACACACCGTATATCAAATTACATACCACGGCACGAATAACTGACAAAATTGACACAAGTAACTGTTTTAAAGCAAAATGACGAAGAGGAAAACAAATCATAAGCCCGGTAAATAAGTACAAAATACCGCTGCCAAAACTCATCTAAAAATGTTTATATATTAATAGTACCTTTGCCGCCGAAATAATTCCAATGTTCGAAAACCTCAACCAGCCTTATCCTTTTAACAATAACTTCAAGCACAACCTGCGCACTATCGCTTTTGTGTGTATGGGATTTATGCTGATAACACTATATTTTCAGCCTTTTGGAATTAACTTCCTGGCCTCTGCCAAGGATGGCTATTTCGTTTTGATTATTGGTATGGTAAGCGCTGCAACTTTCTTTTTCAGTACTCTGATATTGCCCGGATTGTTCCCAAAGTTGTTTGAAAGCGACAAATGGACAATACGTAAAGAGCTGATATGGAATGTAGCGATGTTTTCATTTCTGATTGTTGGATTTACGCTGACAGCATTGATTTTCAATGTTTCAAGTATGCAATCGCTTACTTTTTTCCGATCGGGAGCTTTGGCTCTTTTGCCCCTTGTACTTTTTAACTTATTGAATTACAATCATTCCCTTAAAACTAAAGTAACCCAGGTTATTGATTCAGGCCGGCATTGGCTTGCTGAAGAACGCAAAGGAATGCACAGCAGCAGTTCACCGAACGAAAATATCCGTATCGAATCGGAAAGTGGCAAAGAAGTTTTCGAAAACAACCTGAAAAATTTAATCCTGGTTCAATCGGCAAGCAATTATATTGAAATATTTTACCGCGAAGGCGCTGTAGTCCGCAAGCAAATGATACGGCAGACTTTGAATAATGTGGAATCGAAGCTTACTAAATTTCCTTCAGTAAAAAAATGTCACAGGTGTTGCCTGGTAAATCTCGACCAGGTTTCGAAGCTAACAGGCTCGTCGCCTAATTACACGCTCGAAGCCAGCGGACTCGAATTTCGTATCCCGGTTTCGCGCCAAAATGTAGCTGAATTCCGAAAGCTCCTAGCAAAGCATCAGTAATTTTTATGAGAAATTAGACTTTATTCTACATCAGAATCACGCCGGTTCTGACAATAAGAGCTTGCTTTTGCCAGCCGAATTTCTGCATTCCGTCCCAGTAATACATACATTCCGTCCCTAAAACCTGCAACTGCGCCCTTTTTGGGCAGTGTAGCCCATTTTCCGGAAGGCTATTCAGATCAGCAGTACTTTTGTAGTACAAATAGACCGGGCACAGCAAAAAGCTAAATTTCAAAAGCCCGGCTTTTATCCTCAGGATATCCCTTTCCCAAATTAACTTATTACGGCAAATGACTAAAATGAAAGAATTGAATATTGGTGGCCTCAAAGTTCCTGCTTGTATTATTCAAGGCGGAATGGGAGTTGGTATTTCACTTTCAGGGCTTGCATCAGCTGTAGCCAATGAAGGTGGAGTCGGAGTAATTTCGGCTGCCGGATTGGGAATGATTTACAAAGACCCATCGCAGGACTACCTGGCCAATTGTCTCACAGGCCTTAGGCAGGAAATCAGGAAATCAAGAGAAAAATCAGATGGCCTCATCGGGGTTAATATTATGGTTGCTTTAAGCAATTATGAAGATCTGGTAAAAACCTCAATTGAAGAAGGTGTAGATATAGTGATTTCGGGAGCAGGACTTCCACTTGATCTGCCAAAATATCTGACACCAGGTTGTAAAACCAGGCTTATCCCTATTGTTTCTTCGGCAAGAGCTGCTGCCCTTATCTGCAATAAATGGCTTTCAAATTATAACTATCTTCCTGATGCAGTGATTGTTGAAGGGCCAAAAGCAGGAGGTCATTTAGGCTTTAAATTGGAACAGATTTTTGACGAAAAGTTTGCCATAGAGAAGTTGATTCCTGAAGTAGTGGCTGTGGTAAATGATATTGCCGTGCTAAGCGGAAAAGAAATCCCGGTTATAGCTGCCGGTGGAATATACTCAGGTGGAGATATTGCCAAAATAATGAAACTGGGCGCATCGGGAGTTCAAATGGGAACGAGGTTTGTAACTACTGATGAATGCGATGCTTCCATCGAATTTAAGCAAGCCTACCTGAGTGCCAAGAAAGAGGACGTTACCATTATTAAAAGCCCTGTAGGTATGCCAGGCAGAGCTATAAAATCGCCGTTCCTTGAAGAAGTTCTGGCCGGTAAACGCCAGCCAAAAACCTGCCCGGTAAATTGTATCCGCACCTGCGATATTAATACGGCTCCTTATTGTATTATTGCTTCGCTTACATCAGCATTGAGAGGTAATTTCCGCAGAGGATATGCTTTTGCAGGAAGCAACGTGTGGCGGACAGATAAAATCATTCCAGTGAAAGAACTGATGAATACAATAAAGCAGGAATATAATGTGTATATTGCTAAGACTGAATTAGTACCGTGCTAACGATTAAGGCTTAAAAGCACAAAACAGCGTATAATTCTTCAGAAATTATACGCTGTTTTTTTTTCTCAAAATAAGAAATCTCTGGCGTTTGGAGTAAAACAGATTACGATTTCACAGCCACAACCAGCATTTCAAAATCTTCAGTAGTTAGTTTATCATTGCGGTTGAAAGCACCCAGGGTTACCCCGAAAATATCTATAGATTTGAAATTCAGAGTTTTTAACAGCCAGGTAATTTCCGAAGGAACATAATACCGCTCATTACAATGCAAATCTTTTTTAATTCCGTTATCGTCCTCAACTGAAGTTAAACTGCTTTCACGGAAAGTCATCAGATCAAAAGAAATTGAATCCGTTGAAGCATTTCCTTCTTCTTTTGCTGAGTCAAGAAAATCCTTAACAGAGTGAAACAGCGGAAATAAACCGTTTAAAGTTGTAAAAATTAATTTGCCTCCGGGTTTCAAAGCGTTGGCGGCTTTCTGAAGGATCTGAAAATTCATTTCATCAGTTTCCATAAGAGAAAAAGCCCCTTCGCATAGCATAATTACAGCATCAAACTCCTGGTTGAAAGGAAGTTGCCTGGCATCGTGTTTTTGAAAATCAATGACCAGGTTTTGCTCTGCAGCTTTCTCCCTGGCACGTTTCAATAAGGAATCTGAAAGGTCGATTCCAGTCATGTGATAACCGCGTTTCGTTAATTCAATGGAATGACGACCAGTACCACAACCAATATCCAGAATTCGTTTTCGCTTGTCGAATGCAATTTCACTCTCGATAAAATCGCACTCTCCCAAAGTCCCCTGGGTAAAATTTTCATTGTCGTATTTCAGACCATAATTTTCGAACAACGATTCATACCATTGTTTCATAGCTGACTGATTTTTATTTAATCGTTATTGTCTTTTTCATAAAAACAACCACATCGCCCTGACGGAGTTTTTTCCGTTTCTGATACTCAACTTCCTTATTGACAATTACTTCACCGTCAGTGATTCGCTGATTAGCTTCTCCTCCGGTTTCAACCAGTCCGAGTAATTTCAACAGTTGGTTTAACTGTATGTATTCGTGATCGAGAAGTTCGAATTGCATTTTTAAAGGGGTTTGGGTTGGGGATTGAGGGGATTGATGAGATTGATGAGATTAATGAGATTAATGAGATTAATGAGATTGATGAGATTGAGGGGTTTGAGGGGTTTCTCACTCAGTTTTACGCGGTAAAATAAACCTGTTAAAAAGCAACAATCCTATGATCGTCGCAACTCCAATCATACTAAAAATCAGCCACAACACGCCTGGCTGCTGAAGATTATCAACAAAATGCACATAAAGCGTCGCACCAAGTACTCCACCTATTCCACTGCCAATTACGCCATACAGAAAACCATAGCCCTGATAAAGCGCTTTTTTATCTGCTGGGGCAATTAGTCCGACGTACGATATAAATTTGGGATGTGCCGTCATTTCACCGATTGAAAAAATTACAATCCCACCAATAAAAACCCATGAATACGTTGAAAGTGAAAGAATCGCCATTCCGACTGTGCCCATAGCAATTCCTACAATCATGGTTGGCAAAGCAGGTTTTGTGCGTACAATGCTTGAAACAAACAGTTGAAGTAAAATGATGCACCCCGAACTGATAACGGTAACATGCTCTGTATCAAATTCCCATGAAGGATTTGCAGCAAAAAGTCCCAGAAAAGAATTCACTGAATTATTTACCGGCGTCATATCAACATAATCTTTGAGGTACCAAAGCACGGTATCAAACATCTGAAAATACATGATCCAGAAACCGGAGTAAATGAAAATCATTAAAAGGAACCTGTAATCCTTCAGCACCAGGAATATACCTTTAAAAACATCAATCAGCGGTTTGGTGCTCTGAGGTTTAGGTGGTTCGCGATAGGCAAAAATATTAAGCAGTAACATGGAACCTGTTCCAACCGCAGCCATTACGAAAATGTAGCTCCATCCAATACTTTTGAGATAAGGAACTAAAAGCAGCGGAAATATGAATGCGCCCAGGTTAATACTCCAGTAGTATATTCCAAATCCTAATGAAGAATTGCTTTCGTCGGTTACACGCGCTATGGTGCCAGAAATAATCGGTTTGAAAAACCCGGCCCCTATCGCCATAAGCACAAGGCTAAGGAAAACCATGCCATAAGAGGTGGAAAGACTGGTAAAGAAATAACCTGTGCTCATTACTGTAAAAGCCATCATTAAGGTCCGGCGGTATCCGAAACGATCAGCTAAAGCTCCGGCCAGTATAGGCAGAAAATACAATAAAGGAGTAATGGTACTTTTAATAACTCCTACACTTTCCTTCGAAAAACCTAATCCACCTTCGGGAATACTCATAACAAGATAAACCGAAAGTACCGACATCACACCATAATAAGAGCCCCTCTCGAAAAACTCCATGGTAATTACTGTCCAGAAACTTTTAGGAAACGATTTGATGCCTGGCTTTCCGGTTTGAGGTGAATTAGTATTCATTTTCTGAAATTAGTCATTAAAATGTGGACTGCAAAAGAAAGAAAAAATCTGATGCACATGGCTAAGAATCCTTAAACTTGCCTTGAGTCTGGATAATTTCACCGACATATTTTCAGGATACACAGAATAAAACTATTTGATTGCAGATAATTGCCTGCCAATTAATTAAAGATTGTTACAAATAATTAATTTAGCATTGAAAATAAGGCAGATTTAAGTTTAAAGTGTTTATTACAGATTATTAAAACTAATTTTAAAACCATTCAAACATTCTAACCTAAAACCAATAATTATGAAAAGACTGATTTCTCAAGTATCATTACTTTTGCTTGCTATTGTACTGCTTGGAATTAGCGGATGCAAACAAAAAGAAATTATGACAGCAAAACAGATCCCGTTAGAGGATTTCTTTAAAAACCCTGAGAAAGCAGGTTACCAGCTTTCGCCCGACGGGAAGTATTTCGCATATACAGCTCCATACATGCGCCGCATGAATATTTTTGTACAGGAAATCGGTAAAGATTCAGCCATCAGGCTTACAAGCGATACGGCACGCAGTATTATGGGCTATTTCTGGGGAAACAACAACCGTATTCTTTTCCTGAAAGATACTGGAGGCGATGAAAATTTTAAATTATTCGGAGTGAACGTTGATGGTACTAATCTGATCGGACTCACCGATTTCCCTAAAGTACGGACCGAAATAATTGATGATCTTCCTGAAATTGAGGAATATGTGATTATAGGTTTGAACAAACGCGTTCCCGAAGTATTTGATCCTTACCGCCTTAATATCAATACAGGCGAAATGACTATGCTGGCCGAAAATCCGGGTAACATCCAATCGTGGATCACCGATCACGACGGAAACCTGCGCATGGCTACTGCCATTGTTGACGGGGTTAATACATCACTTTTATACCGTGAAACCGAAAAAGACGAATTTAAAACTGTTCTAACTACCAGTTTTAAAGAAACAATGGCACCCCATTTCTTCACCTTCGACAACAAAAACATTTATGCTTCCTCAAACCTTGGACGCGACAAAATGGCGATAGTTGAATTTGATCCA
>Ga0209800_10003922_pt1 | contig 11359 bp, 9 predicted proteins | sample Higcelweek8metaG_FD_187174 | JGI IMG/M metagenome (GOLD analysis project Ga0209800, IMG submission 187174) | Freshwater pond sediment microbial communities from the University of Edinburgh, under environmental carbon perturbations - High... | ecosystem: Environmental > Aquatic > Freshwater >... | reverse complement strand
GCAGTAGAGGGCCGAGCGTGAAAAAAATGACCCGGTGGGTCATTATAGCGAAGGAGCCGGATTGCAGGGAGGGCAGTAGGCAGTAGGCAACAGTGGAATTGGCCGCAGGCCACAAAGAATTGTAGAATGGATAACAGAAAACCAATATTCCCCGCAGGGGATTCAGCATTGTAACTTAGCATATGACCAGAATCACCCGTATATTAATCGCCAACCGCGGCGAAATCGCCGTCAGAATAATGCGCACGGCTCACAGTATGGGCATTGAATGCGTGGCAGTACGTACTAATGTTGAACCCGACGCCATGTATCTTTCCTTCGCTGATATCATTCACGAGGAGGAAGACGAACTGGCTGAGATACCTGTATTCCTCGATGTTGAGAAGCTGATCTCCATCGCCCTGAAAACAAAATGCGACGCACTTCATCCCGGTTACGGCTTCCTTGCCGAGAACGCCTATTTTGCGGAAAAGTGTCGCGATAACTCAATCATCTTCATAGGCCCCTCCCCTGACGCTATTTACAAGATGGGCAATAAGCCCGTCGCCCGCCAGATTGCACTTCGCCATAAAATTCCTATGGCCATGGGTACACCCGGGAGCGTCGCGAACGAAGATGAAGCAATACGCCAGGCTGGCAGGATAGGTTATCCTGTGATCATAAAGGCAGCCTCAGGAGGCGGGGGCCGTGGCATGCGCATCGTGAGACAGGAGTCTGAGATGGAAAAGATGTTCATTCTGGCAAGCCGGGAGGCAGAAAAGGCCTTCAACGACCCCAGCGTCTTCATCGAGAAGTATATTGAAAACCCGAAACATATTGAATTTCAAATTCTTGGGGATACGTACGGCAACATAATCCATCTTGGAGAAAGGGAGTGTTCCATCCAGCGTAAGCATCAGAAGCTGATGGAGGAAGCCCCCTCCCCAGCCCTGGATGAAGAGCTCAGGACAAGGATGGGCGAGACTGCCGTGAAGATTGCAAGGGCAGTTGGTTATTACTCAGCAGGCACCGTGGAGTTCCTGCTCGACTCTGAGCATAATTTCTACTTCATGGAGATGAACACCCGGATCCAGGTGGAACACCCGGTCACCGAGATGATCACCGGCATCGATCTCATTGAACAGCAGATACGCATCGCCTCAGGGGAAAAACTGATAATCAGACAGGAAGATGTCAGGCTCACCGGATGGGCTATCGAATGCCGCATCAACGCGGAGGATGTGCAGGCCGGCTTCGCCCCTGCGCCGGGAAGAATTGAAAAGATAAGTTTCCCTGACGAACCGGGGGTACGGGTGGATACGGGAGTAAGGGCCGGATCGTCAATAGTGGCATCCTATGACTCCATGATTGCCAAGCTGATAGTTACAGGCAGCACCCGCCATGACGCTATAATTAAAACCAAACTGGCGCTAGACAAGGTCTGGATAAAGGGGACCAAGACAACACTCCCGTTCTTCAGGATGCTGATGCGTAACCCTATCTTTCAGGCTGGCACCTTTACCACAGCTTTCATCGAAAAAGATCTAGATAAGTTCCATTCCAGCAGTGAGTACGAGGAGACAATTGCTGCATGGCTTGCAACCAAGCTCTTCGTTGAGGAGAACCTTTCCGAAAGGAAGGCCGGAATCAGTTTCGACCAGGGAAAGGAGCTCACCCCTTGGCTGTTGAGAAAGAGACTGACACAATTTTAAAACTCAGACATGACACCTGAAAGGCCTGCAATTAAAAAGCTGTACGCCCTCTCAAATGAGGGACATAAATTTTCATTCAGCCTCCCCCTGAAGAACATAATCAGGGTGAACGGCAGGGATTACACCGTTGAGCTGCGCGAGGATGAGAAGTACGGGGTGCACATTTTGTGGAAGAACAGACGTTACCCTGTGGAGATTGTCCGGACGAAGCAGAACAGGTATGAGATTCTCTTCAATGACATTGGCCACGTCTTCACTGTCGAGACTCCGGTCTCGATGCAGCGGAAAAAGGTCCTGAGGACAGGTGCCGGCAAAAGTCAGGCCCTGGTTGTGAGAGCACCCATGCCGGGCAAGATAATCGATGTACTGGTGCGTGAAGGTGCGCCAGTGATGAAAGGTGAAGCCCTTGTGATTCTCGAGGCCATGAAGATGCAGAACGAAATACAGTCCGTGGTTGCCGGCACAGTCACAAGGATAGGTGTGAAAGCCGGGCAGAATGTCATGAAAGATGATATCCTGGCGGAGATATCTGTAAAATAGCTTTACCGGTCACCGGATAAAGAGAGGGGACCCCGTTTCGGGATCCCCTCTTCTATAAAGGCAGGGTCGTATAATTTGAACTTACGCCTTCGGTGCGTTCTTCAGGGTGGCTGTCAGGAAGTTCCAGAACTTGCCAACCGACTCAATCTCGACTTTCTCGTCCGGGCTGTGCGGATAGCGGATCGTGGGGCCGAAACTGATTGAATCGAGCTTCGGGTATACACCCATGATTATGCCGCACTCGAGACCAGCATGGATGGCCTTTATCTCAGGCACCTTACCGTAGAGCTTGTTGTATGTATCCTTCATCGTCACCAGGATGGCGCTGTCCATGTTTGGCTTCCAGCCCGGATAGCTTCCTGAGAGTTCAACCTCGCAACCTGCCAGCTGAAATCCTGCAGCAATTTTCCATGCCGTGGCTTCCTTGGCTGTTTCAACAGAGCTCCTGCACAGACAGAAGGCTTCGAATTTGCCGTTGCCGATCCTGACGATGGAGAGGTTATTTGATGTTTCAACCACCCCCGGCATGCTGGCACTCATCCTCTGCACCCCGCTGGGGCAGACATAGACGGCTCTTATGATACGGTACTGGTCAGCTTCATTCATCACTTTTGCCGGAGCATCAGCCACCTTGAACAAGAACTTTATATCAGGGTCTACTTCCATGAACTCGGCCCTGTACATCTTCTCGTAACCCTTCATGAACTTCTCAAACTGGGCCTTCTTAATCGTGGGAATCACAACCGTAGCAAAAGATTCGCGCGGTATTGCATTGCGGAGATCACCACCGGTGAAATCTGCTATACGCATGCCAAAGTCGTGCTCAGCCTGTTGGAAAAACCTGAACATCAGTTTATTGGCATTGGCCTTGCCAAGGTGGATATCAAGACCTGAATGGCCTCCCCTGAGTCCCTTGAGGCTCAGCTTGTAAGCTGTAACACCGGCCGGGGTCTTCTCCTGCTTGTAGCTGCGGGTGGCTCCCACATCTATGCCTCCGGCGCATCCCACGTAGAGCTCGCCCTCATCCTCAGAATCCAGGTTCAGCAGTATCTCACCCTTGAGCAATCCCTTCTTAAGGTTTCTGGCCCCGGTCATTCCGGTCTCCTCATCAACTGTGAAGAGGCCCTCGATGGGTCCGTGAGCAAGTTTGGGATCAGTCAGCACTGCCATTGCAGCCGCCACACCCATTCCGTTGTCGGCACCGAGGGTTGTACCTTTCGCCTTTACCCATCCCTGATCGATCCAGGTCTCAATCGGATCCTTCTCGAAATCAAACTTCTTGTCTGAGTTCTTCTGAGGTACCATATCGAGGTGGGCCTGAAGGATTATCCCCTTGCGGTTCTCCATTCCCTTTGTAGCGGGCTTGCGGATGATAACGTTGCCGGTCTTGTCAACCACGGTCTCGAGACCATGCTCACTGCCGAACTTTTTCATGTAATCCGTCATCTTCTTCTCCTTTTTGGAGGGACGCGGTATCTGTGTTATTTCGTAGAAATACTGCCACAGAAGCTTCGGTTCAAGTTTTTTAATTTCACTCATAACTATCTGGTGTTGATTATTCCTTTACAATATTAGGCATTTCAAGGCCGTAACCTTTCTTTTTATCTTCTGCCTTCAGCAGGAAGCCGAAGACAATTGCAAGCAGGCCCAGGGATGTGAAAATCATCATCGGTATCTGGTAGTTGTATGTCGGAACTGAGATCCCGTCAATCATGCGTGACCCTGTGATGCAGTACTTGTCAAGCACCCAGCCGATAAGCATCGGCACACCCATCAGGCCCCAGTTCTGTACCCAGAATATTAGCGCGTAAGCCGTTCCCAGCTGCTTCATAGGGATAATCTTGGGCACCGAGGGCCACATTGCTGAGGGCACCAGGGAGAACCCAATGCCGAGAATGATTATAAGAATAACAGCCTGATATGGTTTATTAAGGAAAGGCACCGAGAACATTGCATGAACAAAGATGAGAAGAACGGCTCCGATGATCATTATTGTAGCGCCCTTGCCTTTCCTGTCGTACAGGTTGCCGAAGAAAGGCGTGAGCACCATTGTTCCAAGGGGAAGAAGAGAGGGTATAATCCCTGCAGTTGCCGGATCGACACCGAATTTATTGACCATCAGGTCAGAGGCATATTTGAGGAAGGGAAAAACAGCGGAGTAGAAGAGAACACAGAGTATTGCAATATACCACCAGCCCTTGTTTTTAATTATGAACCATATGTCACTTAGCCTGAAGCTCTCCTCGGGCTCCTTAACCACATCCTTGTCAGCCTCTGCAATGGAGGCATCAAGTTTCTTGTCCATCCCGCAATAGATAAAGAAGGCAATCATGCCTATACAGAGGAGGATAAGGGCCATAAGAATCGGCATTGAAACATGCCCCAGTGCTTTGGCAATTGGCGCCGAGGTCTGAAGTGCCAGCATGGTTCCAAGTCTGGCCGTCGCCATCTCAAGGCCCATTGCCAGCGCCAGTTCCTTCCCCTTGAACCACTTCACAATAATTTTTGATACTGTGATACCTGCCGTCTCAACGCCTACACCAAAGAGTGCAAAACCAAGGCTTGCCACCAGTACCTGGGTTTTCATGCCGAAGAGAATCTGACCGTCAAGCATGTTGGTAGATACCGCCCAGTATTTTATTGCCGTTCCGGCCACCATGAGAAGCGTTGCCATCTTCCCTGTGAAACGAACGCCCATCTTGTCAAGGATGATGCCACCCAGGATAAGCATGATAAGGAACACATTGAACCAGCCATAGGCGCCGGTGAATGTTCCGTACTCGCTGCTTGACCATGAAAGCTGCTGCTCAAGCATTGTCTTGAGAGGAGCCATAACATCAGTCAGGTAGTAACCGCAAAGCATTGTAAACGCCACTACCCCAAGGGCAGTCCATCTCGCCGCCTTTGATTCGGCAAGTGTCTTTCTAATCTTTTCCATTTTCAGATATCGGGTTTAAAATTAACATGGTGCGTAAATGTATAAAAAAAACATTCCAAAACAGGAGTCGTAAAACATCTGTACTGAACTTTGTGGCATAATTTTGGTTATTGATCTGAATAACTAAATTTGTGCACTTATTGTTAAACCGTTGAAAAGAGTAGAATTAAAGACTGATATGAAGAGACTTATATTTGTTCTGTTACTGGCTGTTCCGGCATTGTTTGCTTCAGCCCAGGGCACTGATGTCAAATGGCATTCAATTGAGGAGGCCGTTGCCCTGGCGAAGACAAACCCCAGACCCATTTTCGTAGATACTTATACCGACTGGTGCGGATGGTGCAAGAAGCTCGACCAGGATACCTTCTCAAATCCTGTTATTGCAGAAATACTCAACACAATGTTCTATGCGGTCAAATTCGATGCGGAGGGCAAGGAACCTGTAACCTTCCAGGGACGGAAATTCGTTAACGACGGCAGCCTGGGCAAGACTCATCAGCTTGCGTATGCACTGCTGCAGGGTAAACTCGGATATCCAACTGTTGTCTTTCTTACCGCCAACGGTGAACTTATTACCCCTGTGTCAGGATTCAAGACGCCGGTACAGATTGAACCTATGCTCCACTACTTTGCAGGCACCAGCTGGCAGAAACAGAGCTACGAGGAATTCATGAAGACCTTCAAGGGTAAGGCCCAGTAGGCATCCTGAACCAATCCCGGACAGCCGGGAGGTAATTAAGCAAATTATAAAAGCATAGAAGGGAGCACAACAATGATACCTGAGTTAGCCCAGACACCATACCAGATTACCCCGCAGCTTGAGGATGCGATGAGCACCACGGTCAAGTATCTCAACCGGAAAGTCAGACCGCACTCAACAATTCTTGACGTAGGGCAGGTAAACCCGCTGACTGAAATCCTGCTCAATGGAAATCTGAAACCGGAGATTACAAACACTGAAGGAGACCTGGATGTTTTCAATCTTGACGATAGCGTCAAGTATGATTACATTCTTTACAGTCATACTATAGAGCACCAGTTCAATCCGCTCCATACCCTGCTCGAGCTGAAAAAGGTGATGACAGATAAAACCCTGATGTTCATTATCCTTCCCCGCAGAGGCAAACTCCTGTGGTGCAAGGGTCATTTCCATGAGATAGATGCGTACAGGATGGATCTTTTGCTTGAGCGTGCCGGTCTTGATGTGGTGAGCCTTGAAATGCACAAGGCATGGAGACCGTGGTATTTTTACCTGACGGGCTTCAAACCTGTCCTGAGGCTGTTCCTCGAATACAACGCTTATTATGAAGTAAGGTTAAAGCACTAACCTTGCAGCCCGGATGAAGGAAAAGATACTTTATATATTTCCTGACAATTCGACATTCATTCAGAAAGACATTTCCCTCCTTTCACGGGACTATGATGTGCTCACACCAAAACACAACTGGAGCGATAAACGCCATACTCCTATAAATTTCATCAAACAGTTCTTTTTTCTTGCCGGGCACATTCGGTCCTGCAAGGCGGTTTTCGTAATGTTCGGCGGCTACTGGTCACTTCTCCCGGCACTTCTCGGGAAAATGGCGGGCAGGCCGGTCTATATAATTCCGGGTGGCACTGACTGCGTTTCCTTTCCTTCTCTCAACTACGGAAGCCTCAGGAAGCCATTGATGCGAACCTTCATCAGGTGGTCGTTTCAGCTCTGTACAAAACTGTTGCCCGTTGATGAATCGCTTGTGCTTTCTGATTACACCTGGCTTGAAAAACCGGATTATCCAAAACAGGGATTCAGATACTTTTTCCCCATTCTAAGGACTCCTTACAGGGTTATACACAACGGCTTTGACCCGGAGTTCTTCAACAGCGACCAGGCCGTCAAAAAGGAGAACAGCTTCATTGCCGTTGCCCCTGTTAGTAATATGATGCGTGTGAAGGTGAAGGGTGTAGATCTCATTATTCACCTCGCAGAGCGATTCAGCCACTGCACCTTCACCCTTGTTGGTATCAGCGATGATGTGGCCGTCCGCCTCGCCCCTCTGCCCTCCAACCTGATTCTCTATCCCTTTCTCCCGAAGGAGAAGTTTATCGGCCTGCTTGCCGAAAGCCGGTTTGTACTTCAGCTTTCCGTTTCGGAAGGCTTCCCCAATGCACTCTGTGAGGCGATGCTCTGCCACTGCATCCCTGTTGGTTCAAATGTCGGGGCAATACCTGCCATCATCGGTGACGCGGGATTTATAATGAGCAGCAGTAACAAAGAATATCTGGAAGAGAGGTTTGAGGAGATCCTGCGCACCGGACCGGATGCCCTCAGCCAGTTTGGGTTGAAAGCAAGGGCCAGAATAGCCGACAGGTTCCACATATCGCGGAGGAAAATCGCATTCAATGAGCTGCTGGAGCCTGTCTCCCTTACTTCCCGATGATAATATTGGAGGGAAGTGCCACTGTGCTGCCGAACTGGTAAACTAATTTGCGAGCTGTAAGGAGCTTTTCCTCTCCTAAGGAGACTGTAATCTCAGCCACATCCGGCACCCTGTAATAAAGCCTGTCAGTAGCTGTCTGCTCTTTCTTCGTGGAGGCCGGACGCATAACAAGTTTCAGGTCCCTGGTCTTGCCTGATGGAACAATCTCCATCTGAACCGGTTCTCCGGCACCTCCGGCCGAGGTGTTCACCCCGAGGCTCTCCGAGAATGTGAAAATGGTTGTTTTACTCCCTGCCATCGGGAGGACTGGTGTAACCCATATGCGAAAAGTTCTGCGCTCGGTCCATGTCTTGCCGGCAAAAAGTGCCGTGTACTCCCTCTCCAGCCTGTTTATCTCATCGATGGCAGCGCCATCCTGAGGGAAAATGTTGGTTTCGCCTGTCAGGATCATGTGTCTTCCCTCGCGCAGCTCAAGCAACCTGTCAGCCGCCTCACGGGCCTCCTCCGCCAACGTCATTCCCTTCTTCTTCTGGACAAGATAGGGAACCCTGATGAAGGCGGTGTCCGCCCTGACAAGCCTGTAGGCGGTGTCGGTCCTTGTTGTGCCGTATTCGTATACTCCCCTGTCCGGAAACAGAAGGCCGGTGTGGCCAAAGCCATCCTGCAGGTCATTGCTTGCAGCCCTGTCATACAGATCCGGGTTAATATCAAGCACGAGGCCGTTCTTCCTCAAAGCCAGCATATTTGACTGCATCATGGTGGTTCCCTCAATTACATAGAATTGCGACGGGTCAAGCTCTTCTGCGGTGTTCAGTCTCACTTCATTAAGAATCCAGGACTCATTTTCAACAGTAATCACATTGTCAAGGCCTGTCATCTCCTCCGCGTAGAGGGCATAAGGGCCGGGTACTTCAGTGCGCTTTTCTGCAGTAATAACGAACTCAAAAACCGTGAGAGGCAGAGCATATACCGCACTCCCTTCTGTTACGCTGACTTCGTTACCGAGCGGCAATACAACTATATCTCCTGCGGTCTTTCCCCCGAACACGGAGCATCCTGAGATCAGTAGCGCAATAAATAAGATCAGTAAGGCAGTTCTTCTTCTCATTTCAACCATTATAGATAAACACTGAAGCTGTTAAAATGTGTTTCCCGGAAGGCTCTTCCGATGTTCATAAGGATATCCCCGGCAATGACCGATTCTTCCGAATGGATTCTGAGGGCAATATCACCTGAAAGACCGTGAAGATATACCCCTGTGATGGCTGCCTCGGCAGGCTCATAGCCCTGGGCAAGCAGGGAGGTGATCATTCCGGTCAGTACGTCACCGCTGCCTCCAGTGGCCATTCCCGGATTACCGGTGCTGTTGAAGTAGACTGTGCCGTCAGGCAGTGCAACCGATGTATGGGCTCCTTTGAGTACTACGACACACCTGTGTTTTGCCGCGAAAGCCAGCTGCTCCTGCAGCAGGTCGAAGTCGCTGCTCTCGGTCCCCGTAAGTCTGCGGAACTCTCCGGGATGGGGAGTAAGGATTGTTCGCGGTGAGAGCAATTCAAACCATTCGGTATGCTGCGACAAAATATTCAGTGCGTCAGCATCAAGAACTACCGGCACTGTAGCCCTCTCGAGCAGGCTCCTGAGGACCGAGGCAGTGTCAGGATCAGTACCCAGTCCTGGTCCTGCCCCGATTGCGTCATACAGCGCCAGATCCGGGAGGGTTGTCACATTGCTGCTGCCCGGATCGGGAGAAACCATTGCCTCAGGGAGGGCAGCCTGCATGGCAAGGACAGATGATGAAGGGGTATGTACCGTCACCAGGCCTGAGCCTGTGCGAAGGGCAGCGCCGGCTGAAAGTATTGCTGCCCCGGCTTTTCCGTAGCTGCCGGCGATGAGCAGTGCGTGGCCGAAAGTACCCTTGTGGTCAAACTTGCTTCTTGTTTTCAGCAACGGCCTTACACTCTCACGTAATATATAATGGTACGGCGTATGCATCGCCGAAATGGTCCCCGGGTGAAGTCCGATGTCAATTACCTCCCACGTTCCTGTATATTTTCCATTTCCGGCAAACATGAATGAAAGCTTGGGAAACTGGAATGTGACTGTTCTCGTGGCCATTACGACTGAACCCGTATCTGAGATATTGTTTTCTTCACAGAAGAGCCCCGAGGGCACGTCCACCGAGAGGATAAAGGCAGATGTTTCGTTAATTTTCCGGATGACCTCCGCAGCAATGCCCGCCGGTGCCTTGCGGAGACCTGTACCGAAGATGGCATCAATGATCACCTCTTCCCTGCTGATGGCTGGAAACTGTTTGCTGTCGGTTATCAGAACCGGAATGACGCCGCTCCTTTCAAGACGGTCAGCATTCAAACGGAACTCACTGCTGCGGGCAGATCCGGTCTCGACAACGAAGACCTTCACAAGATACCCGTCCTCGTGCATAAGTCTTGCAAGCACCAGCCCGTCGCCGCCGTTGTTTCCCGGCCCAACAAAAAAATTGATCTTTCTTTCAGGGGCCACAATGTCCTTGACGCGCTGAAAGAGGGTGGTGGCAGCACGTTCCATAAGCCCCGCCGGCGTCACAGGCTCAAGACGTATTGTTGCTGCATCAATTTCCCGAATCTCTGCGGATGTGAAAATCTTCATACTATAGAGCTTGTACTGAGGTTACAAATGTAAAAATATAGACGATGCAAAATAATTCCTCTAAGATATAATGCATGTCTGCAAATTAAAAAGATTAATATATTTGTCACACTCAGAATAAACCAAACCTACTAATACAGAAAACTATGCTTAAAAATCATCCCAAAGGACTAATTGTTGCCTTCTTCGCCAACATGGGTGAAAGGTTCGGCTTTTACACAATGATGGCAATACTGGTTCTTTTCCTGCAGGCGAGATACGGCCTGTCAGCCGAAAATTCCTCAGAGATTTACAGCTGGTTCTATTTTGCTATCTATGCCCTCGCCCTGTTCGGAGGTATCCTGGCAGATGCCACAAGCAAATACAAGGCAGTAATACTTACCGGCATTGTAATTATGTTCGGCGGGTACATCTTCATGGCAATTCCTGGCATGTCACAGACTCTCACTGTGATAGCCCTCTTCACAATTGCTTTCGGGAACGGACTTTTCAAGGGGAACCTGCAGGCTGTTGTAGGACAGATGTATGATGATCCAAAGTATTCAAAACTGAGGGATTCAGCCTTCATGATTTTCTATATGGGAATAAATATAGGTGCGGTTTTTGCCCCCTATGCAGCAACAGGTATCAGGAACTGGTGGCTGAAGACAAACGGATTCCTCCATGACGGAAGCCTTCCGGCGCTCTGTCACCAGTTTAACAACAATACCCTTACAGACACTTCCACATTCCAGCAACTGGCTGACAAGGCAAGTATTGCAGGACCCGTAACTGATCTTGGAGCGTTTGCAAGCAGCTACCTTGAAGTCTTTTCAAAGGGTTACAACTATGCGTTTGCCATTGCTGCAGGTGCAATGGTAATTTCCCTGATCGTATTCGTAACCTTCAAGCACCTGCTTCCCAATAAGGAAAAGGTTGCAAAAGAATCAACCGGCCCGAAAATGGAATTTAAGCCATGGGCACTCATCGGCGCTGCTCTTGCAATGGGTCTTACAGCGTTTGCCCTTTCTTTCCTCGTTAATTACAAGGACGCTCTCGCCTACGGGCTGTTTGCAGGTTTTGTGGTTTGGATACTTGTAAGTGCAAAGAGGGAGGAAATGAGCAGGGTTTCTGCTCTTATAATG
>Ga0209800_10003921_pt1 | contig 11363 bp, 9 predicted proteins | sample Higcelweek8metaG_FD_187174 | JGI IMG/M metagenome (GOLD analysis project Ga0209800, IMG submission 187174) | Freshwater pond sediment microbial communities from the University of Edinburgh, under environmental carbon perturbations - High... | ecosystem: Environmental > Aquatic > Freshwater >... | reverse complement strand
AACATTCTACAAATCAATATCATATTGAACATGAAGTATGTCTGCAACATGTACTAATTGAAATCTAAGTTACTCAACTGAGAATATTTCTTGTATTTCTTGATATAATGTAAGTTGAAGTAGTTGTGTAGAGGTAAATATTTTTCCGTGAGAAGATGGAATATCTTGAACAGCCGATGATTGTAATACTCCTAATATTACCCTTACAGGATGACAAGCATGGTCTGCATGTAATCTATGAGCAAAAATTGCCTTTACTCCTGCAAGTCCTAATGTAGGAATACTTACGGAGGGTGCATATACAAGATGATGAAATGATGATGTTCTTGGTAAATTATATCAATGGTGAAGAAATAAATGATTCTCATGATCTGATACAAGTCAATCTACATACTTCACATCAAATCCTAATGGTAATGATACGAATAGCGGTTTCGTATTGGATTGGGATTATCTTATTACAAATTATGATTGGATATTTCCTAATATTGACACATTATGGTGATGAACTTTATCTGATACTGGAATATTAGATTGAGTCTGAACAACCTTTATTTGAAGACAATGACCTTGTCCAACCTGATGGCATGTCCCATCTATTAAGGATTGGCAAGATACATGTAATTCTATAATTGGTACAACTTGGACTGATAATACTGAAGATGAAAAAGTTAGAACTGTATTATTATTACCTTTTGCTGGCATGCGTACTAACGATATTTATTCTGGTCAAAATCATGGTCTTTATTGGTCCTCTTCTCCAAGTACTACTAATGCTCTTGTTATGTGATTTAATGAATCTAGTGTATTTATACTTCCAATGAATCGAATCATAGGCTTACCTATACGTTGTCTTAAGAACTAGTTTTCAAGATTATCTAATCATATTCCTATAAAAATACAAAAGTGCAGGAAGTTTTCAATCAATTATTGTTCAGCTAGCTATTTCTGAAGCCAAATATTCATCAATTTCATCAAATGGAACTTCTACAACTTCAATACATTCTGAGCCATCAAGAGCCAGAATTTCAGTAACCTTCTTGCAATTGAGCGCTATATAACAATCAATTCTTTCGCTTGTAAGTCCTGCAGAACTTGCCGCAGTATAGGCATAAACTATATTATCCGAATCGTATCAAGTTTCTTCTTGCATTTCTCTTCTTGTCGCATCAATCTTTGATTCTCACTCTTTGTCACACAATCATGCTGGTGTTTCTAGTATGAAGTCATTTTGTGGAATTCTAAACTGTTTGATTAGAACTATCTTGTTGTCTTCAGTCACGGGCAGAACTCATACAATTCAAGTAATTCTATTGCGAACTACTACTTCATATTCAAATGTTCTGCCTCTAAAAGTAACTTCTTGTCATCTAAGTGAGATGTGTTTTCAGGCAAATAATACTTTACTTGCTCATAATTCTGGTTTGTTCATATTCTCTTTATTATAAATATAAATTGTTATTTCTTATATATTCTGCAATTTCTGGATTAAGTCAGATGAAAATTCTTCTCCTAATATTCTCCCTAACCTGAGTACTTGATATATTAACTCTGAGTTCGTCATCAAAGTTTGGCTCTAATAGGACATAATTATCAACTTGGCTCATATCTGGTTCGTATCATTTTCTTTTGATGAAAATTTTTGGTAAAACTCTACCCACATATCAAGTCGGGTCCCGCTCTGTCATATATGGGATTACATCAGTTCCGAATATCTGATAAGGCGAATATCCGAGCGTAGCTTTGAAATAATCATCTATTCATCTTGTAGTAGTTGGTCAGAGTTTTCAATCAAGAAATACTGGACAAAGTTCTGCATTGTATGAGTTAAAACTCTTCATAAATATTTCAAGAATTCTTCTTCTAAACTCATCTTGAGTTTTGAAAACTTTGTAATCATTTGGTCAGCTTGGTACAACTATTAGCTTCTCAAATCAAAGATCTTTTCTATCTAATATCATCTTTCAGATTTCTTCGTGGACAGCATGTGGCGGGTCAAATGCTCAACCCAATATCGCAATTTTTTTCATAATGTTTTGTTGTTTTTAGTGGTATTATTAGTATTTTTGTCATTCTCATATTTTGTCATTCCTTTGAAGAAAGGAATCTTCCTTTTATTCTGTTGTTTTAGATAAAAGATTTTAATAATCTGTAGATTCCTGCCGGAGTTTATGCCCGTAGGGGCACAGAGGAATGACATTGGTTTTTCTAAACCACAGTTCTAATCACCTTATCAATTATCATCTGCTTGATATCAAGAACTTCAATTTTTGGATTACTCTGGAATCTGTTTTCGTTCTCTGGGATACTATTAGTAACAGTTAATCAATCTAGATATTCTGACAGCTTATCCTGAGAATCATTTGGGAAAATTCCGTGAGTTGCGTGTGCGAAAACACTCAGAGCTCATGCTTCTCTTAGTTTAATTGCGGCTTCTCTGAGGGTTCCTCAAGTCTGGATTAGATCATCAATAAGTAACACATTTCTTCATTTCACATCTCACTCCTTAATTGAGATTACTCTCTTGTCTCACTCTCTAACTTTTGTACAGATGATTTTTGGATATCATTTGAAGTCTTTCTTGAATCTCTTCTCTGCTCATTCATCTGGGAAGGCAACACTCAGATTCTCAATATCTGCAACTCTATTTTTGATAAGATCCATAGCAGAATGTAATCTAAAAGAAACTGTTCATTCTGTATAAAATCTCTCTCTAAGGTCGTGCAGGTCAAAAACATGAAAACTTGTTTTACCATTCTCTCAGGCCGGAGTAGAACTAAGAATACGAGCCATAGTTTTGGCAGTTGCGACTTGTCATTCTTCGTCAATACGCTCCATAGTTCCAACTGGGAAATAAGGAACAATAACATGAACTTTGGCTGCATAATAATCTACTAGAGCTTGTATTACCGCGATATTTTCAAAGAATTTTGCTGGAGTTGAGATATCAGATATATAGAAAACTGTCTTGTTGCTCACGGATTTTTCAACATCTTCTATGAAAATATTTGGCCAACCATCCTTGAACTGAGAAAAATTGATTTTTCATACTGGTATTTGAGTATCATCTGATACTCTCTCGGCTAACTTGTCACAAGTTGGATATGAGAAAATTACTTCATTCATAGTCACATAAGGTTAATTATAAAATCGAAAATCCTTGTTCCATAAATATTTTTGCGTCCCATATTTTCTCATAGTTTTTCTCTATAAGAAGAGTGACTTTTTGTTTTGATTTGCGAACTATTACTTCCATCTCTTCGCCCACACCCTCAACTACTGGGATTCCGTCAGCATAGACCGATATTGGTCTTCATCTCTCTCAGTTGTTTGTAATTTTAACTTTATCCTTGTCTTCATAGACTACTGGCGAGAAATGTTTTGGCATAAATGGAAGAATTGGAGTAGCGATAAAATTGGGCGATGAATGCGGTAGAATTGGTCAATGAGCAGAAGAATTGTATCAAGTTGATCAAGCTGGAGTTGAGATAAGAATTCCGTCTCAGATAATATTTGCAGATGAGTGGTTTCAGATTTTCACATCAATATTCACTGCTCTTCAACTTGCTGCTTTTACTTGGATATCGTTGAATGCCTTATGCGAATAACTCTGTTCTTCTCTTCATTTCACTCTCACGACTCACTCAAGCATTGGATATACTTTTTTGCTGAATCTAGAACTCTCGTTTATGAATTGTCTATCGTTTAATAGGAATCATTTAGTTCAGAAGTTAATTCATAGAAATGGAAGTCCGAGATGACTGTATTCTTGGATACATCTGAGCATTGTACCGTCTCAACCAAGCACCACAATACAAGCGAATTTATCTTTGATACTATCAACTAATTGTCTCACTCCAGAAGCATTATTTTCATCTAGGAATTCACGAAGTAATTCTTTTTTGTTGTAGATTATTCCATCATACAGAACATTAATTCATGAATAGTTTTTTGATTCCATAGTTACGAAGATTAATAATAAATTATTTGTTTTGTAGTAATTGTTCTTTGAATTCTCTATATTTTCTTGTAAAATATACTCAGTTCTGAGCTTCTCTGAGGTCGAATCCGAATGCTCTTTTGCTCACTGCGAGTATTGGCGGAGCTTGAACTCTTTTGAAGAAGTTAAGTTTGAAACCTTTATAAAGTCTCTCCAGATCACTTATGAATTGTACTATATTCTCAAAATAATCTCAAATAATTGCTCATTTTAATCATAGAATTCACTCTAATTCAGAAGATTGAAATTTTTCTAGAATAAATTCTGGATCTTTTCTTGCTTCTATGAATTGATAGAGAATTTTATCAGTATATTCATAGTTGAATGGATCTCATTTGCCTTCTTCTACATTCTGATTATCGTTTAATTCTGCTGACGGCATAACATTGATTGCTTCCTCTGGGATTATGTTGTCATAATTCGCATTAATATATCTTGCTAATTCATAGACTTGAGACTTGTAGAGGTCTCAGATTGGGCAAACACTACCATTCACATCTCAATATAGAGTTGCATATCCGAGAGCGATTTCTGTCTTATTGCCATTGTTAGTAAATACTGCACCAAGTGATGCTGCAATACCTGCAAGAAGCCTTGATCATCTATCGCGAGCTTGTATATTCTCATAAACTAAATCTGCAATTGGTTTTCAAATAACTTCTTCAATTTGTCATTTAGTATAATCAACGCTCTCTTGGATTGGGGCAACTATATATTCAATTCCAAGTCTTTCTGCTAAATCCTTCGCAATATTCTTAGTGGTATTAGTATTGAATCTTGACGGCATATTCACAGCAACTACATTTTCTCTACCGATTGCAAGCACAAGTAAGACTGCAACTACTGCACTATCAATTCATCCACTAAGTCCAATTACAACTTTTTTCTGATTAATACTCGCCAGGAATTCTCTTATAGAATAGATTAGTGAGTTGAATACTTTCTCAATCTCCGCTTCTCAGTTGTTAATTCCTGATTCACTATCAAGCCAAACTTCGTTGAAACCTTTTGCTTGAGCAACTTTCGCTCCATCCTTATAGATTACGCTCGCTCCGTCAAATGAGAAAACAGTTTTTCAGTTATTCTGCACTCCGACATTATTCGCATAAATATAATCAATTCATTTACTTTTCTCGGCTAGGATACTGTCGCGCTTAGCTTGTTTACCAATTCCGAAAGGACTTGCTGAGAGGTTAACTATAAGATCAGCTCATTTACTTTTGAGAATATCTGTAGGCTTGAGAATATAATCTTCATCCCACATGTCTTCACAGATAATTATTCCGACTCTTCTCTTCACTCAGTCAATTACAAGATCAAACGGCTCTAAGAACTCCTCTGGCTTACTAGAATTTTCTTGGGCGTATTTGATAAGAGAATAGAAATGTCTTTCGTCATCAAACTCTCTATACTTCGGCATCAGGCTCTTGATAGTATGTCAATCAAATATTCCATTACTAACTCTCTCTCAATTACTTGCAACGAATGCTGCATTGTATTTCCTGAGCCTTCCGTCTTCATTCACTCTACTATTATCAACTAACACATTTCCCCAAATAGCACTTATTCCTCATCTAGTTGCTTCTACTATCTCGCTGTTCATTGTGCAACATTCTCTCACGAAGCTCTCATTTTCCCATTCATCTCCTAGCAAATAACCTGGTACAGCCATTTCTGGGAAGATTATGAGACTTACTTTTTGTCTCTGAGCTTCTTTGATGTCTTCAATTATCTTTGCAAGATTTTTCTCAGGATTCCCTGGAATAACTTGCATTTGAGATATTTTTATCATAGTGCTATTTGGTTAAATTGTACTTATGCCACAGCGAGAAATCTTTCTCTAACTTCATCTCTAACTTCCTCACATCTTTTGCTTAATCTTGCCGGTAATTCTACTAATCCAAATCTATCTTTCACTCTCTGTCTTGCTGCACTTATTGCCTCGCTATAACTTCATTCGAATAGTAGTTGTCATTTGTCATAGACTTTTCTAAGTAATCTCTCTCATTTCACTCCTTCTTCATCTTGAACTATTACTCTCTCTCAATCTACAAGTTCTATATTCAACTTCCCTGGGATTACATTCTTACCTACATCATTTGAGAGTTTACCAGTTGGACCATCTTCTGTCTGAGTAAGTTTGAATGCTGCTGATACAGTGTCTCTTAATTTGTTGCGAGCTACAAGCAGTCCTCCGAGTCCATATAGGATGAAATCCTTTGGTTCAAATCCTGCTTCTCTCACTTTTTCTTCTATTTCTCTGATTTTATCAACATTACTTATATCAGCTACTACTATTTTGTCTTTTGCTGGATCTAGCATTCACTCTATTTTTAGCTTATTCAAGGCATATAATACTTGGTCAACTAGATCTCAGCTATCAAGTCTCATTGAGATTATTTTACCTGATCTTCTGTATTTTTTCTTGAGAGCCACTATCTTATCTATTCATCTATAGCTATCTACGAGGTCAACTAGAAGTCCGATTCTGTCAGTTTTTTCTATTGCGTTCACGAATGCTTCATCTTCTGTAGAGTAGCTTGCGAAGTATCTGTGTGCAGTAGTCCCAGCACTTACTACTTGTGGGATTGCGAGAGCTGCCAGGTCATTTGATGTTCATCTAAGTCCTCCTCATACATAGCATGCCTCTACTGCATCAATATGCGCGTCCTCATTCACTGCTGCTCTTTTACCGAATTCTACCACTCTTCCCTCTCCGATAATCTGCTCTATGAAGTGCATATCAGTCGCCGCAACACTCTGGAAGAATACTCTTAGGAATAATGGTTCAAACACTGCCGCGAGCTCTCCTGGTCAAGTAATGCTCATTACTGGTTCATTTGGTTTAAGTACTTCTCAGTCATCTACAGCTTTGATCTCAAGTGGCAAGAATCAATTATTCTCGTCTATCACACTTTGCCACATTGCCCTATTGAAGTAAGCATTTCATCATCTCTCTCTTTCTCCAGCGTAGAACTCTTCTGCAAAATCCAATTCAACTTGAGTGACAGGCATTCCTAGAATCTTCTTCACTGCATTTCTCACTCCATAGACTATGTTATAAGATTTGTTTGGCGACTTACGGAATGTCAGAGTGTAAGTCTCAACTTTGCTACCTTTTTCTCATTTGAGAAAAGTCATAGTTCTGTTGTAAGTATCTGTAGACATAACCTTGTTTTTCTTAGCTATATCCTTCCTTACCGCCATATCATCAATAGCTTGGAACTCATCAAATGATATATTAGGAAATGCGAATGCCTGATTTTTGTAGGATTCTATGTCAAAATTATTTGCGCTCATAGTTGAATTGGATTAAATATTAATTATTAGTTACTGTATTTTTTACACTTATTTTATAACACGATTTTTGCTCAGAGTCTTCTCATTTCTGCTATAGCCTTGTCTCCATCATCTGGGCTTACTGCATTTACTGGTTTGATTCATCTAGCTAGAAGATTAACTTCGTATCCCCTCTCCAGAGCGTCTTTTACAGTCGCGAGATCACAATATTCAGTTGCAAGTCATAGTATATTAAGTACCTTGATGTTGCGTTCTCTGAGAATCTCATCAAGACTTCTTGCAGGTTTGCCATTAACGAATTCATTTCATCCGAATCCACTGTATGAGTCAACATCAGCGTCGAATCATTTATAGACTCTCTCATCAATGAATCTAGAATCAAGTCAGTCCAAGAAGTCTGCTCACCAAGATTCTGCTACACAGTGATCTGGCCATTTGAAGTCTCAATTAGCAGCTGAGAAAGCCGGTACACCGAATCTTGATGCGAATGACACATGACCTGCAGGATGCCAATCTTGTGTACTGATTATCACTCATGCTCTACTTCTCACTTGAGCAATCATGTCGTTGATATAAGGAGCCAATAACTCACCTCCTTTTACATATAATGACCCATTTGGGTTACCAAAATCATTTTGGTAGTCTACTATTACTAGTGCTTCATTTGCTTTCATAGTCATATTAGATTAAGAAATAAATTATATTGTAATTTTTACACTTATTCGGGAAGACAAGAATAATTATTAACTTACAGGTATTTTATGTTAACGAAGTTCCTAATTAATTTCTGTCTTTCTCGTAGTCCCAATCGTTGTCTATTCCCTACAACTGTTTTCTTGGATTAACTACTTAGTGTACTTTTTACACTCACAATATATCCCCAAATCAAAATATGTCAAAACTTTTTTTGAAAAAAGTGTGGGAGTGGCTTGGTGGTGAGGATTTACTTCCCCACTTTCGTCACCCTGAGCGAAACGAAGTGAAGTTGAATGGGTCTGTTAAATTGATTTTAAATTATCTACTATTGTAGTACATTTCGTTGAATTTTTAAATAGAGTTCCAAGTATATTTTCTGCAAAATTACTTTCAAGATAATTTTTTAAATCTTTTATTACAATCAAAGTAGAGTCATTAATACTGGACTCATTTAGTTCATAATTTATCTTCCTCAAATTACTAACAAGTCATAGTTTAATAATAACCAATAATTCAATAATTCTATTACCATGAACTAAAAGACCATAATCTCTACCAGAATATTTTCATAATTTTTCAATTTCTGATTTTAAAACCGTTTCAATACATCTTATAGTTTTAACACAATTTAAAACATATCTTCAAGATGTTGAAATATTAAATAATTCTTTATAAATACCTTTTTCTAAATTTTCATAATATTTACCTATTCATCATTTAGCCTGAACAACTAAACTTGTTTTTCAACTCGCACATGCAAGAGATATTGTAGCCTCGTTTAATTCAATAGACTCATTACTAGAAATATTACTTTCTGAACGCATGATATTATATTCAATTCAATCTAATTGTAATTCGGTTTTGATCCTTATTTGCTCTGGATCTTGTGAGACAAAATCTTTATTTTCAATTTTATTTTGTCTATTATTTGTTTTTGTGACATCTTTTCAGAAATTCTCAGGAGTATCAGATAATTGAATAATTCTAATGCTAACCTTTACATTATCTAATAATTTTTCAGTATTGTTAACTGAAAATTTACCTATAGTACTTACAGTTTGTGCTCAATTTACTATTGCTATGTTTGTAAGTTTAAAAGATCAAAAATCTTTACTACCTCATCAGAGTGCTGTTTTTTCTATTTTATCGGCTATAATAGTTATTCAATTATTAAAATACCAAAATAGGTTTGGATTTTCATCAAGAGTAATTTCTATTTCATCATTTACATCAGTTTGTCACAATACTTGTCTAATATTTTTTTCAAACAATCTTGTATTATAATTAAGCCACCAATCAGCTAATTCTTTTCAAGATATCATTCCATAATATGCTTTATATGGCTCATTAACTATTCCCCATTGACTTAATCAAATTTCCAAATTAATTGGGTCATTACGAGCGCTACTTGCGAGTGATGTATATATTTTTGATTGATTTAATCTAGAAAATCTAACAGATTTCTCTGAATATTCGTCTCAAATATTGTTCATTTCTTGAAGCAAATCATCAATTATTCTTTGTGAATGTATTGCTAATCAATTTGCGGTACATGTATCAATTAAAATTAGTTCATATCTAACTCAAAATTCTTTAATTGCACTCTCAATAATATGTGATTTATTTTTAATTTTAACATTAAACCTTTCAAAATTCAAATCAAACAAATCTTTAATTCATTGACTAAATTTTGCTATACTTGCACTATCTGGTTCTCAATTTCAATTTTTTCTCCATTTTGACTGAACTATAGTCATTATTTTACTTTGTTGAGAATAAAATATTGCATCTATTCAATTATCATCTCATCAGTCAACCACAGAATCTGTAGCTTCTTTTATTGAACATTCATTTGTAGAATAAACAGCATAGGCAGCAAGGTATTGTGTAAAAATTTTATCTTCTTTTTCTGGATCTCTATCAAATTGACTAACGTCTAAATCTTTTGAAAATAAATCAGTAATTTTTTGTTGTATTTGATTAATATGAAGAGTGCTCATCGTGTGAATTAATTAAAAATTATTCTTAACTCTTTAAGAATTTTATCAACAAAACATATAATTGCAAAACTTTATCCAACTTTCTTACACTACTCTCACCTCCCCCTATTATAATAGTATCAAATTTAATATTAATAATGACAATATGAACTCTACTAAGAACAAGAACTTCGTTCCACTGTATAATACTAGATTCTCACTACTGAGTAATAATGTTGGTGCTACAGAGAAGATTGATCTCAAGAATAAATCAAAGAATGACTGAGAGCAACTCGCATTTGACTTCGCCCTCGCATAGTCGCCGAAGTATTCGCAATTACCAGAAACCCGTTTATATTATTGACGGGTTTTTGATTATTAATTCTGTCATTCCTTTGAAGAAAGGAATCTACAGTTTATTGAAATATTATCTAAAACAACAAAATACAAGGGAGATTCCCGTCTTCACGGGAATGACAAATATTATATTTTATAACTCTTACGAGTTAATGGTTCTACCGCAAACGGTATCACCATGACAATATTAGTTGTTTTGTTTTTTCCTACAAGTTCTGTGTCAAAATATTAGATTAAAAGGGATTTCTCTCCCGCAAACGGGATCGAAATGACAAAATGGAAGTTCCTCCCCTGTCTTAGGGGACCTGCCTGTCGGCAGGCAGGGGTTAGGTGGGGTTTTGATAGCAAAAAACTCTCCCGCTTCAGCGGGAGAGTTTTTGTGTAAATTAGGAAATTATGTTCTTATCTTCAGCGCGCTTATATTATTGTGCAGTTGAAGTAGTAGTTGTAGAGTCAGCAGGTGCATCAGTTGGTTTTTCGCCCATTTGACCTCCCCTATCTCAACCTCTTTCATCCATCTTATCAGCCTTGCTTGTGAAGTAATCAACTAATTTAGTTGTTTCATCGGTAGTAAGTGCCGTACCTGCAGCTTTTTTCTCAATTATTGATTTGATTTCTTCTCTAGATTTTTGTTCTGTAGCTTGTTTTGCTTTCATTTCTGCTCTTGTAGTTTTTTGAGCTGCTCTTTCAGCTATAATCTCTTTTTGAATTGCTTTTTCAGAATCTGTAGTAAGTGCTTCTCCAGCAACTAGTTTGTCCATTACAGCTTCCCTAGCTTCCATTTTTGCCTCAGTTTCAGTTCTTTTAGCTTCGAAGAATGCTTGTTTTTCTGCGTCTGTCATTGATTGTAATTTTGTTTTCTCAGCATCAGTTAATTGAGTCATCATTCAACCTCTCATTCATTTTTCTCCTCATTTTCCACCTCTTTCATGATCTCATCCACCTTGTGGTCATTGAGCTTTTTGTGTATCAGAAGTAGTTCAAGAATTAGTTGTAGTAGTATCAGCGTATGTTAGCAGTGTTCCTGCAGT
>Ga0209800_10003919_pt1 | contig 11366 bp, 8 predicted proteins | sample Higcelweek8metaG_FD_187174 | JGI IMG/M metagenome (GOLD analysis project Ga0209800, IMG submission 187174) | Freshwater pond sediment microbial communities from the University of Edinburgh, under environmental carbon perturbations - High... | ecosystem: Environmental > Aquatic > Freshwater >... | reverse complement strand
ACTCATTTTTTCTGCCGGAGATGCAACAACAGGAGTGGAACTCTGGGTATCAGACGGCACTGAGTCGGGAACAAAACTTATCAGGGATATTTACCCCGGGCCAGTATCTTCAGGCATTGTAAGTCCTGTCATAATCGGAGATACACTCTATTTTTCAGCGGACGACGGAGCCGGAGGTGAATTGTGGAGACTTATCAATCCTGAGGGTCAGCCTGAAAAATTCACAAACATAACTGATGGAGGGGCGTGGGGCCCGGAACTGGTGAGAATTGGAAAAACCTTTATTTTCAGTGCCAGCAACATGGCAACCGGGACTGAACTCTGGAAAATGAATGTTTCAGGAGCCACTGCAGCGGAGAAGCTGATTTCCGAAACAGATTGCATAAGGATTTATCCCAATCCTGTAACCGACCATTTAGTTGTCCAATGCACTGAACAGTTCTCCAAACGGGCGTCAATATCTATTTACAACAGTGAGGGTGTCAGGATTATGACAAAAACAATTGAAAGTGCGCTGACTCCTTTGATGATTCAAAATCTTAATTTGAGTCCGGGCCTTTACTTCCTCAGAATAGAAGACGGTTCGAAACAGGCAGTAAAAAAGTTCATTGTATCAGAATGAGCCATCGCCCGCCATAAGTCAGCCAGTTACCGCCGGCATGTCAGACCTTTACCTTTGCAGATGCCGCTGAGATTCTGGTGCTGTCACTCTCAGAGACGGCAGTCAGCGTTACAGTGGCCTTTTTGCTGCATCCCGGAGCGACTTTTATATACACCGGTACCTTTACACTTTTCCCGGCAGCGGGGGCAGCCAGCTCATTATAGATATTAACTTCCCAACCCGCTCCCGTGACCTCAGCCCTGAGACGGCAGATATCATCACCCGAGACAATGAATTCAATTATCCCCTCGCCGTTGATCTTTCCGGAAACTTTCGGTGCAGCTACCGCGGCTGCCTCCCTGACATTGTCAGAGTCAAGAGATCTGACCCCTACTGTGTAAGAGAGAATATCCTGATCGTTTCTATGAATATCAAGCACATAAAAATGAAGCCGGTTATGTACGTCAACATATTCAAACTCACTGCCTGAATTGAGGCCTGCATGGAAGAGGGCATCATTCAGCTGACGGTAATCGGCCACGGTGCGCATCACCTCCACGCCGTTGGGTTTTACATAATCAACCATGCTGATATCCTCAGGATGAGCGTCTATTACCCAGTTGAAACAGTTGAACTGGTTTGGCCCTCCGTTCCTTCCCTCACTGTCGGTGTTCAGTGCAAGAAGCACCCCGTTGTCAGGACAGAACGAGTCATAGCCGATGCGCTGGACCACCTCAAGGGAGTAGTAGTTGAATCGTGGCGTCCCCGGTGAAAGAGGGTCTGTTGCAGGGTCCGTTGCCGGAGTGCGGTCATGAGGCTCGGCTCCGTCAAGGCGGACCATCATTCCGGCATATTCACCCGGCAGCGGTTCCACGGCACGTGCCGTTATCCGGGCTATGACGGGAGCAGATGACGCCAGGCCGTCCCTGCTTACTGTGATCAGGTCATTCTCCGTAATGAATCCGTTGACAAGCCTGTTGCGAACCATCAGCCCTGCCGGCATGCTTGCACCGGCAATTGGCGGAACTACCCACCTCATGTGAGGCCCGCCGGGGCCGTTGAATGAGCCTCTGTCCATCATGTCCCAGGTCCCTGAACCAACCCGCCTGTAAGGCTGGATATAGGGATTGTTGTTATTGTCTCCTATTCGGAAGGCAAAGTGACCCAGTTCATGCGTTATGGTGCCTGAGTTCTCTCCCTGCCTTATGGAGGAGAGACCCCACATCATCTGGCCAGCCTTCCACGAGGTCCACTCCACATACCTTGTTGGAACCCATCGCGGCATGTCCGGATTTGGATTACCCCACTCGGCAGGTATCTCATCCCTGTTGTTGAACTTCATCTCACCGAACTCCTGCCAGACTCCGGTTTCATCGTATCCCGCGTAGACTCTGAGGATAGCGTCATAGTTATCCTTCAGGTTCCCCATATCAGCCCTCCAGAGCGAGTCAATGTCACGCTCCATGCGATACCTCGCATTACTTCCGTCAGGGGTCGAATTATTCTGTTTGTGTTCATTAAGTCCGTAGGCCCAAAGCGGTCTCGGCATACGGTAGGGGCCGAAAGCTTCAAGCTGGGTGATGCCGAACTTTCCCCTCGACTGCTCCATCCAGTAACCGTTGATTGTCTGCCCGTGATTGGCATCGGAAGGCTTCAGCCAGAAATCAGCATAGAACTGCGGTATTTCTTCCCTCTTGACAGGGTCGATCTGCGGATTGCCGAAGAGGTCAGATCCTTTGGGAAGGGTCATCACAAAAGGCTGATCGGAGAAATCTACAGCCACCTGTGCCATGCGAAATTCACGCCCTGGCTTGAGTGCCGGGTCAGCCCAGTTTTTCCCGGGGATCGGCCGGTAGTCGTTCCATGTCATTTCATCCTGATCCTGCACCACCTGTATATCAATCGGAGCATAGAGAAGCTGATTCTTCTTCCCTGACTGCCCGAAGGTGACAAGTACCACGGCCAGTAAAGCAAGCAAACCTACAGTTATCCCCGTTTTTTTCATAACTGACAGATAATTATGTTCTTACTTTCAATAAAATCCCCCATTCCCCTGTGCTTATTCCTTCTTCGGCTCACTGTACAGGCCTTCCCTCGAAAGGATATGGTCCAGGTTTGCCAGGCCGTAAACGACTACGGCCGTGACAACAGAGACCTGCTCCTGGTACTCAGCAATGCTCTTGTCATATGTATCGCGTTCGGTATGCCAGATCTCGCCGTAATTGAAGTTGTAGCCCTTCACATCCGGTCCCTCAAAATTAAGGGTTGGAACACCATTCATAGCGAAATGGGCATGGTCTGAACCACCGGCAGTTGCAGGCCGCGGACGGGGAGTATCTGTCCGCTTCTTCAGCGTAAAGGGAAAATCAGGATTGATGCCGTTCAGCGGCTTGCATATCTTCTCGAAATCGTCATACATTGCCTCGGGAACCGTAATGCCTGTATAGGGTGTCGGTCCTCCGTCGCGGTTGAAGTAGTTTGATATTTTCGGGAGTTTATCCTTGTTGTTTTCAACCCAGTGCTTCGAACCAACCAGTCCGAACTCCTCGGCTGCCCAGAGGCATGCAAGGATTGTGCGGTCAGGCTTACCACCGGCTGCCATTATAAGACGGGCAGCTTCCATGGTGGGACTGAGACCCGATCCGTCATCAACACCTCCTGTTGCAACATCGAAAGCATCCAGATGGCCTCCCATCATGACATACTCATCCGGGTATTTCTTTCCTTTTATCACGCCAATCACACTGTAATACTTAACAGGGCCGGGTTTGAAATGATTTCTTATGTCAAACTCCAGCTGGAAATATCTTCTCTCCTTTGCCATCTGTTCTATTATGGCATACTGATGCTCATCGAGCTTGATATCACACACAGTCGGAAGGTTGTCGAAACTCATCCTGTCCAGGTTCTTCCTGTCATAGAGAGCCCTGATGGGGACTGATGACGACTGAATGACGCCAAGGATTCCGGCTTCGCGCATCTCGCGGTAGAGAAGAGCCGGCTCCTCTTTAAGCTTATGAAGCTCCTTCGGGGGATTATCCCTGTTCATTCTGTTCGCCATCATGATCTCACGGTTGACCCTTGATATAGAGTCGTTCCAGGCTATGATGGCAGCCCTTGTGCTGTCAGCCTTCGGTGACCAGTCTATCGGCCATCCTTCATTCTTTCCGCCTATGAGAACCCATGCGCCTTTGAGTGCGCCCTTCATCCGTTCAAACTCATCTTTGCTTTTTGGCTCAATGAGGACATGGCCTCGCTGAACACCCTTCGTGCCTGAAGTATAAGAAGGTGTGGCGAAGTGAAGGATCATGCCGTTTTCAGAAAGCATCCTCCCGAACCACGGGCCGCGGTTGAACCCTACCGGCACTGTACCGGCTTCGTCCAGGACTACATCCATGCCCCAGCTGCGGAACTGTGATGCGCACCATTCGACTGCATTCTCATAGGCATCGGAACCGACAAGCCTGCCGCCGATACGGTTGGACACCACATCAAGATGATGCATTGTGCGGTTATCTGTCTGACCCAGCTCAATGATGCGGTCAACAACTTTGTTCTGCTGGGCCTGAAGGCCTGCGGTCATCATAACCAGCATTAAGGGAAGGAATAGTTTCTTCATGTCAGGATGTTTGATTTTTAAGATCTGCCAAACTATAAATTAAGGATAAGAAACGAAAGGATAGAAGCAGGTTATTGTGCCTGAGGTTAGTTAAAAAAAGTTATGAAGAGCAGGTTATCAGGCTCAGCCGGCGAGGGTTTTCAGCTTTTGTGTAAGGATGGCAATACCTTTTCCTGCTCCTTCGGTTATGTAGTCAACCTTGTGATTGGTGTATACCGTTACCGGTTTCGGATCTATCAGGAATACCGGTGTCAGGGAAGCAACATAGTGTATCAGTCCCGCTGCAGGATAGACATTGAGCGAAGTGCCTATCACGGCAAAGAGATCTGCCCGTGAGGCTATATCAGCTGCCTGCTCCATGGCGGGAACAGCTTCACCGAACCAGACTATGTTCGGCCTCAGAGGTGAGTCGTCCGGAGCTGTCTCACCTGAAAGAATGTCGCGATAGCCGATATCAATTATCTGATCAGGATTTTTGCTGCTGCGCGCCTGGGTAAGCAGCCCGTGAAGATGAAGCACCCTGGTGCTGCCAGCCCTCTCGTGAAGGTCATCAACGTTCTGGGTAATTATATGAACATCGAACAGTTTTTCCAGCTCCACAAGACCGGCATGGCCTGCATTCGGGACAGCCTTCTCCAGCTGCCGGCGCCGTTCGTTGTAGAATCTTTGGACCAGTTCGGGGTTGCGGTACCAGGCTTCAATGGAGGCTACATCCTCAACCTTGTACTGTTCCCAGAGCCCGCCGCTGTCACGGAATGTTTTAATTCCACTCTCGGCACTCATCCCCGCGCCGGTCAGTATGACAAGTTTTTTCATGTCATGAATTTAAATAAAAGGGTGAAATTAAAACAACTATTTTTGCATGTCCGGCAACAGCTTACCGGGCAGATTGCGCTGAACCGAAAACAACAATCAAAATGCTCTATGCAATAATAGCGGCAGTTGCCATACTGCTTATTTCGGCAATACTGATCTTCAACTCCCTGATCAGGAGAAAGAACGATGTGGAGAATGCATTCGCCTCCATAGACGTAATGCTCAGAAAGAGATATGACCTCATCCCGAAGATAGTAGAGGCGGTAAAAACCTATATGACATATGAAAGGGAACTCCTCACCGAGATAACCCAACTCAGGATAAAAGCACTGTCACAGGCCATCACCCCGGAGGAGAGAGTAATAATTGAAAACCGTCTCGGACAGCAACTGACAAGCCTGCTTGTGGCAGTTGAAAACTATCCCGATCTGAAGGCAAGCGCCAACTTCCTGCACCTGCAGGGAACACTCAATGAGGTGGAGGAGCAGCTGGCAGCGTCACGCAGGGCATTCAATGCCGCGGTTACCATATATAATAACAGTATCGAAGTCTTCCCGTCGAACCTGATGGCTTCGATGATGAACTACAAACGGAGAACGCTGTTCGAGATTCCCGCCGCAAAGAGGGAAGAGATTAGCGCCAAACCATCTGTTAACATGGCCTGACGAAAGGACTTCCGGATGAGCAGATACGGCAATTTCAGGGAATTCTACGAGAAGGAACTTCGCTCCGACCTTGAATCGATTGACCTCAGGCGGAAGGAGACAAATAAAAAAGCACTTACAGCCCTGCTGATAACAGCCATCGCCGTTGTGACAGAACTGGTTCTGATACCCGGCGACACTAACTTTCCCAAAGCGGTCCCGGTTATAGTAACGGCCTTCGCCGGCCTGGTGGCAATAGGAATAGTTAGCGAGAGCTACCGTAAGGAATACAAGGAAAAGATTATAGCCCGTATAGCCGGCTATGCCGATGAAGGTCTTGTATATTCACCGGAAGGCTTTATTCCGAAGGAAGAGTTCATAAGGAGCAGGATATTTAACCTTTCATGTGACAAATACAGCGGTGAAGATTATTTCAGGGGAAGAATTGGCAAAACAGATATCGAATTCTCAGAGGTCACTGCCAAACACAGGAACATTAACGGTACAGGCAAAAACCGGAGTGAAGACTATACAATAATATTGAAGGGCCTGTTTATCATCGCCGACTTCAACAAGAATTTCAAAACCCACACTATTGTGCTGCCTGACACCGCGGAGAAACTCTTCGGCAAGTTTGGACAGACATTGCAGTCTGTCTCCTTCGGCCGGGGTGAGCTCATCAGACTCGAGGACCCGCGCTTCGAGAAGGAGTTCTGCGTCTACGGCGAAGACCAGGTGGAGGCCAGATATATACTTACACCTTCGCTGATGGAACGGATCCTGGCCTACAGGAAAAAATGGAACTCAAGAGTGTACCTATCATTCCTTGACTCCAAAGTCTATATAGCCATATACATGTACAGGAACCTCTTCGAGCTTCGCCCCTTCAAGCCTGCAGCAGATTACAGCTTCCTCGAAGAAAACCTGAGGTTCCTTACCCTGCTTACCGGAATTGTTGAAGATCTCAACCTCAATACCCGGATCTGGACCAAGGAATAGTCCCATGTAATCTGCATATCGTCCGGTCTCAAAATTTTTTGTACAATTTGTTGTTAATTTATTTATACATTTAACATATTTTAACATATACATCTTAACACTCTGTATATCAATCTTATTGTAGTCATTATTGATTGGTTTTAATACATATAAATAGTTTTTTGTATATATTTTCTTTCCTTTTTTTGAACATTACTGTTTTCATGATGTTTTATCTTCAAAATTCAATAACCAATAAACATTAAGCATCATGAAAAAACAGAAACTTATTTTAGGAATGATTGCCCTGATGGGAATCTTTATAATGACAGGCTGTGAAAAGGAAAAAGAAGAAGATATGAAGCCTGTGGCAGATATGACAATAGCAGAATATGCTCTCTCCGACAACAATTTCTCCATTCTTGTACAGGCCCTCACAAAGGCTGAACTGGTGAATGTACTTAACGGAACAGGTAATTTCACTGTATTCGCTCCCACGAACGCAGCTTTCACAGCTCTGTTCAGTGAACTTGGAATTAGCGGAATTGACGCTCTCACCAAGGAAACTCTTACCCCGATACTTCTTTATCATGTTCTGGGTACCGAAGCAAAATCATCTATGATAACTACGGGTTACTACAACACGGTGAGTCCCTCACAGGGTTCATTCCTCAGTCTTAAAGTGGATGTGGCATCCGGAGTAAAGCTTAACAAGACAGCCAATGTTACAACTGCAGACGTAGATGTGAAGAATGGTGTTATACATGTAATTGACAAGGTTCTTCTTCCTCCTTCAGTAGTTGATATTGCCCTCGCCAACGACGCATTCAGCATCCTTGTTCAGGCAGTTGTCAAGGCTAACCTTGTAAACGCCCTCAGTGCAGCAGGTCCTTTTACGATCTTTGCTCCGACAAACGACGCGTTTCAGGCTCTCTTTACAGCACTCGGTGTATCAGGAATCGCTGATCTCACAGCTGCTCAGCTAACCCCGATCCTCACTTACCACGTTGTAAGCGGAAACGTACGGTCAACCCAGCTTCAGGCAGGCAATGTGCCAACCCTTAACGGAGGCTCACTGAGTATTGCAATAAGCCCGTCACCGACAATCAACGGAAGCACCGGAATAATTGCAACTGACGTTCAGGGTTCAAATGGTGTAGTACACGTGATTAACAAGGTTCTCCTGCCGTAAGGCATCAATATATATCCCGATTTGAATTGCAGCGATGTGCGAAAAGTGCACCGCTGCTTTTCTTTATTGCAACTTTGTACATAATATTTGGGCAAATTCAATACAAAACATTAATTTTAACCCTGGAAGAAACCGTAACATGAGCCGCTATACAATTGCCGAACTTGAGAAACTGACCGGTATCAAAGCGGGTACCATCCGGATATGGGAACGCAGGTACCGTGTAATCAAGCCACACCGCACAGATACAAACCGCCGCTGGTATGATGATGAGGACCTGGTACGGATTATCAACATCGCCATCCTGCACCGCCACGATGTAAAAATCTCAAAAATTGCCACAATGACCGGCGATGAGATTGCTGCCCAGGTTGCACTCCTTACTTCTGAGACAACTGATGCAGATACCTATCTGGACACACTGGTGGTGGCAATGACCGCATTAAATGAAAAAGCAATAAATGATATCCTTTTCAGGTCAATTATCATAAGGGGATTTGAAGGGACCTTCGAATACATTGTCTTCCCGTTCCTGAGAAGGGTGGGTGTAATGTGGCAGACAGGATCGGTTGACATAGGTTCGGAACATTTTATCTCGAACATCTTCCGTAAAAGACTGATAGTTGCCGCAGACTCTCTGCCACAGTCAGAAGATCAGGCCAGAAAAAGAGTCCTTCTGTTCCTGCCGGAACGGGAGTGGCATGAACTGGGACTACTCTACTTTGGATTCGTGATAAAAAAGGCTGGCCATGATATCCTCTATCTCGGGCAGACAACCCCTTTTAACGCCCTCACCGATGTGTCTGAACGCTGGAATCCTGATATCCTGGTAACAGGATCACTAACCGGTCTACCCTTTGAAAGGCCGGAGGATTACATGGGCAGGCTCAGCAGCGTCTTCGCTAACAGGAAAATACTTGTTTCCGGAGCCATGGCAGAGGCTGCAGCCCGAAAGAAATTCACCAATATCTATCCTGTTACATCCAGAACCGAGCTATTGAAACACCTGTAAAGACTCTGAAATAAAGAACCTGCCCGGCTTCCGGAGTTGACCATTCCTTATTTGCTAACTTTGTTCCATGGAAAAACTGAACCTCTTTTTTGACCGGATAAAGGATCTTAGCTTCTGGCAGCGGCTCTTCCACTGGAGAAGGGTAAGGACCCTGAGCTTCGACGCATATGAGGAATTCAGGGCTCTCTCGCGGGAGATGGAAGTCACAAGGGAAAACATGGACAGGATAAAGAACCGCCTTACTGAAGTCTCCTCACGAAACGAAACCCTGACACAAAGGTTCAGGGATCTGGAGATGCTGGCGGTCCGCAAGGATGCTCAGATAGAGGAACTTAACGGCAGAATGCGCGAACAGTCAGGCACTGTAAACGAACTGACAAAGAAAGTCACCTCCTTCGAAACAACAAGGGAAGAGAACGTAAGGGTATTCAGTGAGAACATCGCCCGGCTGAACCAGACCAAGGAGAGTTTCGAGGCAGAGCGGAGAAGGCTCGATGAGGCTCGCCTCCGCGAAACAACGGACCGCTTCGAGGCCATGAAGCGCCAGTGGACAGAACACGAAGCCGACGTTAAAAACTCGATCATCCGAATCTGTGATGTCAACCATGTAAACTATATTGAAAAAGTACCCTTCAGGGGTAACCCGGACAACACAATCGAGATCAGCGGCGAGTATATAATCTTTGATGCAAAGAGCCCGGCAAATGATGATCTTACAAACTTCCCGGTTTACATTAAGTCGCAGGCAGACAACCTGAAAAAATACGCCAGCCAGGAAAACGTAAAGAAATCGATATTCCTGGTTGTGCCCACAAACACAATCGATAAGATTAAGCAACTGACCTACAGGCTGGGCGATTATGATGTCTTCGTAATAACGAAGGATGCCCTCGAGCCGGTGATCCTCTCGCTTAAAAAAATTGAGGAGTATGACCTGGCCGAAAAACTGAGTCCCGAGGACCGCGACAGCATATGCCGTATCATCGGTAAGTTTGCTCATACAGTGAAGCGCCGTATCCAGGTCGATCAGTTCTTTTCAGATGAGTTTATCGATATCGTTCTGCGCAGTCAGAAGGATCTGCCAGAGGATATACAGAAGCAGGTCATCGAATTCGAAAAGTCCGAGAAACTTAATCCTCCGACAGAGAAGCGGGCCAAGATTATTTCGATTGACGAGCTTCAGAAAAAGAGCAGTGAGATTGAATCCGAGGCGCATTCAAAAAAACTGTCGCTCCCGGAATCGGAAAATGAAGAATGAGTCAGAAATGCGGACAGAAAAGGATTTCATTGGAGAGAAAAAGCTGGATGACAGCACACTGTTCGGCATTCATTCAGTCAGGGCGAGTGAGAATTTTCCCGACACAACCCCATTTCACCCTGAATGGTACAGGGCGATGGCGCTCACAAAGCAGGCCTGCTACCTCACGGCTGCAGATTTTTTCTCCGAGGCGGCAAAAAAGTATGATACCGCCGGAATGAAAATAAGGATTGTCAGTGCCCGGATACTTGAGGCCCTTACCTCGGCTGCCGGTGAATGCGCAGGTGGAAAACACATTGAATATTTTATAGTGCCGGCAGTATCGGGAGGCGCCGGAACAAGCATCAATATGAATGTCAATGAGATAATTGCCAACCGTGCCCTGCAGATACTTGACAGAAAGCCTGGTGAATATGATCTCATTGACCCTATTGAAGATGCCAACATCTTCCAGTCGACCAACGATGTGGTGCCCACAGCCCTGCGTATTGCCACCATGCAGCTTCTGATGGAGCTGGAACAATCAATCAACGGGCTGAGACAAAAGGCCGAGTATCTGGAGAAGAAATACCGCAACACCCTTCGCATTGCCTATACTCAGATGCAGGAGGCAGTACCCTCCACATACGGCAGACTCTTCAGCAGCTACAGTGACGCCCTCTCCCGCGACTGGTGGAGGGTTTCAAAATGCCTTGAACGTATAAAAGTGGTGAACCTAGGCGGTTCGGCAATAGGTACCTCCATTACGGTTCCGAAATTTTTCGTGGCCGAAGTGGTTACCAGGCTGCAGCAACTGACAGGTCTTCCTGTCACACGTGGGGAGAACCTCTCCGATGCCACCTCCAACCTTGATCCCCTGGTGGAAGTGCACGGAATCATAAAAGCACATGCCATTACAATGGAGAAAATGGCGGGAGACCTGCGCATGCTGGCATCCGACCTGCACGGCAGAAGGTCATTGTCAATTCCGGTAAGACAGGCCGGCAGCTCTGTCATGCCCGGAAAAGTCAATCCCGTTATCCCTGAGTTTGTTATCAGCTGCTCACATCGGGTGTACAGTAATGACCAGCTTGTGTCATCACTGGCAGCACAGGGCTGCCTGGAACTGAATGCCTATCTCCCGCTGATAGGCCACACCCTGCTTGAGAGCATAAAAACACTCATTGCGGCAGACCACTCCATGGCTGAGAACCTGCTTTCAGGCCTGGAGATAGAGGCAGGCGAGGCAGAAAAACAGGTGATGTCA
>Ga0209800_10003917_pt1 | contig 11366 bp, 9 predicted proteins | sample Higcelweek8metaG_FD_187174 | JGI IMG/M metagenome (GOLD analysis project Ga0209800, IMG submission 187174) | Freshwater pond sediment microbial communities from the University of Edinburgh, under environmental carbon perturbations - High... | ecosystem: Environmental > Aquatic > Freshwater >... | reverse complement strand
CTTTTTCTTGCGGCAGGGGCGGGTTTGTCCGTCGCCGCGCTCTACTACAGCCAGCCCATGCTGGGCGTTCTCGGGGCGGACATCGGGGCCTCCGCCAGCGCGGTGGGCTGGGTGCCGACCTTGACCCAGCTGGGCTACGCCCTGGGCATTCTGCTCCTCGCCCCGCTGGGAGACCGCTACGACCGGCGGCGCATCATCCTCGCCAAGGCGGCGGCGCTCATTCTGGCCCTGCTCTGCGCGGCCCTTGCGCCGTCCATCGGCTCCCTGCTGGCGGCCAGTCTGGTCATCGGCCTCTCCGCCACGCTGGCGCAGGACATCGTGCCCTCCGCAGCCCATTTGGCCCCGGATTCCCAGCGCGGCAAGGTCGTCGGCACCGTCATGACCGGGCTTCTGCTGGGCATCGTGCTTTCCCGCGTGGTCAGCGGCTTCGTGGCCGCGCATTTCGGCTGGCGCGCCGTGTTCTTCGGAGCCGCAGGCAGCATCGCGCTGGTGGGCCTGGAATCCTGGCGCAGCCTGCCGAGCTTTCAGCCCGCCATCCGGCACAGCTACACGGGACTGCTCAATTCCCTGATTCAGCTGTGGCGCAGCCACAGCGCGCTGCGCAGGGCGGCGCTGTCCCAGGGGCTGCTGTCCATCGGCTTCAGCGCCTTCTGGTCCACTCTGGCCGTGATGCTCTATGCCGCGCCCTTCCACCTGGGCAGCGAGATCGCCGGGGCCTTTGGCCTGGCCGGAGCTGCGGGCGCGCTGGCCGCCCCCCTGGCGGGCCGCATCGCAGACAGGCAGGGACCGGAACGGGTGACGCGGCTTGGCGCGCTGCTGGTGGCCCTGTCGTTCTCCGCCATGTTCCTGCTGCCCCTGCTTTCGCCTCACGCCCAGCTGTGGCTCCTGGCGGCCAGCGCCATCGGGTTCGACCTGGGCGTCCAGGCCACGCTCATCGCCCACCAGACCATCATCTATGGCCTCGACAGCAACGCGAGAAGCCGCCTCAATGCAATTCTGTTCGTGGGCATGTTCATCGGCATGGCGACCGGGTCCGCCCTCGGAAGCATGTTGCAGGCGCACTGGGGGTGGACGGCGGTTTCCGCCCTGGCCACAAGCACCGCATTCGGGGCGCTGGCGACGCGACTGTGGCCGGCGAGGCACGAGTAGGGGCAAGCGGTCATGCCAAGGCAATCGCCGGATCATGGCGAGAGAGCCATGCAGGTGGGTGTTGTGCTGGTGGTCGCGCTTTCGCACAGCGACCGTGGAAGACAAGGGCTGCGGTCAGGCGGGCGCGGCGTCCCCAAAAGGCAAGGCCGCACGCCGAGCCTGAGCGGCCCGCAACGCGGCAAAAACCATGTTGCGGGCTGTCGGAGCCTCAAAGCTCAAAATCGTTTGAAAGGGTGCTGGCTCCGTGGTCCGGGCTGCCCAGACAGAAGCATCTGCGCATCGACTCCTCGACTCATCAACTCATCAACTCATCGACGCATCAGCGCGGGCCGGAGGAGAGCCGCGCCCCACGCGCCTTGACGGCGGAGCGGCTCCCGGCCTCCCGGCAGCGGCGGGGCCTATTTCGTGATGGCGTCTTCGCTGGCGAAGAAAGGCTCCCGGCCGCTCTGCACGTCCCGGCCCTCGGTAAGGACCAGACGATAGCCGAAGGCGATGAACAGAGGCCGCTTGCCCCATTGCTCCGGCCGCAGGGTGAACTCGAAGCCGATGCCATCGTCCGCCCTCGCCTCGCGCGGGAGGAAGGTGCGCGTGTCCTGGGCCACCACGTGGCCTTCGGGATCGCACAAATAGGCGGTGAAGCTGGCGGACTCTACCCACTTGGCCCACTCGGGCAGCTTGCCGGTGTCCAGGTAGGCCCAGCCCTTGATGCCCGCAGTGTCGCCCACGGGCAGCACCTGATAGTCGAAGCGCATGAAATTGGTCTGCAGCGAGTGCGGTTCCTCAAGGGACCAGGGGTCGCGCTTCAGGTGGCCCACGGTCATGGGCGTTTGGGCGCAACTCGAAAGAAGCGCCGTCACCAGCAGGAGCGCTGCGCACAAAACGATGGTGATGCTCTTCCTTTTATTCATAACTACGAATTTATCAGATTTGGCGAAGGATGCAAATAGTACCTGCAAGGCTACTCCAGCCCGAGCGCGCGCCACTTGTGCGCAAGATCCCGCCAAAGAGCCTCAAGCCCGGCGCGGAAGGCGGCGTCCATCTGCTCACGCGCGTGCTTGCCCTCCAGCTTGATCTTGTTGCCCAGCACCTGGCCGGTGGCGGCCGGGCCCTTGGCCTTGGCCAGGCTGGAATGCTGCACATGGGCGATGGCGACATCGCCCGCGTAGGCCGCAGGCCGCCCGGCCACGGCGCTGCGCAGGTCGCGGTCCAGGTCGTCGAACTGCGTGGGGCTGAAGCGGATGTCGAACCCGCCAAGCTCGGCAAGAACCGACACGCGCAGGGCGTGGCAGCAGCCGGAAACGTGCGTGGCTGGCCGGGAATAGGTGAAGAGCCCAAAATCCAGGGCGCCCGCGCAGTTGTCGAACACGTTCACGTTCTCCGGCATGTCGCGGAAGGTTCTGGGCTCCCCCGTGGGCGCAAAAAGCTGGTAGTCGGCGGATTGCAGGCAGGGCGGCGGCGTGGCGGAGACGATGCGGCAACCCGCCGCGCCGACCTCCGGCCGGGCCTGGGCCGCGCCCAGCAGGCGGCGAAGCCAGCGCCCGGGCAAAAGCACGTCGTCGTCCAGAAACACGGCGAATTCGGCCTGCCACACCTCGGGCTGGGCCAGCAGCCAATTGCGGGCTGCGGGCGCGCCGATGTTCACCGGCAGGTGGATGACGCGCATGGCCCCGGCCGGGAACAAGCCGGCGCAGGCCTCCATGACGTCGCCCGTGCCGTCGCCGTTTCCGGTCCCGTCAGTGGAGCCGTTGTTCAGGGCCAAGATGCGAGCCTGACCGTAGTCCGTGCGGGCCAGGCTCTCCAGGGTCTGCCGCGTCAACGCGGCCTTGTTCCACGAGTAGATGAGGATAACGGCGCGGGCGGTGTCCTCCGGCGCGGCCTGCGGCGGCGGGACCAGAAGATCGTGGAGCTTGAGGCCCAGGTGCGTGTGCCAGGGCATGGCGAAAAAAAGCGCGGCCAGGGTTTCGCGGCCCGCCTCGGCCTGCCCCAGGCGCGGCAGGAGCTCCGCCCGAAGATACGCTCCGTAGGCCGCGAACAGGCCCGCCTGGTCCACGGCCGCAAGTTCGTCCAAAGCGGCCAGCGCGGTCTCGGCCGGGGCGTACAGAAAGGCTGCCTCCGCCGCCAGACGCGCGCGCAGGGGCGCGAACGCGCCGGGCCAGAAGCAGGCGAAAAGCGCCGCCTGGGCCAAATCCACGCTGCCCAGGCGCAGCAGGCCTTCCCAAGCCGGAGCCAGCCAAGCCAGGCCCGTTGCCGGGTCGCGCAGGCGCGGCAGCAGCACGCGCACGAGAAGAGCCGTGTCGCCGGAGGCCAGAAGCGCCGCCATCTCGCCCGCGTCCGGCCCGCCCGACAAGCGTGGGGCCAGGGCCTCGGCGAACTGCGCAGCCGGGGCTCCCGGCAGGGCATGAGTCAAAAGCTCAATGCGGGCGGGATCAAGAGGGGCGCGCTGCCAGGACCAAAAAGCCAGCCCCGCGCCGCAGGCCGACACATCCGCGTCTTTGGCGCCCAAAGCCGCCAGGGACAGATACCGCGCCAGTCCAGGCTCCTCCAACCCCATGGCCCACTGGGGCAGCGGCGGGCGCAACTTGTCAGCCAGGGCCTGGGGCGCTATGGACAGGACCGGAAAGCCGGACAGCAGCGGCATGGTTCCTCGCTTGAGGTTGGGGTGGATGCGGTTTCGCCGTCAATGTAGGGCATGTGGACGCGGATGAAAAGCACGGGAGACGCGATGCAAGGCAACGACCTGGACACGGCGGCGGCGGCGCTCTTGCGCGGCGGGGTGGCCGTGTACCCCACGGAGACGCTGTACGCCTTGGGCTGCGCGGCGCACGAGGCAGAGGCCTGCGCGCGCATCGCCGCGCTCAAGGGCCGTCCCGAGGCCAAGCCCTTTCCGCTCATGGTGGCGGACATGGACGGGCTGGCCGCCATCGCGGCGGAGCTGCCGCCGGACCTGCTGCTGCTGGCCGAGCGCTTCTGGCCCGGCCCGCTTTCCGTGCTGGTGCGCACCAAGGAGCACTTGCCGCGCCAGGTGCGCGACGCCGCGGGCTTCTCCTCCGTGCGCATTAGCCCGCATGAGACGGCGCGCAGGCTGTGCCGCCGCGCAGGCCCGGCCCTTGTGGCCACCAGCGCCAACAAGAGCGGCCTGCCCGCCACGGCCGATCCGCTGCAGCTGGACCCGGACCTGGTGCGCGGCGCGGACGCGGCCCTGCTTAGCCCCCCTTTGCCGGGCGGTGGCAAGCCCTCAACGCTCGTCCGCCTGCTGGGCCAGGGCCGCGTGAGCGTTCTGCGCGCAGGCGCCCTGCCGCTGGAGGCCTTGGCGCGCGTTTTCACCATATGTGAGCCTTGAAGCGCGCCCAAAGGCAGCAGGCCCTGGCGCGCCGCCAGCGGCTCGTAAAATTCCTTGAACCACCGCAGGGCCCCAATGCTGAACATCCGGCTTGTCAGTATAATTTCTTAAACCAATTTTCAGGGTTTCGGCCTCGATACCGAGCCCTCGACCAAGTTAAGCATTAGCACAACACTCTGAATACACATATAAAAAATATTTCTTTCACAGTTCTTCAAACTTTGGCCCGGCTCTTGCTTTATCCTGTTTATCCTTCCTTCTTTTGCTGAAACCGGCTTCCCTGGGGTGGTCCCACGGGAAGCCGATTTCGTTTCAGGCCCCAGCATTTTCCCCTCGCGTCCCCAATCCTCTCCACCTTTTCATAATAGCTTGTAATCATTACGTTGCAACCGCGTGCAGACACGGCGGCAAGGCCTTCAATGCATCGCCGCGCATCGCCACGCGCGCTTTGCGCCAGGCTTCCAGGCCGTCCGCACCGCGCTTGAAACATAGCAAAGGCGCTCCGGCCCCGGTGCAAGGACTTATACCGGCCTTTCCCGCACCTCCTCCAAGCCGCCCGGCACGGAAAAATTAACAAGCGTGGCACACTTTTGTGCTTGTCACTTGCTCCCAAATATCCTACTCCAGAAATGCTCAACGCATCCGCAGGATCAGTGCTCCGCACTGATTACAAGGAAAATGCCATGTCCCAAGCCCCCCACCCGCGCAACCCCAGCCCCACAGTGGACGTCGTCATCCATGTGGCCGGGCGTGGCATCGTGCTGGTGGAACGCAAAAACCTGCCTCCCGGGTGGGCTTTGCCGGGCGGCTTTGTGGACTACGGCGAAACCTGCGAGAACGCCGCCGTGCGCGAGGCCAAGGAAGAAACCGGCCTTGATGTGGTGCTCACCGGACTTTTGGGCGTCTATTCCGATCCCGCCCGCGACCCGCGCGGCCACACCATGAGCGTGGTCTACACGGCGCAGGCGCGGGATATGGGCACACTCGCCGCCGGAGACGACGCGGGCCAAGCCGCGCTTTTCGCCCTGGATGCTCTGCCGCCCCTGGCCTTCGACCACGGGCGCATTGTGCAGGACTTCATAGCCGGGCTTACGCGACTGCGTCCCTAGGACGCGCCGGGGCTCAGCCTTGCCCGCGCCGGACCTTGTCTCCGCGCGGTTTTCTCGAGGGAAACGCATGGGCATCAAGCCGCTTGTCCTGTTCATGACCTCGGAGATGTACCCCTTCTCCAAGACCGGCGGCCTTGCCGATGTTCTGGGCGCGCTCCCGCTGACCCTGTTCCGCATGGGCGTGAACACCGCCGTGGTCACTCCCCTCTACGGCCGCATCAACACCGCTGGCTTCGGCCTGCGCCTGCTGACCGAGCGCTGCCCCGTGGGCTACCCCTGGGCGCCCATCACCGCGGAGATCTATCAGGCCGACTACTACGGCATGCCCGTCTACTTCGTGGGCCGGGGCGAATACTTCGACCGCCGGAACCTCTACAACACCCACGCGGGCGACTACTTCGACAACTGCGAGCGCTTCAATTTCTTCTGCCGCGCCACGCTGGAATGGGCGCGCAGGCTCGACTGGGCCCCGGCGGTCATCCACGCCCACGACTGGCAAAGCGCCCTTGTGCCCGCCTATCTGCACTTCTGGCGCAGAACCGACCCCTTCTGGAAAGACACGAAGACGGTTTTGACCATCCACAATCTGGCCTTCCAGGGCCGCTTCGCCTCGCGCCTGTTCTTCGAGTCCGGCCTGCCGCCGGAGGCCTGGAACATGGACGGGGCGGAATTCTACGGCGACTTCAACCTGCTCAAGACCGGCATCGCCTACGCCGATTCCGTGACCACGGTGAGCCCGAGCTACGCCGAGGAGATTTTAACCCCGGAGTTCGGCTGCGGGCTGGAGGGCGTGCTGGGCAAGCGCAGGGGCGTGCTGCGCGGCATCTTGAACGGCGCGGACTACACCGTTTGGGACCCGCAGGACGACAAGTACCTGCCCTGCATCTACAAGCCCGGCTGCGCCGAGGGCAAGCAGGACTGCAAGAACGCGCTCTTGAAGGAAATGCACCTGCCCGACCAGTTGGAGGACAAGCCGGTGTTGAGCTTCATCGGCCGCTTCCGCGGGCAGAAGGGCGTGGATCTGCTCATCGACATCATCCCGAGGCTCATGGAGCAGGAAGTCGGGCTCATCGTGCTGGGCGAGGGCAAGCTGGAGCACGAGGCCCGGCTGCAGGAACTGGCCGAGGAGCACCACGACCGCCTGCGCGTCCTGGTGGGCTACTCGGAAGACCTGGCCCACCGCATCCAGGCGGGCTCGGACATCTTCCTCATGCCCTCGCGCTACGAGCCCTGCGGGCTGACGCAGATGTACGCCCTGCGCTTCGGCACCCCGCCGGTGGCCACGGCCGTGGGCGGGCTCAAGGACACCATCGTGCCCTATCCGGACCCGCGCGCCACGGGCTTCACCTTTTCGCGCACCGATGCCGAAGGCTTCCACGCCGCCATCTGCCAGGCGCTTGATTTATGGAGAACCGACAAAACCTACTGGAAGGGCATGGTGGACCGGGCCATGTCGCAAAACTTCAGCTGGGAGCAGTCCGCGGCGCACTACATCGAACTCTACCGGTCGCTGGGGGCGCGCGTGTAGCGCCCGGCAAACGCGTCAGGCTGCAAGCCGCCGCAACCGCAACAAAGAGGGGGATGCGCAAATGCCGCTGACCAAGAAGCTTTCCAAGGACAAGACCGTGTGCAAGGTAGGATTTACGCTGCCGGCGGAGATCGCCGGCGATGCCAAGAAGTTTTTCCTGGCTGGAGAGTTCAACGGCTGGAAGCCCGCGCCCATGCGCAAGGCCAAGGGCGTTTTCAGCTTGGGCGTGGAGCTGCCCACCGGGGCGAACTACCAGTACCGCTTCGTCACCGAGGCGGGAGAATGGATCAACGACACCGACGCCGACTGCTACGTGTACAGCCCCTTTGCGGGGGCGGACAATTCCGTGGTGGTGCTCTAGGGGCTACTGAGCCCGGCCCGGACGGTGCCGCAAGCCCCACAAGCCGCGGGGCACAGGCAGGCAGAAGCTCTGATCGGGAAAGTCCGCGCAGAGGATGAGCCCGCCGTCGCGTTCGTCCCAGAACACCTGATCCAGGAACAACGCCAGGGCGCGCGCCAGCGGGACCTGATCTTCTTCCACGCGGGAAAACCGGCGCAGCACGGTCAGGGCCGCCTGGCGCACCAGGCGCATGCCCTCGACGGTCAGGGCCAAGTCTTCGTAATCCAGTTCATGGAGGGTCGCGCCATCGGTCCCCAGCGCCTTGAGCATGCGCTGCCGGGGAGCGAGGGGAGGCCCGATCTGGAGATAGTCCGTCCGCGTGGGTTGTCCTGTCTGGTTCTGCATGGCTGTCACCTCAATGCGGCCCGTGAAGGCCTGTTTTTGGCATAAGCTATTGCACCATGCATGCCAGAGGCGGAAGCAGCCCTTGCGGGGAGCCCGATCTCCACGTTACAAGGACGGCGGCAGGCAAGGGGCAAGGGCCTGCACGCCCCATTCCCCTGCGGCACGCCCCATGAATCTGACATCCAATGTTGTAAGGAGACCTCCCCATGCCCGAAACGCGGCGCACCAGCGGCGTGCTCTTGCACATCACCTCTCTGCCCTCGGCCTGCGGCATAGGCGATCTTGGCCCGGAGGCCGTGCGCTTTGGCGAATTCCTGGCCCTTGCAGGGCAAAGCCGCTGGCAGATGCTGCCCCTGGGCCCCACGGCCTCCAGCCTCGGCAGCTCGCCCTATTCCTGCTTTTCCGCCTTTGCGGGCAACACCCTGTGCATCAGCCCGGAACAGCTCTGCGAGGACGGACTCATCTCCCACAAGGAGCTCGCCGCCTGGGTCATGCCCGTTCTGGAGCATGTGGATTTCCCGGCGGTGGAGCGCGCCCGCGCCGCCATGCTGCGTCAAATATTCGACCGCCTCGCCCCGGCGAGCCCGGCCGCCGCTGGCGGCGGGCTTGAGGACGATCCGGCCTTCGCAGCCTTCCGGGGCGACAACGCCTCCTGGCTGCCGGACTTCGCCCTGTTCATGGCCTTGAAGGACCACTTCGACGGCGCACCCTGGACAAATTGGCCCGAGGACATCCGCGACCGGAGGGAGCCCGCCCTGCGCGAATACGGCACCCGGCTGCACCGCGAAATAACCTTCCACCAGTTCTGCCAGTGGCTGTTCTTCCGCCAATGGGGCCGGCTCAAATGGGAGCTCTCCAAGCTCGACATTGAACTGATGGGCGACGTGCCCATTTATGTGACCCACGATTCCGCAGACGTTTGGGCCAACCGGAGCCTGTTCAAGCTGGACCGCGCCGGGCAGCCGGTCTACGTGGCCGGAGTGCCGCCGGATTATTTCAGCAAGACCGGCCAGCGCTGGGGCAACCCGGTGTACGACTGGGAGGCCGTGGAGGCCACAGGCTTCGCCTGGTGGATCAGCCGCCTGCGGCACAACTTCGGGCTGTTCGACGTGGTGCGCCTGGACCACTTCCGGGGCTTTGCCGCCTATTGGGAAATCGACGCGGCCGAGAAGACAGCGGTCAAGGGCCGCTGGGTCCCGGCTCCGGGCGAGGCGCTGCTCAGCGCCCTGCAAGAGGCTCACGGCTCGCTGCCGCTCATCGCGGAGGATCTGGGCGTCATCACCCCGGATGTGGTGGAGCTGAAGGAGCGTTTCGGGCTGCCGGGCATGAAAATCCTGCAGTTCGCCTTTGGCCCGCACACGCCCACCTGCCCGGACGCGCCGCACAATTATGAGCGGAACTGCGTGGCCTACACCGGCACCCACGACAACAACACCACGCGCGGCTGGTTCAAGGCCGAGACCGACGCCTCCATGCGCCGGGTGCTGAACCGCTACCTGGGGCATAAAGCCACGGACGGGAGCATCGTGCAGGATCTGGTGCGCCTGGCCCTTTCCAGCACGGCCCGCCACGCGGTGCTCACGGCGCAGGACCTGCTAGAGCTGGACGCCGGAGCGCGCATGAACACCCCCGGCAAGGCCAAGGGCAACTGGACCTGGCGCGCGCCGCAAGGCGCCCTCTCCCTCGGCGGGCCTGCGAAACAGTCCGCGTCGACCGCGCTGGCCGGGCAGGCAGGCCCAAGCGGCCGCGCCCTGGCCGAGGAACTGCGCGCCCAATGCGAGCTTTACGGACGCACGCCCCTGGACGAAGCCGAGAAAGCGGACGGGGCGGGCGCGCCAAAGGCCGCGGGCAAGGATTGAATCGCCTCGTTTTTTTGCCCTGCCCGTGTTGACACGAGCCCGCTCATGTTTATGTAAGCTGTGCAGACAACGCCCCGCGTCCATCGCGGGTTTTTCGCGCAAATCTGGGCTGCGGCCCCTCCCTCGCAGGCTCCTGGACGGGATGTCGGCGCGGGCCGCGGCTTAAAGACAAACAACACCCTTGGAGGACGTACAAGATGAAGTTGAAGCCCCTCAATGACCGTGTTCTGGTGAAACGCCTGGAGTCTGAAGAAGTGACCGCTGGCGGCATCATCATCCCCGACAGCGCCAAAGAGAAGCCCCAGCGCGGCAAGGTCGTGGCCGCCGGCCCCGGCAAGCTGGACGACAAGGGCACTCTGGTCAAGATGGCCGTCAAGGCTGGCGATTTGGTGCTGTTCACCAAATACGCGGGCACCGAAATCAAGATCGACGGCGAAGAGCACTTGGTGCTGCGCGAGGAAGACATCCTCGCCATCGTCGAAAAATAGCGACGGGAAATTTCGGCAAAACGGCGGCAAGAGCCGGGGTGAAAATGCCCGGCGAGCGCCATTGAAACGGGTGGACGGTGTCGCACCTCGCCCAATCCCAACAAAACGCCAAACGGCATAAATTTCAAGGAGTCCAATCATGGCCAAAGAGATCATTTTCGACGCCAAGGCGCGTGAGAAACTGAAGATCGGTGTCGACAAGCTGGCCAACGCCGTGAAGGTCACCCTGGGACCCAAGGGCCGCAACGTGGTCATCGACCGCAGCTTCGGCTCCCCGCTCATCACCAAGGACGGCGTCACCGTCGCCAAGGAGATCGAGCTTGAGGACAAGTTCGAGAACATGGGCGCCCAGATGGTCAAGGAAGTCGCTTCCAAGACCTCTGATGTCGCTGGCGACGGCACCACCACCGCCACCATTCTGGCCCAGGGCATCTTCGCCGAGGGCGTGAAGCTCGTGGCCGCCGGCCGCAACCCCATGGCCATCAAGCGCGGCATCGACAAGGCCGTTGAGGCCGTTGTCGCCGAGCTTGGCAAAATGACCAAGCCCACCCGCGACCAGAAAGAGATCGCCCAGGTTGGCACCATCTCCGCCAACAACGACGCCACCATCGGCGGCATCATCGCCGAGGCCATGAGCAAGGTCGGCAAAGAGGGCGTCATCACCGTTGAGGAAGCCAAGGGCCTGGAGACCATGCTCGACGTCGTCGAAGGCATGCAGTTCGACCGCGGCTACCTCTCCCCCTACTTCGTCACCAATCCGGAAAAGATGACCTGCGAAATGGCCGAGCCGCTGATCCTCATCTGCGAGAAGAAGATCTCCTCCATGAAGGACATGCTGCCCGTTCTTGAGCAGGTCGCCAAGATGAGCAAGCCCCTCGTCATCATCTCCGAGGACATTGAGGGCGAGGCCCTGGCCACCCTGGTGGTCAACAAGCTGCGCGGCACCCTGAACGTGGCCGCCGTGAAGGCTCCCGGCTTCGGCGACCGCCGCAAGGCCATGCTCCAGGACATCGCCATTCTGACCGGCGGCACCTGCGTGTCCGAGGACATGGGCGTGCGTCTGGAGTCCATCACCGTCAATGAGCTGGGCCAGGCCAAGCGCATCGTCATCGACAAGGAATCCTGCACCATCGTGGACGGCAAGGGCA
>Ga0209800_10003916_pt1 | contig 11372 bp, 7 predicted proteins | sample Higcelweek8metaG_FD_187174 | JGI IMG/M metagenome (GOLD analysis project Ga0209800, IMG submission 187174) | Freshwater pond sediment microbial communities from the University of Edinburgh, under environmental carbon perturbations - High... | ecosystem: Environmental > Aquatic > Freshwater >... | reverse complement strand
TTGTAGTATTATAAAAAGTTTCTTCTGGCAATAAAATATTTAAATCTTCATAATATCTAAATATCATGTATTTGTTAATATCTGTTGCTGTTTTAATGCTAAAATCTATTTTTACTTTCTCCATTTTAACATTTTCATCATAAGAAATGTCTAAAATATCTCCTACTATAGAATCAGACTGCAAAGCGTTTGTATAACCACTTTTATTTACTAAAAGTCTGTTTTCCATAAGTCCTGCAACTTTTCCAGTAGCAGAAAAACTATATGGACTTTCATCCTTATTTATATCTCTAAGGAGACCCAAAAACCCGATAGTTGTCTAATTGTAAAGCGAATGCAAAAGAGATGGATAGTTTCTTTTACCATTAAGTATTCGGTAAATAATTATCTGATTTTCTTCTTCAAACACTTTATAAAACATTAGATATTTTTCTACTACAACCATACGAAAAGCCATTTTACCAAGCCTTTTATCAGGGATGGTAATCCCCGAAAAAGGGAATATCTGAATTTGATTAACAGCCTTATTAAATTTATTTTGAATGCGTTTTGCACCCTGCTTACTTCCAAGCATAACAAATGACGAAATAATTTCAGTCATATCATTTAAAGCATTAAGCAGAAATTGAACGGTATAGCTTCTATTCTGCTCCATTAATAATTTCCTCCATTTGCTTGTTTACTTCATCAATGGAATAAGTCCTTGCTCCACTTAGACGTTGAGCTTCCGCTTCAAGAAGTTTTTCACGCAAATCGAGCATTTCCTCCCGATAAGAATATGCTTCCATACTCATAACAACAAGATCACCTTCGCCGTTTTTGGTAAGAAAAACAGGCTGATTTTCTTTTTTACAAAATTCAGCTATGTCGTTATATTCGTTTCGTAAACAGGTTGACGGCTTTATCATCATATAAATCAACTCCTTAATGTCATTTATTCTATACATATTATATCATTATTATATACATATTGCAAGGAGAATACAGAACAGGTCCGTATAAAGTTTTTGTTGAAATTTTAAAAAAAGAATATTTAGTGAAATAAATTATAATTATCCAATATGTTTGATTTAAAATTCAAAAGAAGTTCATTTCCACTATAATATTACCTAAATCCGTGAAGTTCAAATCTCTAAAAGATTCTTAAAACGTTACAAAATCGTATGTTTTGACTGTATTTTTAGTGTTTCAAAATTTCACTCAATGGGTAATAAATATTTCAGCCCTTAATCGTATTGAATATACATAAACTCAATGCTTTTAAATAAAAAGACAGATTGAGTTTCACGGATACTGACTTAAATTATATTTTTTTGTACAAAATATAGTACTTTTAAATAATAACATAATTTAGCCATATTTGCAATGGAATTTTTATTATTTAATCAGAAACCCCAGCCATGTTTTACGGCTGGGGTTGATTTTGTATTTTTAGAAATTTTATGAAAAGTATAATTTAAATTATTCTTGTGTATACTCAATCTTTTGTATTATAGATTTTTACAGAAACACCTTTATCTTTTAGTCTATTTAATTCTTCTTTTGTCAACTTACCTTCACTTATCCTTAACTCTTTTAAATTAGGTAATTCAAATAAAACTGAATAGTCTTCTATCTCTGTATATTCTACGGCTAAATACTCTATTTTTTTCAAGTCCTTTAACACTGAAATATCACTAACACTTGTATGGTGTATTAATAAGTTTCTTAAATTTTTTAATGTTTTTATATGTTCAATATTTGAAAGGTCCTTATTACGGAATAACCATAATTCTTCTAAATTTTCTAAATAAGATATCGTTTCAATATCAGTTATGCCATTACTATTTAAATCTAAATCTTTTAGCTTTTTTAAATTTTTTATAGAGGAAATATCATCCAAGTCGCATGCTGCAAGCCAAAGACTTTCTAAATTAACTAGACTATCCACAATAGATATGTCAGAAAAATCGCCCTCTATTATATGTAATTTTTCAAGTGAAGGTTGACTACTTAAAGCACTCCAGTCATCTATATCTTGACAGATTATACGTACAACTTTTAAATCTAAACACTCTATAAAAGATAAATTCTTAATCCGATTCCCACTATAAATAACTAAGTAATCCAAATTTTTGAGGTGTTTTATCTTTTTTAATTCTCTCCAATTCATAACATTATCTACTTCTATTTCATTTACTTTTGGATTATAAAACTTCCAGTTTATAAAAAGTAAATAGGGAGCACCTAAAATACCAGTAAAAATACGAATATAACAAACCATAATAACTACTATAGTTATTATTTTAATATACTTTTTCTTCATAAAATCCACCTTATTTTGAATTTAAATATATAATAGCAACTTATTTGATATATTGGCTGAAATCTTTAGTATCAAGACCCTTTTGAACATCTAATCTTTGATTATATTTATATTTCGAAATATATTTAGCATCCCATTTACCCCAATCTTTGTTTGCCAAAGGAACAGAGAGAGGGTTCCAAATTCCGCCGGAATGAGAACCATGAAGACCAGTTGTATAAACCAAATTATAATTATCGCCATCTATTGCTTTTGCTAAACTTGCTTTAAAACTTGGCTTCAAATAATTACCTCCTATTGCAAAAGATAGTGTGGTTGCACCTGCTCCAGCAAGTGTTACTACTATACCTAAAACTTGCACCCCTGGCACCACCAACAATACAACTCCTGCATAAGTTGCTCCCGTTGATACAACACCGCTACTTTTAACTAAATTTTCATCTATTCTATTTAGAGGGAAAAATCTGTTTTCCATAACATCAATAAAATCCACCTTAAAATTAGGAGAGTACATAGCTTTTATATCCATCGTATCCGCTATTTTCTCAAAAACAATGTCTTTAGTTAAATATAATTCACAATAATCCATTATTGCACCAGAATCAAATATAAAAGAACTGGGTTCTTCAAGCAGACGCTTGTATGCAACTCCCCCATTAGGAGCATACGCCCAGTTATTTTGAGAAATAGTTACTTCATGAGTTTGTACACTATAGTTGTATTCACTAATATTTTCTATAAATACTGTATATGTAACTCCAGCTTTTAAAGAATAGTAAGTTGTAAGCGTGTTATTTGAAGAATTAGATTTTTCAATTTCATCAATTAACTTCGATTTGTAACCCTTTTTTTTCCCCATCACCTTAATACTAAAACTTTTAGGATTGGCATTTGAAATGGAAATAGAATAATCACAATTTTCTTTTGGGGTTATTTCAAAAACATTCAGATAGCTAATCATATTATTAGGTTTTGAATATCTTGTAAATGAATATGCATTTTTAAGATCTGGTGCACCAGTATCTACAGGTATTGTTTTCAATGTTCCATTTGTATAGTTTGTTGTTTCTAAAGAAGGATTTTCACCTTTTATACTGTTTGAATCATCAATATCTTCGTCAAATAAAAGTGTTGGATTATGCTTAGTTATTTCACGATCTATTGAATCTAGATAATAGTCCCCATCACTATCTTCTTTATCTGGTTTTGAAATATACGTGATTACTTGCTTTTTTTCTAAATTACTAATGTTTTTCCCTTGATTTTTCATTGCACTACTAAATTTAGACCAATAAGTAGCATTTGAAGTTTTGTTTATTAAATCCATTATTGTTGGTAAATATACAACCCCATTTTCCATACGAACAAATCTCATGTTTATTTCTTCAATATCATAAAGTCCGTCTCCATCACTATCTGTAAGATTATATTTTGAAAAATCACTCCTACTTATAGCACCTGAAACCCACTTATTATACACTTCAAAATCTTCTACGGTTAGCTTTCTTTTTAATTTTACTGATTCTCCAAACATACTGCTTGCATACGTACCTGTAATATATGTTTTTACTTCTTCTAAATCATCGCCACTTAAATACGGAATTTTTTTCACTATTCCACCATTTTGAATTACAATTTTATCCATTCTTTCGCCAATTTTATTTTCATCATTTTCCCATCTATATCCTACATCTACAACTTTATAACCTATCTCTGATAAAATTGATGTGTTACCACCAAGGCTTGCTACCCATGCACCAATCTTCAAAGAAACAACATATCTATTATTTGTTGTTCTATAATCTAGTTCAACAATTTTATCATAGGCTTGCTTATACTCTGTTTTCCAATACGTACCACTGATAGTTATGAATTTAGATTGTGATAACATTTGTTCAATATCATCATTTGTGGTAGCCCAAATATCCCCGTCATCGTTTGTGAGATACTTACATTCACCAAGCCTAGCATTTGTTGAATGTTCTCTATACTCATTAAAATCTACTATTGCAATTCTTGCATTTGGCATAGATGAAAGAACATGTTCAGAAATTGATTTGATAGATTTTATATTTTCATAATAATTGGATATATCAAAACCCCTACTATGCAAATCAAAAACCAAATCAATTGGTTTATATGAAATAACATTATCAGTTACATCTTCTGTAGTAGCTAAAACATTATCTTTGGATAGTATTATTTCTTCACTTGATTCATTTAAACCCATATCCTCAGAAAATTTTACAATATCAACTAACGCATATGTTCCTATTTCAATATTTGGAGAATAAATTATTTTCTCTTTTTCATTATATTCTACATCAAACGGTAATAACATATTGACTTCTTGATTATATTTAAAAATATAATAATCTTTACAATCGCCATTTTCAACCTTAAATTGAATGCTCATATTTTCCATTTTAACATTTTCATCATAAGAAATGTCTAAAATATCTCCTACTATAGAATCAGACTGCAAAACGTTTGTATAACCACTTTTTCTCACAGAAAGTCTTCTTTCCATAAGTCCTGCAACTTTTCCAGTAGCAGAAAAACTATATGGACCTTCAGCCTTATTTATATCTTTAAAAATTTCATTATCAGCTTTTACTGTTTGTTCTAAAGTATATAAATTATCCGCAACGCCTTTTGATGCTTTATTTAAAGGATTTAGTCCCAAGATTATTTCTTCATAATCATCTAGTCCATCTTCGTCCGTATCCTCTACCAATGGGTTTGTTTTATGTTTGTTTATTTCATCGCCATCATTTAATCCATCTTCGTCTGTGTCCTCTGACAATGGATTTGTTTTATGTTTTATTTCATCAATATTTTTTAATCCGTCTTTATCTGGGTCTTCGTCACCATCATTTATTCCATTTGAGTCTGTATCTTTTAATAATGGATCTGTGTTGGTTATCATTATTTCCTCACCGTCAGATAAACCGTCACTATCTGTATCTTTAAGTTTTGGATCAGTTTTAGTTATATTTTTTTCAATATAATCCGACAAACCATCTCCATCACTATCAACGGTTGCTTCTATTGGGAATATGTCTATTGAGTTAGTTATAAAATACTTCATCAATATTACATCGATGGTGTTTACAACTCCATCACCGTCTAAATCTGCTGCACTTACATCAAAGTTACTGCTTATAGGCTTATTTGAGTTTAATACATAATTGGTTAAACTAATACTATCTAAAATATCAAGTTTGCCATCCTTTGTTACGTCGCCATATATTTTCACTGTTGTTTCTGTAGTAGCCGCACTGATTTTATTATTATCAATATTACTTGCTATTCCTGAAAACAACATACTTGATGCTGTTACAAATGATATTAATCTCTTCGCCGCCTTTCTTGCATTTATTTTACAAATCGGGGGGGTGTTTAATGCCATAATAATTTTCTCCTCTTAAATTATATTTTTTTGTACAAAATATAGTACTTTTAAATAATAACATAATTTAGCCATATTTGCAATGGGATTTTTATTATTTAAACAGGAAACCCCAGCCATATTTTACGACTGGGGTTGATGTTTTTAGACATTTTTATTTATGTAAGGATGTCTATTATATATGTGTTACTGAACTATTTCACAATTAGGCAGTTTCTCCTTCAACAAATTGATCTTTTCAACTGAAAAAAATTTCGGACAGTCAAGCAATTTTAAATTGTTAAAGTCATCAAAAACAGCTAGTTCTTCAACACTACACTCTTCATCTCCAGAAAACACAATTTTTTTTGCATCAGATAACGGTCTTAAAACTGAAATATCCTCAAGTTCCAAATCATTGAAATACAAAAAATCATATGCATTTTCTTCTTTTAGTCCATTTTGAAAATCATAATTGTACATATACATCGATACATCAGCATAGGTGTTAAAGAAAAATTTGATTTTCTTCAAGTTCAGCGGATTATCAGGATTCTTTTTTAAATAGTCTGTCGTTTCGTTCCTGATTTTAATGATATCTTTTATACAATCATCAGAAGAATATTGAATCAACGAAAATCGTCGCCCAGAGGAAGATTTTGTATCAAAAAACATTTGTACTTCCTCATTATTTTCATCGAAATACATATCATAACAACAGAATTGTTTTAAATACAAACTTTGATATAATTTCGAAAGCTCTTTTCCATATGATATATCAGGTTCAAATGATGTTGGAGCAAAAGAATAAAAAACCCAAGAAATAATAATTATTGGTATCAATAAAACAATGCATAAAGGCTTAATAAATTTCTTTTTCATAAAATCCACCTTATTTTTCAAATCATTACTTAAACGTCGTACTATATCTTAAATAATAACATAATTTAGACATATTTGCAATGAGATTTTTGTTATTTAAGGAAGAAACCCCAGCCATATTTTACAGCTGGGGTTGATTTTATTTTTTGGGAATTTTACGAAAAGTATAATTTAAATTAGTCGTGTATACTCAATCTTTTGTATTATATATTTCTACATAAACACCCTTATCTTTTAGTCTATTTAATTCCTCGTTTGTCAACTTACCTTCACTTATACTTAACCTTTTTAAATTAGGTAATTCAAATAAAACTGAATAGTCTTTGATTGAAGTTGATGAAATATTCAGACCCTTCAAATTCTTGCAATATCGTAAAGATGATATATCTACTAAGCTTGTACACCCATATAAGTTTAGTGATTCCAAGTATTTCAATTTACTAATTGGAGAAATATCCGAAATACTCTTTGATTGAATCTTTAAAGCCTTTAAATTAATGACATATTCTATCGCAGATATATCGTGTAAATCATTTTTTCCCCATATAAAGAGTTCTTCAAGTGAAGTAAGGTATTTTACACCTGAAATATCAGAAATATAATTTTCTTGTAAATCTAAGGATTTCAAGTGTGTTAATTCCTTAAAAGCATCCAAATCAGTAAGTCCAACATTCCAAGCAAAAATCCTTGAAAGTTTACTACAATTATTAATTGGTGACCAATCTTTAATTTCAGAAGGGAACCCACCTATCGTGAGTTCTTCCAAATTATCCATTGAATCCAAATAACTTATATCGTAAACTTGATGTGGCCATAAATAGAATTTTTTAACCCATTGAAATCGACCTAATTTTTTTATATTTTCATTTGACAAATTAATCCTCTTGATTTCCAAATCCTTTGTATAAGTATAATAAATCTTCTTATCAATAAAAGTTATTGGAGGTTGTCCATTAACCAAATACAAAATCAAATAACTCAAGAGAATAATTCCAATTATCAAGAATATTAAACACACCTTTGGATGAAACAAATTTTTTTTCAATTTTACTGATACCCCCATTTTCCATTTTCGTAACTTACTGTTCTACGTTCATCAAACTTTATTATGGAATTTTTTCTATTATTATCATACGAAAATTTGTCAATGTATGGCTTGGTCTTCCATCCTGAATAAGTTGGTATAGTAAACTCAAAATCATTATCATATGGATGGTAAGTTGAAGTGGTTGTAGTAAATGCCAAATTATATCTACCTTCAATCATTGCATCACGAATTGAATCCTGCAATGTTGGTGAACTTCCAGACAATATTGAATAGACGGCAGTAGTTCCTCCCGCCAATGTAACTACGACAGCCGCTACTTGAAATTGTGGGAAAACCAATAATGCCACTCCACTTATTGAGGCGAAATTCCCCAAGTTGCCCATCAATTGATTTATATCTTCTTTAGATACAGCTTGCATATTTATAAACAACTCTGCATCGCGATTACACATACTACTAAATACACCTTCATCAATTTTGCCGGTTTTAGGATTTTTATGTTTATCTAAATATTCTTCCAAATTATCTTCAATCGTTTCATTATACATAACTTGTCTAGCTTCTTTTATAATACCATATATGCTTTCCCCATCCATATAAATACTTTCATTTTTAAAACATCCTGTAGAACTGTAATCATATCCCCCATTAGGAGCATATGCCCAGTTATTTTGAGAAATAGTTACTTCATATTTCAAAGAGTCAAAGGCTTGTTCTATCATATATATATTATATGTAACTTTAGCCTTTAAAGAATAATAATATGTCGCTACACCATTTGCATATGTTGGCTCTTCAATTTCCTTTATTTCCGTCCACTTATTTTTAGTTGTATCTCTTACAACTATGTCAAATCCCTCTGCACTTTTAACATTTGAAATAGAAAATGCATAATCGCCATTTTCTTTTGGTGTTATTTGAAAATTAAGAGAGTGAGGTTTTTCTTGAATAGTTATTGAATCTCTTGGAAATAAATATGCATTTTTAAGATCTGGTGCCCCAATATCTACTGGTATTCTTTTTAGTGTTCCATTTGTATAGTTTGTTGTTTGTAAAGAAGGATTTTCACCTTTTATACTATTTGAATCATCAATATCTTCGTCAAATAAAAGTGTTGGATTATGCTTATTTTTTTCACGATCTATTGAATCCGGATAATAGTCCCCATCACTATCCACTTTATTTGGATGAGAAGTAAGAAGTAAAACTTCTAAATCTTTTACAGCGTTATATAAAGTCACATTGTTATTGTATTTTTTAAACAATACATCATAACCCAATTTTGCTCTTATTTTTATCGCACATATTTCATTGTATTTTGGTAAAATAAGATTTCCTGCCTCATCAAATTTTATCAATCCACTTTTAAAGTTAATCTCTTGGAAATCGTAAACGCCATCTTTATCACTATCTGCAAATCCAGTAAAATCGACAATTTCACCTGTATATGCCTTATAATAATCCTGTATTATTGGTGCTTCTAAAACGATTTTCCCAAGTAAATTACCCGCTTTATATTCATAAAAAGTTTGTTCTGGAAGAATTGTTTTTAATATGTAGTTACTTGTTATTTCAACATTATTTAAACCAGATAACCATATATATTTGTTTTCATTATCATCAAAATTATTATAATCATATGAATTTCTATTAGCTTTATCATATATAAAAGTAAAATACATACCATTTTGTTTTAATTCATCTACTACTAAAGTAACTTTATTTAAAACTATTGTTGGTTCAGAATTTATATCCATAATAAAGCAATATTTTAAACTTGTTTTGTTTGATAAAGCTATCGCTTTCATTTCTCTATTTAAAACATTGTCTAACCAATACCCAGAATCCGATTTATCAATTGATTGTCCCACCCTATTTATAATTGCTAGTCTTTCTTCTTCTGTAGAATTATTATCTACATACTCAGTTCCCGTGGCTAAATTCGTAGCAATTAATCCACTATTTGATATATAGTATATCTTTATACTTTTACCCGATTTATTGCAATTATCAATTAATATTGTTGATGCTTTTGCAATTGAAGTTCTTGCTTCTTCTAGAACTTGATTTCTTAATTCTTGAAGTTCGCTTTCTTCTTTTGTATACACATCTGCATCTGTATATACAACAAAAAACACTTCTATTTCTTTACTATTTGTGAATTCTGAATTTTCTACATTATTTTGATTTGCTAAAGGCATTTCGGAATTTATACTCAAAGCCCATGCTTCCGTATCCATAACACAAAATGTTCCTAATTCATCTGTTTCAATATATATTGACTTGTTTGTAGTATTATAAAAAGTTTCTTCTGGCAATAAAATATTTAAATCTTCATAATATCTAAATATCATGTATTTGTTAATATCTGTTGCTGTTTTAATGCTAAAATCTATTTTTACCTTCTCCATTTTAACATTTTCATCATATGAAATATCTAAAATATCTCCTACTATAGAATCAGACTGCAAAACGTTTGTATAACCACTTTTATTTACTAAAAGTCTGTTTTCCATGAGACCTGAGACTTTTCCATTTGCGGAAAAACTATATGGACTTTCAGCCTTATTTATATCTTTTAAGATTTCATTATCAGCTTTTACTGTTTGTTCTAAAGTATATAAATTATCTGCAACGCCTTTTGAGGCTTTATTTAAAGGATTTAGTCCTAAGATTATTTCTTCATAATCATCCAGCCCGTCTTCGTCTGTATCATCTACCAATGGGCTTGTTTTATGTTTGTTTATTTCATCGCCATCATTTAATCCATCTTCGTCTGTGTCCTCTACCAATGGATTTGTTGTATATTTTATTTCATCAATATTTTTTAATCCGTCTTTATCTGGGTCGTCGTCACCATCATTTATTCCATTTGAATCTGTATCTTTTAATAATGGATTTGTGTTGGTTATCATTATTTCCTCACCGTCAGATAAACCGTCACTATCTGTATCTTTAAGTTTTGGATCGGTTTTAGTTATATTTTTTTCAATATAATCCGACAAACCATCTCCATCACTATCAATATCCGCTTCTACAGGAAATATGTCTATTGAGTTAGTTATAAAATGTTTCATCAATATTACATCTATGGTGTTTACAACTCCATCACCATCTAAATCTGCTGCACTTACATCAAAGTTACTGCTTATAGGCTTATTTGAGTTTAATACATAATTTGTTAAACTAATACTATCTAAAATATCAAGTTTGCCATCCTTTGTTACGTCACCATATATTTTCGCTGTTGTTTCTGTAGTGGCAGCAATGATTTTATTATTATCAATATTACTTGCTATTCCTGAAAACAACATACTTGATGCTGTTACAAATGATATTAATCTCTTCGCCGCCTTTCTTGCATTTATTTTACAAATCGGGGGTGTTTAATGCCATAATAATTTTCTCCTCTTAAATTATATTTTTTGTACAAAATATAGCACTTCTAAATGATAACATAATTTAGCCATATTTGCAATGGGATTTTTATTATTTAAACAGGAAACCCCAGCCATATTTTACGACTGGGGGTTGATGTTTTTATAAATTTTATTTATGTAAGGATGTCTATTATATATGTGTTACTGAACTATTTCACAATTAGGCAGTTTCTCCTTCAACAAATTGATCATTTCAACTGAAAAAGATTTCGGTAATGTCCTAAATTAAATTAAATTAAATGGTAGATCTCTGCCAAACAATCGAAAATTTATAATCAAACCAATAACAATACGATGCATTTGATG
>Ga0209800_10003907_pt1 | contig 11400 bp, 2 predicted proteins | sample Higcelweek8metaG_FD_187174 | JGI IMG/M metagenome (GOLD analysis project Ga0209800, IMG submission 187174) | Freshwater pond sediment microbial communities from the University of Edinburgh, under environmental carbon perturbations - High... | ecosystem: Environmental > Aquatic > Freshwater >... | reverse complement strand
GTGCCAGAAGCATTGGAAAACCCTATGGTATTTCCTGAGATTAAATGGTTATTGCCAGACGTATTAGCTATCCAGACAGCCGAATGCAAAGGAGAATTCGCAGTGGTTGTCCTTGGGGCTGTTTGGTAAAAACGGTTATTCGTGATATTGCAATCAGTTGTGCCGTTTGAAACATAAAAGCCTGCGCTATTTGACGTAGCGCTGAAATAGTCATAAACATTATTATTGCTAAAAGTACAATCGCTGTTGTTGACTGCTACCGAACCGGTTGAACCATTGCAATAAACAGCTTTTGTAGGCAGGTTACCTACTGCTGGACCAATGTTGTTATTCGAGAAGGTGTTATTATCATTTCCATTTAAAAGTGCTTGGCTTCCTAGCCAAATAGTACCTCCGTTAGTTCCAAGGGGTGTTGTGCTGGAGCCTTCGAAATTGCAATAAGTAATGGTGTTTCCAATGGCATCCCGCTCCAGGCAAAGTGTTGATGTTGCCGAAAGGCCACTTGTACTCGTATTACTGAATATAAGATCTGCAGTAGCGCCAACTCCCCCAATGCTTCCGTTGAAGTTTACATTATCCGCTCCTGAAAGATAGACCAGAGGAACACCTGATAGATTTCCTGAAATAATCCGACCGGCTGCATCGGGGAATAAGTTGACTGAGGTATAGTTTGAAACACCACCCCAACCTGTATTATACAGAACAGCTGTAGCAGTTTCCGTGGTATTTCCCAAAACTCTTATCTGCAATATTCCCCGGTGAGTTCCGTTGTTGATCTGGTCAAATGCCTGGCGCAAAGAGGGGTATAGGGTTGGTCCTAATAAGCCGGCGGATGCAGTAACTTCAATAACGGTTAGAGGCGCATCAAATTCATCAGCGCCAATATCGGGTGCCGTACCTGTGCCAGTGTAACCGGCATTCCCAAAACGTATTTCACTTTCAAAGTCTGTAGTAATTCCTGCTATGTTCTGTCCCCTGCTTTCAATAAGTGTAGCAACAGTAGGGTCTATCTTAAGGAAATTTGCGTTTGAACCAACAGTACTAAGGAATGGAGGAGCTTCGGTAACGGACAGAGCTTCCCTTGGTGCAACACGGGTTTGGAATGCAAGTAAAGTCTGATCGCTATTCGTGCCGTCATAATATATAAGTTGTGTTGCACTAGGGGTGCCTGTGTAGAACAGGTTATTGTTTGAGTTTACGGAATAATTACCTAATCCCGTTGCGGCACTCCTCCAGTATGCCACAGTTCTGCCGGCGCCCATGGGGGTAGACGTATTTACAATGATGTTATTTCGTAAATCCAAGGTTGCCTGCGTAGCATGATAAGTGTGATATATGCCAGCTGTCCAGAAAGGAGATCCTGTAGAAGTTGCATTAAGGTTTATTGTGTTGTAATATACATTTAAGTTACCAGGAGCATTATTTGGAAACCGGATACCAGCAATCACCGGACTGGCAGCAGCAGCTGCACTTGTTGTTGTTAGACCTCCTATCCTGTTATTAACTATATAATAATTAGAACCGCCCCAGATGGTAATTCCGCTAACATTACCGGCACCAGTAGTGATTGCATGAAGGTTGTATATTTTATTAGCATAAATAGAAGGATTATTAGTTAAAGCACCTCCTCTTGAATTGATGCCTACTAACACTGTTGCAGCATTTGATGAAGAGTTTGAAGTTAAATCATGAATGTTATTGTAGCTCAAAGTTGCAGTATTCCCTGAAGTGTTTGAATTTTGATAAATACCATAGAGATTAGAAGTACCCGTAGTGGAAATTGTAGAAAGGTTATAAATATTATTGTTGTTAATAGTAGATGACGCATTGAAATTATATATACCATAGAGCCCAGCAGCTCCAGTAGTTGTTGTTGCAGTCGTATTTATAATACTATTGCTATTTATTGAGGCAGACCCTGTAGTATTATAAACACCAACTACTTCTGGTGCTGCGGATGTGTTATATACCATAGCATTCTGAATAATATTACCGCTAATAATAGGGCCGCCAGTTGAAGCATTATAAACGCCATAAAAATTATTGATATTTGTTGTTGATGTTGGCACTCCAACAGTGATCGAATTGGCAGTTGAACCTCCGATGGTGTTGTTTGAAAGATTACAAACGCCTGTGCCTGTTGCATATATTCCATGAAAGGTATGACCCATATTAATTGCGCTACCGGTACTGAATCCAGCAATAACATTATTTTGAACGTTGACTGTGCCTGTAGTACTAACATAGATTCCGTCGATTGTGGGGTTGTTGGTGGTGGTATTCAGCGTTAGTGAAGAATTGCCTACTGTTGACCCGATAATATTACCAGTGGTAGTTCCAATATTTACTGAACCAGCTAGAACACCAATTCCTGTAATAATACGTGTCCCCCCACTGGAGGTGGAAATCTGGATATTTGAAATTGTATTTCCTTGAATATTACTTGCAGGCGCAATGGCAGCAGTCAGTTCTATGGCATAAAACCGGTTTGTCATCGCCGTGTTGTTAATAATTGTATTGCCAGTCCCTGCTGCGTCAGCGTAACCAATCACATTGTTGTTAATAGTATACCCTCCACCAGCAGCTGTTAAAATCTGTATCGATCGATGGTTATTATTACCACTTAAAGTAGGTGCCCTAGGAGATGTCTGGAAGAATTTATTGCCATTTATTATCCAGCCTGAACTATTTGATGCAATAAAAACACCATTTGAATGGGTTGTTGGACTAAAGTAATCTTGTATATCACAGTTAGTTATTGATATTCCGCTGTTGTCAACCGCTACTGATGTTCCAGCTGAATAGATTGCATTTGTTGGAGTTGAGGTAACTTGTGTAATATTGCAATTGTTTATAATATTCCCATCATTTCCTGTTGTGGTGCCAGTGCTGAAAACTATAACTCCACTGTTCAAAGAAGTCTCTCTTCCCTGTAATATATTGTTTCTAATAATGTTTGAAACAGCATCGCTAATAAATTGAATTGTAGAACCGTTGATATTTGTATTAGAAAAAGTTAGATCTCTTGTTACTCCTGATCCACCTACTGATCCGTCAATTGTCACATTATCAGCACCATTCAGATTAACTAATGGCCCTGCTATATTTCCAGTAATGTTGTATCCCGCTGCAGTCGGATAAACAGCTAATGAGGTCCATGGTCCTACATTCTGATTCAACACAGCGGTTCCGGTTTCATTTGTGCTTCCATTTACAGTAACAACTATATTGGTGCCAGCCTGATTCTGCCCGTTAATTGCAGCAAATGCTGATTGTAAGGTGGGATAGTCTCCATTGCTAAGTGTATTTGCCCCTGCCACATTAATCGGCCCGGCTAAAGCCATTTTGAAATAATAAGTCGTGCCTGAAACCGGAGTTATAAGGTTAGACAACTGAACCGAATTCCCTGCAGCAATACCGCCGATTCCGTTATAGGTTCCTGCTTCTGTGTTACTTCGACCAATGCGGTTGTAGGGCACAACAAGGGCAGGACGCGTAAGTGTCAGTTGGTGGTTAGTTAAATTGCCGGTGGAAGTCAATGTCCAGTATTCGCTGGCGCTAAGACTGCTGAGAGCAGCACCGGGTGTGTTGCCGGGAGTGCCTCCAGTTGCGGGAGTAAAAGCTTCTGCTGTGATCGTGATAACTCCTGCCCCAGTTGTTGGGCTAATAACGGAAACAGGGTAATAGTTGCCAGCTTTCCCAATCGGGAACACATACGTTGAAGCGGCAACCTGGTTAGCTGGTAAAGCCCAGCGCAAAGGCCCGTTAATATAACTTGTTGCTGATGCCCCGATTATTGCTGCAGTACTGGTGTTAGATATAGAAAGAAGATTTCCGGAGGTGGTAGTAAGCAGGCCTGAAGAAAATGCAAGTGTGTTAGTGACAGTTACGGCGTTGTCAAGTGAAACACCACCAGCCCGGTTTATAGAAAGGTTGTACATTGAATTAACTGTACTGCCAGCGCCAGGAAAAGCTGCAGGCCCAGTTAAGACAATGGTGCCGTAATTTATGATTGTTCCACCCCCAGTCCAGTTTCCGTTAAGGGTAAGAGTTACACCTGCATCAACTTGCAGGGTACATCCAGAGTTCAAAACTACATCACCAAGTGTCTGGTTGCTGCTAATTTGCAGAATTGCTCCGGTATTCAAAATTGTTGGCCCAAGGTATGTTTTTTGTACACCAGTATAAACAACGGTCGCATTTTGATTAATGTTTATTCCCGCGGTTACAGCTGAACTCATTATATCACCATCAAAAGTGACAATATCTCCGTTATAGACCGGGCTTGAATTACCCCAAATATAAATTGAATTGGGGCTGTTATTAACAACTGGATTATTAAAATTGAGATAACCATTAATCGGGTTAATTTCCATCCATGCTCCTGGATCAACATTAATATTTACATTAAATTCATGTGTTGTTATGGGAGCAAGGTTTTCAATTTTCGCATTAACTCCAAAGCTTTGATAAAAATACAACGACCTTGGGACATTTGTGTTGATCACCCTGTCGCCTGTACCTGCTTCGAATTGTAGCTGATGAATCGAAAAGTCAGCGACTGAGTTCAGGTTCATTGTAAGCTGATTTGTATTGTCGAAATGGATAACATTGGGTGTGCTAAAGCAATCAGGTCGCAGCCGTTCGCCAAAACCACTTGTTGAATAATACCAGTTGCCTCCAACACTTGTTGACAAACAATCACCTCCCCATTCCCATTCTCCATTTGGGGCAGCTGACCTCCAATAAACAACATCCTGCGAATTGACAACTGTCGAAGCCGAAGTAAATATTAAGAATAACAATCCCCCCCTCAACACACTCCTCCTCATCACCGCAATTGTTTTGCGGAAAATTGGAAAAAGTGAATTGAGTAGATTAGAGCCCATTTGCGGAAATTATGCCTGAATGTTTAGGTTTAAAAATTTATCATAGTGTTTCGAAATCTGTGAACTGATTATCCGATATCGTGGATTTATAGTGCAACATGCTGTTATTAAAACAGATGCTTTTGCGAACCGCGAAAATTGTTTAGTAACCCTTGCATTGCAAACAGTTTCAGTGTTATCAATAGCTGTAGTGGAAGTGGATGATTTATAGCTGGTTAAATGAACGGCTAAAGGTACATATAATAAACGCACGCGCGCCTGCGCGTTCAAAAAAAGAAAAATACTCAGGGAAATGAGTATGACTGAATGTAAATTGTTGAGTATTAATGTTTCCATAGTATAATGCTATTTCAGATAGTCCGGCTCGCGTTAGGTTTTATAAAAAATCGCGAATCAGGGCCCCGAAAGGAATAGTTGAACGAGCGAATGAATATCAGTTATCTTAATCATAGTTTTGCCTGTTAGTTGCAATTCGGAAACAGAATCTATGTAAGGCAAGCCATTTGTAATGCTGAAAACAATTATAAAGGCAAATGAATTCTGTTTTGCACCCAAATTGGTGCCATGGCATATAAGTAGTTTATTATTAGTTGTTTGAGTGTGGAAAAAGCTTTTTTTTAGTTGATTTTTATACCAATTGGGGACAAGTTTTTTTTATTTTGGTTTCGTTTTATTTTTAAGTCGTAATGACTGAGATTCAGCCTTTTCTGTTTTTATTTTTATAGCAAGCTTAGGTTCTGTTTTGCATTTATTCAATTCAGGTTATCATCTGTAATTTCGCGGTGTAGTTATCTGGCTGCAGTTTCAAAGGACATTCTGATTATTAATATCTCTTGATGGCAAAAGTAACTGTTTGAATGTCAGTAAAGCATGAAAAAAATCAAGCAGAATAATTCATCATAGTTGAGTTGAAGTGTGTATGTCAGGTAATTAATTAAATTTTGGTTTGTTTGGCAAGTTTCACTGGTATTTTTGGTGCATTCATATTTTTTTTGATTTTAACAGAGTTTTTTTTGTTTTGCATTTGAAGTATCCCAAAATCGGTTATTCTGTTTTCAAACGCTTTTACAATGCCCATCCAAATTTATTAAGCTCATTCCTTAATACCTGCCTGAATAATTGGTATTCAAGAAGCTGACATTGCAGCAACTGCTTAGTCGGTATGAATAGTCAATTCATATTCTCAATTACCCGCCCGATCAGGTCCAAATAACTTTGCAGTATTTCTTGCTGCTCTGTTTCCTGTGCCGATTGAGTTAATTAACCCTGATAGTTCTGCGTTGTATTTGGTTAATTAAAAAGCTTTCTGAATCTCAAAGAACTGTATTCTGTTTAAGTCGTATTTGATTTAAGTAATTGTTTGAAAGCACTTTATGCTTTATATGAACTTCTTGTTTTTGTTAATCTCCAGGTGCTGTTTTTTACTCGTTATACTTCTGTGTGATATTATTCCGATGCAATATTTTTAACAGCCTCAATTTAAGTGTATTAATCCCCGGCTGCTAACATTCTTCAGCATTTTGAAATCGTTAGATATAGTATAAACAAGTATTTGAAATTTGCGTGGGTTAGTTTGTGTCGTTGTTATATTGCAAAGGAATGCCTATATTTTGATAAACTTACCACGCTTACATACCATATATGAACAATCGTATGTTAATAGAGGGAATAATTAATTTTGGTTTTCCGAAAAAGGGAAGAATGGCGCTTAACAAAAACTATGCCTTATACATTTTTTGGCCTAAAGGTTAAGTTTATAATAAGAATAATTTATATTAAGTAAAGCATTTAGGGTGATTTATCTATATTCTATTAGTTGCACTTATATGGTGAAAATAAAAATGTCCCATTTTTTTGTGTTCCCAATTGGATCAGAAATATTAACTTCTGCCCAATTAGCGCTGATCCAGGATATCCTGAATGGGTTTTCACTTTTTGTCAGCAAAACCAGACGTTTTAATTTTTGAGTAAAACCCTCACCTGTTTCCCGCTTTTAGAAGGCATTATTATTTTAAAGACCCGAACTCTTTTTCTTAACACTTATTCAATCACCCTACAAATAGCAATAAGCCTTCACCCGTAAAAAAGGGCAAAGGCTTACTGATTCCTGAAGGGGAAAAAATTACCTGCTTTTTATGGAAATGATTAATCCGGTAATAATAACAGCCGTCCGGTACGTAAATGCTAAAGCTACGTTCATCTGGTTCTCTTTTTGAGCCAGTTTACGCGCTAACCGAATAAGGAATGAAGGGCTTCTTTCGGGCGAGGGCAGGGGCGAGCGCTGCTGCCATTTGTTGTAACTGGACACCATCCATTCGGTGCCTTTGCTGTTGGCAACCTGAGTCAACATAGTGCTCCGGTTGTTGAGGGTTGAAGTTGTTTCCAAGGTTGTAGTAGTTAAGTGAGTAAAATAATTGCTGTTTGTCTGCAACAGTTATTTAGTATAAACAATAATATTGCCACAAATCACATGTGACAGTATATCAGACACATAAGAATTTTTCTAATGATCATAACCCAAAATCCCTTTTCATTTTGAGACTCTTTTTCCCTGTTTGGGTTGGGCTTTTGTGAAAATGGGAAAGTGCTGGATTGCTTTAGATAAGCATCCTTGTGATTCAGCAAAATTCTGTATTAATGCTTTTTGCCGGTTTTTGGAAACAGCTTGCGTATTTAGATTTTTGTTTTATAATCTTATGCTAATAAATCTATTACGCGAACATTTCTTTTCAAAGCTGATAACGTTAAAGTGAAACTGATGAAGCAGAGCTTATATGGTAAGTTCACCACGCAAAGGCACCTGGAGCAGTCTTTTAATTTCTTCGTTTTGAAAACCTTGTCCGAGCAGGAACATCATTTTGGCAATCGCTGATTCCGTGGTGATATCTGATCCTCCGATTACACCAATCTGGCCGAGTTTTGCGCTGGTTTCATATTTCCCCATATCAACGGCACCACCCTTGCATTGGGTTACATTATAAATAATAATTTCCTTTTGGATTGCTTCAGTCAGTGCATCAATAAACCAGTTATCGGTAGGTGCGTTTCCGGCTCCGTATGTTTCGAGAATCACGCCTTTAAGTCCGACAATATTGAGGGCGTTTTTTACTACAATTTCAGCTATGCCAGGGAAGAGTTTCAGAATGATAACACTGTTATCCAGTGCTTTATTCACTTTCAGTTTTCCTGTGCCGGGTTTCAGGATCATTTCGGAATTATACCTGATATGCACCCCGACTTCTGCCAGGGGCGGATAATTTCCCGAAAGGAAAGCATTAAAATTTTCGGCATTGAATTTGCTGGTACGGTTGCCCCGCATCAGCTTGTTTTCGAAATAGATAGCAACTTCAGGGACCAAAGGCTTGTCACCAATTCGTGCTGCAGCAATTTCGATAGCATTGATAAAATTATCGCGTCCATCGGTGCGTACAACTCCCATTGGCAACTGAGAGCCAGTGAAGATAACAGGTTTGCTAAGATTTTCGAGCATAAAGCTCAGCATCGAAGCGGAATACGACATGGTATCAGTGCCGTGCAATACTACAAATCCATCGTATTTTTCATAATTCTCCTCAATTACTGTTGCCAGCTTCACCCAGAACGAAGGGGTAACGTTGGATGAATCGATAAGCGGATCGAATGAAACCGACTGAAGCACATAATCAAAGTTGCGCAGTACAGGCATCAGTTTATAAATATCCTCGAAATGATACGGTTGCAAAGCGCCGGAAACCGGATCTTTCACCATTCCGATAGTGCCACCGGTGTATATTATAAGGAGGGTAGGGGTCATGGGATTTGAGGGTTTGAAGTGTTTCAAGGGTTTGAAGAGTTCAATTGCCTGCGGCGTTCAAAGGTTCAATTGCCCGCGGCGTTTAAAGGTTCAATTGCCTGCGGCGTTCAAAGGTTCAGTTGCCTGCGGCGTTCAAAGGTTCAGTTGCCTGCGACGTTCAAGGTTCAGTTGCCTGCGGCGTTTAAAGGTTCAATTGCCTGCGGCGTTCAAAGGTTCAGTTGCCTGCAGCGTTTAAAGGTTCAATTGCCTGCGGCGTTCAAAGGTTCAATTGCCTGCGGCGTTCAAAGGTTCAATTGCCTGCGGCGTTCAAAGGTTCAATTGCCTGCGGCGTTCAAAGGTTCAAGGTTTTAAGAGTTTGAAGAGTTCGGAATTTGGTATTTTGGAACTTGGAATTTTACAAAGTCTAGTCTCCTTGTCGCGCCTTCTCCTTGTCGCGCCTTCTCCTTGTCTCCCCTCTCCTTGTCTCCCCTCTCCTTGTCCCCCCTCTCCTTGTCTCCCCTCTCCTTTTCGCCCCTCTCCTTGCCGCCCCTCACCAAAACGCTCATGATCTCACTCCCTCAATTTACTAAACAACTCCTCCGCATTTCGTGTAGTACTTTCAGCCACTTCTTCAATACTCACACTGCAGAGTTCAGCTACTTTTGCCGCAACAAGAGGAATATAGGATGGTTCATTCCGCTTGCCGCGATAAGGTACCGGTGCCAGAAAAGGAGCATCGGTTTCAAGAATAATATGCTCAGGGCCAAAGGTTTTCACTACTTCCTGCATGCCCGAATTTTTGAATGTCACCACACCGCCTATCCCCAGTTTGAAACCTGCTTCAATAGCTTGTGCTGCCTGAATCACATTCCCCGGGAAGCAATGCAAAACACCTTTCAGATCAGGGGTGAGTTCCTGTTTCAATATCCGCCATACTTCGTTATATGAATTCCGGATGTGTATAGCCACCGGCAGTTTATACTTTTTGGCCCATTGCAATTGTGTACGAAAAACCTCTTCCTGCAACTGCTGATGGGTGCGGTCCCAGTAAAGGTCAATTCCAATTTCGCCGATAGCAACAAAATCATTAAGCTCAAGCTGACGCTCCACTTCAGCAAGCTCCTGCTCAACGGTATCCGGGATAACCGAAGTGGGGTGGAGGCCAGCCATTGCGTAACATAACCCTTTGTATTTCAGGCTTAAATCGAGCATCGGCTGCCAGGAAGTAGCATCAATATTAGGTAAAAGAATTTTGGTTACACCTGAATCAATTGCTTTCTGAATAGTTTCCTGTTGGTCGGTAGTAAATTCCTGAAGGTATAAATGACAATGTGTATCAACGAATTTCATGGTGCAAAGGTAATTACAAGTTTTAATTTTATCAGGCTTAAGTGATCAGGCGCTGATGATTTAAAAAAATTATGCCTGATTAAAGAAGGATTATTTATATGCTTACTTTGTTTTCAGTATTGAATTCTGAAGATTTCAATATCTTATACTTTGTCTGTTTCCGGCAACATTTTTCTCCTTACTCCTGCTGTATCTGTGCGTCTTTTGATTATGCATTTCTTCCAACTCTTTATAGGATTATTAAGTATATATGAACAAATTTCTATACGAATGACAGCTGGTTTTGTATGAAATCGTTTAAAACAGATTTTGAAAACATAATCTGGTAAAAATTGATTCTAACCCTTTAATAATTAATAGAATAGAAAATGTGTAACTGATAAATCAGAATTTTTAGACTGCTGATTTCCTTCAAATTCCCTGATATTCATTTCTTATATACGAATTATGTTTAAAACACTGGTATTACTTTCTGCCGGAAAGGGAATAGATTAATAGCATGTATATTAAATGCCAGCGAAAAGCCAATGCGTTTGTAAATGAAAATCAAAAACATTTTGACAAAATAATAGCAGGAATTCAGTAAGGTTTAAACTACCCTGTTTGATTTTGAAAAGTAAAAATGTTGTGTTGTATAGCACGGAAAGTGATTAGTTACAAATGAATGAAAATGCGATGGTGGATTTTAAATCTGATTTAAAGGAAATCAATCATTTTTCGGTACTATGTTAAAAGAATTTGAATCATAAATATCTCAGATAAATCAAGAGGGATTGGTTTTTTTTTGTTGAAACAAACAATTGAGGAGCGGTCTGTCAAATGCGATTACAAAACCTGCCTGCCATGAAAATATCTACCATCGTTCAATCCGGACTACTAAGTTTGTTGTTAATCCTTTCTCTGTTTGTCGCAGGACAAAATAGTGAGAATAAGCTGAATCCGGGAAGGAAAACCCAGCCTAATATCCTGACTTCGTCGGCGAATGGTGCCGGCAATACCGATTCTCCGGCCGGCTCAATTTCTGTTGCTGAAAACAGCACTTATAATGCCATGACACCTGAGCAATTGGTTCAGAATGTGCTTGTTACCGGTTGTTTAACAGCCAGTAATATAAGGTTTGGCTATTATGTGAAAAATGGCAGTATCTGGACATGGAACAACCATAGCTGGTCGGCAACACCCGGTAACCGCCAGTTAGCATATTTTACAAGTGCAACATCAACATTCCCTATTGAGGAAGGATTAATTCTGACATCTGGTAAAGCATCTTCGGCAATGGGTCCTAATAATACAGGTGGCAAATCAGATGCAATGGTCAATGCGGCATCGGACCCTGATCTTGTAGCTGTTTCAGGAAAAACAATGCTTGATGCGGCTGTTCTGGAATTT
>Ga0209800_10003906_pt1 | contig 11402 bp, 8 predicted proteins | sample Higcelweek8metaG_FD_187174 | JGI IMG/M metagenome (GOLD analysis project Ga0209800, IMG submission 187174) | Freshwater pond sediment microbial communities from the University of Edinburgh, under environmental carbon perturbations - High... | ecosystem: Environmental > Aquatic > Freshwater >... | reverse complement strand
CAAGAAGGGCTAACCATCCAAACAACGTTACCGTTGTATATTTTGGAATCGTTGGTCCGCTTACGCCGATACGATTCACAGATATCGCAACACCAGTCACAAGAACAAAAGTGACATAACCGAGCAGAGAAGCCTGCAAAGAATTCCTTGTAACTGCCAGTTGTCGCAGCTGGAATAGAGATAAAACGAGAAATACGACACCCGCAGGAGTTGCAGCATAATTGCCAACAGCACCTCTGCCAACCACGAAAGAAAAGGGCGCACCGAGATATGCACAAAAAAACACGAGCATATCAAAATACTTATTACTTAAGCTGTCAATATTGTGTTCATTATGCACAATCTGACTAGTAAGTTCTTTATCATCGCTGATATGATAAAGAGCAAGCATTGCAACAGAAAGAGCAGCAAAGAAAATTACACGCTTTGCCGGTTGTCTTAACGCAATAGAGACAAGCACCATGAGAGGGAAGACAAGGAGTCCGTTCCCCATGGTCCCCACGGAAGCGACGCCGAAGAGGCAGGCGAGCCAGAAGTGACGGCTGGAAACCTGAGGCAAGGTCGATTTATATAAAAACAACAACGCACAGAGTGGTAACGTTTGCGCCCAAAAGAATGAGACCTGAAATTCCCACGTGAGATTTGTATCCTGGCACCAGTAATAGGCGCTGCCAACAATAAAACAGTACAATGATGTACGGGCGTAGTCCGCCTTGTTGCCTTTGTCTGCCTCCCGCACGAACAGGCATAACACAAAAGCAAAGACTGCAACGATTGCATAATTCGTCACAATGAGCGACCGGCCCAATCCTGAGAACCAGCGCATATCGGCATAATAGGATAGCCTGGCCAGCGTGTTTGGATGCTCATTATGCAGTTGGAACCAAGCGCGCCAGTCGCCGTCAACAATTCGAGCGTAAAACTCAACGCCGCCCGGCCACATGTCGGAATATGGTATCGGGGTATATGCGCGGAACGCACCGATGATTGCGAAGGCAACCATCAGCACGCCATAGAGCTGGAAAAAGAGCTGGATTTTCTTCGCAGAAACGGTTTTGCCTTCAGATTTCAAAATATCCATCATATCAGCGGTGGCCCCTGATTGTTCATTGCCAGGTTTGTGGCTTTCTGAATTCACGTTTTGTTATGGAAGACCGACTTGCATGCAAGGGGCGGTGATGATGTACGTCAATAGGTTCGCTTGCCTCATGGGAAACTCAAATCTGTCCTGGCAAGCCAGCGCTCCACCATGCTGAAATCGTGACGGCAGGCCATAGCACGCATTCTGCCTCATCCTACTTTTTGGGGGCCATCACCTCGTCTCATATCCGCACGGCCTTTCATTTACGCCCCCAAGAATAGCTTTTATAGCATACAACGTGTCCCGCGCGGTTGTAAAGTCCCTGCACATAAGGATCATTGTCCAATGGAGAACGCCGGTCCAACAAGGAGCAGTGCCGTCATGTGGGCTGTCCCGGATTCACTGCGCTTCAACTCGTTAAGATTCCGTCGGAAGCTCCCCAAGAACAGGGTGCCAAATGCCGCCAGAACGTGGGCAGGCGATGCGCTTTCTCCATAGCAAAGGCGCGGCATAGCGGTGCAGCCCCCTCCCCAGCTCACAATCGGTGACGTGGCTGGCGTCCGTTGCCGCAAAACACGCGCAGGATGGCTGTCTCTCGACCAAATGCTTCACCCCCTTTGGGGACGCCAGCGCAAAATCAAAGGGCTTACGGTTTCGCCGTAGGCCCTTTTTGCGTTGCTCGAAGCGCCATCTTGCCCCCAGGCCTAAAACACAGCATGATGCGCGGCGTGTCTCAATGCCATTGAGTGGGTGCCAGCACATGTCGAGAAAGTCTCACGCAGCCAAGGCCAAGAGCCCCGGCACAAGACGGGCGCAGCCAAGCGGACCCGATCCCCTGGTCCTCAAAGCCCTGGCCGAGCTGTTCAACCAGGGCCGCCATGCCGAGGCCGAGGCCAGCGCCCGCGCGCTCGCCGCCGCGCATCCGGCCGATGGCTTCAGCTGGAAGGTTCTCGGCACCGTGCTGCTCATCCTTGGCCGCCCGGCCGAGGCGGCGGAGGCCAGCGCCCGCGCGGCCGCCTTACTGCCCCATGACGCGCAGGTTCACGCCAACCTGGCCATTGCGCTGCAAAGCTTGGGGGACCTGCCAAAAGCCGAGGCCAGCTATCGCCGCGCCCTGGCTTTGAATCCGAATTTCGCCGATGCCCACAGCAATCTGGGCAATACGCTCCACGCCCTCAAGCGCACGGACGAGGCCGAGGCCTGCTTTCGCCGCGCCATGGAACTCGCTCCCGGCAACGCCCACATCCACGCAAACCTTGGCGCCGCCCTGAACGCCCTGGGACGTCCGCAGGAAGCCGAGGCCAGCTGCCGCCGCGCCCTGGAGCTGAATCCCAACGCGGCCCAGGCGCACAATGCCCTGGGTATGGCCCTGAACGCCCAAAACCGCCCGGCCGAGGCCGAATCCTGCTTCCGCCAAGCCCTCGCCCTCCGCCCTGGCTATGCCGAGGCTTTGAACAACCTGGGCAACGCCCTGCACCACCTGGGCCGCCTGCTGGAGTCCGAGCAGAGCTTCCGCAACTCCCTCGCCATCCGTCCTGCGGACGCGGAGACCTTGAGCAACCTCGGCAACACGCTGCACACGCTGGGCCGCCTGCGCGAGGCCGAAAGCTGCTACCGCGAGGCGCTTGCCATCCGTCCGGACCTGACCGCTGCGCGCAGCAACCTGCTGTTTGTTTTGAGCCACGCCGAACATTGCGGCCCGGCGGAGTATCTTGAGGAGGCCCGGCGCTATGGCCGGGAGGCCGCCCAAAGGGCTGGAGCGCCCTACGCCGCCTGGCGTTGCGAGACCAAGCCGCGGCGGCTGCGCGTGGGCTTTGTCTCCGGCGACCTGCGCTCCCACCCCGTGGGCCACTTTCTGGAAGCGGTGCTGGAACAGCTTGATCCCGAACGCGTGGAGCTTCTGGCCTACCCGACCGCGAACGACGGCGACGCCCTCACGGAGCGCATCAGGCCATGCTTCGCCGCGTGGAAATCCCTGGCGGGGCTGCGCGACGAAGCCGCTGCCGAGCTGATCCACGCCGACGGGCCGCACGTGCTGGTGGACCTCTCCGGCCACACGGCCCAGAACCGCCTGGAGCTTTTCGCCCGCAAGCCCGCGCCCGTGCAGGTCAGTTGGCTGGGCTACTTCGCATCCACTGGCCTTGCGGAAATCGACTTTCTGCTGGCCGATGAGACAGGCGTGCCCGAGGGGCACCGGCAGTGGTTCACGGAGACCATAGTGCCCCTGCCGGAAACCCGGCTGTGCTTCACTGCCCCCAAAGACGACATCGCCGTGGGGCCGCTGCCCGCGCTCAAAAACGGCGGCGTCACCTTCGGCTCCTTCCAGAATCTGGCCAAGATCGGGGAGCCGGTGCTCGATCTCTGGGCCGAAGTTCTCGTCGCCTTGCCCGGATCACAGCTGCGCCTGCAGTGCCGCCAGCTGGACGACAGCGCCGTGGGCGAAACCCTGCGCGCCAGCCTGGCGCGGCGCGGCGTGAAAAGTGACCGCGTGCGGCTGCTCACCGGAGTTCCCCGGAACGAGTACCTGACCGCGCACAACGAGGTCGACATCATCCTCGACACCTTCCCCTACCCGGGCGGCACCACCACCTGCGAGGCTTTGTGGATGGGCGTGCCCACGCTGACCTTGGCGGGCAAGGGGCTGCTGGGCAGGCAGGGGGCCAGCCTGCTCACGGCGGCGGGGCTTTCGGACTGGATTGCCTGGAGCGGGCAGGAATACCGCGACAAGGCCGTGGCCCTGGCGTCGGATTTGCCGGGACTCGCTGCCCTGCGGCAAGATCTGCGCAAGCGGGCGCTGGCCTCGGCCCTTTTCGACGCCCCGCGCTTTGCCAGACGCCTGGAAACCACGCTGTGGGACATGTGGGAGCGGCGGCCTCTGCGCTAGGCTCACTCCCTCCGTATTGCCCCACACGGCAACGCATCCGCCTGCGACATTTCCTCAGCACTATTTTGGGTAGCGGCAGCGCATGCGGCCTGTCCGTTCGCAGGGCCCCCAAACTGGCGCGCTGGCGTAATGGCGCAAAGCAAGTTCCATCTTCCTCCCCACGCTGCGGGCGTCCCCGGCCTCCGTCAGTCATGACGCAGGCCCTTGCCCTTTCCCGTCTCATCTTCTTTGCCCTTTTATGGAGCGCAGACTTTTTTTGCTTCTGAACTTTTTGTTTACGCGGCAACAAAATAGCGCTAATCCATTTTCGTTGCCACGGAAACAAAAGGAGTGACACCGATGGACACCGCCGCCGACATCGTCAACGCGCTCACGCGCATTCAGGAACGCTCGAATATTCTGCGCCACGGCCGCAGCGAAGTTCCCGAAGGCCTCAATCTGGCCGAAGCCCACTGCATCCATTGGATCGGCACGCTGCCCGCAGCAAATGTCACGCGCATCGCCGCGCAGATGGCCATGACGCGCGGGGCCATAAGCAAAATAGCCAAGCGGCTGCAGGGCAAGGGCCTGGTGGAAAGCCACCGCCTGCAGGGCAACAACAAGGAGCTGCACTTCCGCCTCACGGACTCCGGCGCGCGCGTGTTCGCCGAGCACGCCAAATGCCACGCTACGGCCCGGAGCGAAAAGCTGTCGCTCCTCGAAGCATACTCCCCGGCCGAACAAACGGCCGTGCTGCGCTTTCTCACCGATGTGGGCAAGCTGCAGGAAAACAAGATGAAGCAGGAGCGCCACGCGGCGGATGAGGAGTCTTCCGATGTCTGAGGAAAAAGTTCCGCAGGGCCGTATTGCCGCGCTCTCGCTGGCCCACATGTTCAACGACTGGTACATGAACTTCATCCAGACGCTGCTGCCGTTCTTTGTGGCGGCGGGCATGGGCGTCGGCAAGGGCGCGTTTCTCATTTCCGCCTTCACTACAACGTCTTCGCTGCTGCAGCCCGTGTTCGGCTACCTGGCGGACAGGCGCGGACAGCGCTGGATGGTCTACGTCGGCACCTTGTGGATGGCGCTGATGCTGGGCTTCTTGGGCACCTTCGACAGCTACCCGCTGCTGATGGCTTTGGCGCTGCTGTCCGGGCTTGGCACGGCAGCCTTCCACCCGCAGGCGGCGGCCATGGTTGGCGCGCTCAGCGGCCGCAACAAGGGATGGCATCTGTCCCTTTTCGCCGCCGCAGGCAATATCGGCTGGGCGCTCACGCCACTTATCGTGGTCCCGGTGGTCAAAAGCCAGGGGCTCGGCATCACCCCGGTCTTCATGCTCCCGGGCATAGCCGTCGGCTTGCTGCTATGGCTCGTCGCCCCCAGCGTCAAAAGAACCGCGGGAAAGGCCCAGGAGCCCCTGCTGCCCGCATTGCGCGCGGTCTGGGGCGAGCTCACCAAGGTGGTGCTCATCGTTTCGCTCCGGTCACTGGCCTACTTCGGGCTCATCGCCTTTTTGCCCCTGTATCTGCAGACCAAGAACATCAACCTCATGCAGAGCAGCAGGCTGCTGTTCTTCATGCTCTTCTCCGGCGCGATGGGCGGAATGCTTGGCGGACGTCTTTCCGACAGGTTCGGACGCAAAGCCGTCATCGTGGCCTCGCTCGCTGCAAGCACGCCGCTGTTTCTGTGGTTCCAGCATGCGGAAGGCCCGGCCGCCCTCGTGCTGCTGTGCTTTGCCGGCGCAGCGCTGCTGGCCTCCTTCTCGGTCACCGTGGCTCTTGCGCAGGAGCTCATCAGCCGCAACGCGGCCATGGCCTCCGGACTCACGCTGGGCTTCGGCATCGGCATAGGCGGCCTCGGAGTCGGGCTCGTGGGAATGTTCATCGAACATGCTGGTGTGGACAGCGCCATCACCCTGCTGGCGCTGTGCCCGCTCGCGGCGGGCATCATGGCGCTGCTGCTCAAGCCCAGAACCGCCAGCGCGGGCGGCGCGCTTTGAACGCCAGGGGCGGCTATTCCGCCTGGTCCGCCACTCCGGTTTTTTCGGCCATGGTCAGGGTGAGGACTGCGGCGCGCACAAGCCCCAGGTTCAAGCGGGGCAGCGCGCCCCACCTGATGACATGAAACAAAGGGCAGGGCGCCAAAGGCAGGAGCAAACCCAAGGAAAGCCCTGAAGGCTCCTCAGTAGACGGTCAGGGGGCGGCAGGGCCCGGCATCAATCGTCGAAGCGCTTGGTGATGCTCCCGTAGGCGTCGATGCGACGGTCGCGCAAAAACGGCCAGCCCCGGCGCACGTCCTCCAGGCGGCAGGGATCCACCTGCGCCAGAAGAATCGTCTCCTCGTCCGAGGGGGCCTGGGCCACAAGATCGCCCATGGGCCCGGCCACAAAGCTGGTTCCCCAGAACTCTATGCCTGCGCCCTGGCTGTTGTTGCCGTCGAGCATGGGCCGTTCCAGGCCGATGCGGTTGGCGGCGGCGATGTAGCAGCCGTTGGCCACGGCGTGGCCCCGCTGCACCAGCTGCCATGCGCCGCGCTGCTCGTCGCCCAGCAGGTCTTTCTCCTGCGGGTGCCAGCCTATCGCCGTGGGATAGAAGATGACCTCCGCGCCCTTGAGCGCAGTCAGCCGCGCGGCCTCCGGGTACCACTGGTCCCAGCACACGCACACGCCGATCCGGCCCACATGGGTGTCCACGGCCAAAAAGCCCAGGTCGCCGGGGGTGAAGTAGAACTTCTCGTAGAAGGCCGGGTCGTCGGGGATGTGCATCTTGCGGTACACACCGAGGATGCCGCCCTCGCGTCCCAGCACAACAGCGGTGTTGTGGTACAGCCCGGGCGCGCGCTTCTCGAACAGCGAAACCACGATGGCGGTTCCGGTCTTCTTGGCGAGCTTGGCGAAGGCGGCAGTGGTGGGGCCGGGCACGGTTTCGGCCAGGTCGAAGAGCCGGGCGTCCTCCTGCTGGCAGAAATACGGGCCGAGAAAAAGCTCCTGCAGGCAGATGACATCCGCGCCAAGGGAAGCGGCGCGCTCCGCCAGATCCAGGTGGGCGGCCATGTTTTCCTCGGCGCTCTCGCGGCAGCCGGTTTGAACCAGGGCGATGGTGTACGGATTTCTGCTCATGCGGTCCCTTTGGCGATGGGCCTTGGAGGATAAAAAAACGCCGGGGAGGGTTTGAGCGCCCTGCCCCGGCGCGTGCCGTCAGCGGATGGTTTGCCGTTCTACTTCGGATCCAGGGCGTCGATAACCTTGACCCCGAATTCCTTCACCGAGTCTGGCGGTTTGAAGAACACGGCCATGAACGGCGTGTCCATGCCGGTCTTCAGGTAGGTGTTGCTGGTGAGGATGCCCACCTCGGAGCCGAGGCTGGCGTTGATCTCCTCCTCGCTCTGCACCTGAAGCTGGAACTGCGAAAGGGTGTTGCCGCACAGCAGCTGCTTGGACACCAGCACATGGCCCTTTTCGTCGAAGAGCGAAATCTCGACCTTGATGCGCTCCTTGGGCGTGGCGAAATTGTTCACCGCCTTGCCCTCGACGACAAAGATGTTCCCGGCTTTCTCATTGGGGATGTAATATTGGCGGACATTGCGCAGGGCGATGTCCTTGACCTTGTCGGCGCTTTCCGCCGTTTCCTTCTTGCCCGAAAGAGAGCTCAGGAAGGGAATGTTCATCTTGGTCCAGGGCTTGAAGATGAACAGGCCCGCGCCGGCCAGGGCCAGCAGGGCGATGACCGCGCCCAGGATGATCCACTTCTTCTTGCCGCTTTTGGCCGCAGGCTTGGGCGCATCAAGAGAGGCGCCGCCGCCCAGGGAATTCATGAAATCGTCGTCGCCGGACTTTTCCGGCTTGGAGGTCTCCGCGCTCAGAGAGGAGCTGAAGGCGCCGCCGTCGTCGTCGAAATGGCTGGGGCCCTTGGGAGCGGCGGGTTCGTCATCGTCATCAAAGGGGCTTTTGGCCGCAGGCTTGCCGCTGGGGATGTCTTCGTCATCGTCCGGACCCGCGGCGGGTTCGTCGTCGTCCCAGGGCATCTTCTTGGGGGCGGCATTGGCGGCGGGCTCGTCATCGTCCCACGGCATCTTCTTGGCCGGGGCCTCCGGTGCGGCGGCCGGTTTGGCCGCGGGCTTGGCCGCAGGCTCGGAGGCGGTCAGGTCGGCCAGCTCCTTGTCGAAGTCCTTGCCCGGAGGCATGACGGTGAACACGTGCTTGCACCGCGCGCACCGGACTTTGGAGCCGGTGGGCGCGATTTTTTCTTCAGGCAGATTATACTTGCTCTGGCATTCTGGGCAGGCGACGATCATGGCTTTTCTCTTGCGTAGGCGTCCCTATTCGGGGACGAGTTCATAAACGGCGTCAAGTTCGCGATACTTTTCCGCGTAATCCATGCCATATCCCACAATGAAACCCTTTTGAATGGGGAATCCGGCAAAGTCAACCGTAAGGGAGACCTCACGACGTTCGTGCTTGTCGATGACGGCGCAGACGCGGATGCTTTCGGCCCCGCGCTTCGCCAACACTTCGAACAAAAATTCGACGGAGTGGCCGGTGTCTACAATATCCTCCACCAGGAGCACATGCTTGCCGGAAACGTCCACCTCCATGTCTTTGCTGAAGATGGTCTGACGGCCCCGGCTGGTGCCGTTGCCGTAGCTGGCCATGCGCACGAAGTCCAGTTCGAGCGTCTCGTTCTTGATGTGCCGGACCAGATCGGCGAAGAACACGAACCCGCCCTTGAGCACGCAAACGGCCACCAGGGGCTTGCCCGCATAGCAGGTGGTGATTTCCGCGCCGAGTTCGGCCACACGCTTGTGCAGCCTCGCGGAATCGATGACGGTCTTGAGAATATCGGCCATTTCCTTTCCTCAAAGCTCCATGTGCAGAGCAATTTCGTCGCAGTCGGGGAAGCGCGGGCAATTGAGGCAATCGCTCCACACCTTTTGCGGCAGGCTGTCCTTGGAGCATTCCGTAAAGCCCATGTGCCGGAAAAAATCCGGCGTATTGGTCAGGGCGAACACGCGGTAGATGCCCAGGGTCACGCAGTCGGAGAGGCAGGCCTCCACCAGCCTGCGGCCCAGGCCCAGGCCGCGCGCCTCGCTCGCCACCACCAGGGAGCGCACCTCGGCGAGGTTTTCCCAGCAGATGGCCAGCGCGCAGCAGCCCAGAATCATCTCTTCGTCCTTCTCGTCCACGATGACGAAAAAGTCGCGCAAATGGCTGTAAAGCTGGTTGTAAGAACGCGGCAGCACCAGCCCGTCGTCGGCGCTGGTGTTCATGATGAGCCGATGCACGCCCTTCACGTCGGTGATGCGCGCCTTGCGCAGCTGCATGGCCATCCCTAGCCCTTCACCAGCTGGCTGATGACGGAGTCCAGCATGTCAAAGGGGTACACGCCCGAGCTGTTGAAGGCCACCTGGCCTTCCTTGTCCAGAATATACAGGACGGGGATGCTCTTGACGCCGAACTCGGAGGCCACATCCGCCTTGGAAAGATAGACGTCGAGGGTGGTGGGGCGGCTCTTCAGAAAAGCGCCCATGGCCTCGGGCGTGTCGTCCACGCTGATGGCCATGAGGTCCAGCTTGTCGACCGGGTATTTGGCGCGCAGCTGCTCCAGCACAGGCAGCTCGGTCTTGCAGGCCGGGCACCAGGTGGCCCAAAACATGACGAGGGTCACCTTGCCGCCCTTATTGGCGGCGAAGTGCTTTTCCACGGCGCCCATGTCCAAGGTCTCCAGCTGGCCCGGAGACTTGCCGGATGGCTGCGCCCCGCCGGAGCACGCGGACAGCAGTCCCAGGCTCAAAACGAGGCACAGGGCGGGCAGCAATGTTTTCGCATGCGTCATGAGTATCTCCTCAAAAAGCGGCGCGGACCAAACCCATCTCCAGCCGCCTGCGGGCGGTGTAGCAGAAACGGAGCCGGGACGCAAAGGGCGCGGACCAAGACGGCTTCCGCTCCACCGGGAAAAGCCTTTTGCCTAGTGCGCGGCGACGCGCCCCGCCAGCTCCGCCGCCAGCTTCACGGCCGCAACGGCATCGCGGGAGAAGCCGTCCGCGCCGATGGACTGGGCGAAGGCCTCGGTGACGACAGCCCCGCCGATCATCACCTTGATGGGAAGACCGCGCTCCCTCACCAGACGCACCGTGTCCTCCATGCGCACCATGGTGGTGGTCATGAGGGCGGAAAGCCCGATGACGCGCGCGCCCACGCGCTCGGCCTCGTCCACGATCTTCGCCGCGGGCACGTCCTTGCCCAGGTCGAAGACCTCGAAGCCATGGTTCTTGAGCATCAGGCAGACGATGTTCTTGCCGATGTCGTGGATGTCGCCCTCCACCGTGGCCATGACGATGGGCGTCTTCTTCTCCGCCCGGCCGCTGGCCAGGAGCAGGGGCTCCAGCCTGGCGAACCCGGCCTGCATGGCCTCGGCGCTGCGCAGCAGCTGAGGCAGAAAGTATTCCTTGCGCTCATACTTGCCGCCGACCTCGAGAATGGCCGGAATGAGCGCGCCGTCCACCAAGGCGAAGGGATCAGCCCCTTCCGCCAGCGCGGTTTCCAGCATGGCCAGCAGGCCTGCCTTGTCGCCCATAATCACTGCCTCGCCTGGGGTTGCGGCCTTGCCGCCAGCGGGAACGCCGCCCGCTGCCCGGGAGGAACCGCCGCCCGTGCCCGGCGTCCAATTGGCGTAGGAGCCGATGTAGCGTCCGGCGTTGGCGTCGCGCGCAAGCAACACCTCGGCCGAGGCGGCGACCTCGCGCAGGCGCTGGCTGGCCGGGTTGGCGATGCAGGAGGACAGCCCCGCGCCCATGCTGAGGGCCAGGAAGGTGGAGTTCAAAAGCTCGCGCGCGGGCAGGCCGAAAGAGACGTTGGACAGGCCCATGGTGGTGGGCAGGCCCAGAACGTCGCGGCAGTGGCGCACGGTGTCCAGGCAGTGGCGCGCGGCCTCGGGCTTGCTCGAAACCGTGAGCACCAGGGCGTCCACCATGACGAGCCTGCGGGGGATGCCAAGGTCCTCGGCCTGCTTGAGCAGACGCTCGATGACGGCGATGCGCTCCTGCGAGGTGTAGGGCAGCTTGCGGCCCTCCAGGGGCAGCAGGATGAACGGAGCGCCGAATTTTTTGCACAAAGGGCCAAGCTGTTCCATGCGGCCCGGCTCGCCACTGATGGAGTTGACGAGGGGCGAACCCGGCTGAGTCCACAGGGCGTTCTCCATGGCCGCAATGTCGGAGGTGTCGAGGGAAAGCGGCATTTCGAAGCGGCTGGAAAGGGCCTGGGCCAGGGAGGGCAGCACCAGCTTCTCGTCCACCATGGGCGCGCCCACATTGACGTCCAGAATGGCCGCGCCCTGGGCGATCTGCTCCGTGGCCAGGCGCAGGGCCTCCTCATGGCCGTTTTGCACCAGCTCCTCGGCCAGCACCTTTTTGCCCGTGGGGTTGATGCGCTCGCCGATGATCTGAAGCGGATTCTCCCAGCCG
>Ga0209800_10003903_pt1 | contig 11405 bp, 11 predicted proteins | sample Higcelweek8metaG_FD_187174 | JGI IMG/M metagenome (GOLD analysis project Ga0209800, IMG submission 187174) | Freshwater pond sediment microbial communities from the University of Edinburgh, under environmental carbon perturbations - High... | ecosystem: Environmental > Aquatic > Freshwater >... | reverse complement strand
CTCGCTTACGGAGACCATCGAGCTGTTCTCAGACTCAATTGTGACATATTTCCATATGGCCAGTGAATCCTGCCTGATGAAGACTACATCTTTCCCCTGCCTGATCACGAGGGCTTCTTTTGGAATTACCAGCCTGTTATATTCAGGCTTCCTGATAAGGACCTTGACATTCATGCCGTCAATTAGGCGTCCGTTGTTCCTGAACTCGGCCCTGACGCGTATCATGCCGCCCTCATCAACCTGAGGATTGATCTCCACTATCATCCCCTGTATGAGAAGGCTGTCATCAACAAAAGGAATTATCCCCACAGGCATTCCGGTGGTGATGAACCAGTATTCAGACTCCATTACGGGGAACTCTATATACATCACATCGTTGGCTATCACAGTGCAGAGGCTCTTGTAGTTCTGGCTGGGGTTCAGACGGGTTGCCTCGAGGTTGGCAATCACTCCGTCCAGGGGGGAATAGATGCGTGTGTTGTTGAAGTTATACTCAGCCCTCTCCAGGGCTATCAGTTCATCATCAAGTCCGCTCCTGATCCTGGAAGTTCTTATTTTGGCAGGGTCAAGGTTGTTTGTGTCTGCCGTCATGTACTTACTGAGGAGGTCATCCCTGAAGTTTATGTCGGCCTTTGTCAGGGCCTGTCTTGCGCTGGTGAGGCTGGTTTTATATTCGAAGTCCTCTATGACAGCCAGCAGCTGGCCGGCTTTCACCCTCTGGCCGTTTTTTACATACAGCTCTTCGATTATTCCGTTTACCTTAAACGGGACGACAGCCTTTCTAAGGGAGAATGCCTTGCCGTTGCTTATGACCTCGTGATAGAATGTTGACGGTTCGAGCCTGACTGTTTCAACCATCACGGCTTCGGGCCGCGATGTTCTTCTTGCCAGCTCCTCGGTGTAATCTTCCTGTCTTGATTTGCATGACACGAGAATTATTAATGCACAACCAAGAGCGATTGCAAAAAGCCGTGGAATGGAAGTCCTCTTTTGCATCTGGGAACTGGGTTATTACACTATTGACTATTCAGGAGTGATCTATCAAATTTATTAAAATTTCAATAATGCTGGTCGTGTGGACCAGCATTATCCTGATTCTGCATCTCCACCTGCAGCCTGAGCTTTATTTCTTTTACCTTTTCAGCTGGAATCAGACCTTTGTCCAGCATGATACCTGCTTTCTGAAGCTTTCGGCTGAGGGTTTTTGGATCAATGCCCAATTCATCAGCTATTTCTTGTCTGGTGAAGAAACACTTGCTCATAATAACTTAGTATTGGTCAAACAGTAAGTATAAAAGTAAACAGAAATGCGCTATCTGCCAAAACATTTAAAGGATTTATAAGTAATAGGAAAAAGAATTAAGGTAATGCTTCCTTATAGATTTTATTCACATAAAAAATAAACCGATTTTTTATGCCTAAACTGCTTTAAAGATCCGTTTGAACCGGAATCTTCTTAATCCAACCTCATCAGGATTTATTGAAAATAGAATCATCGTCACTTCCCCGATAATATTATCTTCAGGCACGAAACCCCAGAATCTTGAATCATAGGAATTGTTAAAATTATCACCCAGAACAAAAAAGTAATTCTCTTTAAAGACATAAGCAGTCAGAGTCTCTCCATTTAAGACCAGGGTATTATCTATAATTTGTCCTTCCGGATTTTCATGGAGCAAAACTTCATTATACCAGCAGACATTTTTTTCTGTTAAATGGATAGAATCTCCTCTTGCCGGCACATAAAGTGGACCATATTTTTCCAGAGTCCAGTTCAAAGTTGAATCATGAGGGAATAATTGGGATTCAGCCTGAAAACGTGTCACCCCGTCATTGCTGATCTTATAATTCTTAATTAATACAGTATCCCGCGGGAGGACAAAAATCCGTTTTGCAATACAACCAGCTGTATTGATACTTTCAAATTCAGCTGAACTATTATGCAATGGCATGTTAAACCCAACAATATCACCTTCTTTTATTCCGCTTCTGCCCTTTAATCTGCAATACTCAGCATTCTTGCTCTTCAGGTAAATAAACAAATTCAATAGCCTTGGTCCATAGGTAGTCTTGCTGACAATAATTACATCGCCAGGCAACAGAACCGGCTCCATGGAAACAGATGAAACCTGATAAAGGGAGACAACGAAAATTCTAAGCGTAATAGCAAGAAGAACTGTTACGACAAATATCCACCACCAGCCTCTGAAAGACTTGTCATTTGATTTGATCATTCTCGTAACATTCTGCCTTTTGGTTTAGTCAGGCAAATCAAAAGGTTTTTTCCGATTTACAGTTTTAGAGTAAATTAATGGCAGGGTATGACATTATTGGCAAATACTATAGAATAACTCTGTCATTTCATGAGTAGCCCAGGGTTCTCCAATCATTTTTATCTTATTATCAGGCCCAATAAGGACTGAGCCGTCAATTATCCATCGCGGGATGTCATTGTTATTCAGAAGATAATTAAGGCTATCATCCATGATTGTATAGTAATGATCGTTAAATGCAGAGATTTCATTAACTCTATTAATAAAATTATGATATCTGAAGCCCTGGATTATGAAAAGCACCGTATAGTCATTTCGTTTATTCAGGCTATCCATCATGTTCTGCCATTCTATAAACTTTGGATAACACGGCTGGCATCCGTCCTCAAGGTAAACCACCGAAATATAGCCATACATCTGTCTGAACTCTTTATATGACAGTAATTTGTCTCCAAATCTTACGCTATCAAACATTTCCAGTCTGATTGTTTTATTCAGATTGTTTTTCAGGTCCCTGGTAACAGATTGGTTAGAACAAGAGATTAAAGGAATCAGGCAAAATAATAAACTCAGGCATCGACTCATATCAACAATGTTCTTTAATTCACGATTATCAAACGGGTAATCGACCACATAATGGGATAATTTTTATCAGGATTGGTATAGACTACCTCTGTCATAAATGGTGCGAAAGAATCATAATTCAAGGATATCAAAGTATCCCAGCGGTTCTTCCCTGTCATTAAAATATGCAATTATTCTTTTATTCTTTTCATCAATACAAAAGCTGCAAATTTCAGATCCGAATTCAATAGTTTTCTGATACGAGCCATCCAGGCCAAAGTCTATTATATTTTTAGAATATACACCTCTTTGTATATTGCCTTCAATAATGATACGATAACTGCCTTGATATGCAGAAAAAATCTTTTTGTCATATATTATTACACCTCCAAAATATGCATTATCATCCTTTTCCGGATCGTCCCATCCGGGTCCGTAAACATTATATTTCAGATTGCCGTTTAAGTCACAGATAGTCATTAAATCTTTATGCAGATAGCAATTGACATATATCCCATTTTCTACAGACAGAGCAAAATATGAGTTAGTAAACTTGCCCGTTACTTCTGGATTTTCATACCCGAACCTACTGATTTCTCCTGAATTAATATTAAACTTCGTCATAGCCATTGTTACAAAAGGAGAACCGCTAAAAGGCTCTATTGCTCTACCTAGTGCAATGCTGTCATTTAAGAAACTATAATACACAAGAAGTAATGTATCTACCAGTTTTACTGAAGCACCAGGCATATACATTTTGTCAAACAAAACACTATCAAGAGGAAATTTATACAGAACTTTTTTCCCTACATCAACCTGCCAGAAGACTCTTTTTTCCCTGTCAACAATAATACCACTTGGAACACTTACCTCTCCGGGTCCTCTGCCAAGAACGCCGGTACTGGTAATATATTTAAATGTATTCAGATCAAACAGTTGATTCACTTTTTCTCTTATTGGATAGGACTCTTCAGCAATCAGGATATTATCAATGATATGAAGTTCGAATTCTCCAAAAACATAATCAGATTCAATATTCACTATCTTGTCAGATACATCTACTCTTCGGTCTCTTTCCTTTTGGATTATTTCAGTTATATTATTATTGCCACAGCCGGAAGAAAGCAATAGTAGGAAAGCCGATATTAAAAGAAAATAACTCGCGACTTTTGAAAAAAATCCTCGGTTGTGCACTTCAATAATTACGTTTATGTTTTGTAGATTCCCCATCTAGATGCCTCAGTACTTAACAGGTATATGAAAATATCCCAGAGCTTCTTCTCTTCCATCAAAATATGCTATTATCCTGTTATTCTCCTCATCTACACAAAAATAAGAAAACTTATCTCCGGTTTCTATTGTAAATAAATAGTCTCCTAATGTATTAAATATTAAGAGTTTAGAAGGACTATTCCCTTTCGGCCTGTTCCCATCAAAAACAACAGTTAGATCATTGATGTATGATCCGAATATCTTCCCATCTGCTATTTCAATTCCAAAATAATATGATTTTTGCTTTCCGTCGTTGTTCAATCCCTCTGGTCCATATACATTATACAAAAGTTTTCCCTCCAAATTGCAAATAGTCATCAGATCATATTCAAAATAACTGTTAACGTAAATATTATCGGCTATTGAAAGCGCAAAATGAGAGTATGTTTTATCATCTTCAATCCGGGGATTGGCATAACCAAATTCTTGAATCACATTATCTTTAATATTTAGTTTGGACATAGTCGTTATGTAAGAGTTATTATTAAGAAATCGCACTGCTTTCCCGATGAATAAGCTGTCATTTAGGATATCGAATTTATCGATAAATATGTCATCGCTTATCTTCAAACATTCTGTAGGCGTAAAGGCATTATTCCTGAACACACTGTCCAGGGGGAATCTCCATATGACTTTTTGTCCAAAGTCAGGCACCCATAATATTTTATTCCGCCTGTCTACTCCAATATTTCCAGGCTCAGTGATTTCTCCTGGGCCTCTTCCCAGTAAACCTGTACTGGCAATATACCTAAAGGTGTTCTTATCAAATATATGAATACACTTGGGGGTTTTAGATGCGACTTCAAGAAGAACCAGGTAGTCGTCAATAATATATAATAAAGATTTCCCAAATAGTATTTCAGTTTTGATATCCACAATATCATTCTGTACGCTTACTATCTTGTCTCTTTTTTTCTGGATCTTCTCGGTTTTCGATTTGTCCACCAGACACCCTGAAAAACAAATCACCGCTAGTATAAAAAGCGCAAATGACTTTTTCATATGCTAAAAAGGGTTAATAAATGAAAAGTATGGGCACATTTTGTGCCCATACAAGAATATTGTTAAATAATTACTGCGGCACTTTCTTATATTCCAGATAATGAGGATGCCATCCATTACACCTGCAACCCGCTCCATTATCAAGACATCCGTTCGGGCAATCCGGATTCACCTGCGCATTTGCCTGCGACATTATTTTAATGTTTTGCAGATCAATATCATCTGAGCTTATCTGAGCAACATTTGCAGCTAGAATTGTAAACACTAAAAGTATGCTGGCAATTGCTGCAAAAAATATTTTCCTTTTCATAGTTTTGATTTTTAATTTCTAAAACATATTCCTGAAATCACAATAGCCAAGGCCATTAATTATGCTTCCTTTAGCCTATTCGTTCCTATATATTGATATCTTTGTTATCACCTCCTTCCATTTTTTGTGAAAGGCCGGGGCAGAAAGTACTTGGCAATACAGGCAAAGCTTTCTGCCCTTTTCTTTCAGATAATATTTAAATTAGATTCATGATTTGTTGTTCAACTCAGGCAAACATGACATCAGTAAAACTAAGAAGAAGACTTAAGACTTTTTCGGGAATTTTCGGGAATTTTCGGTGATCCCCAGTAGGAATTTTATTATCCCCTTTCTGAAGCCTGACAATTCAACAGGAATATTGCAATATCCCAGCGGTTCTTCCCAGTCAATAAAATATGCTTTAACCCACTTTATATCATAACACGAGTAGATGTATTTAACCCAGGGCATTTGGGCAACTGCAACAAATAGTGTATTGTTACAATAAGCAATGTACCAGGGAGGCAGCGATTCTTCTGGATTAATGGGTTTTGTGATTGAGGTGACAAAATTCCCATTGAAGTCGAATGCTTTTAATGATCTGTCCCAACTGGAGAAATAAACAATGCTGTCTTTTGTATTTATGGCGTGGCAGACCGGCTGAACCTCTGCCGGGCAGCGTCCCTTTGGATATACTCTGTTCACAAATTTGCCGTCGCTATATCATCTGAAAAGATCCATCTCAAACTCAACAAAGAAGTAGTCATCAGTAACCTCAAACTCATAAATATGCCAATTAAGGACTGATCAGCTCTTTCAAGAGGTATATATTCAATTCTCGTGGCGATTTCGGATAGATTCATTGAATCGCTTCTGGCTTTGGAGAGATCCGTCTTGATCAGCTTTACAGGATCTCCCTGGGATGAGGAAGAATCCTTGCTTTTGCATGACAAAACAACAAATGCGAAGCAGCCTATCAAAATGCACAATGTTCTCATCTCTCTTTATGGTTATTTTCGTACTTGTCTGAAGAATAGCGACAGCTTTTCCAAATGCATACTCCCAAGAGCCGGAATAATAAATATCGTGACAGAATCAGATCAGGTGTTTCCCGGAATATTGAGAGGACTCATTAAATGTCCGGGGGGAAAAATGAAGCTTAAACTATGTTTTAACTCCATCATTTACCCTCATATTATTGAGCCTGTTACTTAACAGTCTTCAAATGATAGAAGAACAACAGGGGATTGTCACCGGGCTAACCTTTTCCAGATCCTCTCTTTCAATTGAATATGCTTCCAGTAAAAGATGATCCATGATTTTTGCTTCACATAACTTTACGGGATCGACAATAGCTATCAGAGCTCCATTTCAGAGAGTCCTGCCGGTGCCGACAAACAACCCGAAAAAGCATCATCTGTCAGGTTCTAGCAGCGAATCAGTACTTCCCTTGCATCAAAGAAATAATTGGCATCTGTAAAAAAAGCAATCCTGATATCATTATTATTTCAATCTAACAAGAACCAGTACCGGGTTATCTGTATCTTTCAGGTTGTCTGCCAGACTTTCAAGCTCTGCCTTCCTTGCCGGATATTTGGGAATTATGTTCTTAAACTCACTTCCCGCAATATGAGTTTTTAAAGTAAATAGTTCAACCAGTCCAATTAAGTATTCTCGTCCGTTCTCTTCAAAATAACCCTTTGGCATAAACTTGGTGCCACCATCAAAATCATTCTCTAACCCTCCAACAATATCAGAGGTTATTCCTTTACGTTCGACCTCCAAAAATGACAGGTATGATTTTTTATCCTTCTTATCGATTAATACAAGTGACGGTTTCTTATAGGTACAGGTAATAATAAAAAATCGGTTTGTTTCAAAGATTTGCCGAATATGCAAGTACTGAGATAGATCAGATATTTCAACCTCAGACTTCGGCAGCCGGTGTTCACCCGGTGTAATTAGAAAAGATCCATCAGTATTTAAATCGGGGGAAATTGACACTACCGTGTCATTATAACTATTCCAGTATGCCAATTTATCTTTATATTTATAGGTTCCATAACTTCCGCTAAACTCGCTTGTAAACATTGCCTCCGATCTTTCTTTTTTATAAATTATGTTACCCAATGTATCAAGAACAATCCAAGAATATTTTACACCCTCAAACTGAAGATAGTTAAAAACAAAAATCCTGGAATCCTTTAACTCTATCGTTCTTATATGATCAGCTATTCCCGGTAAGGAAAAGCTTCTTGAGTAGGTGCCCATCTCCGAGTAGGCTATTATTATGCCACCCCTATCCCTAATATAAACTGTACCACTTTTTTCATCAACAGTGAAATCAACATAAGAAGTATATTCCCCCGGTCCTCTTCCAATACTGCCAATTTTCTTTTTAAATTCACCCTGTCGGTTATATTCCAGAATTCCAATATCTAACACAGAAAAGAATATTGAATTGCTTATATATCTGATATTACTATTAATAAACCCTATCGGTACCGAATCATCAAGAATGATATATGAAATGTCATCCGCGATTTCTGACAATTTAATTGATTTCTCATTAAGATATCTTGGGTCAAATTCTATAAGAACCTTGTTCTTCTTCTGACAACAAGAGCATGCAATAAAAAACACGATGAATAAGATCGAAAACCTCATCAATTTTGCGGTTTAGTGTCAATACTAGTTAAGGGAGATTTTGGAATCTCCCTTATTTTTATTCTTTCAGAATAAACTCTTCTATATGAGTACTAATGAAATGCTTCTAAACTCATATTCAATTAGCATGTGTACATTCCAATGCCTCCAATTAATAAGCAACTGTCCCAACAATCTTCTGCATCCAAAGAAGCCATCGCTGTGATAGGATTCATATTTTGATCAAAGCACCAGCAACTTACGCCACCATAGCCACCTTCTCCTCCTCCACCTTTCATGGTTATCAACTCTTCCTTCTTCATCAATTTTTCGGAATTGATTTGTAATTTCTTAAGTTTTTTCATTGCATTTAGTTTTAGTTATATTACAGTCACCGCCAACAATACATATTATATGTCTTAATAAAGTTGATGTCAAAATAGTGCCTTCAAATGCATACATCTCCTTTCCTGTAATGAGTGCTTACGGCATAAAACTTACATGTCCACTTGTTTTCCTCCCTGAGGAAGGTCCAGGCAGAGAGTAACAGTGGCAAAACCATGTAATGCTTTCAGCCCTTCTCTATGCAATATGCTTAAACAGGTTTTTGATCCTCAATTTCAAGCTCATTTTAAAAATACTTTCATTATGACCGGATTGCTGAATTCATCAATTTTAGAAAACACAGGTGCCATTTTCCGAAGATAATCCGATGATGATGTTATTTCTACTGAGGCTGAATTATATGCATCGGCAAAATCCTTTGCCTCAATTACACTATAAAGACATTCATCAGAATAAAAAAACAGCCCGGCTCTCTTGCTCATTGGGGGGAATGCCACCAAATGATCTAAGTCGTTTTTCATAAAAACCTGTTGATCCTGAGTTTTATAATCCTTGTTTGATGTAACTATTTCTGCACCTGTCCTTTTGTTATAAACACATAGCAAATCGGGATTTCTAAATGATTTTATCATCAGGAACAGGAATGATTTCGTTTCAACAAATGATTCAATCCAATAACCGCTAGGTGGGCCATCTGCAATATTGAACATTCCATGATCTCTGAAGTCTTCCCAAGTCATTTTAGCATTTCCTAAGCCAATTACGTACAGAGGTTTAGTTTTAAAGTCCTTATCAACAAGAAATACAGTATCACAATACCTGTCTTTAATAAGTAAGTGTGATCGTGTAACCTGATAACCATTATTCCCAAGAACAATCATGGGATTTTGTTTCTCCTGAGAAACAGTGAAGGCATTATTGTTTTTATACAATACACTGACAGAATCGTTTCTTAAGTCAAAACATGAGAATATGTACCCCGTCCCTGGCCTTGGGGAAATTGAAACAACGATGTTAGACTGAAAATAGTCAATTGAATTTATCCAGTAAGATGGATCACAAAGATCCTTATTAAATGTATTGATAAATTTACCGTTAAAATCATAGATGTTACCTTTTCGGGAATGTACATCATAGGCATATATCAGGTTGTCAGTCTCATTTGCTGCAAAACTCTTTGCAATTGATTCGCCGGGACCGTTGCCAACATTAAACAATTGTCTTATAAAACGGCCATCCTTGCTGAATTGCAGGATACCATTCTGTTCCCTGATAAAAATGAAATCTTTTGTCACCCGAAAATCATAAGAATAGCCCAAGACTACGCTATCGGTCTTCTCTAATGGAATATACTCTACTTTCTCAGCAATGTAAGATAGTTTTATTGAGTCCTTTCCTGCTTCCAAAGGCTTTAAATAAATCTGGACTAATGAGTCACCTTCCTTTTTCAATTGCTGCTCCTGATGAAAGCACGAACTTGCTAACAGGAATAATGCAACAATGACTAATAATTTATGGGTACTTTCCATAACATTCATGTAATGTTTGATAATACCATTGCACTTGAGTTACTAATGCAACTCAACATACTTCTATCACAGAGTAAATCTATAAACTAATCTGAACATCTAAAAGGAATTCAAGGGAAAAGTCGGAATACTTTAAATAATCAATCCCATGACAAATATATTATGTAGGGAATGCATGTATTTAGATTAAAGTCGATGAATTCTTCGTCTTAAGGTCTTGACGAAGTCCAAATTATACTCATAAAGTGAGATTTTTTCAATGTCAGGTCTGTCGTGATTTCCTTTATTATAATTACTCATTTCATTAGTCTCACAATAATAAGTAGTGAAAATCAATAATTTACCTTGGTGCAATTCATACTTCTGGTTCAACTCTAAATTACTGAATCTACAAAACACAACCTCTATTTCTGGGTCATTTGATCCAGTTTTTCTACATATTGCTATTAAATATCTCTGCAGAACTGATCTGATTTTCTATTTCTGTAAAACGATCTGCTCCAAATATGTAAACCAAACTGTTCCAGATTTGTAAATTGATTCAATCAAGATTTGTCGGAACAGGTGTATGCTATACTCGTCCCGATGGTATCAATATTATTTCACTTGCTTCTCTGGGTGTTTAATAACTTTATTTCACGCTGATTTTCTCCTCATGTAAGCGGCCACTTTGATCTCGGTCGTACTAACATGGTTCATCACACCATAATTAATATCTCGCCGCCGGCTGACCGTCGGATAAGATCGAGACCTTCTGTTTCCACATAACTAACCCGTAGACAGCTATCACGAGGAAAATGACATATTGCAGTGACACCAGCATCACCCCTTTCATTGCATACATCACGATGCTCATCATATTGATCAGTATCCACAGTATCCAATTCTCGAGCTTCAGTTTAGCGAGGAGTAGCGAGGCTGCTATGCTCATCACCGCTATCATCGCATCAGTGTATATGAAAGTGGCTTTTTCGGGAAAGAGATCAGGCAGCCAGAGATGTACCCGGGCCATAACTGTTCCCAGTGCTATCATTCCTGCCATTATTGCTGCCAGCCACAATACACGCTGTTTGTGCAACAGCAAAGTGACAGGCTTCATTATGCCCCTGCTGTCGCGGCGCCAGTTATACCAGCCGTAAAGTGCGTTGCAGAAGAAAAATACCTGCAGAGCCATGGCTGAATAGAGGTTCACCTGGTAAAACAAAACAAAGAAGAGTACCGCATTTACAAGCGCGAAAAGCCAGGTTAGAATATTTGCCCTGGCAGCAAACCATACCGAGGTCAATCCCGTAATAACGGCCAGGAGTTCGAGAAGGCTCATTCTGTAGCCAAGGGCTTCAAAAAGTATTGTGTCGATGTTAAACATGGGGCATGAATGTCTGGAAATTCTGACTTCTAAGCGACAAAGTTAACGAATTCAATCGTTCAAATCAGACATGTAATGCATCCTTCCCTTTTTCATTTTCGCTCCAGATTGAGTAGATT
>Ga0209800_10003899_pt1 | contig 11410 bp, 8 predicted proteins | sample Higcelweek8metaG_FD_187174 | JGI IMG/M metagenome (GOLD analysis project Ga0209800, IMG submission 187174) | Freshwater pond sediment microbial communities from the University of Edinburgh, under environmental carbon perturbations - High... | ecosystem: Environmental > Aquatic > Freshwater >... | reverse complement strand
ACAGAAACTCGAGGAAGCTCAGCGAAAAAAGAATGAAGCTGATGCAATACGTGATAATCTTAATTCACAACTTGAACTGGTTGACAAAAGAAGTGAGGAGCTTTCAAAGCTTCACCGTCAGCAGGTTGATCAGCTTGAAGCCATCTCAGGCTTATCTGCCGATGATGCAAAAAACCACCTTATCGAATCCTTAAAAGAAGAAGCCAAAACCGGAGCAATGTCTTATATAAATGAGATACTGGATGAAGCTAAAATGACTGCTAACAAGGAGGCAAAAAGAATTGTACTTCAGACTATTCAAAGAGTAGCGGCTGAGAATGCCATTGAAAATGCAGTTACAGTGTTTCATATCGAATCGGATGAAATGAAAGGCAGGATTATTGGCCGTGAGGGTCGCAATATAAGAGCCCTTGAAGCAGCCACCGGAGTAGAGATCATCGTTGACGATACTCCGGAGGCAATTGTTCTTTCAGCTTTTGATCCAATTCGAAGGGAAGTTGCCCGTCTTGCGCTGCATCAACTGGTCACCGACGGGAGGATCCATCCCGCCAGGATTGAGGAAATTGTTGATAAAACCAGAAAACAGGTTGAAGAGGAGATCCTTGAAGTTGGTAAAAGGACAACAATCGACCTTGGAATTCACGGGTTACATCCTGAACTTATACGGCTTATAGGAAAAATGAAATACAGGTCATCCTATGGTCAGAATCTTCTTATGCATTCAAGGGAGGTTGCTAACCTGGCATCTATAATGGCTGCCGAACTCGGACTGAATCCCAAACTTGCTAAAAGAGCTGGTCTTTTACATGATATTGGAAAGGTACCTGACGATGAACCGGAACTCCCACATGCAATCCTCGGAATGAAAATGGCTGAAAAATACAAGGAAAAGCCCGAAATCTGCAATGCCATCGGTTCGCATCATGATGAAACCGAGATGACAACACTAATCGCACCGATAGTTCAGGTTTGTGACGCCATTTCTGGCGCACGTCCGGGAGCAAGGCGGGAAGTTGTTGAATCATATATCAAAAGGCTTAAAGAGCTTGAATCACTTGCATTGCAGTATCCGGGGGTGATGAAAACATATGCAATTCAGGCCGGAAGAGAACTAAGGGTAATAGTCGGAGCTGAAAAAGTTAACGACAAAGAGGCTGAAAACCTGTCATTCGAGATAGCAAGAAAGATACAAAATGAAATGACCTATCCCGGACAGATAAAAATTACAGTTATCCGCGAAACAAGAGCTGTCAATTATGCCAAATAGTCTTACCTTTAGTCTGAATATTTAATTTTCAAGTGGATAATGCCAAAAATAAAACTGCTTAATATAGTAGGAGCCCGGCCTCAGATCATAAAATCATCAGCTATAAGCAGAGCAATCCGTTTAATTTTCTCTGATCAGATTACGGAACTGACACTTCATACCGGTCAGCACTATGATAAAGAGATGTCAGAAGTTTTTTTTGATGAACTCGAAATTCACAAACCTGATTTCAATCTTGGAGTAGGTTCCGCTCATCATGGACGCCAGACAGCATCAATGATCACAGGGATCGAAGAGGTACTTCTTAATGAGAAACCCGATGCAGTTCTGCTCTACGGAGATACAAATTCCACACTTGCAGGGGCAATTGCTGCAGCAAAGCTTCATTTCCCCGTTATCCATATTGAAGCAGGGTTGAGGTCATTTAATAAAACAATGCCTGAAGAGATCAACAGGATCATGAGTGATCATTCTTCAACTCTGTTATTTGCACCTACACACGCTGCATTTAAAAACCTTATTAACGAAGGATTCAGACCCGAGAACAGCCCTCCGTATACTATTGACAATCCAAAGATCTATTTTACCGGGGATATCATGTATGATAATTCACTATTTTTTGCCGAGCTGGCTGAAAGGAAAAAAGGTGAAATACTTGAATCGATGTCTCTGGAAAGAAATAAGTTCGTGCTTGCCACTATTCACAGGGATATTAACACAGATGACACGGGAAGACTTGAAGCAATCCTTTCAACTTTGAAAAGCCTCGCTGAAGAGTACCTGATGCCTTTCGTGATGCCCTTTCACCCCCGTACCATGAACTCCCTGAAATCAAACCTGAATAATCTGCTGAATGATCTCAGAAATTCAGATTATATAAGGATAATACCTCCGGTTTCATATCTTGCAATGACACTCCTCGAAAAAACCAGCAGTATGATCATTACTGATTCCGGAGGTGTTCAGAAAGAATCGCATTTTTTCAGGAAGCCCAGCATAGTGCTTCGGAAAGAGACTGAATGGATTGAGCTGGTTGCCAACGGCACAGTCAGGCTGGTAGATGCAAATCCTGAACTGATCCGGGATGCATTTGCCGGATACATCCAGTCGGGGCAGAACCTTGAGTATCCTGCTTTTTACGGTGATGGCAAGACCGCTGAATTCATTCTGAAAGAAATTCTTCTGCTTTTTGAAAAGTGATTTCTCCTGAGCCTTAAGAAATAATCATACCTGATATCCGTTTTTCTACAATAGTTTTACTTATGAATCGAAAAGTAAGTGGCCGGAAAGTCCTCATTACAGGAGGTGCAGGCTTCATAGGCTCAAATCTTGTTGAATCGATGCTTAATTCAGGCAACTATGTCGTCTGCCTTGATAATTTTTCGACAGGCAAACGTGAAAACCTGAGAGAATTCATGAATAATCCTGATTTCAAACTGATTGAAGGTGATATAAGGAATTACACTGATTGTGAAAAATCTGTTCAGGGAATTGATTTTGTATTTCACCAGGCTGCATTAGGTTCAGTTCCGCGATCAATTAAAGATCCGGTTACATCCACAGATGTCAATATAGGCGGGTTTGTAAAAATGCTTTATGCATCGAAGGAAGCAAAAGTCAGAAGGTTTATATATGCTGCCAGCTCTTCAACTTATGGAGATCATCCCGATCTGCCCAAGGTCGAAGACAAAATAGGAAAACCAATGTCGCCATACGGGATAACTAAATATGTCGATGAGCTCTTTGCTGAAAATTTTGCGGGCACCTACAATATTGAGGTTATCGGTCTGCGATACTTCAATGTTTTTGGCCGACGTCAGGATCCACAGGGAGCCTATGCCGCGGTTATACCTTTGTTTGTAAAGAAACTGATGAACCACGAATCTCCGTCCATTAGCGGGGATGGATCATACTCAAGGGATTTTACATATATAGATAATGTTCTCCAGGTAAATCATCTTGCTGCACTGGCCGAAGATCATTCTGCAGTTAATCAGATTTATAACGTCGCTCATGGTGAAAGAACAAATCTAAATGAATTGTTTGAAATGATTAAGCAGCTGATAGGTTTATTCGACAGGGAAGTACTGGAAATAATACCTGCTTATGGACAAAACAGGGCTGGGGATATACCTCATTCACAGGCTTCTATAGAAAAAGCAAAAAGATTATTGGGATACAGACCGACTCACTCTGTCAGTGAGGGAATGTCGGAGGCAATAAAGTGGTACAGGGACAATTTGTAACATTTGTTACAATTCTGTACCTTAGATAATCTCCATTACTTTTTTAGCAAGATTCATAATGATGGGTTTATAATCATTAATGAATTCCCCGCTGACCCGGTTGCCAATTACTACACAAATCGTAAGGGCTTTGTGACCCAGTAAACCTGACAAGCCGTAAATAGCAGAACTCTCCATCTCATAATTTGATATTGTCCTGCCCCGGAATGAGAACCCGGCAAGCTTATTATTGATCTCGTTGTCGAAAGTATCGAGGCGAAGCCGTCTTCCCTGAGGTGCGTAAAAGCCAGGGGCCGAGACAGTTATTCCTTTAATGAAATTCTCATTCTGAAAAAGCGCCAAAAGCTCTTTACTGGCATTAACAGCATATGGGAACGAAAGTGTATCAGGCCATTCAAGATATTCAACCAGCACCGATGTAAGTATATTATCAAGAAGCCAGTCATAGCCTTCATAAAAATGTAAGAGGCCATCAAATCCAATAGCAGTTTCAGTCATAACACATGATCCGGCTGGTACATCGCTTCTTATTCCGCCTGAGGTACCAAGTCTTACAAAAGTCAATGATACCGGGTCCTCTTTTGCTATTCCTGTTGATAGATCAATGTTGGCAAGAGCATCAAGCTCGTTAATGAGAATATCAATATTATCTGTCCCGATACCGGAAGAGATTATTGTAATTTCATTACCCTCATAGCTTCCTGTAACTGTCCTGAATTCCCTGTTCTCTTTTCTCACCCTGATGTCACTCAGAAGTGAGGAAAGCATTTCAACGCGTCCCGGATCGCCGACAATCAATATTTTATTGGAAATATCGCCCGGGAGCAGATTTAAATGAAATATACTTCCGTCGCTGTTTGTTATCAGTTCTGTCTTTTTTTCCATAACAAAAAATGAATAACAAATATAGCGAATTTGGAATAAAAGTCTTATTGGTAGTACTCCATGATTTTTCCCGATATCAGCAGAAGTGAAATTTCAGCAAGCTTTGCCTGATATTCAACCGACAGCAGACTTTCACGGGCATCGAGAAGACTCTTCTGAACCTCCCGGAGATCAATCCCCGACAGACTTCCGAGCTTATACCTTTCCATGGCGATATCCAGGTTTTCAGTAGCAGTCTGAAGGTTCTGATTTTCGAGTGTTATAAGTCGGAGGTAATTGCTGTATGCGCTGTAAAGGGTTATCAGATCTGCCCTGACACCCTGTTCAATCTCCATATATTTAAGCTCTTTGTTTTTTACATCAATTGAGGAATTCCGGATATTCCTCCGCTGGTTCAACCCATCAAAAATATTCACTCCCAGGGTCAAACCATAGCTTAGCCCATTTGTAAGCTGGTTCTTTGTACTGCTCGAGGAGAAAGTATTGATTGAATAATTATAGCCTGATGAGGCGTTAAGGTAAGGGTAGCTTCGTGATGCAATAAGTTTATAATCATATTCTGATATCATTTTGTTCTTTGTTGCTATCAGAAGGCTTGTATTTTTTGTCAGAGTCTCCTCTAGAAGTTTTTCAAACAGCAGTTCGGGATTTACATTTATTGAAGTATCGGTTGTGGTAAACTTCTGACTCAGATCTTCCAGTGCCAGCAGCTCATTCAGACGAATCTGTGCAGCCCTGACTACTTCGAACTGGCGCGACAGCCTTGAACTGTCGGCATTAAGATAAACACGCGACTGCAAAACCTGGAGCTTTGAGCTTGATCCCAGCAGATAACGATCCTCATCAATCCGCAACCGTTCCTTTGAGAGAACTACCGCATACAGCAGGTTCTTTAAAAGCATTGTCTGTTCGATATAGTTGTAATATCCTGAGATAATGTCAGCTACCAGGTTCTCAACGGCAAGCTGGGTGCTAAGCTCCCCAATTTGTTTCAGTTCATTGAGCTTTTTATAAGTTGTCTGAACACTAAAGCCGTTGAAAATAGTAAGATCCATTGCAAGACCTGCAGATGTTGTAGTGTTGCGTTCTCCGTTACTAAGGGTCTGACTGCCATCAGTCTGATTCCTGGTTATGTCGTTTATGGAACCGCTGTGTCTGCCGTTAACATTAAGGGAAGGTAGGAACCCGGCATTTCCCAGGGTAAAGTTATTTTTGGCAATAGTCTCACTGTTTTTTACAATCAGAAGCGAGAAATTCTTCTCAAGTCCTGTCCTGATACATCCATTCAGATCGTAAACGACCTGGCCTGAGACTTCTGAAGAAACAAGGAGAATTATTAAATTAAATAGCAGAAATTTCATTTTCATCATAACAAAATTTTGATTTTAATGGTATGATGGAACCACACATAATTGTAGATTATATTTATTCATGTTTGGGATTATGGTCAATTATTTGGGTTTCATCAGAACTCTTTTTTGTTTCACTTGATATGTAAGTATAAATAGCCGGAACAATATAAAGCGAAAGGAATGTGGCAAATACCATTCCCCCGATCACTGCAGTTCCCATAGCAATTCTGCTCTGTGCGCCTTCACCAAATCCCAGGGCCAGAGGCGAAATTCCGAGAATGGTTGCCAGACTTGTCATCAGAATAGGACGGAAGCGGGCAGCAGCTGCATGGTTAATAGCATCTATTTTAGACATCCCTGCTGATTTTCTCTGGTTCGCGAACTCAACAATAAGGATCCCGTTTTTCGATACCAGCCCTATAAGCATGATTATACCGATCTGACTGAAAATGTTCATTGTTATGCCGAAGTACCACATAAAAACCAATGCACCGGTAAGTGCCAGCGGAACAGTCATCATCACAATCAATGGGTCTTTAAAGCTTTCAAACTGGGCTGATAGGACAAGGAAAATCAAAATTAATGCAAGCATGAAAGCAAACATTAAACTTGATGAGCTTTCACGAAAGTCTTTTGAATCGCCCGAAAGGGCTGTCCTGAATGAATCATCCAGAACTTCAGCGGCAATTCTGTCCATTTCTGCAAGTCCTTCGCTCATTGTTTTTCCTTTGGCAAGACCTGCCGAAACAGTTGCGGCTACGAACCTATTATACCTGTAAAGCTGGGGAGGTGCAGTCTCCTCTGAAAGAGTCACCAGATTATCAAACTGGATCATCTCTCCGCTATTGTTCCTGACATAATATGATTTAAGGTCCAGTGGTTTGTTACGGTCCTCCCTGGCAAGCTCACCGAGTATCTGATATTGTTTTCCATTCATGAAAAAATATCCGAAACGTTGGCCGCTAAGCGCAAGCTGCAGTGTTTGCCCGATATTCTGAGTGGAGACTCCGAGAGTGATAGCTTTTTCACGGTTAATATGGATTCTTAATTCAGGTTTTGTGAATTTAAGGTTTACATCTGCCATCTGCAGTACATCGCTCTCCATTACATTAGTCATGAATGCCGGAAGAATTTCTCTTAACTTATCAATTGAAGTGGCCTGAAGAACATATTGAACAGGCATCCCCATGCGTCTGCTGCCAAATGTTGATTGCTGCATTACAAATGCCCTTGCCTTTGTCTTTTTCCTGAGATCTACTGTCAGTTCATCGGCAATCTCCTGCTGGGTCCTTTGCCTCTTATCGGGTTTCTCAAGCATTATCCTTATATTACCCATGCCTCCTCCTCTGACCATGGTAGTAAAACTAAGTCGTTCAGGGACTTTTTCCTCAACAAGCCCTGCGATATCATCGCAATAGGCGAGCATATATTCATATGTTGCTCCTTCGGTTGCAGTAGTATTGACTGTGATCTGTGAACGGTCTTCCATAGGTGCCATTTCCGAAGGTATTGTTTTCCAGAGGAGGAAGACAGTCCCCAGAGAAAGTGCAAGAATAACAAATGCAAATCTTCGATGTTTAAGAAATGAACTTAATGATCTTCTGTACGCCGTATTCAATCTTTCAAAAAAATGTTCTGTTTTTCTGAAGAACCAGCTATGTTTTTTTTCATGTCTTAACAGTTTGGAAGAAACCATTGGTGTAAGGGAAAGTGCCAGAAATGCCGAAATTCCGACTGCACCTGCCATCACAATGCTGAATTCCCTGAACAGACGACCTGTAATACCCTGAAGGAATACGATAGGGAAAAAGACAGAGATAAGTGTTATTGTAGTTGAGATAATTGCAAAATAGATCTCTTTTGAGCCTGTCAGAGCTGCTTCAACCGGATTCAGTCCTGATTCAACTTTGACATAAATATTCTCCATTACAACTATGGCATCATCTACTACTATTCCAATTGCGAGAACAATAGCCAGCAGAGTAAGAACATTTATTGTAAACCCCGCTAGGTACATAATGAAGAAGGAACCAATAAGGGATACAGGAATAACAAGTATTGGAATCATAGTTGCCCTCCAGCTCCGGAGAAAGAAATAGATAATAATAACTACAAGTGTGAATGCGATGTATATTGTGCTCTTAACCTCTTTTATCGAAGAACGGATATATTCGGTATTGTCATAATTGACATTAACTTTTACATCATCAGGCAGATCCTTTCTTATATAATCAAGTCGTCTGTAGGTCTCGTCGACAATATCTATATGATTTGATCCGGGTTGCGGGATAATCGCGATCTGAACCATTGGAACTTCGTCCCTTTTCAGAATTCCTCTGATGTCCTCCGGTCCAAGTTCAGCCCGGCCGATATCTTTAAAACGAACGATCTGATCTCCCGACTGCTTAACTATCAGATCATTAAATTCCTTTGGGGTCGTCATCAGCCCAAGTGTCCTTATTGTAAGCTGAGTATTTGTGCCTTCGATCGTTCCTGAGGGCAACTCAACGTTTTCGCGATTAATTGCATTTCTGACATCCATGGGAGTCAGCTGGTATCCTGCCAGTTTGACCGGATCGATCCATAAACGCATGGCATACCTTTTTTCCCCGAAAATATTTACTGCACTTACTCCTGATATTGTCTGAAGCTGTTGCTTCAAAGTGAGATCAGCAACTTCAGAAAGCTCGAGCAATGATCTTTTACTGCTTTCAACAGTAAGAAAAAGGATAGGGTTAGCATCCGCATCAGCTTTAGCAACAGTAGGGGGATCACAGTCGCGTGGCAGGAATCTCATTGCCTGTGACACTTTATCTCTGACATCATTTGCAGCGGTTTCAAGATCGACTGACAATTCAAATTCAACGGTAATATTACTACCGCCCTGGCGGCTTATGCTGGTGAGCGACCGTACTCCCGGGATTCCGTTGATATTTTGTTCCAGCGGCTCGGTTATCTGTGTTTCTATGACATCCGAATTGGCGCCAGGATATGAGGTACTAACGGTTATAATTGCAGGATCGACACTCGGAAATTCCCTTATCCCAAGAAAGGTAACACCAACAATCCCGAAAAGAAGAATAATAATTGCAAAAACGGTTGCAAGAACCGGGCGGTTTATGCTTACTGATGATAGACTCATAACTAATTGGTTAACTAATATTTAATTTGTTATCAGGGTATCAAGAACAACAGGCAGGCTTTGCCGTAGCTGCAGAATACCTGATGTGAGCAATGTGTCACCAAACTTCAAGCCGTCGACAATCTGAATCAATGATTCAGTGCGCAATCCGGTCTGGACTCTTACTACTGAAGCTTTTCCGCTCCGGAAAATATAAACCATTTCTCCTGCCATCTCAGGGATTAGGGCTTCAGAAGGAATAGCAATTGTGTTATCAATCTTCGAAAGAAGAAGTGTTATTGAAGCTGAACGACCTGATTTAAGCTCTTCATTTCTATTTGGATAGAGGGCTCTGATCACAATAGTTCTTGTATCTTCATCAATCTGAGGATCAATGGCATATACTGAAGCCTCAAATGTCTTGCTGGTACCTTCCACCGTAAAAGAAACAGGATAACCTATCTGAACCTGGCCGGCATATTTCTCAGAGATCGAAAACTCAAGTTTGATGGGACTGATTTTAACGAGCCTGGCAATTTTTGTAGATGGATTTGTGTAGCTGCCCTCACTGACATATCTCAGGCCAATTATCCCATTGAAAGGAGCACGAAGTTCTGTTTCAGATATCCGTGCCTTAATAAGGTTCATATCAGCCTCAACTGTCTGTAATTCTGTAACTATCTGATCATAACTTTCCTGGCTTATTGCGTCCTTATCAAGAAGGCTTCTCTGCCGGAATTCCTTTTGTTCGATGAGTTTTTTCTGGGCTGTGAGCTTCTCAAGCTGTGCCTGTAAAGGCTTATCATTTATTTTTGCCAGGAGATCTCCTTTTTTTACACGTGTTCCCTCAGTAAAATTAATCCCTACAATTTTACCTGAAGTTTCAAAAGCAAGCTCTACCTGTTCATCTGGTTTCAGGGTACCGGTGCTTTTATACAAATCACTTAGCTGTCGTGGCTCAATAAGAAAACCACTCACATTAAGCACCTGCCTTGATTGCATTGAACCAGGACCTCTGTTTGGGCCCTGACCTGCTACTCCCGGCTTATTCGTTCTTGAAGCCAGGAGCGGTTTAATTTTCGGATAAAGTATTATCACTGCAGCCACGACAACAAGCAAAATTGTTATTATAAGATTGTTTCTTTTCTTCATAAGGATTTGAGCTAATTGATTTGATTATGATTTCTTAACAGTTTAAATTGCCTAAAGTTCGATATGCATATTCCAACAGATCAGAAAGCGACAAATGTAGATCATTTAGAGGTTATTATGTAATTTGTGTATTGAAAAATATGTTAAAATATTATAAATCCGATTCTGATTTATCCATCATTCTGTATATTTTCGCAGAAATACTGAGTAAATTCAAACTGCCGGTTTTCATGAATTAAAATCCCGAGAAAATGATCCAGAGAATTCAGTCGCTATTCTTGTTATTGACATCAATTCTGTCACTATTATTCCTTAATGGAAATTTTTTAAAGTTCTTTAACAGTTCCGGATCTGAAATTTATATGAACTTCATGGGAATCTGGGAATCTTCAGCAGGAGGAAATCCCCAAATTATTAAGAGTCTAATTCCGCTTTCAGTTGTAGTTTTAGCAATCTGCATACTTTCATTTTCGGCTATCTTTCTTTTTAAGCAAAGAAGGCTTCAGCTCAAATTAGCTGTTATTATTATACTCTTAACAGTAGCATTTATCGGGATGACGCTGTTTTACCTGTTCTGGGTTACAGGAAAATATCATGCAGAACTTATCCCGGGATTTAATATGCTCATTCCTTTATTGATATTTATTTCCGGGATACTGGCCTATCGGGGAATAAAAAGGGATGAAAACCTGGTGAAATCATACGACAGGTTGAGATAAGCCCCCAACCCCCTGAAGGGGGCTATAATGAGACATTTTAATAACCCCTTTAGGGGGAAGGGGGCGGTTCTATATTATATGCAGGTTTTCCTGATTTGTGATCTTTTCGCAATAGTGGCACTTAAGGGATACATTCTTTTTTGATACCACCCTGAAACGTGTTGTAACAGTTTCAAAGTTGGTGATGCATTTTGGGTTCATGCATTTGGCAATTCCAACTATGACATCCGGAACCTCAACTACCTTCTTTTCTACAACTTCATAATCCCTGATAATATTGAGTTTGGCATCAGGAGCCACAAGTGCAATCCTGTTTATATCTTCATCCTCGAAATACTTGTCTGAGATCTTAATAATAGCTTTCCTTCCCAGCTTTTTGCTTTCCAGGTTTGTTCCGAAAGTGATCTGATTGTCAATATGATCCAATCCAAGAATCGAGATTACTTTAAAAAGATTCCTGGCTGGTATATGATCAATTACAGTTCCATTCTGTATAGCACTAACACTTAGTTGTTTAGGTTCTTTCATGATATCCCTCCCCACTTATTTTATTCCTAAAAGTGAACATAATATAGCCTGGCGTGTATAGACTCCGTTCAGAGCCTGTTCGAAATAGTACGCCTTGGGATTAGTGTCAACATCTGTATGAATTTCATTAACCCTGGGCA
>Ga0209800_10003898_pt1 | contig 11411 bp, 12 predicted proteins | sample Higcelweek8metaG_FD_187174 | JGI IMG/M metagenome (GOLD analysis project Ga0209800, IMG submission 187174) | Freshwater pond sediment microbial communities from the University of Edinburgh, under environmental carbon perturbations - High... | ecosystem: Environmental > Aquatic > Freshwater >... | reverse complement strand
CCGGTGATGAGGTTGAGCTTGCCGTTGGGTTCCGTCTTTTTGGCGAAGTGCTTCACGAAGTCGCGCACGGCGATGTCGTACCCGCTGATCATGCTGCCCACGAAGCTCGGGGTGTGGATGGGGATGAGGTGCACCTCGCGTCCCGGGTACTTCTCGGCCAGCAGGCCCTCGTTCAGCTTGCGCGCCACGCCTTCGATGTCGTCGCCGATGACTTCGGTGAGGCAGGTGGAGATGATGGGCACCACCTTTACGTCCGGGTAGCGCATGAGCAGCACGTCCACGGCCTCCTCCACGCGGCCGCAGGCGCCGAACACCGCGCCGCTCTCGTGCACCGAGGAGGAGGCGATCTCGAAGCTCTCCTTCAAATGCTGGGAGATGAGCAGGCGCACGAACATGACGCAGCCCTGGCCGCCATGCACGATGCCGATGCAGTCCTTGATGCCGATGCTGGCGAACTGCGCCCCGCACGGCTGGCAGGTGAAGATGGGGTTGATGACGCCAGCACGTTCCCGTTCCTTGAATTCGCAAAGCATATGAATTCTCCTTGCCTAGTAGTGCTGGTCGTTGAGTTCGAGGTTGAGCGAGCCGGTGATGGTCAGATGGTCCAGGCGCTCGTGCAGGGCCTGCATGATCTCCTTGATTTCCTCGGGCTGCAGCTCCGCAAGCCAGGCGAAGCGGCGCTTGTAGTCGTTCACCAGGCACAGGGCGTCCACCCAGTGGCACTTGGCCAGGGGGGTGCTGGTGTCCACGGGCTCACCGCACAAAAGCTGCGTGGCCCTGGTCAGCACGCCCTCGTTCTGGATCTTCCTGTCCCAGCTGCGGGAGTGGAACTGCCACAGGCACTTCTTCATGATGTGGTCCAGCAACTGCTCCATGCGGCTCTTCATGAGGTCATCCATCACGCCCTCCTTACGCCGCGCCCGCGGTCTTGGATTCAAACTCGGGATAGGTCTTGCCGCGCAGCGCCTTCAGGCCGTCGAACTGGCCGGTGAACTGACGCAGGCCGGGCGCCGTGCGCACTTCCTCGCTCAAAACCGCGTCGGAAATCATGGTCTGCGTTTCAAAGGTCTTGCCCGTGTCGATCTCGTCCTTGGATATGTCCAGCAGGGTCAGCTTGTGGATGGGCGAGTTGATGGCGTTGTATATGTCGCGGGCGAAGCGCACCCAGCCTTCCCAGCCCTTCCAGGGGCCGTTGTGGTAGGCGTGGGCGTTCAGGTAGGGCACGCGGATCTTCTTGGCCACCTCGCCGGGCCGCTTGCCGGTCAGGATGATGTCCGGCTTGAGCATGTACATGGCCTCCAGACCTTCCAGCTCGTTGGGGTCGTCGATGGCCAGCGCGCCCTCCTCGCAGCGGGAGATGCCCTTCTCCATGTCGCCCTGGTGGCCGAACTTGGTGTACACCGAGACCACGTCCAGGCCCATTTCATCGTGGATGACGTGCGCCCAGTGCCAGAGCTTGGAGCCGCCGGGCCACAGGCACACCTTCTTGCCCTTGAGCCGCTCCTTGTACCAGTCCAGCTCCGGCTTCCAGCGGGCGGTCTCCTCGGCGATGATGGCCTCGGCGCGGTCTTCGATGCCGAAGAACAGGCCCACCTTGCGCAGGGAGTTTGCCAAGGGCTCGAAGCCGAAGCCGTCAATGTCGAGCCGGGGAATGCCGTAGCGCACGCGCAGTTCATTGCAGATGTACTCGGCCGAGCGCGCGCATTCGAGCACGTTCAGCTGCGCCTTGTGCATGCCCCGCAGGTCGTCATAGGAGCCGTTGCCCGTGAAGGTGGACAGCACCTGGATGCCCATGCGCTTGAAGAAGTCGCACATGACCTCCTGGTCGCCCTGGATGTTGTACTCGCCCACATAGTTGATGACGTAGTCGCCCGTTATCTTGGGCTCAAAGGTGCCGACCTTCTGGTTGATCCAGGCGATGTTGATCTTGTGGTGCCCGCCGGACTGGCTGGGGCCGGCAAAACCGGGGGAGTTGCAGACGAAGATGTCCACCTCGGGCATCTCGTCCATCACCTCCTGGGCGATGGCGTTCAGGTCGTCGCCGATGAGGGCCGAGGCGCAGGTCTGGTAGATGGTCATGCGCTTGATGTTCGGAAAGGCCTTGAAGGCCTCGAGGATGTTGCTCTTGAGCAGCTTTTCCGCCCCGAAGACCACATGCTTCTCCTTCATGTCCGAGGCGAAGGTGTACTTGAGTTGGAAGTTGTCGTTGTCGCTTATGTAGCGTTTGGTCTGCCAGGTGTCGTAGGTGCAGCCGATGGGCCCGTGGCTCAGGTGGATGACGTCCTTCATGGGCGTCCCGATGACGTGCTTGGCCCCGCAGTAAGCGCAACCGCGTTCGGAAATGGTGCCCGGAATGGTGCTCAAATACCCGGCTGGCAAAGCCGAGGTCAGGTCTTCGCCCGGGCCCTTGATGACAGCGTGCTGCTTGCGCTCCGGTATGCAGGTGCTGCACTTGAACTCATGATATGGCATACGATGCTTCTCCTTACCGTGCTTTACAGGGGCGTGCGTTACACAATGGCGCTCTCGCCGGTTTCGTCGGTGCGCACCCTGATGGCGTCTTCCATGGGGCAGATGAAGATCTTGCCGTCCCCTATCTGGTCCGTCTGGTTCACGCGCACCACGGCCTCCACGACCGTGTCCACGTTCTCGTCGGGCACAACGATGGTGAGCATGCGCTTGGGCACGTACTTCATGCCGCCTGTCCTGGCCTGGTTCAGGGTGTCCGGGGAGAGCTCGCAGCCAACCTCTCCGGCGATGCCGCGCTGGTGCCCCCGGCCAAGGACCGCCACGGCCAGAAAGCACGGGAAGCCGATGGCCTCGAGCACGTCCTTGGTGGCGCGCATCTTCTTGGGGCGTATGATGGCGATGATTTCCTTCATGGCGGCACCGCCTACAGGCCCGAAAGGCCGGTGCGCACGGTGATGGCCTGCTCGACCGCGGTGACGAAGATCTTGCCGTCGCCGAAGTTGCCGGAGTAGGCCTTGTACTTGATGAGCTTGAGCACGGGCTCCAGGTCTTCGTCCTCCACCACCATGATGATGAGGGTCTTGGGCAGCTCGTCGTAGTGCACGTTGCCCACGGTGATGCCCTTCTGCTTGCCGCGTCCGAAGGCGTTGATCTTGGTCATGGTGTGATAGCCGGCCTCGGCCAGGCCGTCGGTGACGGCGTCGGCGGAGTCCGGGCGCACGATGGCTCTGATCATCTTCATGTTGGCGCTCCTTTTGGTGCCCAGGGTTAGTCGGCGATGCCGTACTTGACGACCATGGATTCAAGCTCGTCCATGGTCAGGGGCTTGGGCACCACGAAGTTCGTGTTCTCGATGATCTTGCGGCCAAGCTCGCTGTATTCCAGCGCCTGCTGCTCGGTGGCGTCGTACTCGGTGACGGTCTTCTTGTTGAACTCGGCCTTCTGCACAATGTTGTCGCGCGGGACGAAGTGGATCATGTGCGTGCCGATGGACGCGGTGAACTCCTCCAGGAACTCGCGCTCGCGGTCCACCTTGCGGCTGTTGCAGATGACGCCGCCCAGGCGCACGCCGCTCTGCTTGGCGAACTTGAGGAGGCCCTTGCAGATGTTGTTGGCGGCGTAGATGGCCATCATCTCGCCGGAGGCCACGATGTAGACCTCCTGGGCCTTGCCGTCGCGGATGGGCATGGCGAAGCCGCCGCAGACCACGTCGCCCAGCACGTCGAAGAACACGAAGTCCAGGTCCGGGGTGTAGGCGCCCTGGGCCTCCATGAGGTCGATGGCGGTGATGACGCCGCGGCCCGCGCAGCCCACGCCGGGCTCCGGCCCGCCGGACTCCACGCAGCGGATGTCCATGAAGCCGGTCTTCACGACCTTCTCCTTGGTGACCTTTTCCGCGCCCTGCTCGCGCAGCACGTCCATGAGGGTCTCCTGGGGCTTGCCGCCCAGGATGAGCCGGGTGGAGTCGGCCTTGGGGTCGCAGCCGTGGATGAAGATCTTCTTGCCGTGGAAGTGGGCCAGCGCGGCGGCGGTGTTCTGGGTGGTGGTGGATTTCCCGATGCCGCCCTTGCCGTAGATCGCGATCTTGCGTGTCATCTCGCAACTCCTTTGCATTGAATCAGGGCCCCAGGATGGTCGCCCCCATGGGATGCCCTAGAGCGATTCGCGTGCCACAACCGGGCAATGGCGGGTCGGCACAGCAGGCCGGGCGCTGTTCTGCGACGCAAAAATGCTGTAAAATCAGCGTATTGCAGAAATATTCAAGAGGCGTCGCCAGGGGCCGTTGCAGGCCGCCGGCCCAGGCTGGAAGAAGTTCCACGCTCGCCCCATGTTCGCATTAATTCTTTTTATATCAATATGCTGAGCACAACATGGGGGGCGGCCGGAGGGCATTGATGCTGGGCCGGGCAACTGCGCGGCCCGAAGTGACGCGGCAGGTCCGAAGGCAAGGGCGAGGGTGAGAATCGCCGGAATGGGCGTCACCACAAATTGCCGTTATTATACGCTAATGACCTTTGCGTGCGGCGTTTTGGAAAACGTACGGATTGGTAGATTCCTTTCAGCCACCGAAGGCCTGCCTGAAACGTTTTCTTGGGCCGCAAGCCCGTTGCCTGGCGGACGGAAAGGCAGGACTCGGCGCACCGCGCAACGCGGCACGCTGTGCCAGAGGCGCAAGGATGCGCGGAAGAGATGAAAGCCCGACTGCGGGGGTGCGGGCAGGCCGCAGAGAATCAGCTTTGGCTGGATGCTGCGTCCGCGTGGGTGCCCTTGCGGAAGGAGCTGTAGCGCAGATCATGCTTCCTCATGCGGATGCCCATGCTGCGGTAGGTCAGGCCCAGCTCTACGGCCGCTTTGCTCGCGTTGCCCTGATGCTTCCCCAGCGCCTCCACCAGCATCTCGCGCTCGATGGTTCCGAGCCTGGCGTCCAATCCGGTAAGCTTGTTCTCCCCGGGCAGGACCGCTGGCTGGAGCGTGGGCGGCAGATTATAGCTGTGCACGGCATCGTCCTCGGTCAGGATCACCGCGCGCTCAATGGCGTTCTCCAACTCGCGCACGTTGCCCGGCCAAAAGTGGGTCATGAGCAGGTTCAGCGCCGGGGTGCTGATGCGCGTGACGCGCTTCTCCGTCTCGCGGGCGAAGCGAGCCAGGAAGTGCTCGGCAAGGGTGAGGATGTCGCTGCCGCGTTCCCGCAGGGGCGGGATGATGAGCGGAAAGACGTTGAGCCGGAAGTACAGATCCTGGCGGAAGCTTCCCTGTTCCACCATGGCGGCGAGGTCCCTGTTGGTGGCGGCCACGATGCGCACGTTGACCGTGACCGTGCGGTTGCCACCAACCCGCTCGAAGGACCGCTCCTGCAGCACGCGCAAGAGCTTGGCCTGGGTGCCCAGGGGCAGTTCGCCCACCTCGTCGAGGAAGAGCGTGCCGCCGTCGGCCTCTTCAAAACGCCCCTTGCGCAGCTTGTCCGCGCCGGTGAAGGAGCCCTTTTCGTGTCCGAAGAGCTCGCTCTCAAGGATATTTTCCGGAAGGGCCGCGCAGTTGACCTTCACCATGGGACCGCTGGGGTTGCTGCCCTCAAAGTGCAAGGCGTCGGCGATCATCTCCTTGCCCACGCCGGATTCGCCCAAAAGCAGCACAGTGGTCCTGGTCTGGGCCACCTTGTGCATGAGGCCGAAGACCTCCATCATGGTCTTGGAGGTGCCGATGATGTTGGCGGGCTTGAAACGTGCGCGCAACTCGCCCAAAAGATCCTGCTGCCGCCGCTCCCAACGCACCTTGTCCACATGCTCCAGCAGGTAGAGCTCCACGGCCTGGGCGAGCATGTTGGCGGCCACGGCCAGCGCGCCCAGGCGTCTGCGCATCAGTTCCTGGTCATCAAAGGCGCGGATGGCGCTGATGCTGCCAAGAACCTTTTTGCCGCGCAGAATGGGCACGCAGAGGAAGGCCTGGTCGCGATCCTGCTCGCGGGTGAAGCTTTTCGTGCGGTTCAGAAAGGCGGGCTCGTCGCCGATGCGCGGCACCAGGATGGGCTTGGCCAGGTCATCCACCTGCCCGGTGATGCCCTCGCCCGGGAAATACACGCCGCGCGCCTGCTCCTCTTCTGTCAGGCCCAGGCATTTGTGGATGAAGATGCAGCCCGTCTCCCGGTCGTGCAGGTTGACCATGGCGCGCTCCACGCCCATGTCCGAGTGCATGTAGTCAAGAAGCGACTCCAGCGCCAGGGACAAGTCATCCGGCTCGGACACCGCCTGGCACATTTTCAGCAGCAAGGGCACAATTTTGCCCCTGCACGCGTCAGCGTGGCACTCCTTGACGCGCGGGTCGCAGTGCCTGCTGGTTCCCGCGGGGCAGCCCACCGCCACCGGCCTGCCGGGGTCCATCATGCGCCCGTCTCTTGAAGTGTGCGCATGGAATCAGCCTCCACAAGGCCTCGGCGTTTGCAGCGGGGTCCCCGCATCCGTCTCATCATTCTGGGCGAGCCTGCGGCAAGTCCAGTGAACCTGCCTGCGCATATCAACGTTGCACTGGCGCACAATGCCCGCCTCATGGTCCACCCCGGACAGCTCCAGCACGGACAGGCCGATGGCGTTGGGCCGCTTGGCCCAGGCCCACGCCGAAGAGGGCAGGCAGGGCGACGGCCATGAGAATGAGATACAAGAGAGCGTTTGGCATGGTGTCTCCTGTCGAGCCTCATCAATATCCATGCCGACTGTGTAACATGCTGTACTGGATTGATATTGTTGTTGCATGAGGATTCTCTGCATGCATATTATGACCAATTTTGTAGAACAAATGTAACTTTGAATTCCGCAATTGTATAAAGCAATCCGGCTTCACACGATAAAGGTATATTTCGCGACTACGCACGATGATTGACACGATTTCTGTAATTTCTGTATTGCTCTTGGCTGATTTGAGTGGATTGTACTTCACGTATTTTTCTCTCAACGATTTCATCAGAGACTGGAACGTCATGGTCTCCGTATAGCCGGAGTGAAGCATGAGGCAGACGCAGATACTGCGTGACCATATCAAGGAGATGGCCTCCAGCCTGGGGCCGGACGGCCTTTCCGAACTGCTGGGTGTTGTGCGGGGCATCTTGCGGGAGCGCGGCCTTGAGCCTGAATGCGGACGGGCGCGAGAACCCCGGCCATTGCGCATGTTCTCTGTGCCAGAGGGGGTGCGCAACCTTACGAGCGAGCAGTCGGCTCTGCTCCCCCGGGCAGCGAATAGCTGCGCGGATTCGCGCTGTCGGCGTTCACCGTCGCCAGCGGCTTGCGCTTGTGACGAGAGACGGATGTACGCGTACGCTTTGGCCATGGGGAGCTGGTCTGGTGCGGGCGCTTTGGGGCTCTTCATGTTACCCATTATTGCGACCCGGACGGCAGGCAGCCAGGAAAAATTTCAGGGTGCCAAAGGAACAGAGAATGCGGCAAGGCTAATCATGTCAGATGATTGCAACTGCGACAGGAAATAATTTTAATACATCCTTTGACCCCGGACAAGGGAAGCGGCCCCCTCCGCCTGGAGAGGGCCGCCGTGTGAATGCGGTTGAAAACGCGCCGGGCTAGCCTTCCCGTGCCTCCCCTCGCAGTTCGGTGATGAGCGCATGCAGCTGGGCGGCCTGCTGGGCCAGTTCGTTCACGGCCCTGGCCGCCTGGGTCATGGCGCTGGAGGTCTCGTTGGCAATGGAGCTGACCTGCTCGATGGAGTGGCTGATCTCCTCGCTTGCGGCGGACTGCTCCTCGCTGGCGGTGGCGATGGAGCGCACCTGGTCCGAGGCGGAGTCGACCAGGTGGACTATCTCGCCCAGGGCCCTGCCCGACTCCCCGGCCAGGGCGGTGGCGTCCTCGATGAGGCGCACGGACAACTCCACGCCCTGCACATTGGCCTTGGCGCCGGTTTGAATGCCGCGGATGGCCTCACCCACTTCCTTGGTGGCGGTCATGGTCTTTTCGGCCAGCTTGCGCACTTCGTCGGCAACCACGGCAAAACCCCTGCCCGCGTCGCCTGCTCTTGCGGCCTCGATTGCGGCATTGAGCGCCAGCAGGTTGGTCTGGTCGGCAATGTCGGTGATGACGGTCATGATCTGTCCGATGGCCTCGGCCTGGGCGCCCAAAGTGCCCATGTCGGTCTTGAGGCGGCCGGTCTGCTCCTGCACGTGGGTCATGCCGTCCATGACCTTGCGGACAACTTCCTCGCCGGTCTGCGCCTTCTGGCGCGCGCCGTCGGCTGTGGCCGCTGCCTGCCCGGCGTTTTTGGCCACCTCTAGCACGGTGGCGTTCATTTCCTCCATGGCGGTGGCCGTATCGGTTATGCGCTCTGCCTGGTGCTCCGCGCCGCGGCTTGACTCGCCGATCTGGGAGGACAGCTCGGCCGAGGCGGCGGAGACGATGCCCACGATGGATTCAAGCTTGTTGGCGGCGGCCAGCATGCCTTCGCTTTTGGCGCGCTCGGCCTTTTGGCGCATCTCCTGGGCCTCTGCCGTGGCGCGCTCCGCAGCCCTGGCCTTGTCCTCGGCCTCGCGGGTCTTGGTCTGAATGTCCTTGATGTTCTGCTCCAGCACCCCGGCCGTGGTGTTCAACGCGTCATAAATCGCGCCGATTTCGTCCGTGCGGTCATGCTCTATGCGGTGGTCGTAAATGCCTTGGGCCACCTGCTTCACAAAGGCGGAAACGGCGTTCAGCGGGCGCAGGATGAAGTTGTTGCTCACGAACCATACGGCCAGGGCCATGATGAAGAGGCTGATGAGCCCCACGCCGACGAGCAGGTACAGGGTTTTCACCACCGGGGCGTTGATCTCGGACTTCTCTATGAAGCCCATGAGCTTCCACTTGGTCTTGGCCGAGGTGAGCACCAGCCCCAGGTAGTCCTTGCCGTCGATGACGACGTCCCGATTGCCGGAATCCATGGCGAACAGGGTGCTCAAGTACTTCTGGTCGATTTCGCCGACCTTCTTGAAATTGTAGTTCTCGTGCCGGGACTCGGCCAGGATGACGCCGTCGTCCTGCACCAGGGCCAGATATCCCGTCTGGCCGAGCTTCACGGACTTGATGAGTTCGGTGAGTTTCTTGAGCGAGATGTCGAGGCCCACAACGCCGATGAGCCTGCCCTCGCGCATGATGGTGCGCGCCGCGCTGGTGACGGCTTCGCCGGTGGTGGACAGGTAGGCTCTGCCGAGCACGGGCTTGTCCGTGGTGGAAATGGTGTCTTTATACCAGGGGCGCTTGCGCGGGTCGTAGCCCGCGGGCATGGCGGAATCCTCCAGGCTGCTGACGAACGCGCCCTGTTCGTTGCCCGTGTAGACCTCCACATAGGCGGGGTGCGTTTTCTGCACGCTGACCATGAAGTCCACCAGCCTGCGCCCTTGCTGGTCGCCGGCCCACACCGAGGCCTTGGATTTGTCCTTTGTATCCAGGTGGCTCGTGGTCAGCTCGTCCGTGCGCAACGACACGGGGCTCTGCGCCATCATGTCGGCGTTCATCAGACAGTCGTCCAGAAACAGGGTGATGGCGTAGTCGAGCTGCTTGATTTCGCCAGTGGCGGAGCGCTGGTAAGACTCGCGCGACTGCTGGCTGAAATTGTAGGCGACGATGGCCAGAATCCCCGCGAGGATGACGGCGATGACCGCCACCAACCCCAGGACGAGGCGTGTCTTGATGGAACGATGCATGATGACCTCCTGGTGAATGGCTGCCCTGCCAGCGGATTGTGCCCGCAATGTTGCGCGCAATGCGGACCCGCGGCATTGGCGAGCGGTGCCGGATGGTGGCGATATGCCCAGGAACGGTCGCACATGCAAGACCGTCACGGAGAAGCAAACAAAGATGTAGCGCGGAAGTTGTGGATTAAATGGCGTGAATAATCAGCGTGTTGAAGATGTGCGCGGGCACGCAGAAACGCAGGGCGTTGCGCCCAGAACGGTAACCGGCTGAATGGACAGGTGATCGTAAAAACTGCGAGAGTGGTGGATTGTTTAAAAAATGCGTAATGAACTTACGTGGTTGGTTCGAAAATGTAACAGATGTCGCGGGTTTGTCACAGGGGGCCTTGCGCCGTGAAGCGCAGGCTGAGGACGTTGGCGCTGTCCACCCGGGCGTAGTTCGCCTCAGACATGCTCTGGATGAGAAACAGGCCGAGCCCGCCGGGTGCGCGGTGGTCCAGGTCGGCCTCCAGGTTGGCCTCCAGGCTGGCCTCCAGCTCCGGGGCGGTTTCGGCCACGGCAACGGGATCGAAGGCCGTGCCCCAGTCCTTCAGGGTCAGGCGCAGCGCGCCGTCCGGGTCTGTTGCGCAGCAAAGCTCCACCACCCGTTCGGACACGGCGAGGGAGGTTTTTTCGTAGGCGTGGTTGATGACGTTGGCCAGGGCTTCCTCAAGCACCAGGTCGACCCGCTGCAAGACCTCGTGCCCGAGCCCGGCGCGCTGGGCCGCCTCCATGGCGAGCTGGCGCAGCTCCGGTATGCTGGTCATGCTGGCCGGAAGTCGAGCGCACACCACAAGGGCTTCCTCAGGATCGCGCCAGGGCTTCCTGGCGTGTTGCGAACACCGGCATGAGCTTGACGAACCCGGACACGGCGAAGACCTCGGCCACGATGCCAGAGAGCGCGCAGAAGGCGATATCGCCGCCGCTGGCCTTGAGCTTCTTGGCCACGGAGAGAATGCTGCGCAACCCCGCGCTGCTGATGTACTCCAGGCCGGACATGTCGACCACCAGGCGTTTTTCGCCGGCGTTCAGGCACTCCAGGCATTTGGTCTCAAACTCCGGGGAGGTGAGCGTGTCCATGCGGCCCGCCGCCGCCAGCACCAGAAAAGATCCTTCCTTGCTCTGCGTGAATTCCATGGAAGCTCCTGCGGCGGTCAGTCCGCGTTTGCGCCGGGCCCGCGGTAGCGCAGGGCCAGCAGGGTGATGTCGTCGGATTGCTCCGCGCCGTCGGCGAAGCGTTGCACGTCGTCGGCCAGGTGCGCGCACATGGCATGCGCGTTCGCCGTGGTCAGGGCGGCCGTTTGCTCAAGCAGGCGCGGTTCTCCGTAAAGCTCCAGGTTCTTGTTCATGGCCTCGGTCACGCCGTCGGTGTAGAGCACCAGGGAGTCGCCGGGGGCAAGGTGCAGGGTGTCGGTGGTGTATTCCACGCCCTCCATGGCTCCGGCCACGGGCTCCTGGCGCATGGGAACCCATTCGGCGCCGCCGGCCGCCCGCGCCAGCACCGGCGGGTTGTGCCCGGCGCTGGCGTAGCGCACGGTGCCGCTGGGCAGGTGGAGCACGCCGCAGAATATGGTGACGAACATGCACGAGTCGTTGTCCTGGGCCAGGTCGTTGCTGGCCCGGGTGAGGATGCGGCCGGGGTCCGCGCCGCGCCTTGCCGCCGCTTCGGGGTTGTCGTCTCCCTGGCGGCGCTGCCCGCCGGGGCGCATGCTCTCGGCCACGGCCTTGATGAGGGTTTTGG
>Ga0209800_10003895_pt1 | contig 11415 bp, 8 predicted proteins | sample Higcelweek8metaG_FD_187174 | JGI IMG/M metagenome (GOLD analysis project Ga0209800, IMG submission 187174) | Freshwater pond sediment microbial communities from the University of Edinburgh, under environmental carbon perturbations - High... | ecosystem: Environmental > Aquatic > Freshwater >... | reverse complement strand
CCAAGTATGCCCTGGATTACTTCGAGTTGGTCGTCCTCAACAAATGCTCCCGACAAATTATTTATGTCGAAAGGTTGTGTGAGCTCGCTGAGCATGCCAGCGGAAACTGAGCCTAATTCTTCTAGTCGCATGTCTATTACTATTTTGTTTTTAATGGGTTGAGCTTCATAATTAAAATGTGGAATTTCTGGAACGCAATCAATCACATATCTGGTTCCGTTGCTGCTATATGCTGCTGGGTAAATATGTTGCCACTGATCTGCTTTTCTGTAAGCTGCTACAACAAGTTCATGATTGTGTCCAAGGTTTGTGAGAATACTCGAGATTAGAATACTCATATCGTCACAATCACCAGTCTGATCGTGTAAGGTTCTCTGTGGAGTACGGAGCTGTTCCAATCCTGGCTCATCATTCTGATACCTGATATTCTGACGAACAAAGTTCCAGACATTCTCAAATGTTTCTTTGCAATTATTTCCCTGAAGTACGGATGAAAGATCTTTTACTGCTGGATAATTTTCTTTTACGATTCTTTTCACAGCGGCAATGGTATCATGCACATCGGCATAATACTTTAAAGTCTTGCTTTTTCCCGAAACGGCATAATTACTCATAGCAGTAGATAATCTTCGTTAACACTAAGTGTAATTCCCTCAGCCTGGATAAAGCCGATAAGTTTCACTTTCAGCTTTTTCAGGTTTATTTCGCTCCAGTAGGTTGCAGGTTTTGAAACGATCTGCCATATAGTTGCATCTGCCGGTATTACCTCCGATTCTCTGAAAAGCGACAATGAGTTAATCAGGTCAACATTATACTCCAATGGAATATTTGTTACCTGTCGATTTTTAAGGACGATGCTTCCGGGAAGTATGTTAGTTTGTTCGGCTACCAGCTTCTGGCTCTTAGGAGAATAGCAATCCAGACTGAGTTGATTGAGGGTGTAATCTTTTCCTGAGAAATTGCGGATTTCAATATATCCTTTCATCCTAAATCCGCTGGTAAAAATCTCAGCAAGATCCTTAAAACTTTCAAGTTTCTTCGCTGCTTTCAAAGAGGTACTACCAAGCTTCAGCTTTTCGGTGTCCTTTACCCTTTTAAAAAACTTCCAGGCAATTCCAAAGGTCAGGATCACCGCTGCAATTATCAGTATATGTTTCAGCTTTGGCATATTCGCATTAAATTCTTAATGCAATAATATGGTAAGTGAAATTAGTGTTTTCTGTTAAGTGGAGTTATTGGGTGATAATGGGGAGTGATTTCTGGTAAAGGGGGGTGGTAAGCACATTTGCAACTTAAAATAACAGATCAATATATTATTAAACTCAACTTAGAAATTATAATACTATTATTTTATAATTATTGAAGCAATTATAAACTAAACTAAAATGCAACAAATCTATATCAATAATAATATCACTTTAATAGGTTATTTAATCTCTCTACTGTAATAAACTTAGCCCCCGTCCCTATGTATTGATTTTCTAATAATTCAAAATTTCCAATTAACTTTGTATAAATATCTTGAGCCTCTCTCTCACTATTAACTTTAATTGCTAATATACAGTCAGATAATGCAAACTGTGAATTTTCAGTGATCACGCAAACTTTTTTGACACTTGGTTTGCCGACTCGTGGAATGAGTACTGCTGGTCCAGTAATTACTGACGAGGTTTTTTTGACATTTTGTCTAACATTTTCTAAACTATTATTTTTAAGATTAGTAGAATGAATAAATGTTAAACCATTTTTACAATATTTTGCCTTATTTACACTTAATTTTCCTCGGATAATTTGGTAATTAGAAAAGCCGAATGATAAATTATTTTTTATTGCATCTAATGAAATTGTATTCAAATTAATTGATATTAAAACAATGTTGGGACTGCAATTCTTAAAAAATTTACCATCAGGAATTTCTAAAATATTCAAATTATAATTTTTTATTAAAAAGTTTCGAATCTCATTATCCTTTTGTGAATAACAAACACTAATGGGCATTATAGAAAGCAAGCAACCCTTATTTGAAAGGAATTTTAACGATTCAGTTAAAAATTTCATTGATGTTGAAACTCTGAACACTTTATTATCAATAATGACTTCGTGAATAGTGCCTCCTTTACATGAAAATGGCGGATTCAGTAAAATCAAATCGAAGCCATCTTTTTTTTTCTTGATTACATGACAACTATTTATCGAGCTTGGATTTAACAGATTACATTTTCCAATCTGCCAATCTGTATGTTTTTTTTTAACTTGCTTTATTGCCAGATCTGACACATCAGTACCATAGCAACTAATATTTGGCCAAAGAGATTGGGCAGCTCGAATCAATTCGCCATCGCCAACACAAAAATCAACAACATCAGTAAAGTCCCTTTTTCTAATATGATTAACAAGTCTGGTAGCTAATTCTTTTGATGTGTAAAACGAATCTATCATCCTTATTTATCTTTTAGTAATTTATAAACAGAACATTCAATAATTTTACCAACCCCTGCTGTTCTCTGTTTTTCTCTTTTGGGATTATCGTAAATTATTTCAACGGTAAGTGGATTATTTATAGCAAATAGTATTGCTCCAATAGCATGTGGTTTCGTCCCAATTGGTGCAATTTTGATTCTTCCAGAAGGACTATCACGCATTAGTTTTATTAATAATATGTAAACATCAGTAATTGAGTTTGCACAAACATACCTAATATTAGGCCAAATATCATTACTTTCGAGAGGCCTCCTATTACCCCAATATGCAACAAACGGATATTCTGGTCTAAATCCAGGCACTCCAATAACAGGATAAATTATTAGTTTATTAGGCTCTATATTTTCAAGAATATATTTAAAACGTCCACCCTCAAAACCTAACAGAGCTATCAAAATTGAATCTTCTTGGTCATATGGAATGATATTTGCAAAACCAGGCAAAGGGTCAATGCCTTTAATACTTTCAGATAAATCATTAAATATTCCTTCGCTACTAAACTGAACAACATTATATTCCTCTGGTTCAGCATAAATAACTCTTATATCTTTTAAACCTAATTTATCAAAAAGAATAAATGCGTTTTTCAAAAGGGAAGCACATATACGGTTATTTAATCCGCTCGTATCAATGTAAATATTAGTTTTGCAATAATTTGAATAAAATTCAAACATACTCTCACTATCTCTTAAATTAAATTTCCTATTGAATAATTCGTCTTGGATAAAATCAAATTCTATTTCTTTTAATTCAACAAAATTAGTTTTAGTTCCATCACACTTTATTAATTCGTCAACGATAAAACTACGACCTTCAATTGAATGTGCATAAATATACGTGCAATCACTACCAAGAACAATCTCTGTCAATGTGTTGTAAACTGTCGTATATAAATAATTATCTTTAATCATTATAATAGTTTTCGAAAATTGATAACTGGATTGGTAATTGTTTATTTCTCTCGCTATTATCTGGAAAAATTTTAAATCTTTCCAATACCGATTTTATCGCTTCTTTTGGCGAATTGATTATACTTAGAAAATCATTTTGTGTTATCACCAACTTGCGTTTTCTACGGTAGCTAAATACAAAATAAGCAGAATAAATTGGGTGTATAGTGTAAATGTAATCTCTAGTATGAGTCTCATCTGTCAATTTATTTCCTGGTATTCTAATAAGAGCTAAATGCATTACTGCTGGAGTTAGGATTCTTTTACATTCATCAGATAAACTATCTGAGTTCTCAATAGAAAACTGATTTTTTTCAGGAGCAGATTTCCCTTCTTCACAAGATAATACATTAAAAATTCTTCCAAAACCAAGTAGTAATCTTATAATTTGAGCACCATTTTCTTTTAACCCCTCCAATTCCATCAAATTCTTCTCACCTACTTCAATTGCAGCATTTGTCTGATTCTTCAAACTTACAGGACTTGTAATTGGCTGGTCATCATTGAGATGCTTCTCATATGCTTTATAAATTAGCTCCATTAAATATCTAATATTTCCTTGTGCTAACTTTAAATAAGTTGTCCATCCAGCATAGTACTTTTGAATTCCACCTTTTCCTCTTCCTTTGTGTATTTTAAAAAGCATTTCATATTTATAATTATCATACCTCTGATCCCACGAACTTTTATTTTTTAAATAATCATCAATTGCATCTATTAGATTCATATTATGCCATTTTGCCCAATATGCAATTAAAAATAAATAAAGCTTTGGCAGGTTACTAACTAATTCAAATTTTTCAACTGATTTATACTCGAGTAAATACTTTGTTTTAGCTATGCCTAACAATTCTGCCTCTTCTTCTATTGATACACTTTCCAATGATGAAATTATACTATATGAATTTCCAACTTCTTCGTCGGCAAATAACTGCATTATTCTTGGCTGACAAACATTCATGGCAAAATGTGAGAAGTTTCTATCCTGTAATTCTTTTTCAATTTTAATTAGAACATAGTCAGCAGGATCGTGCAACAACTCTGAATTATTGTAGGTTGTTTTTATTCGCCAACCTAATTCTCTCACTCCAATTTTAAAAGTATAAGACTCGGTAGTATGCTTAATAAGTGAATTAATAACCATTTGTTGATAATCCTCAAAGTTTTCATACTCGTCAAGTAGAAAATAAATCATCTTATTCCTAAATTGGTTTAACGATAAAACTTGTTCGGTAATAATTAAAATAGGAACACCTGACATAGAAAGAGAGGACAAAATGTCTTCTTTAGGATTATTTATTTGTCCCTGAAATTCAACAAATTTTGAATTTATTAACTCTAAAAGATGATTCGAGTCTTTAACATCATTAGAAATCAAAAGTGATTTAGCTATAATCTTACAATGATATTCACCTAATTTTTGATCTGATATACTTATTTCATTATGCCAATGTAAAAAAACAAGAATTTCCTTACATATAATCAAGTTTAAATAATGAGCAAATATTTTCATCCATTTTTCTTCAGATAAACTTGCACCCTTAAATGCCCTAACTTGATTCGTATCAGCTCGAAGATAAATCCCAATGAAATTATTTTTATCAAATTCAGTAACACTCTTCTTTAACAAAGCAAATTGTCCTTGATATGATAAGCCTCTTAAAACTGTTGTTTTTCCAGTTCCCCTACCACCTTCCAATACACAAGGTCTATTGTCTTTCAATGCTGGGAAATATGCTGGTTCAGTAAACAAGTCAAATATCTGTCCACTTAGCCATTCAGCTTTATAACTTCCAAACAATCTATTAAGTTTCTCTAATGCTGTACTATTGTTCATCTTATATAGTTTTTATAAAATAAAGGGATCCAATTATCATGACACCAATAAAAAAAAGCAGGTATTGCATCAGGTGCACCATGTTCAAATTTTAATGCTAAACCTTGTTTACCAAACCCTTTTTCATCTTGAGTATGTCTACCATCGGTAGAAGGGATATCCAATTCACGACTTTTTCTGAGAATCATTTCTATTCCAGCATTATAAAGATTTTCATCCCCTTTCCAACAATAACAACTTTTATTAAACAAATTATATTCTGGACCTAGAATATGTGTTGGCGTTAAATGCAATCCCTTACAATCTTTAATAATTCTATCATATCCAATATAATTAACAATTAAAGGAGCATAAACAAATACATGATTGCCATAATCTGAAATCTCTGATAATGTTTTCATACTTCTGCCAACAGGATTTTCATTCCATGCTTGAGAGCATTGTGCCCCTGAACCAATAAAATCATCTACCAAAATTACCGGAGTAGGCTTTTTAAAACTATCTAATACTTCTGGAATTTTATTATATTCAAATAACCTATTTTCAGGTATGCCCGCAACTTCTTTTAACTTTCTAGCAAATCCAAAACCACTGTCGGAAATGTTAAGTGTTTCACCAGGAATGTAGGAGTAAATACATCTGTTAAAGAAATCACTGTGCGTCCAATCTGGAATTAATCTTGCTAATTTCGAGCCAGCAAGTTCTAATGAATTTAAAAAAATCTTATTAACCTGTTTTAATGAAAAATACATAAAAGTATCTAGGATTAAACAGGCTAGTTCTTGATCTTTATTTGTTTTAAAATTACTCAGCCAACCCGTATAATTAAAGTCATCTGTAAGTGGCCAAGCTTGAACTGTTTGAAAAAACTTTGCTCTTTTCAAAGTAGTGTTAGCAATACTTTCGTTAATAACCATAGTGTAAGTATATTATGCAAATGTAAGAATAATTATTCATAAATAGTTAAAGTTATTTTAATATGAACTATTAGATTTAAAACTGGCAAATAGGATAAACTTTAAATGAAACAATGTTGCTTATAGGTCGTCATAAAACGCTTAGGTATCTACCCCAAAAACTCCTTAATCATTTTCACCTGCTTCGGCATTAAAATCCTAAGTCTTTGTTTTCCTGGGCACATTTCGAGTAGTTGTTTGCGGATAGGGGTAAGCCAATTGTAGATGGTGCGGGGTGTAGTATCGTAGTAGTCCGCGAGTTCTTGGAGGGTATATGTTGGCTTTGTTTCCATTGATACAAATATATAGTGTATGTTGCAAAGTGCCAAATGCAAATGGGTTTGATATAATGCTATCGCAACAGTTAGAGAAAAATGCAACCATTTTCAAACTACTTTTACAGAAAAACAAATGACTGATTTATATATTGATTTAGAATGGTTTTTTAACCAGAAGCTTTTTCTGGTTGGTTATGCTTACTCTATAACAAACTATGGTCAACTTCATGATGAAAACCTCAATTATGACAACATAATTCAGATGCTACAACCTGTAGATGGCTACATATATTTTTATGGTCCGGATATCGGCATGCTTGAGAAAGCTACAGGAATGGATATCCGGAATAATTTCCGTTGTGTAAATCTTCTAAAAGTTTTCCGCGACATTATGCCAGGAATGGACTCTTACAAACTCGCATACTTTGAAGAAATGTTCGAAATCAAACGCTCACAACGCCAATATAAATCCAATATATTTAAACTCTCTGAAGACTGGAATAACCCTTACAAAAAACAACATGTGCTTAAATACAATATGGAGGATGTTGTGAATTTAGTTAAGTTGAAACGGGAGATATTTTCACTATATGGGATAGGAGAGGATTATTTGGAGGGGGTTAGGTGGTGAGAAGAATAAACATTATTTTTTTGTTTAGTAAAAGATAACTTGTATATTTGGAACAAAAATAAACATATGAGGATTACAAAAATATCTTATGTGGAATTTGAGAAATCAAAACGTTATTGGGAATTTAAAGACTTTTCACTTTCTGATATAAGTTTAGTGGTTGGTGGTAACGCTTCAGGAAAAACTAGAATTCTCAATGTAATTAAAAGCTTAGCCAGCTTGTTTTTAGGTGAAAGAGTTACTTTAATATCGGGAAAATATAATGTTGATTTTAATTATAAAAATAAAAAATATAATTATTGTGTAAGTTTTATTGATGGAATTGTTGATTCAGAACACTTATCAATAAACGGAGATGAAATGCTCCATCGAAAGAAGAGTGGAAAAGGACAAATCTATAATGTTAGAATTAAACAAAAAATTGATATTAAGGTGCCGACCAATACTTTAGTTGTATGTAGACGTGATGAAATTCAATTTCCGTACTTAGAACACTTATATGACTGGGCTCTACATACTGTACATTTTAGATTTTCAAAGGAGGAAGAAAAACACACCCTTAATATTGTTAATACAAATAGTTTCAAAAATGAATTGCCGAATTTAAACCAACCAAATAGTGTTTTAACGATCTTTAAAAAGGCAATTTCTCAATTCAGGGATGAGTTTTTATCTGCCCTAATTGCTGATATGAACAGAATTGGATATAACATCAGCAATATAGATACAGGTGTTTTGCATAGTATTCGAATTGATAAGCCATTGTATCATAAGCTTGTCGGATTAAGAATTAAAGAAAAAGACAGAAATGAGGCAATAACAGATCAAAATGAAATGTCAGACGGATTATTCAGAGCATTATCCATTTTAATTCACTATAATTATTTTATTTTGGAGAATGAACAATTAAATATTTTAATTGATGACATTGGAGAAGGACTTGACTATGAAAGATCAACAAAGCTCATTGAATTGTTAATAGAAAAATCTAAAAAATCAAATTTCCAATTGATAATGTCAACAAATGATAAGTTTGTGATGAACAATACAAGTATTGACTATTGGCAGGTATTAGATCGAAAAGGAGGGCTTGTTACAGTATATAATAAATCTAACTCACCAACTGAGTTTGATGACTTTCGCTTTACTGGCCTAAGTAATTTTGATTTTTTTACTACAGACTTTTTTAAAACTGGATTACAATAAATGAAGAAAATTGCATTTTTTGTTGAAGGTTTAACAGAACAAACCTTTGTGTGTAAATTGTTGAATGAGTTATTTGGATCAAAAAATATAAGCATTACAAAATCCAAAATTATCGGTGGCACTAAAATCAAAAAGCAAATTATTATAATTGAATCTGCTGCAGAAACTGATTCGACAAAGTTTTTTGTTATTATTTTCGATTGTAGCGGTGATGGTGCTATTAAATCAAACATATTAGATAGAAGAGAGTCGCTTATAGCATCAGGGTATTCTAAAATATTTGGATTGCGAGACGTCTATCCAGACTTTAAGAAAAACGAAGTTACAAAAGTACAACAGAATTTATATTTTCGAGTACCGCAAAAAGATGTAACTATTACTTTCATTTTATCGATAATGGAGATTGAAAGTTGGTTTATTGCAGAACAGAATCATTTTACTTCTCTTGATCCAAAACTGACATGTGATTATATTGTTGAAAACTTTGGAATAAACCCAGAAAAATGTGACGTTGAATCAATTGAAAGACCAGCAGAGCTATTAAATGATATTTATCAAACTGTTGGAAAATCTTATACTTACAAGAATAAAAAAAACAAATTAAAAATCGAAAGAACTATTGATTGTATTGATTACTATAATCTATGTTTTACCGTTCCAACACGAGTTGAATCTTTAAAATTGTTTTTACAAGAATTAGACGCAGTATTTACTTAATGTAGTTAATTTAATGTAAAAAAAATCCTACGCCACACCCCTCTCATACAAATGCTTCTGGAACTCGATAAATAATTTGCTGATATTTTGCACATCGCCTAAAATACCCAAAGCATCTTCCAATGATTGATATTTTGTTTGAAGTAGTATTGGAAGTTTTTCCTGATCGAGTTCGCCAACTCCAGCCTCTATGTATTTGCTCAAGACAAATTCAATAAATTCTTGTTGTTTGTCGTTTAACAAAGCAAATATTGTGGCTTTTGCTCGGGTAACTCGTTCTTCGCGGGTGATAGGTTTAAAATCGCTGTCAAAAACGTATTCCAGTACATCGAACAAATCGCTTTTCTCTGCATTTATTAGTTTTTGTAACGACTGCAACTCGTCTTTGCCAAATCCTACATATTCGAGTTTCTCGAGTAAGGTTTTGCGGGTTAATGGATTACTCCATATTTCACGCAGTTCGAGTTCGCTTTTAAACAAATTTGGAAGTTCACCAAACAGATTTTCTAAAAATTCCTGAGCAGAAATCGGTTTTCCATCCGCACTCCAGAATGATGTGGAAATCATGTGCTGTATTTCACGCTCTTTGCCATCTCTGAGCTTGACTTTTACTTTCTTTGGACAAATACATGGTCGCTCAAAACAAATCGGACATGGCTCAGGTGGTAATTTTTCGCAAACACATGGTCGTTCGCCACAAACTGGACATGGTTTTGGTGGTGTTTTTTCGCAAACACATGGTATTTCACCACAAGATTTGCATGGTTCTTCTGGTTGAGGCTCGCCATCCCATTCAGGATCCAGAAATCTTTGATATGCATCAACGAAATCATAAATCGTGAAATATTCCTTGCCATCAAACAGCCTTGTGCCACGACCTATAATTTGCTTAAATTCAATTATTTGTTTTACAGGACGCATCAGAATAATATTTCTGATATTTCGCGCATCAACTCCGGTAGAAAGCTTTTGTGATGTTGTAAGAATTGTTGGAATCGTTTTTTCATTATCCTGAAACTCTCTTAAAAACTGCTCACCAATTTCGCCATCGTTTGCTGTAACTCTCACACAATAATTTGCATCATTACTTTTCTTATATTGATTGACCAAATCACGAACTGCAGCAGCATGTAACTGTGTTGCGCAAAAAACAATAGATTTTTCATTCTGATTTATTTCATCCATGAAAATCTGAACACGTTTTGCTTCACGCTCCTTAATCTCAATTATGCGATTAAAATCAGACTCTGTATAAATCTTCCCTTCCTTGATTTCTCCTTCAATCACATCATCATCACTTGTGTAAATGTAATCGTCGAGTGTGGTTTTAATTCTCTTTACTTTGAAAGGAGTAAGGAACCCATCATTTATTCCTTCTTTTAATGAATAAATATAGACTGGCTCACCAAAATAACGATAGGTGTCAATGTTATCTCTTCTTTTAGGAGTTGCTGTTAATCCTAGTTGTACTGCGGGCGAAAAGTAATCGAGAATTGCCCTCCAGTTTCCTTCATCATTTGCACCGCCTCTATGACATTCGTCAATAATTATTAAATCGAAGAAGTCTTGCGGGTACTGGCCAAAGTTAAAATCATCTGAACTATATGGAACTTTTGCTTCAGCGGCTAGTGGTAAATCATGCTTTTCAATATTTTCATCATCTGATTCAGCTGCAGATGTCATAAAGGATTGAAAAATCGTAAAAAAGATGCTTCCGTTTGTTGGAACTTTTCCTTTTTGCTTAATATCTTTAGGTTTTATGCGAACCAATGCATCTTCTGGAAATGCCGAAAATGAATTAAATGCCTGATCTGCTAATATATTTCTATCAGCTAAGAATAATATACGAGGTCTGCGTTTAGAATCTCTATCTAGAGTCCAACGAGTTTGAAATAATTTCCATGCTATTTGAAAAGCGATTGCAGTTTTGCCAGTTCCAGTGGCAAGAGTTAAGAGAATTCTGGTTTTGCTTTGGGCAATAGCTTCGAGAACGTTTTTTATAGCAATTTCTTGATAATATCTAAGTTGCCAGGTACCCGATTTATCTTCGTAAGGAACAGCGTTAAATTTGTCACGCCATTCGTTTTGATCGCTATAGGTGAGAGCCCATAGTGTTTCGGGAGAAGGGAAGCTAAAAACCAGTTTTTCCTCACCGGTTTTCATGCAAATCTGGTAGATTTCTTTACCGTTTGTTGAAAATGTATATGCAAGATTTAATTTCTGAGCATAAAGTTTTGCCTGAGCAACACCTTCAGAAACCGGAATTTCATCACTTTTTGCCTCGATTACCGCAAGTTTAACGCCTTTATGCGCCAGTATATAATCAGCAATTAAAGGCTTTTTTCTGCCTCCACCAGCC
>Ga0209800_10003893_pt1 | contig 11420 bp, 10 predicted proteins | sample Higcelweek8metaG_FD_187174 | JGI IMG/M metagenome (GOLD analysis project Ga0209800, IMG submission 187174) | Freshwater pond sediment microbial communities from the University of Edinburgh, under environmental carbon perturbations - High... | ecosystem: Environmental > Aquatic > Freshwater >... | reverse complement strand
CGTCTTCGGGGCCATGCTGGGCGAGCTTCTGCTGGCCTGGCTGCCTTTGCGCTCGGCCCTGGCGCGCGGCGCGCTCTTCGGCATGGGGGCGCACGGCGCGGGCGTGGCCCAGGCGCGGCGCGTGGGTAAGGAAGAAGGCGCCATCGCCAGCCTGGTGATGATCCTTGCGGGCCTGAGCAACGTGCTCGCCGCGCCGTTTTTGGCCATGGCGCTGCGCTAGGGCACCCTGTCCAGCCGCACTCGCTCGGCGCACCACGCGGATCAACGCCCCGCGCACTTAGCGCCTGGCCCGGCGTTCATTCCAGGGCATGACGATGCGGCCGGGAGAAGCCGCCCGCTCCCCATGCCCCGCACAGCCCGGCCGCGGCCGGATCTTACCGCGAGCGTCGCCGCGCGGGCTTGCCAGAACTGGGCTTGCCAGAACTGGGCTTGCCCGAACTGGAACCCTTGGCTGGCCGCCCTGGCTTGCGGCCCTCACCTCGGCCTGCCCCGCGATCCGCCCCGCGGCCACTGGCCGGACGCGCGCCCGTTCGACGCGGCTTGCGGTCCTGGGCCTCGCGCATGTCGCCGCGCTCCCGGGCGCTGGCGGTCTGGTCGGGCGCATCGCCCTTTTCAGCCGGGGCCAGCTCCAGGTCTATCTCCAGCCGGTCGAGCGACACGTTGACCAGGCGCGCGCGCACGGCCTGCCCCGCGCGTATGACCTTGCCGGTGCGCTGGCCCACCAGCATCTCGCGCTCTTTCAGGTAGCCGTAGTAGTCGTCCTGCATGTTCGCCAGGCGGATGAGCCCCTCGGCGAGCACCTCCGGCAGCTCCACCCAGAACCCGTATTCGGTGATGCCCGACACGATGCCCGGGAACACCCGGCCGACCTGCGGCGCAAGGACCATGCACACGTAGCGCTTCTGGCATTCGCGCTCGGCCTCCATGGCCACGCGCTCCCGGCCGGAAAGGTGCTGGCCCATCTCGGCCAGGCGCTTGAAGCCGGGCACGGGCAGGTCCTTTTCGCCCAGGGCCACCTTGATGAGCCGGTGCACGATGAGGTCCGCATAGCGGCGGATGGGCGAGGTGAAGTGCGCGTACGACTCGCTGGCCAGGCCGTAGTGGCCCTCATTCTCCGGCTGGTAGCGGGCCTGCTTCATGCTGCGCAGCACAAGGCGGTTCACCAAAAACTCGCGCTCGGTGCCCGCAACCGAGGCCAGCAGCCGGCCCAGGGCCTCGGGCGTGAAGTCCTCGTCGCTGAAGCGCGCGGGATTCTTGCGTTTGAAGGCGCGCTCGCCGTCAAGCCGCCCCAGCAGCGTGTACAGATTCTCCAGCTTCTCCTGATCCGGCTCGCCATGCACGCGGTACAGGCAGGGCAGCGCGTGGGCCTGCAAGTATTCGCTCACGGCCTCGTTGGCGGCGATCATGAACTCCTCGATGAGCTGGTGGGCGAAGTGCCGCACCTTGGGCCGCACGGAAACCGGCTGCCCGGCCGGGTCGAAGACCACCTCGCCCTCGGGCAGGTCGAAGTCCAGGCTGCCGCGCGCCATGCGGCGGGCACGGATCTTCCGCGCCAGCTCCTCGGCCACGTCGAGCATGGCAAGAACATCATCGCCCGCTTCTTTTGCCAGCAGGGCGCGGGCCTCGGGCAATTTGTCCACGCACACGTCCCGCGCGCGGGAGTAAGTCAGCCGGGCGTGGCTCTTGATGACCGCGTTCATGACGCGCACCTCGCCGGGCAGACCGTCGGCCCCGTAGTCCATGCGCACGGCCATGGCCAGGCGCGGCACCAGCGGGTTCAGGCTGCACAGCCCGTTGGACAGCGCATGGGGGAACATGGGCTCCACAGAGGAGGGGAAGTAATAGGAGTTGCCGCGCTCGTATGCCTCGCGGTCCATGGCCGAGCCCTGGGGCACGTAGTGGGCCACATCGGCGATGGCCACCCAGAGCACATAGCCCTTGCCCTTGCGCGTGACGAACACGGCGTCGTCGAAGTCCCTGGCCGTGGCGCCGTCGATGGTGACGAAGGGCTCGGCGCGCAGGTCCTGGCGGCCCTTGAAGTCGGCCTCCGCCGGGACGGCGGGCAGGGCCTCGGCCTCGGCCAGCACATCGGCCGGGAAGCCCGTTGGCACGCCGTGGTTGGCCTTGGTGAGGGCCTCCTGCACTTGGGCCAGGGTCTCCGGCCCCAGGCGCGAGAGGATGCTCCCCTCCCACAGGGCGGAGTCTATCTGCTCGCCGGGGGCGGCGATGGCGATGTCGCCCTTTTGCAGGCCCAGCGCCGGGTCCACGTTGCGCGCCAAAAGCCCGAAGTCCAGGCGCGGGTCCGTGGGGCGGCAGAGCAGATCAATGGGGCCGCCGGGCTTGGCCTCGCCCTTGCCGCCGCTCATGTTCACCGAGCGCATGACGCGCACCGGCAGCATGGTGCGGCCGCGCTCCAAAATGTCCACCACGCGGCCCTCGTCGTTGCGGCTGCAGGAATGCCCGCCAGCCGAGCGCCCCCCGGCCATGCGCGTGATGACGACGCTGACGCGGTCGCCGTTCCAGGCACCGGCGGTGTTCTGCCCCAGGAACACATCCTTCAGGGCGGGGTCCTCGGGAATGAGGAAGGCCGCGCCGGAGCGCTGCACCTGCACCTTGCCGGTGACGCGCTTCACGCGGTCGGCCAGGGTGTAGTCGCGCCCCAGGCGCACCAGCTTGCCCTGGGCCTCCAGCTCGTGGAGCATTTCGTCCACATGGCCGCGCTTGCGGCGGTGCAGGCCCAGCACGGGCAGGAGGTCTTCCGGGGAAAGGGGCTTGCGCGATTCCCTGATGAGCCGCAGGAGGGTGTTCGGGTCTGCGGGCTGCGGCGGGGCGCTGGGATTGCGTTTCTTTTTGAGTTTCAAAGTATTCTCGATTCGCGCGGTACGCGCGGGTTGGAAGGAAAATTGGGGGAGTTGCGTGCGCGGCGCGGGGCTGTTGCCCTGGCGCGCAAAAGGACGGGGACGTAATCAGAGGAGTTCACGGGCCGCCAGCGGGTGGTAATGGGTCGCCAGTTCGGCGAAGCGCGCCGCAAACCACTCGTCGAAGGGCGCATCGGCATAGACCGACGGCCCAAAGGCCAGCTCCGTGCGCAGAACCCAGAAGCCCTCGGCTCCGGGGAGCTTGGCGAACTTCACGGCGTCCTTGGCCGTCACCAGCACGTGCGCGCCCTTGGCCTCGGCGTGGATGCGCAGCAGGTCCTTGGGGGCGAAGGCGTGGTGGTCGGCGAAGGGCAGCACCGCGCGCGCGGCCTTGCCCAGATACAGCTCGGCGGTGCGCGCCGCCTGGCCCGGTTCGGCTATGCCGGTGGCGAGCACGTAGTCCTCGCCGCCGAGGTCGGCCGCGCGCAGGGTGCCGTCCACGCGCATGAGCCCCCGTGGCTTGAGGGTGAAGGTGTAGGCCGGGCGGCCGAAGGATTCCAGACGCAGGGTCATGGCGCGGCACACCTCGTCCGAAAGGTCGGGCGGGGCCTTGACCAGAAAGGCGGAGGCGCGGCGCAGGGCGCCCTCCCCTTCCCGCCAGGTTCCGGCCGGGCAGACGCGGTTCCAACCTTCGGAAAGGTCGTCCGGGGTCAGGAGCACCAAATCCAGGTCACGCGCAACGGGCAGGTGCTGGAAGCCGTCGTCCAGGAGCACGAAGTCCGGGTCGAAGCGTTCGTAGGCCCACGGACCGGAGCGGCTGCGTTTGGGGTCTACCACCACGCGTGCCAGCGGGTGCGAGCGGGCCAAAAGGAGCGGCTCATCGCCGCTGTGCGCGGGGTCGGCCGTGCGGCTGACCAGAAGCGGCAGGCGCCCGGGTTTTGCGCCGTAGCCCCGGGTGAGCACCACGGCGTGTTCCTCGCGCTTGCCCGCCCAACGCAGAATGTGCCCGCAGAGCGGCGTTTTGCCGCTGCCGCCCCAGCCGATGTTGCCCACGCTGACCACCGGGCAGTTGGGCCGCCACACAGGCAGCCGGCCTGACTCGTAGGCCCAGCGGCGCAGGCGCATGGCCTGCCCGTAGAGCAGTCCCAGGGGGATCAGGGCGGGCCGCAGGCGGCGTTGCAGTTGGGTTATGTCCAGCATGGGGAGGCCGCGGGGCCGTCTGAACGATGCAGACGGCCCCGCGATGATTTCGCGGCTAGTCGCGGCTGGAGCCGAAGAGGCGCAGCAGCATGAGGAACAGGTTCAGGAAGTCCAGGTACAGGGTGAGCGCGCCCAGAATGGTGCCCCGGCGGATGGCGGTGCCGTCGCCTGTGGGCATGGCCTCGCCCATGTACTTCAGCTTCTGCGTGTCGTAGGCGGTAAGGCCCGTGAACACGATGACGCCGATGACGGAAATGCCGAAGCTCATGGCCGAGCTGTGGACGAACATGTTCACCACGGAGGCCAGCACGATGCCGATGAGGCCCATGAACATGAAGCTGCCCATGCCGGTCAGGTCGCGTTTGGTCACCATGCCGTAAACGCTCATGGCGCCGAACATGCCGCCCGTGACGATGAAGGCCTGGAAGATGCTCGAGCTGCTGTACACGAAGAAGATGGACGAGAGCGTGAGGCCGGTGAGCGCGCTGTAGCCCGCGAACATCAGGCTCGCCACGGTGGACGACAGCCTGTTGATGGCGGCGGAGAGGCCGATGACCAGCCCGAACTGCACCAACACCAGCATGAGCACCATGCCCGGGCTTTGCAGAAGCGTGACGCCGAGCGGGCTTGCCGCCGTGAACCAGGCCACGCCCGCAGTGATGAGCAGGCCTAGGGACATCCAGCCGTACACGCCGCGCATGAACGCGTTGACGGTATCTGCGCGGCTGATGCTCTGGGCGCCGGGATAGCTGGGATATTGAGCCATTGTATTATCCTCCTTGGAAGGATTATGGGCAAACATGGACGCGGAAGACCCGCGAATCCTGCTCAAGATACGCACCGATGCGCGCTTTGGCAAGGGCCTGGGCCGTACAACGGCCCGCAAGGCGGCGCCGGGGCTAGCTGCGGCCGCTGTCGCGCAGCAGTGTTCTGAGGCCACGGGGCTGGCAGCGCAGGTACTGCGGCGGGCAGTCAACCTGGGCGCCCAAAAGCGCCGCCGCGTGCCAGGGCCAGCGCGGGTCGAACAGCATGGCCCGGCCCAGCGCCACGGCGTCGGCCTGGCCTTCGGCCACTATGGCCTCGGCCTGGCCGGCCTCGGTTATGAGCCCCACGGCGATGGCGGCAAGCCCCGTGGCCTGGCGGATGGCCTGGGCGAAGGGCACCTGATAGCCCGCATCCAGAATGATCTTTTGCTCGGGCGCAAGGCCGCCGGACGAAACGTGGATGTACGCCGCGCCGAGATTTTTGAGCCGCTGCGTCAGTTCGATGCTCGACTCCACGTCCCAGCCGCCGTCCACCCAGTCCGTGGCGGAAATGCGCACCCCGAGGGCAATGGGCGCGGGCAGGGTCTCGCGCAGGGCCGCAAAGACCTCAAGCACGAGGCGCATGCGGTTTTCCAGGCTGCCGCCGTATTCGTCGGCGCGCTGGTTGGAAAGCGGCGAGAGAAACTCATGCAGCAGGTAGCCGTGGGCGGCGTGCAGCTCCACGGCGTCGAACCCAAGGCGCGCGGCGCGGCGCGCGGCGGCCACGAAGTCCTCGCGCACTTTGGCGATGCCCGCAAGGTCAAGCTCCTGCGGAGGCAGGTCGCCGTGGGCATAGGGCACGGCGGAGGGCGCCACCGGCAGCCAGCCGCCCGCCTCCGGCGCGATGAACGCCCCGCCCAGCCAGGGCAGCGCGCTTGAGGCCTTGCGTCCCGCATGGGCCAACTGCACCCCGAGCGCAATGCGCGAATGCCTGCGCACGGCCTGCACAACGCGGCCCAGGGAGGCCTCGCAGGCGTCGTCCCACAGGCCCAGGTCGGCCGCGCTTATGCGGCCCTCGGGCGAAACCGCCGTGGCCTCGGTCAGCAAAAGCCCCGCCCCGGAAAGGGCGAGGGAGCCAAGGTGCATGAGGTGCCAGTCCTGCGCCTGGCCTTCCTGGGCCGAGTACTGGCACATGGGCGCGATGACGACGCGGTTTTGCAGGGTCAGCGGGCCAAGCTCAAGGGGGGTGAAAAGCGTGCTCATCTTCGGGGCTCCTGAAAAAGTTGGCGGTGACTGTGGGAATATAGGCCTCCCCGGACGGGGAAGCAACCACTCCGGCGGGACAAACCGGGCGGCGGGAATCAGACGGCGTGGCCGGAATGCAGCAGGCGGGCCATTTCGGAGCGCACCTCGCGGGCGGCCTCGCGCAGGCCGTGGTAAAATGAATAGAAGTGCATCACCTCGTCCAGGTCGTACACGGCGATGATGCGCTGCTGGCGCAGGTCGAGCAGCTTCATGCCGCTGGCGGCAAGCGCCGCCTCCAGGCGGGCGAGGGCGGTATCCGATGGGGGCACGTCCGCGGCGATGGCCTTGCCCAGGCAGGTGAGCGCCTCGGCCAGGGCCGCGCCAAGCTCGGTGAGTTCGCCGATGAGATGCTGATGGAACCCTTCGGCCGGGGCGTTTTCAATGGCGTGGTCCATGGCCAGCAAATGCTCGGCCAGGCGGTCCTGCATGGACAACAGCGCGGAAAGCGCCTCGCCCTGGCCGCTGGGGCCGGGTTCGCGCCGGGCCGAGGCGAACAATTGCCGATTGCGCAGGGCGAGCCTGAGCACCGCGTCCTTGCAGTGGAAGATGCGCTGGCGGTCGTAGCGGCCCTGCAAGCGGCTGTCCATAATCGCGGTGAGCAACGCGCAGAGCTGCTCCAGGCCCTTGCCCAGGCCAAAGCGCAGCACCACCCGCGCCCGCGAGGGCCACGCCAGCGAAACGCCCAGCGCCACCACGATGCCCAGCCCCACTTCCAGAAACCGGCTAAGGCCAAGGGAAAAGGCCCCGCCCTGGCCTTCGGTGTGCAGGCAGATGACCACCGCGGCCGTGAGCCCGGCAAGGCGCAGGTTTTCGTTCTTTGCCGCCAATACCGCGCAAATGAAAATGGTGACGGACATGGCCAAAACAAGCGTGGACATGCCCTGCCCCAGCAACGCGTCGGCCCCGGTGGCGAACAGCGCCCCCAGAAGCGCGCCCGCCGCAGTGCCCAGAAGCCGCGCCCAACTGGCGGCGATGGAGCTGCCGAAGTTGGCCTGCATCACCAATATGGAGGAAAAGACGGCCCAATAGCCCTGCTCCAGCCCCAGCACCCGCGTCAGCACGGCCGTCAGGGTGGCGGCCAGGGCGGTGCGCAGGGCGTGTCGCAACATGGAGGAGGAGATGGTTTTGGTCAGGCGTGCGAATGTCACTCGTACCACATAATGCTCCGGATAGGCGCTGTCCAGGGGCCAGACGGCAATCCGCCCGGGGCGGGAGTTACTCTCCCCGCGCGGCCACCGCCCGGCGCTTCATGGCAACGGGGTACCAGTTGGTGAAAATGACACAGGCCAACATCAAGGAATAGTTCGTCAGTTCCAGGGTCAATTCCGAATAGCCGGTGTTCAGGGTCTTGGCCCAGGCCAGGGCCGTGCCCGCCGTGAACACCGCGCCCCAGGCGATGGCGATGATGTAGTTGGTGCGGATGAACGCCGGGCTGTCCCAGATGGAGGGGTCGGCGTGGTCGCGGGCGTATTCCAGGGTGAAGGGCTTGCCCATGGCCAGGGTGAGCCAGGTGCCCGCGGCCAGCGCGCCATTGGCCAGGATACCCATGTACCGGGCGGTCCACATGCTCTCGAACCCGACCACGGCCACGGTGGCACAGGTGAAAAACGCGATGCCCACCCACATGATGACGCCCCTGTGCAGTTTGGTCACCGCCATGACCACCGTGAGCGCCGCCGCCACCAGCAGCCCCATCTTGAGCCGGTCGAGCGAGCCGTGCGCGATGATGAGAAACGAAATCCAGGGTGCGAAGGACAGGATCAGCTTGAAAAAGTTCATCATGGGCGTGGTCTCCTGCGCGGGTTTGTCCGGGGTGATCAGTCGTCAAAGCGCTTGGTGATGGCCTGATAGGCGTCGATGCGCCTGTCGCGCAGAAACGGCCAGCCCCGGCGCACTTCCTCCAGGCGGCAGGGGTCCACCTGGGCCAGGAGGATGGTCTCCTCGTCGGCGGGGGCCTGGGCCAGCAAATCGCCCATGGGCCCGGAAACGAAGCTGGTGCCCCAGAACTCTATGCCGGCGCCCGCGCTGTTGTTGCCGTCGGGAAGGGGCCGCTCCAGGCCGATGCGGTTGGCCGCGGCGATGTAGCAGCCGTTGGCCACGGCGTGCCCGCGCTGCACAAGCTGCCAGGCGGCGCGCTGCTCGTCGCCCAGCAGGTCTTTCTCCTGCGGGTGCCAGCCGATGGCCGTGGGGTAGAAGATGACCTCCGCCCCTTTGAGGGCTGTCAGCCGCGCGGCCTCCGGGTACCACTGGTCCCAGCACACGCACACGCCGATGCGCCCCACATGCGTGTCCACGGCGAGAAAGCCAAGGTCGCCGGGGGTGAAGTAGAACTTCTCATAAAACGCCGGGTCGTCGGGGATGTGCATCTTGCGGTACACGCCAAGGATGCCGCCCTCGCGCCCCAGCACCACCGCCGTGTTGTGGTACAGGCCGGGCGCGCGCTTCTCGAACAGGGAGACCACGATGGCGGCGCCGGTCTTCCGGGCGAGCTTGGCAAAGGCTGCGGTCGTTGGGCCGGGGACCGGCTCGGCCAGGTCGAAAAGCCGGGCGTCCTCCTGCTGGCAAAAGTACGGGCCGAGGAAAAGCTCCTGCAGGCAGATGACATCCGCCCCGAGTGAGGCGGCGCGCTCGGCCAGGTCCAGGTGGGCGGCCAGGTTTTCTTCCGCGCTGCCGCGGCAGCCGGTTTGAACCAGGGCGATGGTGTACGGATTTCTGCTCATGCTGTCCCCTTGGCGCCGGGCCATGAAGGATGAAAAAACGCCGGAGCGGGGTGCCTAGCGCCCTGCCCCGGCGCATGCCGTCAGCGGTTGTTCTGCCGTCTTATTTCGGGTCCAGGGCGTCGATGACCTTGACGCCGAATTCCTTCACCGCGTCTGGCGGCTTGAAGAACACGGCCATGAACGGCGTGTCCATGCCGGTCTTGAGGTAGGTGTTGCTGGTGAGGATGCCCACCTCGGAATTCAGGCTGGCGTTGATTTCCTCCTCACTCTGCACCTGGAGCTGGAACTGGGAGAGGGTGTTGCCGCAGAGCATCTGCTTGGCCACAAGCACGTGGCCCTTCTCGTCGAAGAGCGATATCTCGACCTTGATGCGCTCTTTGGGCGTGGCGAAGTTGTTCACGGCCTTGCCCTCGACCACGAAGATGTTGCCGGCTTTATCGTTGGGAATGTAATACTGGCGAACATTGCGCAGGGCCACGTCCTTGACCTTGTCCGCGTTCTCCACCGTCTCCTTCTTGCCGCCCATGGAGCTCAGGAAGGGGATGTTCATCTTGGTCCAGGGCTTGAAAATGAACAGCCCCGCGCCGGCAAGGGCAAGCACGGCAAGCACCGCGCCCAGGATGATCCACTTCTTCTTGGAGCTTTTTTCCTTGGCCTTGGGCGCATCGAGGGAGGCCCCACCGCCCAGGGAGTTCAGGAAGTCGTCGTCGCCGCCGGGCTTGCCCGCGTGGGTCTCGGCCGGGCCGCCGAAAGAGCCGTCGTCGTCGAAGCGGCTGGAGCTGTGCTGGGCCGGGGCCTGCGGGGCGTCGTCATCGTCGTCGTCGTCGAAGGGGCTCTTGCCGGCAGGCGCTCCAGCGGGCGCGCCGGTGGGCAGGTCGTCGTCATCAGCCGGGCCTGCGGCGGGCTCGTCGTCGTCCCAGGGCATCTTCTGTCTGGGCTCGTCCTTGGGGGGAACGGCAGCGGCGGGCGCGGCTTTCGGCGCGGCGGCGGGCTTCGGCTCAGCAGCCGTCAGGTCGGCAAGCTCCTTGTCGAAGTCCTTGCCGGGGGGCATGACGGTGAAAACATGTTTACAGCGCGCGCAGCGCACCTTGGAGCCGGTGGGCGCTATTTTGTCTTCCGGGAGATTATACTTGCTCTCGCAATTTGGGCAGGCGACGATCATGGCTTTTCTCTTGCGTAAGCGTCCCTATTCGGGGACGAGTTCGTAAACGGCGTCAAGTTCGCGGTACTTTTCCGCGTAATCCATGCCGTATCCCACAATGAAACCCTTTTGAATGGGGAACCCGGCAAAGTCAACCGTGAGGGCCACCTCACGGCGTTCGTGTTTGTCGATGACGGCGCAGACGCGGATGCTCTCGGCCCCGCGCTTTTGCAACACTTGCAGCAAAAAGTCGATGGAATGGCCGGTGTCCACGATGTCTTCCACGAGCAGCACGTGCTTGCCCGTGACATCCACCTCCATGTCCTTGCTGAACATGGTCTGGCGCCCGCGGGAGGTGCCCCCGCCATAGCTGGCCATGCGCACGAAGTCGATCTCAAAGCCCTCCACCTTGATGTGGCGCACAAGGTCGGCGAAGAACAAAAACGCGCCCTTGAGCACGCAGACGGCCACCAGCGGCCGGCCCTGATAGCAGGCGGAAATCTCCGCCCCAAGCTCGGCCACGCGGCGGTGCAGCGTCTCGGAATCGATGACGGTCTTGAGCGTGTCGGCCATGGCGTTTTCTACAGCTCCATATGCAGGGCGATCTCGTCGCAATCCGGGAAGCGCGGGCAGTTCAGGCAGTCGCTCCAGACCTTCTGGGGCAGGCTGTCCTTCGAGCACTCCACAAAGCCCATGTGCCGGAAAAAGTCCGGCGTGTTGGTCAGGGCGAACACGCGGTAAATGCCGAGGGTCACGGCGTCGGAGAGGCAGGCCTCCACCAGCTTGCGGCCCAGGCCCAGGCCGCGCGCCTCCCGCGCGATGACCAGCGAGCGCACCTCGGCCAGGTTTTCCCAGCTTATGGCCAGGGCGCAGCAGCCCAGAATCTCGTTCTCGTCCTTGGCGTCCACCACCACGAAAAAGTCGCGCAGGTGGCTGTAAAGCTGGTTGTACGAACGCGGCAGCACCAGCCCGTCGTCGGCGCTGGTGTTCATGATCAGGCGGTGCACGCCCTTCACGTCGGTAATGCGCGCCTTGCGCAGCAGCATCGCCACCGCTAGCCCTTCACCAGTTCACCAATGACGGAGTCGAGCATTTCAAAAGGATACGCCCCGGAACTGTTGAACGCCACCTTTCCTTCCTTATCAAGAATATACAGGGCCGGAATGCTCTTGACGCCGAACTCCGAGCCCACGTCGGACTTGGACAGATACACCTCAAGCGTGGTGGGCCGCGACTTCAGGTACCCGCTCATGGCCTCGGCCGTGTCGTCCACGCTGATGGCCATGATGTCCAGCTTCTCCGCAGGATACTTCGCGCGCAGCTGCTCCAGCACGGGCAGCTCGGTTTTGCAGGCCGGGCACCAGGTGGCCCAGAACATGACGAAGGTGACCTTGCCCTTGTTGGCGGCGAAATGCCTCTCCACACCGCCCATGTCAAGGGTTTCGTCCGCTCC
>Ga0209800_10003892_pt1 | contig 11425 bp, 8 predicted proteins | sample Higcelweek8metaG_FD_187174 | JGI IMG/M metagenome (GOLD analysis project Ga0209800, IMG submission 187174) | Freshwater pond sediment microbial communities from the University of Edinburgh, under environmental carbon perturbations - High... | ecosystem: Environmental > Aquatic > Freshwater >... | reverse complement strand
TGATCTTGTCCGGCACGCCGATGATCGCGGCCTCGGCCACGGCCGGGTGCGAGCGGAAGGCGTTCTCCAGCTCGGCGGTGCCCAGCCTGTGCCCGGCGATGTTCAAGACGTCGTCGGCCCGGCCCTGGATCCACAGGTAGCCGTCCTCGTCGCGCTTGGCCACGTCGCCCGCCAGGTACTTGCCCGGAAAGCGCGAGAAGGCCTCGCGGTAGTGCTCGCCCGGGCCGCCGGTGTCGGCATCCTTGTCGTTGAAGTAGCCGGTCATCATGGCCGGCCAGGGCCGGGTGATGACAAGCAGGCCGCCGACGCCGGGCGGCACGCTGTTGCCCTCGCGGTCGACCACGTCCACCTCCACGCCGGGCAGGGGCCGGGTCACGCTGCCGGGCTTCAAAAGCGAGATGGGCAGGGGCGAGATCATGAACATGCCGGTCTCGGTCTGCCACCAGGTGTCGAGCAGCGGGCATTCCCCGCGCCCGATGTGCCGGTAGAACCACAGCCAGGTCTCGGGCCCGATGGGCTCGCCCACGCTGCCGAGCAGGCGCAGGGTGGAGAGGTCGTGCTGGCGCGGGTACTGCGGCCCGAAGCGCATGAGCATGCGGATGAGCGTGGGCGCGGTGTAGAAGATGGTCACCCCGTACTTGGAGACGATGTGCCACATGCGGTCGGCCTGGGGATAGTTGGGGTGGCCCTCGTACAAGAGCGTGGTGGTCCCGGCCAGAAGCGGGCCGTAGACCACGGCGCTGTGGCCCGTAACCCAGCCGAGGTCGGCCGTGCACCAGAAGATGTCCGTGGGCTTGATGTCGAAGACGTGGTTCAGCGTGCGGTGCACCCCGACCATGTACCCGCCGTGGCAGTGCGACACGATCTTGGGCGTGCCCGTGGCGCCGCTGGTGTGCAGCAGAAACAGCGTGTCGTTCGCGTCCATGACCTCGGTGGGCGACTCGGGCCGCTCGCGGCGCACCAGGTCGTCGTACCAGAAGTCGCGGCCGTCGAGCATGTCGGTGTCGACCTTGGCCCGGTGCACCACCACCACGGAGTCCACGCAGTCGGCGCAGGCGCCGACAAGCGCCTCGTCCACGGTGGTCTTGAGGCGGATGATCTGGCCGTTTCTGTAGAAGCCGTCGGCGGTGATGACGAGCTTGGCCTTGACGTCCCTGATGCGGCCGCGCAGGGCCTTGGCCGAGAACCCGGCAAAGACCAGCAGATGGATGGCCCCGATCTTGGCCGTGGCCAGCATGGCGATGACGGCCTCGGGCAGGGGCGGCATGTAGATGACGACGCGGTCGCCCTTGCCCACGCCCAGCGTGCGCAGGGCGCTGGCGAAGCGGTTCACCTCGCGGTAGAGCTCGTAGTAGGTGTACTTGCGGCTGTCGCCGGGCTCGCCTTCCCAGATGAGCGCCAGCTTGTTCTTGTTGGCGGTTTCGATGTGGCGGTCGAGCGCGTTGTAGACGATGTTGCAGCGCGCGCCGGGGAACCAGCGGTAGAAGGGCGCATTTGACTCGTCGAGGACCTGGTCCCACTTCTTGTACCAGTCCAGCTCGTCGGCGGCCTCCTCCCAGTAGCCCAGGGGGTCGCCCTTGGCCTGGCGGCGGAAGCCCTCCAGCTCCTGGGGGTTCACGTTGGCCTCGATGACCAGCTGCGGCAGCGGCCTAAAGACGCGCAACTCCTGCGCCAGGCTCTCCAGGGTACCACTGTGTTCCATCATGTCCTCCTCGGGCGCGGCCCCGGGACTCGTCCCCTGAGCGCGCCTTGGACCTGCTGGCCCGCATCTACACCATGCGCGGCGGCAGAGCCCATTATATTCGGCGTACGGCGGTCCAGGGGTGGCGAACGGACGCCCCCCGGCGGCTAGAAGCCCAGCACCTGCTTCAGGCTGGCCAGCCTGCGGCGGCTTATGGGCAGCTCGATGCGCGTGCGCCCGGCCGTGCGCAGCATGAAGTTGCTGCCGGGCAGGCTCGCTATTTCCGTCACCATGTCCAGGTTGACCAGATACTTGCGGTGCACGCGGAAGAAGCGGTGCGGGGCCAGGCGCTCCTCCAGGTACTTCAGCCGGTACGAGGTCAGGTATTTCTGGGCGGCCGTGTTCACGTACGAGTAGTCCTCGTAGGCCTCCACAAAGACGATCTGGTTGTAGGGCACCAGGTACATGCGCCCGTCCTGGGAGACGGCCAGCTTCTCGATCTCCGGGGTGCGGTGCTGGTTGGTGTCCCAGGCCTGCTTGAGGGCCGAGAGGAAGTGGTCCTGCTCGTCGTCTTCCAGCGGCAGGGACACGGTCTCGCCGTCGTCGCCCTCGGACCAGTTGTCGGCGCTGGGCGGGGCGGCCTCGGCCCACTTGTCGGGCATGGGCACCTCGCGGAAGCGGGCCTTGAACTCGGAGAGCTTGGCGAGCGTCTTCTGCACGCGGTCCTCGCCCGCGGGCCAGAGCAGGTAGTCCGTGGCGCCCAGCTCAAAGGCGGCATAGGCCTGGGCCTCGGCCGCAGCCAGGAAGACGAGGGCGGGCTTGTTCTTGCGCCCGGAGAGCATCTGGGCCAGCTCCAAACCGGTGACCCCGCCGGGCAGGTCCACGGCCAGGAACAGCGCGCCGTAGGGGATGGCCTCCAGAAGCTCCAGGGCCTCAAAGGCGCTGACGGCCTCGCCCAGGACCTGCAGAAAGCTCGCGCCCTCCAGCACCCGGCGCAGGTCGCGCCGGACGGTGGCGTCGGGGTGCAGGAGCAGGGTCTTGAGCTTGGCCATGCGGCTTCATGTTCTCGCTGCTGCAGGGTTGGACCAGCCGGGCCGGGCGGTCCGGACAGCCGGGCAAAGGCCGGAGCCCTTCACGTGTCTTGCCGCAAAAAATGGCGCGGCGCAAGGCCGGGTTGCATCCCCCTCGTGGCTGATGTAGCCTTAGGGCATGGTGGAAGCAAAGCAACAGCGCATCGCCGTCCTGTCGGACGTGCACGGCAACCTGGAGGCCCTGAGGAGCGTCCTGGCGGACGTGGACGCCCAGGGCGCGGCCGAGATCCTGAACCTGGGCGACATGGTGGGCTACGGCCCGGAGCCCGAGGCCTGCGTCGAGCTGTTGCGCAGCCGCGGGGTGCCTTCGGTGCTGGGCAACCACGAGCTCGGCCTTGTGGAGGCCCAGGCGCGGGGCTTCTTCAACCCCCAGGCGCGCAAGGCCCTGGACCGCACCCGCGAGATGTTGTCCGACGACTCGCTGATGTACTTCCGCACCCTGCCCCGCGCCCTGGAGGCGCATGGGGCGCTCCTGGTGCACGGCTGCCCGCCGGGCCTGGTGTCCAAGTACCTCTACGAGTTGGACGACGAGGCCCTGCGCGAGACCTTCGCCCTGTATCCCCACCCGCTCTGCTTCGCCGGGCACACCCACGACCTGGAGCGCCTCAGCTTCCTTCCAAAGCCGAAGGCCGGGCGCATCGAGCGCAAAACCCTCGGCAAGGGCCTTGTGAGCCTGGACGCGAGCGCGCGGCACATCCTGAACATCGGCAGCGTGGGCCAGCCGCGCGACGGCAACAACAAGGCCAAGTATGTTCTGTGGGAGCCGGGCGAGACCCTCGCCGACACGCGGATCGAGGTGCGCTTCGTGCCCTACGACATTGCGCGCACCGCAGCGCTCATCGTGGAAAAGGGTCTGCCCACGGTCTACGCCGACAGACTCTGGTGAACCCCGCCTAGATCGCCGGGAAGCGCACCGAGAAGCGGCTGCCCTGCCCCGGCGCGGTCTTGATTTCGAGCAGACCGCCCAGCTGCTGCGCCGCCGCGTGCAGGCACTGCAGACCGAAGGAATTCCGCCCCAGCTCCTCCGGGTCGCCCGGCAGCCCGGCCCCGTCGTCGGAGACCTCCAGCAGCGCCATGTCCCCGTCGGGCCGCAAAACCACACGGAGCACACCCGCCTTGCCGCCGGGAAAGGCGTACTTCAGCGCGTTGGTCATGGCCTCGGCCAGGAAGATGCCGCAGGGCACCAGCCGGGCGGCGTCCAGGGCCACGGGCTCCGCCGCCACCTCCAGGCGCAGGTGGCCGTTCCCGCCAGGCGAGGTGTTGCCCTCGAACAGGCCGCGCGCCAGCTTCTCGACAAAGGGGCCGGCCCCGCTCCTGGCTCCCTGGGCCGGGTCGGACATGGTTTCGTGGGCCTTGGCCAGGGCCAGCACGCGGGCTCCGGCATCGGCCAGGGAGCGCCTGGCCTCCGGGTCCGACACCTGCATCTGCTGCATGCGCAGCATGCCGTGCAGCAGCGAGAAGCTGTTCTTGATGCGGTGGTGGGCCTCGCGCAGGCGGAAGCCCGCCGCAGGGTCGTTGTGGGCGCTCATGGCCAGGGCCACCTCCACTGCGGCGCGGATCTGGCTGTTCTGGCAGGGCTTGAGCAGGTAGGCAGAAGGCAGGGCCGTGCGCGCGCGGCGCAGGAACTGCTCCTCGCCGTGGGCCGTCAGCAGCACCACCGGGATGTGCAGGTCACGCTGGATCTGGGCGCAGGCGTCGATTCCGTCCATGCCGCCCAGGCCGTCCGGCGCCTGGCCGGGCTCCGGGGGCATGACGATGTCCATGAGCACCAGGTCGGGCCGCAGGCTGGTGGCCAGGCGCACGGCCTCGGCCGCAGTGCCTGCCACGCCCACCACGACGTAGCCCTCTCCGGTGATGAGCTCCTCGATCTGCATGGCGATGACGGACTCGTCCTCAGCCAGCAGGATGCGCGGGCGCATCGGGGAGTCGCTGCCGTTCTGCATGTGTTCCTCCGCTCCAGCCCCGTGGGGGGCATGGCCGCACCCACGCGCATTACACGAAGGAGGAACCCGTTACAATAGTTCCGGGCGCACTGTGTTTAAAACAACTGCAAACAAGGCGTGCGCCCCGCCCCAAAAAAACGTTCAGCAAAGCGGCCGCACCGGGGCGATGAGCCTTCCGGCCAGGCGCATGGTCAAGAGCGCGCTCGCAAGATCCTGGGAGGGCGGGGCCAGCTCGCCCGTGCGCACCAGCCGCGCAAAGGCCCTGAGCTGGCCGGAAAAGCCGGGCTTCACCGCTGCGTCGTCGGCGTCGGGCTCCAGCACCTCGCTGGTGCCGTCGGCATAGGTCACCCGGCAGGTCTCCAGCGGCCGGAACTCCGCCGTGACGCCCTCGCCCTTCAGGACCACGGCCCAGCCGCCAGGGGAGTGCCAGTTGCCAGTAAAGGAGCCCAGCACCCCGCCGGGGAAGCGCAGGCACGCCGCGAACTGGTCGCCCAGGGGCTCGTGCAGGCTGGTGGCAAAGGCGCAGACCTCCTCGGGCTCGCCGCCGAAGTGCCGGAGCAGGTCGATGGTGTGCGTGGCGTTGGCGAAGACCCAGGCCCGCAGCACGGCCTCGGGTATCCTTCCCAGCGCCTTGACCTGGGCCATGCGCTCGCTGCCCTCCACCAAGACCGACAAGAGCCGCCCGCGCGCGAGCACGCGCTCAAGCCCGCGCTGAAAGATCGAGTAGTGCCGCCGGTTGAAGCCGACCATGTTCGGCACGCGCTTTTCTGCGGCGGCAGCGGCGGCGGCCTCGGCCTCCTCCACGCTCAGGCCCACGGGCTTCTCCAGGAACAGCGGCAGGCCAAAGTCCAGGCACTGCACGGCCATCTGGGCCATGGCCTGGACCGAGACCAGCACCATGAGGGCGTCTGGCCGGGCCTCGCGCACCAGCTCTTCGGGGCTGTCGCAGACCTGGCCGATGCCGAACTCCCCGGCCAGGGCCTCGGCCTTGACCCGCGTGCGCGAGGTGATGCCCACGGGTTGAAGCTCCGGCAGGCGGCCCATGGCCATGAGGTGTTGGCGGGCGATGTGCCCGGCCCCGATGAGGCCCACGCGGATGGGGCGGTCGGAAGATGCGGTCATGCGGTGTCCTTTCAGGTGACGGGAACTCAGATAACGAAAGCTTAGGCGCCAAAAAGCCAGGTGCCCAAAACTCAGGTAATGGGCACGTCCAGCGCCAGGCCCGCCCCGGTAAGCGGCAGGGCCACGCGAACCCCGCCTTGCCGCGAGGACAGGTGCGCGCCGAGCACCACGTCCACGGACTCGATGCCCGCGTTGCCGGTCGGGTGGGCAAAGGGGCCGACCAGGTCCAGCAGGCAGTCGCGCGTGGCCTGCACGATGTCCAGGGCCGGGCCGTGGTCCAGGGCCACGGGCTCGGGCGGCACGAAGCGCGTCTTGACCACCTGGCGCTGGTCGGCCGGGCGGGCATAGGCGCTGGCCGAGCCCGTGGGCGGCGGCGCGAAGTCGTCGAACTCGGCCACGCCCTCGGTGCCGATGACCAGGCAGCGCGAGGCCCGGGGCACGTCCTCGGACAGTTCGAAATCGCCCACGAAGCGCCAGCCGTCGGCGCACTCGAAGCCCACGCTGACCTGCCCGCCGGGATCAACGAACTGCGCGCCGCGCACGTTGGGCGCGGGGCAGGCCGTGAGCTCCGCGCTGACCCACACCGGGCGTGCGTCAAAGAGCCAGGCCGCGTAGTCGAAATAGTGCAGGCCCACGCAGCCCACGCCCCCGCCGCCGATGATGCCCCAGAAGCGCCGGGGCCGGCCTATGACGAGCTCCTCCCGCACGGCCTGGCGGAACAGGAGGCAGCGCGTGAGGAAACGCCGACAGAGGTTCACGGCCAGCCTGGTTCCCGCAGCCTCGCAGGCGGCCGCCATCTCTCTGGCCTTGGCCCCGCTGGTGCTCATGGGCTTTTCGCAGAGCACGAAGGGGATCTTCGCCGCAGCGGCGGCCAGCACGATCTCGTGATGGCTGGGGCCGTTGGTGGCCACGCAGAGCAGATCAATCCCGGACAGCAGGTCGCGCCAGTCGGACACGGCCACAGGCTTGTCCGCACGCGAGGCGGCGAGTTCCTGCGCCACGGCCAGGTTCATGTCGCAGATCCCGGCCAGACGGATTCCGGCTGCATCCAAGGCAGCGATATGCCGCCTGCCCATGCCGCCCAGGCCGATCACCGCAGCCCGCAGGGGCGTTTTTTCGGCCCCGCTCATGCGCTGCGCCCGGCCCGCTTCAGCAGCAGTTCGCAGATCTCGAAGTCCAGAAGCTCGTCGATGTCCCAGGAGCGATCACGCGGCATCTCATAGCCCCGGGTCTCCGGGGTCAGGTAGCTGCGCGTGCGGGCCAGCCAGTCGCACCGGGCCACATAGACCGCGCCGTTGGGCTTGAAGCACTTGGGCAGGTCCTGGCGACGCGTGTGGAAGCGCTCCTGCCGGAGCACTGGCGCCATGAGCCCGTCCGGGCCCATGCTGAAGGTGAAATACGGGCTGATGGACGCCTCGGTGACGCTGATGAGGCAGGGCCAGTCCTGGTCCAGGCAGGCCTGGATGCAGCCGTCGATGTCGGCAACAGTGCGCAGGGGCGAGGTGGGCTGCATGAGCACCACGTAGTCGTACTGCTCCGGCGCAAGGGCCTTTACTGCGTGCAGCACCGGGTCCACGCCGGGGGTGTCGTCGCGCGCCAGCTCCGGCGGACGCACAAAGGGCGTCTCCGCCCCATGGGAGCGGGCCACGGCCAGGATGCCCTCGTCGTCCGAGGAGACCACCAAACGGTCCAGATACGCCGAGCACTTGGCCTCGCGGATGGTCCAGCCGATGAGCGGACACCCGCCCAGGTCGCGGATGTTCTTGCCGGGCACGCCCTTGCTGCCGCCACGGGCGCTGATGGTGCCCAGAATGCGTTTTCCCTTGTACATGCTCGTCCTCCTGGAGGTGCGTTTTATAGCCTGTTTGCCCCGCACCCGCAACGGTGAACCGGCAGCGCCCGCGTCCCCTTGCGCCGCGCGGACGCCTGGCGTAGCATGAGACCATGAGAGCCCCCGGCACAACCTCCAGCCCACGGAGACTGGCATGCTCAAGTTCCTGAACATGCTCCTCGGCAGCGAGAAGAAACCAGCCAACCGCACCGAAGAGGCCACGGTCAAGCGCAAGTACGAGTACTTCAAGAGCCTGCTCATCAAAAACAACCGCTCCCTTGAGCTCTTGACCGAGCTGGAGCACCTGCTCTACGAGAACAAGCCCTTCACCCTGGAGCAGGTGCTGACCATGTCCGAGGACCTGATCAGCCTGGTCTACGACCTGGCCGAGGACCTGAACGCCCTGTCCCACGGCAAGTATCCCGGCCTGTTCGACGCCACCGAGCGCATCGGCATCACGGTGCTGAAGGACCTGGTGCGCCGCAAGAAGATCAAGAAGAGCGAGCTGGTGCTGCCCCTGCGCGCGCTGTCTGCGGCCATGGCCGACGAGGTGGGCGGCAAGGCCGCCAACCTGGGCGAGGTGCAGAACCGCGCCGGGCTGCCCACGCCCCAGGGCTTCGCCGTCTCGGCCTACGCCTGCCAGAATTTTCTGCGCAGCACCGGCCTCTCGGAACGCATCGAGCGGCGCATGCGCGGCATCGACGTCCGGGACACCGAGCGTCTGGTGGCCCTGTGCGACGAGATCCAGGCCCTGATCCTGGCCGCCGAGGTGCCCGAGGATACCCGGCGCGGCATGGCCCGGGAGATGGACGCGCTCGTTGCCCTGTTCGGGCCGGGGGTGCGCGTGTCCGTGCGCTCCAGCGCCACCTGCGAGGACTCCGAGGCCACCTTCGCCGGGCAGCACGCCACGGTGCTGAACGTCAGCGCCGCCAACGTGCCCGCAGCCTGGAAGGAGGTCGTGGCCAGCACCTTCAGCCCGCGCGCCGTGTACTACCGCCGCAGCAAGGGCTACTCCGACCACGACGTGATCATGGCCGTGCTCTGCGTGACCATGGTCGACGCGCGTTCAAGCGGGGTGCTCTACACCCACGACCCGAGCCAGATGGACTCCGACGACCTCCTGGTCAGCGCGGCCTGGGGCCTGGGCGTCAGCGTGGTCGACGGCTCGGGCCAGACGGATTTTGCGCGGCTGCGCCGCAAGGACATGAGCCTCGTGGCCCGCGAGGTGGCAGTGAAGAAGCGCCGCCTCGTGCTGCAGGTCGCCAGGCCAGGCGAACAGGACGCCGCCGCCCCCGACGGCATCCGGGAGCAGGCCGTGCCGCGCGCCCAGCAGGCCGAGCCCTGCCTGAGCCACGCCCGGCTGCTCCAGCTGGCGGCCTATGGGCTCAAGCTGGAGGAGCACTACGGCCAGCCCCTGGACATCGAGTGGGCCCAGGACCAGCGGGAGCGCCTGTTCATCCTCCAGGCCCGGCCCCTGGGCGTGGAGCAGGGCCAGGGGACCGAAGGCTGCACCCTTGAGCCCGGCGAAAGCGAACCCCTGCACGGCCGCGAGGTCCTCCTGCGCGGCGGGGCCATGGCCGCGGCGGGCAGCGCCGCCGGACCGGCCTACATCCTGACCAGCGACCACAACCTCACGGCCGTGCCCCAGGGCGCCATCCTCGTGGCCCGGCAGACCTCGCCCACCTACGTGCCGGTCATGGACCGCATCCGGGCCATCGTCACCGACGTGGGCAGCGTCACCGGGCACATGGCCAGCGTGGCGCGGGAGTTCGGCCTGCCCACCCTGGTGGGCGTGGAGGACGCCACCCTCAAGCTTGAGCCGGGCGAGGAGATCACCGTGGACGCCACGAACCGCATCGTCTACCGGGGCATCGTGCCGGAGCTCATCCACGACCGCCCGTGCGTGAACCTCATGCGCGGCAGCCCGGTGTACAAGGCCGCGCGGGAGGCCGTGAAACGCATGTCGCCGCTCACCCTGCTCGACCCCAAGGCCGACAACTTCACGCCCGAGGGCTGCCTCAGCCTGCACGACGTCATCCGCTTCGCCCATGAGATGAGCATGCGCGAGATGTTCAACATCCGCGACGAGATGGAGGACACCGAGGGCGCGGTGCGCCTGCGCGCGGGCCTGCCGCTGAACATCCTGGTGGTGGACCTGGGCGGCGGGCTCATTCCCGCGGCCCCCAAGAAGGTCGTGGAGCTGGAGCACATCAAGAGCGCGCCCTTCCAGGCCCTGCTCCACGGCATGACCCACCCGGGCATCCGCTGGCTGGGCGGGGTGGACGTGAGCCTGGCGGGCTTCGCCTCGATCATGGCCGAGTCCATCCTGACCGACCCCAACGCCGACGGCAGCATGGGCGGCCCGAGCTACGCCGTCATCAGCGACCACTACCTGAACTTCAACACGCGCCTGGGCTACCACTTCGCCGTGGTGGACAGCTTCTGCGGGCCGTCGGTCAACGACAACTACATCGCCTTCTCCTTCAAGGGCGGCGCGGCGGACATCGCCCGGCGCTCCCGGCGCGCCAGCCTCATCGCGCAGATCCTGAAACGCCTGGGCTTCAAGATGGAGGTCCGGGGCGACATGGTGCGCGGGGAGATCAAGAAGTACTCCCAGGGCGACCTCAAGCAGAAGCTGGACATGGTGGGCAGGCTGCTGGGGGCCGTGCGCCTGCTCGACATGGTGCTCTCCGACGACGGCCAGATCGGCTGGTACGTGGACGAGTTCTTCAAGGGCAACTACGCCTTCGAGCGCTGCGGCGACGGGGCCCCGGCGCCGGAAGGGGCCTGCCCGCCCGACGCTGATCCGGGCAAGGGGATTCCGGCGGAGTAGGCCTGGGCGGGGCAACCCAAGGCGGGCGCCCTTGCGCAGGCTTTTGCATGGTTGCGTGCACAATTTGCGCACGCGCTTGCACTGGGTCCGCCCCCCCGCCCTGCCCTGACCCGCCAGGCCCTGCCAGGCCTCGCTTGCGGCCTGGCCACGGGCTGGTCTGATATTTGCTGTATCCAAACAGGCCCCACCCCGTCTTGACGACAGGCGCGGAAGGCGTATCTTTCACGCAGAACTGTGAACATGTGCGGGCCAAGCGCCCGCAAGGAGGACCATCATGAAACGACTCATCGCTTCCGTCATCATCGCCACCTTCCTCCTGGGCTCTCTCGCCGCCTGCGCCGACAAGGCCCAGACCGGAGCGGGCGTGGGCACCCTGGCAGGCGCCACCATCGGCGCGCTGACGTCCAAGAACAAGGGCCTGGGCGCGGTGATCGGCGCAGGCATCGGCGGGCTCATCGGCTACGCCATCGGCAACGAGATGGACAAGAACGACAAGGCCCAGATCGGCAAGGCCCTGGAAGAGCAGCCCTCGGGCAAGCCCCTGGCCTGGAAGAACCCGGACACCGGCGCCCGCTACGAGGCCACGCCTGGCACGCCGTACATGCAGCAGGACAAGATCTACCGCGACGTGACCATCAAGGCCTACGCGGACGGCCAGGAGAGGGATGTGAAGGCCAAGGCCTACCGCAGCCCCGACGGCACCTGGGTCCTGGTTCAGTAGACGGAAACGGCGCAAAGCCTGACGCAAGGCCCGGAGCTTACCGCTCCGGGCCTTTTTTTGCGGCCTGCGGCAGCCCCGGGCGGCGGCACCCGCCCCGGTCCGTTCCGAACCCCGGCAAGCGCTTCCGCACAGGCTCCACCAGGGGCCTGCCCAGGCGGCGAATCCCCCCACGAAAAGCGCGGCCGCCGCACCGGGCCATGGCC
>Ga0209800_10003887_pt1 | contig 11435 bp, 11 predicted proteins | sample Higcelweek8metaG_FD_187174 | JGI IMG/M metagenome (GOLD analysis project Ga0209800, IMG submission 187174) | Freshwater pond sediment microbial communities from the University of Edinburgh, under environmental carbon perturbations - High... | ecosystem: Environmental > Aquatic > Freshwater >... | reverse complement strand
TGGGTGTTCCCCTTTTAAAATCATTGTAATCATGGTTTCTGAACTTTGTAATTACCACCACTTCATGACCCAGTCTGGAAAATTCTCTCGCCAGCTCTGTAGCCCTGTAACTGCGTGGGGATATTTCAGGGTAAAACGCATTGGTTACTAGTAAAAGCTTAATTCTGGGAAGTGACATCGCTAAGTGTTGCCTGTTCGTAATACGGAATGATAAATCAACTCATAAAAAATCTTAGGGAACCTTCACATTGAATTTCGTGATCCATTCCCCTAATAAGATCAACCTCCAATATGAAAAATCAAATGGAACCTTACCTTCTACAATATTGTCAAAATATATTAAAGCTTCATTTTTAATTAAACCGTTGGTAATATCAATCGCCTGGGCAATTCCTTTGCGAAACATCTTGGGACTCTCATTTCTGACCCAATGCTCCTCAGGTGTAGAATAACCCATCTTATCTTTTCGGTTTCTGATTGCCTCTGGTAGAAGGTCACCCATTGCCTGACGCATTACTCTTTTGGAAATACCATTTTTTTCCAGATAATTATCAGGCAAGTTGTAGGCAAATTCCACCAAACGGTGGTCGAGAAAAGGTACCCGTGCTTCTACTGAACTAGCCATTGAGTTTCTATCCTCCCAGTGCAAGTATTTGGGTAGTGTGGAATAAAAGGTAAGATGTTCCGAGATATTTTGTACCGAAGAGTATTCGACTGGAATAAAATCGAATGGGTGTTTAAAGTTTACCCCAATTTTTTTACTGTTAACAATACCTTTAAGATGGGATGTATTACCTGATAACCTGGACAGCATACGGTTAAATTTTGTTGGCAAAAGGTGATAGAGTACTCCCCTTAATAATTCCGTATTGGAAACAGGTCTAATATTTTTTAAATTTCGAGAATCACCCAGGAGTTCACTAATTTTCATTTTTCTAACCATATCTGCGTACCGTGAAAAAAGGAACTGGCCATACCCTCCAAGATACTCATCTGCCCCCTGGCCATTGAGTAAGACTTTCACTTTGTCAGATGCCGCCAACTTAAACACATTATAGGCAAGCAGTACACTCTGAGATTGATACGGTTCATCTTGATGCCAGATAATTTGGGGAGTTTGATTAAATACATCTTCCACTTTTGGAAAAACAAAGGATGCCTTAACATTTGTTGCGCCTATCACAATATCCATCCACCTTTTCTCACTGTATTTCTCAATCTCTGAACATGAAGAAAAAGTCCGCTGTCGGTTTGTTGCACCTTCAGTTTTCAATAACCGGTTCACTTCACATACTATGGCAGAAGAATCCAGCCCTCCGCTCAAAGCAGTACCCACAGGAACGTCAGCATTGAGATGCTCTTTAACAGATACTTCAAACAGGGACCGGAATATTTCTGCGGCATTTTCAAACGATCCATTAAATAATTCTCTTTTTGGCCAGTACCATCTATTATAAGTTAACTTTCCACTTATTGCAGGTTTTATGCCACTTAATTCTGATTTAAAATATGTCCCTCCAGGTAATTGAAAAACATTCCTAAACATAGTTTCGTCGGTATGATCAGCAATTGAGTACATGAGTTGATCATATACCCTTTGCGGATTCATAGAAGCATGCCATTTGGGTAAAACCGTAAACTGCTTTATCTCACTGGCAAAGAAAAAGTCCCCCTCATCTGAAAAAAAGTAGTAAAAGGGCTTAATCCCATATCGGTCTCTTGCTAAGAATATCTCATTGCTATGTTTGTCATAAATGGCAAATGCCCACATCCCGACAAATTTATTCAGGCATCCTTCTCCCCATTCCGAGTATGCAGCAAGAATTATCTCAGTGTCAGTCTTTGTTTTAAATAAATATCCTGATTCTTCAAGTTCTCTCCTGATCTCTGCATAATTGTAAATCTCACCATTGAATACTATCCAAAACCGACCAGAAGAGTATGACAATGGTTGATGGCCTGCAGGTGAAAGGTCAAGAATAGACAACCGCTTATGGCCCAGAGCCATAATTGAAGTATCTCCCAGGTATGAGGTTATTTTCGCTATCGGACGGTATTCGGTAAATGTATCCCATACTTCGTAAGGAGTATTATCTCCTCCCAGTTGTATCAGTTGGTCATGACTCTTAAGAATCACAAAGCCTTCATCATCCGGTCCTCTGTGATTTATTAAGGAACCCATTTTATAGATTATTTCATTTGACAGCAACCTTCCGGGTCCCGCAATAAAACCAGCAATTCCACACATACACTTATAATGACTGCGATTTTGACTTGAATAATTTGCCTAATTGAAGTTTAATCGTTCCACATACATGATAAAGCCGGAAAAGAAAGAATTGATAAAGAATGAGCGCCAAAACAGAAAAATTGTATAAATGACCAAGAATTCTGTACTCTAGGTCGATGGATTTTAAATCCAATTTACATAATCCTACTTTACAAAGTCTTTCTTTGGCACATTGTAATTTTCCTATGCTAAATGGCCTAGCTGATGAGGTAATATATATAATTACAAACTTGCATATAGCCTGGTTTAGAAAATCTCTCTTATCCTGACTCAACTCTGGATTTTTCTTGAAATTCATTAGATTAGTCGCTGACTGAATAAAACCATTTATGGCTCTTTCGGAATAAAACAACGATGAGTTAGTGGCTGATCCTTCGCGAATAGTGCGATAATAGAAGGGTCTCCCATCGAAGATACATCTGTCCATAAAGCATAAAATACGGGCAATAAACTCCCCATCTTCGAGATATGGAACTCCAGTGAGATATCTCAATTTATGCTGCTCAAAAAGATCTCGGCGAAATAATACAGCCACCATCCTGTCAGGATCCTTACGATCATTCCCACGAGAGATATAATATGCTTCAGTTCCGTTAAATATGGTATCCTTATGCTTGTCGTTTAGTAGCCGTTTCACAACCTTGCCAGATTCCGATATTACTGTGAATCCCAGAAATGAAGCCTGGCATTCAAGGTTATCTGCATTATTTAGGACGCGGTTCAACGAATTGGGTTCTACAAAGTCATCCGGATCAATAAAAAGCAAATACTTTCCAGTTGCGATGTCTATACCGTTATTTCTGGCACTTGAAACCCCCTGATTTTCCTGTTCAATAATTTGAATATTAGAAAATGACTTCTGCAAATTTTTTACAATGTCACCACTACGATCAGGAGATCCATCGTTTACGCATATTATCTCAAATTGATCTGGATCCAGGTCTTGATTTAACAGGCTTGAAATGCATCTTTCCACATAATCTTCGACCTTATATATTGGGATTATTATTGATAAACGCTTCATAATACAAGAATCATCACTCAATATTTAAATTACTTAAGAGATTTAGAGATTCTACTCTCAAGTGTTTTTGCCACTCTAGTTATAAAAATCGTTGTTCTTTAATTCGTTTTTTAGTTTTTTATAGAAATATATGTAGCATTTAAGTGGATTCATATAGGTGGTTAACACTTTATGCAATAATCTGTTTGGCAAATTATCTCGATTCAATATAGACCATCTGAAAATCTGAGAAAGTATCCAATTAATTCTTTGCTCGTTCCTAATAGCAGATGGAAGCATTGGATAAGTATATTCTTTTCTAAAGGTTTCTGTCTTAAAATAATTGGGATTAACAATAACATTTTGATTTTTATTATTCAAAGCCCTGAAATGCCTTCGATAATTGACAGTTATTGTATTCATAAAATGCAGTTTATGTCCTTCCCGTGTGAGTTTTAACCAAAGCGGGTAGTCTTCCATAAGTTTTACCTTTTCGTCAAAACCGCCGAGTGATAACAATGTATCTCGATGCATGAATACAGACGGAGTATAATGAATTCTATCAGAAATAAGTAGCATTTTATACTGTGAAAAAGCACTTCTTGAAGGGTGCATAATGCTATTCAGATCATAACTATCATCCTCAGTTGTGTACAAACGATTTTGCGGAAGGAAATTATCATTGTAGATACAGACATTCGAGAAAAGAATTTTAATCTGCTGATTTTTACTCAAATGCTCCATGTTTGCCTCTATACAACCAGGCAAAAGAGTATCATCAGCACCAAGGAACTTCACCCATTCACCTTTGGCTGCTTTCAGGCCTCTGTTTGCGTTAGCGGATACTCCTGTATTTGTACAGGAGGTGATTAATTGTGTTCTGACAAATCGGTTTTTGTAATTATCCAACCACTGCACGCAGATCTCAAGTGTTTCATCGCTTGATTTATCGTCTGTAATTATTAATTCAATCTCATTCCATGTCTGTTCACGGACACTCTCAAGAGTTTCAGCGATGAAACATGCAGAATTGTAAGTAGAAATTATTACAGATACTAACGACATGGAAATTACATTTTACTCACTTTGGATTATTCCGGGAGACAGCATTTCTAATAAAAGCTTTTACAGAGTTTAAACGCCTCCTCCTTTCAAGAAGCTGTGCCTGAATCTTTAGCTCCCCGACATAAAAATTGTTAAATCCAAATACCGGTCTTCGGTAAGCCAGGTCCAGAGGTTGTCCAAAAATATTATCCAGGAACGATTTCAGATGCCCCTCCCACTTTTCGGGATTGTTCTCACTCTTAAATTTTTTACTGTGCAACATGGCAAGGTACTTTGCGTCATCACTGTCAAGAGTGATTATTTCTTCGATAACCCTTTCGATATCATTTTTACTTTCGAGCCTGACAAATGTCCCTGGTTCGAAATCAAGATACACAAGCGGATTGCCATAATAAACAGGTAGTGAAAATGCAATAATAGGTTCAAGCAGCTTTTCTGTTGTATAACCAGGCACAGAACTGTTTTCGAATGCAATAGTAAATTTATAGTCTTTAATAAAACTCAGTTTGTCCTTAACAGGACCACCAATATTATTAAGATGCCTTCCGCCAGAGTCGACCTTCCGGTATTTGCTCAATTCATTAAAAAAAAGGTCACGAATCGGGTCTGAATTGATATTATTGGAATACACAAAATTGCAAAATTTCCTTTTGGTCAGACTTTCATCCACACTTGACAATTGAGATGATCGGCTCTCAATTATAGCAAGATTCTCGTAATGCCATTGATAATAAGCAAATAAAGGATATCTGAAATACCTGTCACCGAACTCCAGGTAATGGAAGCCCATTGCATAATCACAAAGATTAAAATCAGGGACCAGATTTTCACCTGTATAAAGGATCTTTACACAGTTTTCATATTCGAGATGTCTCCTGCCGTAGACAGAATAGAAAAGGTAATCAGGCTTGTCGTGAATGACTACTGGGAAATTACGCTCAAGAAATTTAAGGAATAGGTTATTGGAATCAAATCCTGGCCAAAAATCGCAGAAATTTACTTTTATCATAGTCGGCCTGCCGGTTTAAAATGATGGCTTCTAATTCTGTCTCCTCTTGAAAGCGGATGAAATAAAGTCTCTTATCACAAGCTTCAGCCCCAACTTCTTGTCCAACCCAAGGAATGAATACAACGCTGCCGCTCCCAATACAATTATGCCCATTGTATATCTGACAGGTCCATCAAGGAAATATGAAAAAACAAATACGGTGGTTATAAACAATATACTAACGGCGAATGCTCTGATTGTATACCTGGCGTAGACAAAGTGATATTTCCTGTGGGCAAAGTAGAGGGTTATAGTCAATCCGAAAATATAACCCACTATATAAGAAATCCCAAGTCCTTCCAACCCGTAAAATCTATAGCCTAAAACATTAATTATGATATTGAAAATCATTGCACTGATCTCAATAACTCCAAATACCTTCAGATCACCTTTTGCCGGGAAAATAAATCCTACAGGCCAGATAAGGCCTTTCAGTATTATTCCTATTACCATCCAGCTGGCAAAGGTTATCATCGGTAGAAATGCGGACGTATAAAGTAACCTTATTATCAGAGGCAAGGCAACAATCAGGAAGACGATAATGGGTAAGAGTATCAGGAGTACCATTACAGCCTGCTGATTGACAAGTGCGGTTATCTTCTTATCGTCGCTGTTAATGGATGATAGTCTTGGGAAATAGTCCGTGGTCATTGCTGCAAACACGAGACCGGTTGACTGACCTATTACTGACCAGCCGGCATTATACAGACCCACCTGATCAACCCCGCCGGTTTTGCTGATAAAGGCATTTAGGATATATCCTGTAAGAAACCCCATTATGCCTGTGACTGTTATTACAAGTCCTAACTTCACCATGTTCTTTCCGGACACAATTGTCTCCCTGAAAGACATTTTTACAGGCGGTATTTCTAACTTCTCCGAATAAAACCATGACAATATTAGTGACGTTACCGCGGTAACTATGAGAGATGGAACGATCCCTTTCATTCCAAAGAAATAGTAGAGCGGGACTGATGTTAATAATCCAAGGAGGGAGCCCCATACGCTGGCCCTGGCCAGATACTTCAATCTTCTTCCTGCCTGGAGAAGAGATCTCTGACCATTACTTATGGTATGCATGAGCATGGTAAACGAAAGCCACACAAATGCCCATGTATAATCATCATTACCAAAGGTCCATTTACTTAACAGAGGCGCCAGGGCTGCTGTTACTACCAGGCCAAGAATACCTGCAAACCAGGACCAGCGACGGAGAGTCATAACCGTCTGCCCTATCCTGGTTTGATCGTCACTCCCATATGCTTCTGCTATATCCCTTACTGCACTGAAGGTAATACCCAAGCCTGTCACTGACAGGATTAACTGCAGCGGAGCATTAAACAGGCCCATAATTCCTACCCCGGTTGTACCAAGCAGCACAGCCACAAACTTAGTCCGGACTATCCCGATGAGGATCTGGAAAGCCTGCACGCCACCAAAAAGAGAGGTAGCCTTAAATATCTGACGATAAGATGATTGTTCAGGATTCCGGGATCCGGATTCCAATCCGGGTATATTTTCAGACAGTTCCAAAAACGTGTTTATAAAGGGAAATACAGCGCTATAACCGTTTCCGGTTAATCATCTGAACTTGTTCACAATCTCCACCACCTTTCCGGCTTCATCAATGGTCATTACCTGGCTGATTGGCAGGCTTAAAACCTCCCGGTGAATCCTCTCGGTAACAGGCAGATCCAGATCAGAGTATTCGGCATATGCTCTCTGTTTGTGTGGGGGCAACGGGTAATGAATCAGAGTCTGAATGCCATTCTCCTCAAGGAATTGCCTTAGTCTGTCACGTTCGGGGTGACGTACAACGTAAAGATGCCAGACGTGACTCAGGGCATGAAGGATTGCACCCGGAGAGTGGAAATCCTGTTCCCGGGTCCCGGAATCCTGATTACCGATTCCAGGCAAAATAATTTGCGGGTTGCGTATATTGGTAGTGTAATAACTGGCAATCACACGCCGGAACTGGTTGTCAGAGTCCAGTCGGCGTAATTTGACTCTCAGGACTGCAGCCTGGATCTCATCAAGTCTGGAATTCAGACCCTTATGATAATGGATATACTTTTGGGCTGATCCATAATTTGCAATGGTTCTGACTGCAAATCCCAGGTCGTCATCATCGGTAGTCACCGCTCCTCCATCTCCTAATGCACCAAGGTTCTTCCCGGGATAAAAGCTGTGGCCCGAGGCATCAGCCAGCGACCCGGTTCGTTTGTATGTCAGGCCGGTCTTCAGATGAATACCCGATCCTGAGCTTTGAAACGCTACCATTGCCCCAACTGCCTGCGCATTATCCTCAATGATCTTAAGCTCATACCTCTTAGCAATCTGCTGCAATTTATTCGGCCAGCAAGCCTGACCATATAGGTGGACAACACATATTGCTTTTGTCTTGTCAGTAACAGCTTTCTCTATCTGGTTGGGATCAATATTAAAAGTGTCAATATCAGGTTCAATAAAAACCGGCCTAAGCCGGTTGTCAGTGATTGCCAGAATTGTGGCAATAAAAGTATTAGCAGGGACTATTATCTCATCCCCCTCCTTCATAACTCCAATCTCGATGTAAGCCTTGAGAATTAGGCGAAGAGCATCCAGACCGTTCGCGGTTCCGATACAGTGCCGTGAACCGATAAAAGCAGCGTATTCACTCTCGAAAGAGGATGTTTCTTCACCAAGGATAAACCAACCTCTCTTCAGAACATTTTCAACGGCCGAAGACAACTCAGGCTCAAAACTTGACGTAATTTTCTGTAAATCGAGGAATTTAATCATTCTCCGAGCATTTTTTGTTTTTCGTCCTCAGTAAAAGTCCTCAACACTTTCGCAGGACTGCCTCCGACTATCGTAAAAGGGTCAAAGGATCTATTGACATAAGAGTTAGCAGCAACAACGCAATAATCTCCCAATGTGACACCAGGCATTATTACGGAACCCGTACCTATCCAAACGTGATTCCCTACTGTCACGGGTTTTTTCTCCAAAGGAAACACCTGTTGCATTGCAGGTGAAGCATTGGGCCCTGAATCAACCATAATATTAACATTCTGCGCAATGCTCACATTACTACCAATTGTAAGTTTAGCTGCAAACCCGTTCAACAGGCTGTTCATCCCGATATAAGTATCTGATCCTACCTCCAGCTGGTTATCAGGACTCCCGAAAACAGAGCATCTTTTTGCTATCCTGACGTTGTCTCCGATGGTGACATTATTTACCGAAGATGAAGGATCAATTTCCACATCTTTGCCCAGGTTAATATTTGCATACTTCATTTGTCAGCTTTTTGAAGAAAAACTTTCATAACCTCATAAAAATAATCGAGATCAAATGCAGTCAAAGCCTGATGAACAGGAATAAAGAAAGCGTCTTCACCGTAAAATATACTCGATTGAATACCATGTGCCCAGAAATGTGTCTTAAGTTCAGGAAGGCTAAGATTTTTATTGTTAATCCGGAACATAAAGACACCGGGTACAATTCCTTTTTCCAGCTTAAACCTTTCTCTCAAACCCAATGTTTCAAACCTGCTGCGAAGCTCCGTATAATTGTATATCCTTTGGCGGATAATCTGATCCTTTCTCTGGATATGCTCCGAAAGGACATTCTTGATGTAGCGCAACAATCCGGGTTGAATGTGTCCTGTATAGTTATGGTTAATGTGCGAAGCCGAAACGAGGAGTCCTCCAACCTGAATAGGAAACATTTTCGGAAAGCTGTAAATTACAAAATCCCCGGTCCTGCCTATTTTACATTCATTATCCTCAGAAAAGAAAGAACCCGCACAATCCTCTATGATAGGCAGGTTCAATAGTTTAAGCTTCTGGATCTCCGGGTAAGGGTACCCGAATTCGTGATTAACGAAAAGTACCTTTGTTTCAGGTAATATTTCTCTGGACCATTTGCAAAACTTCTCTATCTCATTTGTAACACAGCTGCTAATGTAAAAGTTACCTGAACTGGTCAGAATTGTTACAACATCATTCTCAGACAGTCTGTAATGACTCAATGCGATGTTTAATGCTTGCTTTCCATTAGTAGTATAGTTAAATCTCAGGCCCCTGAATCTACTCTTAAAATAATCATCAATGATGGAGCAATTAATAAGTCCGTGATTTTTCCCAATATCTGAAGTCGCAAATGGGCTAATTCTGTAGGCAGGTGTTAGGAATCTATCTGGATAAGTAATAAACATCAAGCCAGTGATCTTTTCATCGTAAATCTCGGATTAACAGAACACCCGATACTTTCCTTAAACTCACACAGGCCATAATTAGGAACAGATAATTCTGTAGAATGACCTATGTCCATATACTCTTTCCCAAGAAGTTTGTAGTATTCATATAGTCTATAGGACAAGAAATTCATTGGCTTTAATTCGCTATACCCTAAAAGATCACCCCAATATATGACCTGTATAATTTTTTCGGATATGTGGAAGACAATGGCAGACGCAATAAGTACTTTATTACTATTCTCTACAATAAAGAAATCGGCAGGAACTAGCTTGATTGTTTCCATTACCTGCTCCCAACTCATCCGTAGGGGGAAGCCTCGATGAATTCGATTTTGTGCAATTATATCATAGGCACTTCTCCTTTGTTGGTCGTCGGAGGCAATAATCAAATTCAAACCAGCCTCCGATGAAATACGCAAATTTTTACGAGCATTTCTCCATATTCTTTCCTGGATCGAATCTCCAATTCTGAAGATATCGTACGAAAAGTTGAGGTCGATCACTGAGAATTCATACCCCATTCTCCAAAGACAATTCACCTGTTTTGCTATAAAGCTTTGGTTGTAGAATGGCGGCGGTATTGTTATCTCAATTGATTTAACCCTTCTTGAAGAGGCCCAATTTGATAAGATTCCAATTGATTCCTCCAAATATTGCAGTCTCACATTTTCAGAAACAAATGAAAAGCCACCAAATGGAGCAGAAAATGGAGAACTCAATACTTTATCCTTCCTGCCGAAAATAATTCCCAACCTAATTTTGTCCTCTCGAAACAAAAGATAATGAACTTCCTCGGTTTTTTCCCTGTTGAGATTATTGAATTCTGCGGTAGCAAAAACATGATATGGTGATTTGATTACATCCCCATATTCACTCGAACTTACTTCAATGATTTCCATACTAAAAAATCATCATATTGCCTTATATAATCAACAGGATCGTACTTTTCAGATGCCAGAACAAGGCAAATTGCACCAGAAGAGAAGTTAATGATCTCCCGCCAAATCCCCGGCACAATCAGAAGTCCGTAGTTTGGCCTGTTAAGGTGAACTGTCTTCTTCATGGTACCGTCATCCAGAATGACATCAAAGGATCCGCTGGCTGCAACAATCAATTGTTGAAGGGCTTTATGGGCGTGTCCGCCCCTTTCAGACCCACCCGGAACATCATACAGATAATATACTCTCTTTACGTCGAATGGAAGGACATTGTCACTTTGAACAATAGTTATGTTGCCTGAAGGATTGTGTATCCTTGAAAGTTCTAAAACGCTGCAGCTATAAATATTGGAACCGTAATTTTTCACTTCTCAAGAATCTGTTTGAACTCCTCAAAATCCCTGATATAATCAGTTTCAGAATAGTCCGTTGACGCAATGATCAAAGCGAGTGAGTTCGTTGAAAAGTTATCGATCATCCGCCAAACCATCCTGGGAACAATGACACCATAATAGGAACGGTTGAGTTGAAATTTATATTCCATCGTGCCGTCATGCAGGTTCAGGTCAAAACTGCCAGAAAGGGCAACTATCAGTTCATCCGTCTGTTTGAAGGCATGACCTCCACGATGTTCGCCACCGGGCACATCATATATCCAATAAACTCTTTTAATTTGGAAAGGTATATGTGAATCCTCCTCAATAAATGACAGGTTACCTCTCAGGTCAAGGAATCTGGGCAGATCTGTTAGTGTTGGTTTAATGATTGGATTCATTGTTTAGGTCTTGGGAATCATTTCTTGGCTGAAAGGATCCGCAGAGGCCATCTGCCTTTGGCCTTTTTTTCAG
>Ga0209800_10003882_pt1 | contig 11440 bp, 9 predicted proteins | sample Higcelweek8metaG_FD_187174 | JGI IMG/M metagenome (GOLD analysis project Ga0209800, IMG submission 187174) | Freshwater pond sediment microbial communities from the University of Edinburgh, under environmental carbon perturbations - High... | ecosystem: Environmental > Aquatic > Freshwater >... | reverse complement strand
TGGAGGATCGGTTACATGGGAGCTCCGTTGTGGCTTGCAAAGGCATGCAACAAGCTGCAGGGTCAGTTCACATCCGGTGTCTGCTCCATTGCACAGAGAGCTGCTCTTGCAGCAATCACCTCCAAAAGCGACTCCAGGACAAAAATGCGCGAAGCATTTCTTCGCCGCCGCGATCTGATATGCGGTCTCCTGAATGATGTACCCGGACTGAAGGTCAGGGTACCGCAGGGGGCATTTTATGTTATGCCTGATATAAGTTCATTCATGGGAAAGAGCTATGAGGGCAAGGTGATGAAAGACGCAGATGACATCACATTCTTCCTGCTCAGTGAAGCCAGGGTGGCGATGGTTAGCGGCACTGCCTTCGGCGCATCAGATTGCATCAGGATTTCATATGCAACCTCTGATGACAAGATCACGGAGGCAGTGCGCAGAATCAAGGAAGCGCTGGGGAAACTCAAATAAAGAATTCGAAATTCGAAAATCGCAATTCCAAATTTCCAATTCGCAATTCCCCAATCGCAAATCGCAAATCGCAAATAAAAAAGCTGCCCCCTGGCAGCTTTTTAATCAATACTTATTGAACGAAATCACCTCCGCCGCAGGCTTGCGTGATTTCTTCCTGACCGCATTTTCAGTATACCCGACGGAGAGCACCAACTCTACTTTTTTCGATCTGGGTATGCCCAGAATTTTCATGATCTTACTCTCATCAAACCATCCAACGATACATGTGCCCAGACCTTCCGCGAAAGCCTGGTATACCATCGATGCTGTAGCTATGCCAATGTCGATCAGTGAGTAGTCTTTTTTCTTGATCAGGTCCCCTGCCCTTGAGGTGAAGTTCGATTTCTCCCTTACAATAACAATAAGGACCGGAGCCTGGCGAACGAAACCATTCATACTGAGCACTTTCGACTCTGTAGCACCGGCTACCTCAAGACGCAGTGCAGGATCATCGACCACGATGAACTTCCACGGCTGTCCGTTGCATGCCGAGGGTGACAGCCTTCCGGCTTCAGCTATCCTGTCAATCTTTTCCCTCTCAACCGGCTTATCGAGATATTTTCTCTCACTCTGCCTGACGCTCATAAGTTCGAGCATCGCCTTGCTATCTGTCATTCCCATATCCCGTGAAGTGTGTATTCAATAGTTCTCGGCATAGATCTCACAATATGAAATCGGATGGAGACATGCCGGACAGTTTTTCAACGGCTTGGTGCCGAAATGAACATAACCGCACTTACGGCAATACCAGAAGACCTTTTCACCGCGCTCGAATACTTTATTGCCTATGACATTCGAAAGAAGCTTCCTGTACCTTTCTTCATGGACCTTCTCAGCTGATGAAATGGCTTTGAATGCCGTGGCAATCTCCTTGAAGCCTTCTTCCTCAGCTACTTTGGCAAATGCCGGATACAGTTCTGACCATTCTTCATGCTCGCCTGCGGCAGCAGCAGCGAGGTTATCGCCGGTAGTCAGGGTCTTACCTGCAGGATAAGATGCCGTTATCTCCAGCATTCCTCCTTCAAGAAAGCTGAAGAACCGTTTTGCATGCTGTTGTTCCTGCATTGCCGTTTCAAGAAATATGGCAGATATCTGTTCGTATCCTTCCTCTTTTGCAACCTTTGCTGCAAATTCATAACGGTTCTTTGCCTGTGATTCACCAGCAAATGCCTTCAGGAGATTCTTCTCCGTACGTGTTCCTTTTATACCTTCCATTTCAGTTTTATTTTAGTTTTACGATTGTTTACAGAGCAGTAAAATTAGCAAAATTTTTTCCTAAAAGGGCTGTCCGGAGATCAGCTTTTCTTCCACTTTATGAATTTCTTCTCTTCACCCCTGGCAAGTCTTCCGATGTTCTTCCTGTGGGTTATGATGAGGGCTATGGCGATTACCACGGAGAAGATCTTCAGCAAGAGCGAGGGTGTATGGAAAACGGCCAGGAGCAGCACCGGGAACATAACTCCTGCAATCATTGAGCTGAGCGATACATAGTTGCTTATCATCAGCACCACCAAAAATATACCCGCACATGACAGGGTAAGTAACGGGTAAAGGGCAAGGAGCACGCCGAAGGTCGTTGCCACCCCTTTGCCACCGCGGAAACCTGCAAAGACCGGGAACACATGACCGATGATCGCTGCCACACCGCACGCTATCTGAAGCGCCGTCATCTGTTGCGATCCTGCCGGAGCAGCATTGAGAAAGACCGGGAGCGAAGCAGCAAGCCATCCTTTGGCAAGGTCGAAGATAAGAACAGGGACGCCGGTCTTCCATCCCAGAACCCTTATAGTGTTAGTTGCACCTGCGTTTCCGCTGCCGTGTTCCCTTATGTCAATACCATGAAATATCTTTCCTGCCCATACAGCAGAAGGTATGGATCCAGCCATGTAAGAGAGGATCAAAGCCAGAACAGCCAGGTATATTACCATTTAATATTAGTTACAACTCCGGACCCGAAGATACAAGTTTTGCCGTTTCAGTGTTCGAGGTGAATTTACCGAAGTTTTTAATGAATTTCGCGGCCAGGTCTTTGGCAGCTGTTTCCCATTTCTCACTGCTGCCCCATGACTGGCGCGGATCAAGCAGTCCGTCCGGCACCCCTTCGACTGCTACGGGTATGCTCAGGTTGAAGACCGGAAGGTTGACAAACTGCACTTTGTCAAGTGTCCTGTTCAGGATGGAGTCGATGATATTCCTGGTTGCGGGCAGGTTAATACGTTTACCGGTACCGTACGGGCCTCCCATCCAGCCAGTATTCACGAGCCATGCATCGCCTTTGTGCGCCTTCATCTTACGCGTCAGTTCATGTGCATAAATGATCGGATCAAGCATGAGAAAGGCAGCACCGAAACAGGCTGAGAAAGAGGGGAGAGGTTCAACTATACCACGTTCTGTTCCGGCAACCTTGGCCGTATAACCGCTGAGGAAATAATACCGGGTCTGCTCCTCGGTCAGCCTGGCAACCGGTGGCAGGACGCCGAAAGCATCAGCCGTAAGAAAGATCACCGTGGTTGCATGACCGGCCTTTGATACGGGCCGGACAATATTGTCAATATGATATATCGGGTATGATACCCTTGTATTCTCGGTCTTTGCATTGCTGGTGAAATCTATTTCTCCATCCCCGGAGACCACTACATTCTCGAGTAGGGCGTCACGACGGATGGCCTTGTAAATGTCAGGCTCATTCTCAGGACTGAGGTTGATGCACTTGGCATAGCAACCTCCCTCAAAGTTGAAGATTCCGGCGTCATCCCATCCGTGTTCATCGTCACCTATCAGGGCCCTTTCCGGGTCTGTTGACAGCGTAGTCTTACCCGTTCCTGACAGGCCGAAGAAGACAGCCACATCTCCATTCTTCCCGACATTTGCTGAGCAATGCATTGAGGCGATGCCTCTGAGCGGAAGGTAATAGTTCATCACTGAAAAGATGCCTTTCTTCATCTCACCGCCGTACCACGTGCCTCCTACAAGCGCCATGTTCTCGGTGAGATTGAACAGCACAAAGTTCTCGGAATTCATTCCGAACTGTTTGTATTCAGGATTGGTGGTTTTCGATGCCATCAGCACAACAAAATCAGGATGGAATGATTTGAGCTCTTCCTCTGACGGCCTTATGAACATGTTTTTTACGAAATGTGCCTGCCATGCCACTTCCATGACAAACCTCACACACAGCCTCGTATCAGCATTGGCACCGCTGTAACAGTCAACGACAAAAAGCTTTTTGCCTGAGAGCTGCTTCGAGGTGAGCTTTTTGCAGTGTTCCCATGCTTCAGTATTAACAGGCTTATTATCAGATACAGTGGCCGTTTCCGATTTCCACCAAACTGTATTCTCAGTTTTGGCATCACGTACTATATACTTGTCCTTAGGCGACCTGCCTGTAAAAATACCCGTATCAACCGCCACTGCGCCGGTATTAGTAACGGTGCCTCTTTCAAAACCTTCATTTGCCGGTGATGTCTCCTCAGCAAAGAGCTGCTCATAGGACGGATTATAAATTAATTCCTTAACATCCGTGATACCATACTGGTTCAGCATTTCTTTTGATTTCATAACAGGTATTTAGGTAGTGGTGCTAAAGTTAATAATATTAAGTAATCCGGACTTGTGATAAAAGTCAGGCCGGCAGTAATACTCTCCTCCTCAGTGATGTTTATAAGGATCAGGTAAATCAGATCAAAAAAAAAGCTGCCGAAGCAGCTCTTTTTTGATTGCAAATCCAGTTTAGCAGTCTACTTTTTCCCGAATTTCAGGGATGCCTGTGCAGCGGCGAGGCGTGCTATCGGCACCCTGAAGGGTGAGCAGCTGACATAAGTGAGTCCGTTCTTGAAGCAGAACTCCACTGATGCCGGGTCACCGCCCTGTTCACCGCAGATACCTATCTTGAGCTTGGGGTTTGTTGAACGTCCTTTTTCACAGGCCATGGTGATGAGCTGGCCAACGCCGTCCTGATCAATGGTCTGGAACGGGTCGGTAGCAAGCATCTTCTTATCAAGATAATCATTCAGGAAGCCTCCGATATCATCACGGCTGAAACCAAATGTCATCTGAGTAAGGTCATTGGTTCCGAACGAGAAGAACTCGGCGGTCTTTGCCATCTTGTCGGCGAGCAGGCAGGCACGCGGTATTTCAATCATGGTGCCGTACTTGTTTTCGATCTTGCTGAGGCCGAACTTTTTGCATACTTCGTCATGGACCCTGTCATAGATCTTCTTCGTTACATCGAGTTCAGACACATCGCAGGTGACAGGTACCATCAGCTCAGGCATCGGGTTCTTACCTTCCTTCAGCAGCTCGGCTGTAGCTTCGAACATAGCCCTTATCTGCATCTCTGAGACCTCGGGGTAGGTTACTCCGAGACGTACTCCGCGATGTCCCATCATCGGGTTGGACTCGTGCAGAGCCTCACCGCGTTTTGCTATTGCCTCAACGGATATTCCCAGTGCCTTGGCCAGTTCAGTCTGTTTTTCAATTCCCTGGGGAACAAACTCATGAAGCGGAGGGTCAAGCAGACGGAACGTTACAGGAAGGTTGTTCATTGCTTCGAGTGTCCCCTTCATATCTTTCTTGACGAACGGAAACATCTCTTCCAGGGCAATCCTGCGTTCTTTCTCGCCTTCGCTGAGTATCATCTTGCGGAGAAGGAAGAGAGGCTTCTCTGATCCTTTACCGTAGAACATATGCTCCGTACGGAAGAGGCCGATACCTTCAGCACCGAACTCGCGGGCTATTCTTGCGTCATCAGGGTTGTCGGCATTGGTGCGGACACCCATAGTACGGCAGCTGTCAACTATCTTCATGAATTGCTGGAACCTGGGGTTCTCAGTTGCATCCATGAGCTTGAGCGCTCCGCTGTATACACTGCCCTTCGTCCCGTTCAGGGTGAGGACATCACCTTCTTTAAACGCGAAGCCTGTTCCTGCAATTTTTACCTTTTTGCCTGCGAGGTCGACATGCAATGCTCCTGCGCCGACGATGCAGCATTTACCCCAGCCGCGTGCCACGAGGGCAGCATGTGAGGTCATACCACCGCGTGCAGTGAGAATACCTTCGGCAGCGCGCATACCCTCAACATCTTCAGGATTGGTCTCTTCGCGGACGAGGATGACCTTTTCACCTCTGCGGTTCCATGCAACTGCATCTTCAGCCGTGAAGACAACCTTACCGACTGCGGCACCGGGACCGGCGGGAAGACCCTTGACAATAGGAGTTACTGTCTTTTCCACTGCCGGATCACAGATAGGATGGAGGAGTTCGTCGAGCTGAACGGGGTCAACCCTGAGAACAGCCTTCTTCTCATCAATGAGGCCCTCGGCAAGCATATCCATCGCCATGTTCAGGGCAGCGGTACCGGTACGCTTTCCTACGCGGCACTGCAGCATGTAAAGAACACCTTCCTGGATGGTGAACTCGATATCCAGCATATCATGATAGGCCTTTTCGAGGGTATCGCGGATATCACTGAGCTCCTTATAGGTTCCGGGCATGACTTCCTGCATAGAGTGCAGGTGTTTGTTCTGCTCGTTCTTGGTAGCATCATTGAGAGGATTGGGGGTGCGGATTCCTGCCACTACATCTTCGCCCTGGGCATTTACCAGCCACTCACCGTAAAACTGGTTTTCACCCGTTGCCGGGTTACGCGTAAATGCGACACCGGTAGCTGATGAATCACCCATGTTGCCGAATACCATTGCCTGAACATTAACTGCTGTTCCCCATGCATCAGGAATTCCTTCAATACGACGATAGGAGACGGCTTTCTTGCCATTCCAGCTCTTGAAAACGGCCTTGATGCCGCCTTCCAGCTGCTGACGTGCATCATCAGGGAAGTCACTGCCAAGTGATTTTTTTACTTTTTTCTTGAATTCCTCAGCTAGAAACTTGAGATCATCGGCTGAAAGGTCAGTATCTGACTTGTAACCTTTACTGTGCTTATACTCATCGAGCATCTCATCAAGCTGCTTGCGGATACCTTTACCGTCCGTCGGCTCAATACCTTCTGCCTTTTCCATAACCACATCGGCGTACATCATTATGAGACGGCGATAGGAATCCCATACGAAACGGGGGTTATTTGTCTTCTTGATTAGTCCCGGGATTGTTGCCGAGCATAGGCCGACATTCAGTACTGTGTCCATCATACCGGGCATAGAGCTGCGGGCACCTGAACGACATGAGACCAGGAGAGCATTATCCCTGTCACCATATTTCATTCCCATAGCTTCTTCTGCTTTGCTCATTGCTTCCCATACTTCGGGCATGAGTTCTCCGGGTAACTGACAATTGTTCTCATAATACTCAGTGCAAACATCAGTGGTGATGGTGAAACCTGCCGGTACCGGGAGGCGGAGGGTGCACATTTCAGCCAGGTTGGCTCCTTTGCCGCCAAGCAGATTTTTCATATCTGCCCCGCCCTCTGCTGTCTTCTTGCTGAAGGAATAAACACGCTTAACTTTTGACATAGTTTATCAGATTATTTAATTAATGAATCGTTTTTCAGAACCGCAAAATTATAATAAATGTGGTAATTATGAAACACCTTCTTCTTTATGTCTTGATCTCGGATGGTACAAAAGCAGGGTGTCTCTCAGGTAGCTCCGGTCTATGTGAGTATATAATTCGGTGGTTGTGATCGACTCATGGCCCAGCATCTCCTGAACAGCCCTGAGATCTGCTCCGCCTTCAACAAGGTGGGTGGCGAAAGAGTGACGGAGTGTATGAGGACTGATTGTTTTCTTTATACCAGCTGCGTCTGCCAGCCTCTTTATCATAGTGAATACCATGACCCTTGATAGTCTCTTTCCCCTGCGGTTAAGGAACAGGATGTTCTGGTCAGTGATGACAGGCATAGTCATTCTCCGGGCAAGGTAGTTGTCTATCTCACGCAGGGCAACAGAGCCTACCGGCACCAGCCGTTGTTTGTTGCCCTTGCCTGTGACGACCACAAAACCTTCCTTGCGGTGTATGTCGGTAAGCCTCATGTTTACCAGCTCCGAGACACGCAGTCCGCAGCTGTACATTGTCTCAATAATGGCCTTATTCCTGTGCCCTTCCGGAGTGCTTAGGTCTATGGCATTTACAATCATATCTATCTCGGCCAGAGACAGGACTTCCGGCAGTTTCATGCCTGTCCTGGGCGATTCGAGCAGGGCCGAAGGGTCATCGGTGATGATCTTTTCAATAAGCAGGTAACGGCAGAACGACCTGATGCCCGAGACGAGCCTGGCCTGCGTGCGGGCAGAATCATGGCCTCCGGCGGTGAAGGCAATAAAATCGCTCAGATCCTGGTATTTAAGCTCTGAAGGGCTTGCGTCATTCCTGTTTTCATGAATATAATCACTGAGCTTTCGTACATCATTCAGATAAGCCCCGACACTGTTTGATGACAGTGACCTCTCAATCGAGAGGTAACTCCCGAACCCTTTCACTGCCTCCGCCCATTCTCTTGTCATGATCTTATATGAACCGGACCAAAGTTATATCATATTACATAACAGTCATAAATCCGGTCATTTCTTTATTTTTGCATATCAGGTCATAACCAGTGGTCTGCAGAAATACTATGAAGATAGAGATCTTAAACGGGCCTAATCTGAACCTTCTGGGTACAAGGGAGCCCGGGATTTACGGGATCAAAACATTTGAAGCCTTTCTGAAAGAAATTGAGACCCGTTTCCCGTCAGTTTCATTTAGTTACTCCCAGTCAAATGTCGAGGGTGAGATTGTCACCCTGGTACAAACTGCAGGCATGCGTTCAGACGGCATGATCATCAACCCCGGCGGATATACCCATACCTCCGTAGCGATAGCAGATGCCGTTGCTGCCGTGAATATTCCAGTCATAGAAGTGCACATTACAAACCTGCTTTCCAGGGAAGAGTTCCGTCATACAAGCCTGACCGGACGGTATTGCCGCGGAACAATCATGGGTCTGGGCCTCGACAGCTACCGGCTGGCAGTGGAGGCACTCATGGAGATATTAAAGAAATAACAGAATAATGAAAAATGATATTCTGACAAAGCGAACAAAGATAGTTGCCACTATTTCTGACAAAAACTGCGATCCTGAATTTCTCAGGAAACTTTTTGAAGCCGGCATGGATGTGGTACGGGTTAACTCCGCACACCTCGACCCCGGAGGTGTGACAAAAATCATCACCAATGTCCGTACTGTATCCGATAAAATTGCAGTCCTGATTGATACCAAAGGACCGGAGATCCGAACTACTGTCTGCGATGAACCGTTGAAATTCATTAAAGGTCAGAGCGTAAAGATTGCAGGTAATATTGAACAAAAAACATCCCTGGAAGTCATTAACCTCAACTACAGGGATATTGCATTGCATGTCCCGGAAGGATCATTCATTCTTATCGATGACGGTGAGCTTGAAATAAAAATAACGGGGAAGGATGGTGAAATGCTTGTGGGAAAAATTGAGAACGACGGGGTGCTCGGCTCAAGAAAGACTGTTAACATACCGCAGGTAAGGATCAACCTTCCTTCAGTGAGTGACCGTGACCTGACATTCATTGACCTGGCCGTAAAACTTGATGTTGAGTTTATTGCACACTCATTTGTCAGATCAAAGGAAGATATTCTCGCTGTTCAGCAACTGCTTGACGGTCATGGCAGCAAGATCAAGATCATTGCAAAGATTGAAAATCAGCAGGGGGTCGACAATCTTGAGGAGATCATGGATCATTCCTACGGAATCATGGTGGCCCGCGGCGATCTTGCCATCGAGGTGCCATTTGAGAGAATACCCGGCATACAGAGGACAATTATTGAGAAATGCATTGCGAAACGCAAACCGGTGATTGTGGCCACACAGATGCTGCATTCAATGATTACGAACCCCCGTCCGACACGTGCTGAGGTGAGCGATGTGGCAAACGCGGTTTACAGCCAGACTGATGCAGTGATGTTAAGCGGTGAAACGGCAATGGGGAAGTACCCGCTCGAGTCCGTCAGAACCATGGCAAAAATAGCACGTGAGATCGAAGGCGAGAAAGACGAGTATATTGAGATGCCTGCCGGATCACTGAGCGGCGAAGTTTCTGCTTACCTTGCAAAGGTTGCCGTGAAAACCTCAATAAGAATAAATGCCAGGGCCCTGCTGGCCGATACTGAAAACGGAACCGCGATTAGGAATATGGCGGGGTTCAGGGGTATCAAACCAGTCGTCGCCCTGTGCTATTTGTACCGCACAATGAGAGAACTTGCACTGTCATATGGCGTGGTGCCTGTGTATATTGAAAAGAAAAAGTCAGTTGATGAGTTCATCCGGGTAGCTCTCAGGGACCTGCTAAGCAAGCACGATCTTGATGACAATGACATTATTGTGGTACTTGCAGGCAACTTTTCAAGGGCTACCGGATTCTCATTCATTGAAGTCGGTACTGTTGAATATCTGAGGGAAAGGGTCAGAATAAGTGAAAGCGATCTGATGGCTTGATTTTTGCTGTGAAATACCGTATGCCGGCATGAAAATATTATCACTCGCCATATTGATTCTTCTGCATCCTGTGCACGTGTCACTCACAGGTATTGATTACGACAGTATGAACCAGGTTTACTCTGTTTTTGTTAAAGTATGGTCCGACGACCTTGATGCAGACATCAAACTGCTGAGCACGGCAGGTGAGCGTATAACAGGGGATGAAAGGGAGGTATACCATAAATATCTGACAGACAGAATTTTAATAATTGAAGACGGGAAACAGCTGAAAATGACTTTACTGAAGTCGGAAACCGACGGCCTCGAGCACAGGTTTAACCTTGAAGCCACCGGAAGCCGGGCGGTGAAAAACGTTACTGTCATAAACCGGATCATGACGCGGCTTTATGATGATCAGGCTAACATGTTGCTGTTCAGTTTTAATGGAATTGAAGACGGATACAAGTTTACTACTGCTGATACATTGAAGAATTACCAGGTTAAATGAAAGGGGATTGAGATGACAAAAAGAGTTACGTCAGCATTTTTGCTCATGTTTTTGATCATGGTTTCTGCCAGCGCCACACATAACCGTGCAGGAGAGATAACCTATACCCAGATCTCTGACCTGACTTATGAGGTCACAGTCACCACATTCACTTATACTCTGAGCAAAGCTGACAGGCCGACACTTGATGTTGAATGGGGTGATAACTCAATAACAAATGTAGCCAGGATTTCAGAGACCTTTCTTCCGAACAACTACAAGAAGAATGTTTACGTCTCAAGGCATACCTACCCGGGACCCGGGATATACAGGATAGTTGTACAGGATCCAAACCGTAATTACGGGGTGGAAAATATTCCCAACTCTGTAAACGTTGTTTTTTCCATTTCCACAATACTTATTGTAAACAGTTCCATAGGCAGGAACAGCACGCCGGTGCTTTTAAATCCGCCTTACGATAAAGCTGCCCTGGGGCATATATTCATTCATAACCCTGCTGCCTTTGATCCTGACGGCGACAGCCTCTCCTACAAACTGACAGTATGTACAAAGGAAGATGGCAAGCCCATCACCAATTATACTCTTCCGCCTGCATCAAGAAAGTTTTATGTTGATTCAATCTCAGGTGACCTGGTATGGGACACCCCCACTACAATTGGAATCTATAATGCAGCCATGGAGATACAGGAGTGGCGCGGAGGAATAAAGATAGGCGTGGTGGTCAGAGATATGCAGATTGAAGTGTATGAGACAGATAACAATCCGCCAGTCACAGCCCCCCTTGCAGACCTGTGTGTGGAGGTCGGTGAGACTGTCTCCCTTACTGTTTCCGCAACAGACGAGGATGCTGATTCTATAAAGCTGATAGCCACATCAGGGATATTTACTTCAGGTTCCTGTAAAGCCACATTCACCCCTCTGAGTTCCGCACCCGGTCTTACCACGGCCCGGCTGCAATGGGTACCCTGTCACAGCACCGTCA
>Ga0209800_10003880_pt1 | contig 11443 bp, 11 predicted proteins | sample Higcelweek8metaG_FD_187174 | JGI IMG/M metagenome (GOLD analysis project Ga0209800, IMG submission 187174) | Freshwater pond sediment microbial communities from the University of Edinburgh, under environmental carbon perturbations - High... | ecosystem: Environmental > Aquatic > Freshwater >... | reverse complement strand
CAAATCCATAAGGATAATAGCGAGTAGTTGCATCAAGTGTCCTTGGATAATATCTCGAAGAGCTCCTGTTTGTTCATAAAAATTAGCTCGCCCTTCTATCCCAATTGCTTCACTCATAATAATCTCAATACTTTCAATAAATTTATTATTCCAAGTTTTTTTGAAAAGTGAATTACCGTCTCGAAAAACAATAATATTTTGAGCTGTTTCCTTGGCCATGTAGTGATCTACTCGATAAACTTGAGTGGGCAAAAAATATTGGTCCGTATGGTGTGCCAAGTCTTTTGCATTTTCTAAATTAAGTCCAAAAGGTTTTTCAAGAAGTAATTTCGTTTCTTTCATTTTAGATAAACCAGATTCTCCCAAAAATTCAATAATCGATTTAGAAACTTGTGGAGGAACTGACAAATAGAATAGCTTTTGAACAGATGGTCCCATTTTTTCTTCAAGTTCTTTTATATGTTCACCCAGCTTTTTATAATCATCAATATTTGCAACATCTATTTGTTTCAAACTCATGTGACTATTCAAATATTCTTTATTAGAAGTATTTTTTAATAAAGAATCTACTGTAATATTTGATTGGCGGGTAAGTCCAATTATATGAAACTCTGGTGGCATCATTTCAGCTTTTGCGATAGCTCCAATTGCAGGTAATAAATATCTCTTGGCTAAATCGCCAGAGACTCCAAAGATTATAAGAATTGTAGGTTTATTGTTATTCATTTATTTTTCTCCGTTTATTTTGTGACCACCGAAAGCATTACGCATTGAGGCAAGTAATTTAGTCGCAAAATTTACTTTGCCTTTCTGTGAATCAAGTCTGACATCGAAAGAAGCTTGTATTGATGGTGTTTCAATATTAAATTCTTTTGCTACTTCGAGAGCCCAACGTGCCTCTCCTGATTCAGCAACCACACCAGTAATGTTTTCTTGATTTGGATTTTCCTTTACAGCATCTCTGGTAAGTTCATTCAACCAAGAAGTAATAACACTATGATGTTGCCAAACTTCTCCAGCTTTATACAAATCTAAATCTTTATATGGACCTTCTTTTAATAATCTATAACCCTCAGCAAGACTTTCCATCATACCATATTCAATAGCGTTGTGAACCATTTTTACATAATGACCAGAACCACTTTCTCCAAAATATTGATACATTCCTTCTGGAGCAACTAGTGTCTTAAGAGCTTCTTCAATCATTTCAAATGAAGCTTTATCTCCACCCACCATTATTGAAAAGCCATTTTGATAACCCCAAACTCCTCCACTTGTACCAGCATCAAGCATAACAGAACCTTGTTCTCCAACCATCTTAGATCTTCTCTGTGTATCTCTAAATTTAGAATTTCCACCATCAATAAGAATACTTCCTTTTGGAATCAACTTCAGCCAGACTTCAAGCTCACTATCAACTACATCAGATGGAATCATTAACCAAATTATCACTTGATCATTACCGAAAGCAGAAACAACTTCTTCTTTAGAATAAGCACCAATCATTCCTAAACCTTTCATTTCATCGACAAGACCACTGCTTCTATTGTTAGCGATAACTGTATGACCTCCCTCGTGGAGTTTGCGAGCTATTTGTGAACCCATTCTACCCAAACCTGCAATTGCTATTTTCATCCCGTTTAGAAGCAGGTCTCGGTCGTTATTTCACTAACAAACCTATATCTGCTTAAATTAATTTTATAATGATTACTGATACCTCTTTACTTTATCCCGTGACCGAGGCTTCTAACGGGATTCATCTTTATTTATTGTTTATTAAAAATAATTTTATTTTTTATAATCCGTAAAAATTGTCAGCGATGGAACTTTTTTTAATATCTGAGATGGTTGTACATCAAGTGGTATATCCTTTTGAAGATTTTCTAAGACTTCCCATTTCTCCTCTCCTTGAGCAAAGACAACTGCCTCATCTAATTGTTCTATTGCTTTAAACGTCATCGTAATTCTAGAATATGTTGGAGTAATATAAGTATCAGCTAACTCCTGACTATCCACAGCTTCACTTCCTGGTAAAATCCCAGCTGTATGTCCATCACGACCAATACCAAACAAACCAATCTTATATTCCGCCTCTTCTAATTCTTCTCCGAGTCTTTCACTAAATTTCTTAGTTGTAACAATACGATCATCCCCTGTCAAAGTTGTTATAAGTTTAGCATTTGGAAGATCAAAACCTTTTTGCATTAATTGATACCAATTAGAATCTGGATGACCAACATCTCCATATCTTTCATCCATCAACATTATCGTTAAATCTTTATAAGGATAATCTTGGATAATTTCAGCAATTCTTACAGTAACAGGAATACATGATCCTCCCGAGATAAGAAATAGGACTTTTTTATTTAGTTTTAACTGATTTAAAATAGAAGCGGAAATAAAATCAGCTGCCTCTTCTATTTTGTTCGTCGTAACCATATTCATAAGCTTATTATACACAAAAATTGACCACCCTGAAAATGCTTAATTTTTGGGTTGACAGTTTGGAACAATATTAGAACTTTTTTGTTGACAAAATATAAATAAATTGTAATATTGAGGAAAATTGATTTTCTAAACTCTTAATATAAAAAACATGGATAAAAAAGAAGTTTTAAACAGATTTAACTATGAGCAGTTAAATTCTGAGATTAAATTAGTTAATGATCTTTTGGCTAATTATCTGGAATTAAAGATGGCGGTTAAAGAATCATTGATCGGATATTTTAAAACACAAAAGGTTGGACTTGATGAATTTAAAACATTTAATCTGGAAAGATGGTGTGGAGGAGAAGTAAATCCAACACTCGAAATTGTTGAAGTTGATGGTCGATTCTTGTTTGGAATGACTCACTATGGCATATTGGGGCCTCTTACTTACAAAGAATTTATTTCACATAAGGAAAGATTCCTCTGCGAAATATTGAAATTTTTTGCTGATCCCCAAAAATATTTTGAGAAAAACCACCAACGCTAATCTGCTGATTTGAAGGAGGTGCACAAGTTGCTCCTCCTTTTTTATTTTTAAAGAAGTTTTACTGAGCACCAAGAGCGACTATTTTAATTTAAAATTAATTCTAATAATTCAGGAAATTCTTTTGATTTTAAATGTTTTTCTGTAAAATGTTTTTTGTTTGTAAAAATATGCATTTTAATATTTGGTAATTTTTCTTTAATTACACCTACTGTTTTAATTACACTTTCTTGGTCATCTGTCGAATACATACAATGTAAGTCTGTTCTATCTGTTAGTGATTCATCTATTTCAAAATCAAAATAATCAGATTTGGGATTTAATTCTTTTAAAAATCCTTCTAGGTCTATCCAGGGTGCAACCAAAATAACTTTTTTAGGTTTTAAATCTTTACTCTCAGATAAGTAACGTAATAAAAATCCGCCTCCACAACTGTGACCAGCTAAAATAGTCTCATCTGATATTTCCATTTGATCTAATACTCTTTTATGTTCAGAATATGTGGGATTATACGATTTAGGCATTTCTAAAGACTGACATAAAATATCTTTCCTTGTTAGTTGTTTTTGTATCCAAGGAAACCAATGTGCATTTGATGGTGATGGCCAAATATCCCCAACAACTTCTTCTTTACTTGGAAGCCCGTGAATTAAAATTACTTGTTTCATGTTTATATTATATACGATATTTTAAAAATGTCAGAATACAACGTATCTCATGCGATATAACCTATCACGACTTGGCTGCGAGACTTGGATCGCGAGTACGCTTTTCGAACCTTACAGGTTCAGTACACCTTTTCGTTCCAATTATCATTGGAAAACGAAAAGCTTTTCGAATCCTAGGCGCAAGCAAAGCAGTTTGCTTGCTTCTCCCATCAAAAACTCGCTACACTCGTTTTGCTGCGAGACTAGGATTCGAACCTAGATACACAGTTCCAGAAACTGCGGTCCTACCATTAGACGATCTCGCAATACTTGATATTCATTAGACCTGCCTGCGCAGGCAGGCGATCTCGCAAAATATCAATAACAAAGACATAGTACCATAAAACGCTAAAAAAACAATTGAAAAATAATCAGAATTGGGATACAATAGCCCTTATGAATGACGAAAAAAATAAAGCGGAAGAAATAAAGGCTGAATTTTATCAAGGGATAGAGAAAGTTAATAAGTTTAATCCTTCAGTAACCTTTTATGGTTCAACTCGTATAAAAGAAAGCGACCCTTATTACGAAAAAGTTAGAAATCTAGCTTACAGAATATCTAAAGAACTAGGTTATACTATCATGTCTGGTGGAGGTCCTGGAATAATGGAAGCTGCAAACAAGGGTGGATACGAAGCTGGTGGTAAATCAGTCGGACTTACAATAAAACTCCCTAATGAACAAAAAACTAACCCTTATGTAACAGACGAAATACCATTTCACTTCTTCTTTACAAGACAATCATCAATGTCATATTCAACAGAAGTCTGTGTTTTCTGTCCTGGTGGATTTGGAACATTTAGTGAACTCTTTGAAGTCCTCACTTTACAACAGACAAATAAAATCGGTAGATTCCCTATAATTCTATACGGATCTGATTTCTGGAATCCTATCGATACATCTATAAGAGAAATCCTATTGAAAAAATATGGCACAATAAAAGAAGAAGATGCTGATTTATACGTTATAAAAGACAATGAAGATGAAATATTGGAGATAATTAAAAAAAGTAAAATACGTAACGGTGAAGATTCATTAAAATAAGACAAAAAAATCCCAGATAGAGGTTTCGCCTCTATCTGGGATTTTTGTTTGTTTACTATGTTTATTATTTTTTCTTAGTCTTAATACAAGCTTTAGCAAAAGCGGTAAACAAAGGATGAGGAGAAAGAGGTCTTGATTTAAACTCTGGATGGAATTGTGTACCCAAGAAGAATGGGTGGACACTCTGTGGTAATTCTGCAATTTCACAAAGTTTACCGTCAGGCGACATACCAGAGAAAACAAGTCCTGCTTTTTCTAACGCTTCTTTATAATTATTATTTACTTCATAACGATGACGATGACGCTCTGATATATTCTCGGTCTTATAAGAATCCCTCGCGACACTTCCCTTTTTAAGGACAGCTGGATATGCACCGAGACGCATAGTCGCACCATAATCTTTATTTTTAATTTTCTCTATTTGGTCTTGCATTGTAGCAATAACTGGGTCGGGAGTATTTGGGTCAAGTTCTGTTGAATTAGCTTTCTTTAAACCAAGAACGTTTCTAGCATAAGCAATAGTCATAATCTGCATTCCCAAGCAAAGTCCAAAATAAGGAATCTTATTACGTCTCGCATAATCTGCTGCTAAAATCATACCCTCTGTTCCGCGATTACCGAATCCACCAGGAACTATAATGCCGTCCAAATCATCTAATTCTTTCAACTTTTGTTTGTCTTGCTCATATTTTTCCGAATCAAGCCAAATAACTTTGGCTTTGTAGTTTAGAGCCCATGAAGCATGATTGATGGATTCTATAACTGAAATATAAGTATCCTTGCATGATTTGAAATTAAAATATTTACCAACAATACCAATCTTAACTTCTTTATTAATCTTTTTTATTTTATCTGCCAAGGCGGTCCATTCTTTTAGGTCTTTCTCTTTGGGACGCAAACTCATTGTTCCGAGCAAGGTCGCACCAAGATTTTCTTTTTCAAAATTAACTGGCAAATCATAGATAGAGTAAACGTCTGGAGCAGAAATAATTCTGTCTATTGGTAAACTGCAGACATTACTAATCGTCTTTTTAATATCAAGCGTAGCAGGTTTATCAGAACGACAAATAACGAAGTCGGGATTTAATCCCACTGAATGAAGGTCAGTAATAGCATGTTGAGTTGGTTTTGATTTCTGCTCTCCTAAAAGTACTGGTGTCGGCAAATAACTGACTAAAACAACGAAAACATCTGCAGGATTTTTTGATTTCATCATTCTGGTAGCTTCCAAGAAAGGAAGTAGCTGGTATTCACCAACGGTGCCACCATATTCTATTATAGTGACTTCTGATTGATTCTTTTTCTGACAGGATTCTATTCGTCTTATTATTTCTTTAGGAATATCTGGATAGACTTCAACATCTTCTCCCCCATATTCTAGATTACGTTCACGTCTGATAACTTCGGCATATATTTGACCAGTAGTAATATAATTATCATGAGTACTGACTTGATTAGTAAATCGTTCATAATTACCAAGGTCTTGGTCGGCTTCAACACCGTCTTCACCAACGAAGACTTCGCCATGTTCAGCTGGACGGATTGTACCAGCATCAATATTCACATACATATCACACTTTAAGTTAGCAACCTTATAACCTCGAGATTGCAAAATCTTACCGATAGAAGCGGCAGTGATACCTTTACCTACGGAAGACATTACCCCACCCGCCACAAAAATATATTTACAATTAGATAACTTTTTTTCTTTAAGTTTTTTCTGTTCTTTTCTCATATAAATTATTTTCTTAAATATCTATGGATGGCAAAGTAACTGGAAATGACTCCAATTGTTATACCCGATCCAATCATAATAATAAATAACTGGAAGAAATTAGATTTGTAGTATGTATACAAATTAATTCCAATGAAATCTGTCATTTGATTACCCAACCATATTGATACAGGTATAAATATTAAAATTGTGATTATAGAAGCCACGACACCAACAATAACACCAGAAACTATAAATGGTCCTCGAATGTAGTCACTTCCTGCCCCAACTAGCTTCATGACGTTGATTTCATCTTTAGACATATAAATAATGAGTCTAATTGTGCTATAGGTAATGATAAGAGAAATTAAAACAAGAATGAAAGAAAGGGCAAAACCGAGTTTCTTTGCTCCATTAATAATAGAGGTAAGTCTATCTATGATGACTTTATTTTGATGATAGTCTATCTTATCAATGATAGTTAAATCTCCTTGTGTAATGAAACTGTCGCTTTCAAAATATTTAGAAATACTTTCATATTGGGAAGGATCTTGTGCTCTTATATTAAGAGAAGCTCCAAGTGGGTTGTCGTCGAGCTCATCGAGAGCTTGAAGAGTTAGATAATCACTTGAATGTTTTTCTCGGAAATCATTTAAAGCTTGTTCGGCAGAAGTATAAGTTATATCTTTAATTTCTGGCAAATTTTTCAAAGAATCTTCGAGGTCTAAGATTGATGATTCATCTGCTCCTGAAACGAAATAAACAGTCACATCAACTTTTTCTTTTATATCATTCAAAGATTGATTGAGTCCTGCTTGTATAAATATTAATGAAGTTATAACAAAAAGAGTTATTGTCATGATGACAATACTTGCGACGGAAGTAAAACCACTACGTGAAAAATTGTGAGAACCAGAAATTATTATTCTTTTTAATTTAGTTAAAAACATAGGGCTATTATAACATATATTTACCTTCCTTATCATCTCGAACCACACGACCGTTTTCTAGGGTTATAACACGCTTTTTGACTTGTTCTACAACGGATCGATTGTGGGTGGTTAAGATAACAGTTGTTCCTAAATCATTTATTTTTTTCAAAAGATTAACCACTTCACTTGTATTTATAGGGTCTAGGTTACCTGTTGGCTCATCAGCAATTATCAAATCTGGTTGAGTTATTATGGCACGAGCAATAGCAAGGCGTTGTTTTTCACCACCTGAAAGTTGATGAGGAAAGAGATTGGCTTTAGCAGTAAGGTCAACTAATTCAAGAACACGCGGAACATCTTTCTTGATTTCTTTCTCATCCTTTTCTATCGCTTCCATTGCAAAGGCAATATTTTCATAAACAGTCTTATTTGATAAAAGACGGAAGTCTTGAAAGACTATCCCTATCTTACGGCGTAATTTCATTAAGTTTTTACCTGAAAGTTTATGAATATCGGTTGACTCAAAAAAAACAGTTCCGATTGATGGTTTTTCTTCTGCTAAAATCAATTTTGTTAGTGTAGTTTTACCTGCTCCAGAGTGCCCAACAATGGCCACAAATTCTCCTTGTACGATTGATAGGCTTACTTCTTCTAAAGAAGTGTTACCTTCTGAATATTTTTTTGTAACATTATTAAAATAAATCATCCCGTTCCTAATGATATCACAAACTCTCCTCGGCTTCAATAAATTCTTCTATCGCACCATCTAAAAGAACAGCGTCAACATCACGAATTTCAACTCCAGTACGATGATCTTTAACTAATTTATAAGGATGAAGCACATAAGAGCGAATTTGGCTGCCCCATTCGATTTCTGTCGTCTTTGAAACAGCAAAACCCTCTTTTTCTCGAGCTTTATCCTCTTCCATTTTCTTATAAATTTTACCTTTTAGCATTTCTAAGGCTTTTTCTTTATTTTGTTCTTGTGATCGTTCAGAAGTTACATGGACAGACAAATTGGTTGGCAAATGTACCACTCTGACAGCTGTTTCTCTTTTATTTACGTTTTGACCACCCGGGCCACCAGCTTTAGAAAATTCGATTTTTACTTCATCCGGATCAATTTTTACAACATTACTATTTTTTTCAAATTCTGGAATTACTTCAACAAGAGAAAATGACGTGTGACGAAGAGATTTAGCATTAAATGGAGAAAGGCGAACAAGACGATGGACTCCTGATTCATTTTTTAATGTTCCATATACATCTTTACCTAGAATTTCAATAGATACATTTCTATATCCGCCTAAATCATTTTTATTTTCGTGAATTAAATTAATTCCCCATCCTTTTTTCTCAACATACTTCATATACATACGTAAAAGCATAGCCGAAAAATCTTCTGCGTCGTCACCGCCAGCTCCAGAAAGAATCGAGAGAATACAATTTCCTTTATCATATTTTTTTGCTCCCAAAAGTTCGTCTTTTAATTCTCCGATACGTTTGATAATAGCTTGAGCATTAACTTTATCTTCCCAGAAATTACCCTGAGCCATTTGCCCTTCAAGTTTTTCTATCTCTTTTTTTATTTCTTCAGTACTATCTGCCATTTTTCTATCATACCAGAATATAAAATTTTTAGAAAATTAAATGGAAAACCAAAAGTTCGTTATTTTTGATTAAAAAATAACGAACTTTTGGTTAAGAGATTAATTATCAAAGTAAACACATCAAATGTCATTCCCTCGCAAGAACGGTTCTTACTAATTTTAGCTTATGAATATAATGACTCAATTATAGTTGCAACGGGGGTATATGCCAAAAAATATCCTGCTGGAGTAAGATGTAACCCATCTGAAAAATAAGTTGTATTAGCTGGGTCTGTCAATTCTGGTATTGAATCCGTATCAACTAAGTACACATTGGTCATTCCTGGGATATTGGCTCGCATTAAATCATTCAGTATGTCTCTTTGAGCCTCTATATCTTGCGAATTAATAGGGCAGCATGTAAGTACAATTATTTTGTCGTAGTTAGCTAACTGAGTATTAATATATGCTACCATGTTAGCATATGTTACAGCTCCTGTGGCTCCTCCTCTTAGATCATTAACGCCTATCCATAACACCATTACATTTTTAAATGGTATATCCAATGTAGCTGGTTTGCGATAAACGTTTAGAGTTGTTATTCTCGCAGTTAAATGTGATACTGCTTCTCCACCGGTAGCAATTGACGATATATCATAAGGCACAACTAACGCATTAACTTTTAGCACCTGTCGCAAAGTGTCATCATACACAGTATTTAACATCGCAAAACTTTGCGCAATATAAGAGTGCCCTTCTGCTACTATATTAACTGTAGCAAGCCTACCCATAGCGTATTGATACTTTTCTATAGCAGCAAAGTATAACAAGTTAGCGGTATCACTTATTCCATCTCCTACGCTTGCCCAGTCATATCTATGCTCTGCAAAAGTATTTCCTTTCCCTATCTTAATAGTTTCGCTGGGTACGGTTCCTGATATTATTGCTGTATTTGTCGCGACTGTCTCCTTATTCCTCTTTATTTTAACTGCTCCAGCTGCATTAGACGTTTTATTAAGTTGGAAATATTCATTTAAAACTCGTTTGCCATTGTAAAGAGAAGCGTTATAACTTCCTGTTGCATAATACATAGCATGTGCAGAAGTTGCACGAACTCCAAACCAAAATGTATTTGAGGTTGTGCCTATATCCATACCCTGTATTGTAGCACTTTGGTAATCCTCTGAAATCATAAAGTCCATACAATGACTTTCAAACGTCAATGATGTAGGGGCTATCTTAGTATCCATCATCACATTAGTTGTCGTCTGCAATCCTTTTGAAGATACATTAGGGCTACCAGTAAACACTAATCTATATGCTGCATCTGAATCAACTGGATTTATAAGATTAAACTTATTATAAGTTGCAACTGTCCCCGGAAATGGATATATAGCTTTTCTCTTACTGCTTGCGGGATTGGCAAAATTGACGAAATCAGCTTCTATCTCATTAATAGCTTTTAAATCTTTTACCAATTTATTAATTGCAGAAATAACTCCACTATCAGTAATTCCTTCTGCTGTTATATACGCCTTAGCTTCTGCGGTTATTGCTTCCCCCGTAAGCGACGTCCCCAACGCATTCCCAAATGTATTCCCAAAAGTTCCCATACTAGTCGAAGACTTCTATGTTAATAAATCTATTAGATAAGACAGCATCAGCAAGAACAGTGGTGTCAGCAGCAGCGTAAGTGAGGAGAGTGATGACATCAGCACTGGTACGATTGATTTTGAAGAGATTACCTGATTGATCTAGGTATATGTCATCTACTGGGATGGTTTTGTTGGCAGTGAAAGCTCCGGTTTTGGTGAGAGTGTATGTTCCTACTGCAGTTCTAGCCCAAGTACCTAGGAGTGTATCTTTGATGGCAGTGAGGACAGGAGCATTAGTTCCTGTTTGAGTTAAGAAACCTTTACAGATTAATGATGTTTCTTTTAGAGTTCCATCTGTATTGTGAGAGACTGCTAGATATTCGTTTAAGACGCTACCCCATGCATCGTTGTCGCCACCTATTGTTGGTAATCGTGCCATATGTGTTTTTAAAATTAAGAATTAATAATGAAATCGATGAGTTAATTATATTAAATGTGGGAGAGGAAGACAAGAGGTGGATAAGATATCGTCTTGATTTATCTCTTAACCTTTCTAATCATACCAACTTAGTAACATTTTCTGCACCTGCAGAGTTTGTTACTATTACATCTATATAGCTATTATTACTTTATTTATTTTTATGTTCGTAAATAGTTACTTTGACTGGGCTAATAAGGTGGTCACCTACTTTATATCAAACTTGTAAAACTTTTTTCACAAGGATAGTCCTTGCGAATCCTAGGACGGTCATTGCTATTTATACTTTATTATTTATTTAAAGTTCTTTCGGGTTTAAAATGTTTAGTTGGCAAAACAGAGAAGTATTCATCTATGTACGGATACATCGTATCCCCTCCGATGAAAGTTATAACAACTTCACCTTTTTT
>Ga0209800_10003879_pt1 | contig 11447 bp, 9 predicted proteins | sample Higcelweek8metaG_FD_187174 | JGI IMG/M metagenome (GOLD analysis project Ga0209800, IMG submission 187174) | Freshwater pond sediment microbial communities from the University of Edinburgh, under environmental carbon perturbations - High... | ecosystem: Environmental > Aquatic > Freshwater >... | reverse complement strand
CGACAAAATCTGGTTCCGTTTTTCACTGCTTCTGGCTTTTTTCTTAATCCTGCCAGTGGTAGCTGCTTTTATATTCCGCGACCAACTTCCCTTTCTGACAGGTGTTTACCCGTTGAAAACGGAAGGACTCAGGGGTATTTTAACGGCGCCTTTGGTTCATGGCGACTGGGATCACCTGACCGGTAATGTAACAGCCATGTTTCTTTTGTTTCTCATTTTATTCAATAATTTCCACCCAATGTCGTGGATTATTATAGTGCTGAGCTATCTTGTTCCCGGTATGTGGAGCTGGACTTTTGCGCGCGAAGCGTGGCACATTGGCGCGAGCGGCATGGTGTATTCGATGGCGGCTTTTATTTTTTTTGCAGGCATTTTTGTCAATCACACGCGGCTGATTGCGCTGTCGTTGTTTGTGGTTTTTATGTATGGCAGTATTTTCTGGGGCATCTTTCCCACCCTGCCCGAAATATCGTGGGAAGGCCACCTGAGCGGCTTTGCGCTGGGTTTTATTCTGGCACTTTTTTACCGAAAAGACATTCGGGCACTCTATCCGCAAAAACAATATTTCGAAGACGAAGACCCTGAGGGCGAGGACGACAATGAAGAGTCCGGTGATAGCGGTGAGCAGTGAGTAAAATACGAAATACGAGATACGAAATTTGAAATACAAAATAGTCGGAAGGAGTTAGGCGTAAGGCATAAGGAGTAAGGCATAAGGAGTTCGTGGTCATACACGTTTACCCCAAAAATGAGTATAGTTGGATCCTTTGAAAACGACTACGGACGTAGTCGAATAATATTAGCCTTGGACGAAGTCCCAGGAACCTGTCTGCCAGTTTAACTGCAACAGGCAGGCCAGGCAGGCAAAGGAGAGGCGAAGCTCCTTTGAAAAAACGAAATTAAATACGAAATCAGAATCCGCCGCGGCAGACGAAACGCGAAATACGAGATGGAAATGTGCATTGGGCACTGTGCCTTGCGCGTTGTGAGTTGTGCGTTGCGCATTGTGCCGCAAGCCTCATGCATTAAACTGGCTACTGACTACTCACAACTGGCTACTATTATGTATCTTTGCACTCCCAAATAATCATGGCCAAACAGAATTCCATACAAATCAAGAATAAAAAGGCGTATTTCGAGTTTAACATTCTCGAGAAATACACGGCCGGACTTGTGCTGCAGGGAACCGAAATCAAAAGTATCCGCGCAGGCAAAGCATCGATTGCTGAAGCTTATTGCATAATAACTGCTGGCGAGGCTTTCATTCGCAACATGAATATTTCGGAATACTCTTTCGGAAGCTATAACAATCATGATCCGAAACGCGACCGCAAGTTGCTACTCAATCGCCGCGAAATAAAAAAGCTGCACAACAAAATCCGCGAGACCGGCCTCACCATTGTGCCATTATTGCTTTTCCTTTCGCCTGAAGGCTACGCCAAAATTGAAATTGCCCTGGCCAAAGGAAAGAAAATGTATGATAAGCGCGAAACCCTGAAAGAAAAAGACAACCGCCGCGATATGGAGCGGAAGGATACGTACAAGGAGTAAGCATAGGGCATGCGGTATACGGTACGACTAAGCTTCGCTCTCGCTCTGATTCTCGCTCTGTATTTGCATGCGGCATAGTTTAGCTGCGCTTTTGCAAAGAAAATCAAAAGATCTATTCGGGTCGTATTTCCGACAGGATTTAACATTCTTTGGGTCGTATTTCCGACAGGTTTGCATCCGTTCGGGTCGTATTTCCGACAGGATTTAACATTTTTCGGGTCGTATTTCCGACAGATTTTTCACTTTCACGGGTCGTATTTCCGACAAATGTATTATCTTTGCCGAATAAAAGTGCTGATATGGAACGACTTATATATCCGTCATTGCTAGACTGGAAAACAGCGTCTGAAAGAAAGCCCTTGCTACTCCGTGGAGCAAGACAGGTTGGTAAAACCTATGTCGTACGGCAATTAGGCAAAACCTTTAATTATTACCTGGAAGTAAATTTTGAACGCGAGCCGGAAGTGAAGACTTTTTTCAGTCAGAATCTGACACCGGATCACATTGTTGAAAAACTCACAGCCTACTACAATATACCTGTCATTGATCAGCAGACGCTCTTGTTTTTTGATGAAATACAATCCTGTCATCCGGCGATACAAAGTCTGCGTTTTTTTCATGAAATGCGTTCAGGATTGCATGTTATTGCTGCCGGATCGCTTCTTGAATTTGCACTTGAAGAAGTTCCTTCATTTGGGGTTGGGCGGCTACGATCGATGTTTATGTATCCACTATCGTTTAACGAATTCCTGAAAGCCGTTGGAAAAGAACAGCTGATTCCAATAAAGGCCGCAGCCAGTCCCAAAAAGCCAATCGATGAAGTATTTCACCGGCAACTGACAGAATTATTCATCCGGTTTCTTCTGGTAGGCGGAATGCCTGAAGTTGTTCAGACTTATATAAAATCAAACGACCTGCTGAAAACACAGCGGGTACTCGATGATATCATTATCACTATGGAAGATGATTTTGCAAAATACAAAAGCAAAATCAATACATCCAGATTAAAAGATGTCTATTTGTCGGTGATTAATCAAACTGGGAACAAATTCAATCTAACAAAATCTTCCGAAATCGGGAACCATGAACAGAAAAAGCAAGCGCTCGAAATGCTTATTATGGCTGGTCTGTGCTATAAAGTGAATCATTCCTCTGCCAATGGATTACCGCTTGCAGTCGAAAAAAAAGAAAAGGTGTATAAAGTGATTTTTTTCGACACCGGAATATTGCAACGATCGCTGAAATTAAGCCTCAATGATTTCATGCTGGCCGACTCGATAAATATGATTAACAAAGGAAATATTGTTGAGCAATTTGTCGCCCTGGAATTGGTGAAAAAAAAGTTTCAGGATTCAAAACCGGAATTGTTTTACTGGCATCGTGAAACAAAAGGCAGCAACGCTGAAGTTGATTACCTGACTGAAAAAAACAAACACATTATACCCATAGAAGTTAAATCCGGAAATCAGGGAAAAATGCAAAGCCTGTTTGTATTCCTGAAAGAAAAAAAACAACCATATGGCATCAGAACTTCATTGGAAAATTTTGCGCAGTACGATGACATAAAAGTATTTCCGCTGTATGCCATCGATCAGCTGTTTTGAAAAAAATACTGAAGTGAAATGTATAACAATAAAACGTCAGTGAAATTTTGTCAGTCATAGTGCAATTTCAAATTTTCAAAAACAAAAAAACAGCTTACGGCAAATGGTATTTTTCGCTTGACATATACTAAACCGCAATTTTGTCAGTTATACTGCATTGGCTTTATAATTGTAAACCCCGCAAAAAATTTCAGAAATGACGACTACCCCTGTTGATATTCATGAATTAAACGAGCGCATACAGCGCGAAAGTGCTTTTATCGACCTTATCCGCATGGAACTTGGCAAAAGCATTATCGGACAAAAAAACATGATTGACCGGCTGCTGATAGCATTGTTTGCCAACGGACATTTATTGCTCGAGGGCGTTCCCGGTCTGGCCAAAACCCTGGCCATCAAATCGCTGGCGTCGACCATTGATGCAAAATTCAGCCGCATTCAGTTCACCCCCGATCTGTTGCCGGCCGACCTGATCGGCACCATGATCTACAGTCCGAAAACCGAACTGTTTCAGGTGAAAAAAGGTCCGGTGTTTTCGAATTTTATTCTGGCCGATGAAATCAACCGCTCGCCGGCCAAAGTACAGAGCGCCCTGCTCGAGGCCATGCAGGAACGTCAGGTCACCATTGGCGAAACCACCTATCCGCTCGAAGAACCTTTTCTGGTGATGGCCACCGAAAACCCCATCGAGCAGGAAGGTACCTATCCTCTGCCCGAAGCTCAGGTAGACCGTTTCATGATGAAAGTGCTGGTGTCATATCCCGAAAAAGAAGAAGAAAAACTGATTATCCGGCAGAATCTTGCCTTGACCTACCCTGTGCCGGACAAAGTCGCCACACTCGATCAGATTAAAAATGCGCGAAGGCTGGTTCACGATATTTATCTCGATGAGAAAATTGAAAACTACATCACCGACATTGTTTTTGCAAGCCGCTATCCGGCACGCTACGGATTGATGAAATACACCGATAAAATCAATTACGGTGCGTCGCCGCGTGCCGGTATTAATATGGCGCTGGCTTCAAAAGCGTTTGCACTGCTCAACCACCGTGGCTATGTACTGCCCGAAGATATCCGCGCTATTGCGCCTGATGTGATGCGGCACCGCATTGGTCTCAGCTACGAAGCCGAAGCTGACAGTATTACACCCGACCAGATTATTATTGATATTTTAAACACTGTGCAGGTTCCGTGATGGATAACGAATCTTTTCAGATATCGAAAAAAGTTCGCCGGATTGAAATTAAAACGCGCAGACTCACCGACGAAGTACTCGCCGGCCAGTACCACAGCGCTTTTAAAGGTCGTGGCATGACATTCAGCGAAGTCCGCGAATATGGCTATGGCGACGATTTACGCAGCATCGACTGGAATGTGACTGCGCGTTTCAATCACCCTTACGTAAAAATATTTGAAGAGGAACGCGAACTTACTGTCATTCTGCTCATCGATGTAAGTGGCTCAAATAACATTGGCTCCACTGCCATTTCGAAAAACGAAAGAATTGCGGAACTGGCCGGCACGTTGGCTTTTTCGGCATTGCGCAACAACGATAAAGTAGGCGTCATTTTCTTTTCGGACCGGATCGAAAAATTTATTCCGCCCAAAAAAGGTCAGCAGCATATTCTGCGCATCATCCGCGAGCTGATTACTTTTAAACCGGAGGGACGCGGCACCAATATTACGATGGCGCTCGAATATTTTAATAGTGTGATTCATCGCCGCGGCATTGTTTTTCTGATTTCGGATTTTATCGACAACAGCTACGAACGCGCCTTCGCCATTACTGCACGCAAACACGACTTAGTGGCATTGCGGGTAAATGATGCTTCCGAAAACAGTTTCAAATGCGCAGGATTGCTATGTGTCCGCGATGCCGAAACGGGCGCCACGCGCGTTATTGATCCAAACGGCGCAGCAGCTCAAGCCTATCAATCATGGTGGACGTCTCAGCAACACAATCTGGTGCAGACTGCCGGCAAATTCAACATCGATGTGGTGGACTTTTACACACACGAAGATTTTGTAAAACCACTGGCCAAACTGTTTAAGAAGAGAGGAAAAAGAATATGAAACATCTTATTTCCTTACTGCTTTTTGTTTTGTTCTTCAGTACTTTTGCGCTGGCTCAGCAAAAAATTAAAGTTAGCCTGAAGCCTGATTCCATCCGCATTGGCGAATTATCGGAACTACGCTGGGAATTTTCTGTTCCTGCAGGAACTAAAATCGTTAGTATGCCTTTGGTACCCGATTCAATGCCCAGCGGAATTGAAGTTGTGCAGCGCGAAAAAGTGCAGACAAGCAAAAAAGATGGTGTTGATACGTATTCGCAAAAGTGCATGGTGTCGGCCTACGACAGTGGCTATTTCTCGGTTCCGGCCTTACTCGCACAAGCAGGTAATGGTAAAGATACTTTTTCATTAAAGAGCGATTCTGTCCGTTTGCACTGCACGACTGTACCGGTGGACACCAGCGCAAACATAAAAGAAATCAAGGATATTTACACCGATATTGAGCCCGGCGAAAGTGCTGCTGAAGCCGCCAAAGGTTTACTGAAACAGTGGTGGTTCTGGGCCCTTGTAGCTGCGCTGATCATTGGCGGCTTCCTGTTTTGGTACTGGCGCAAAAAGAAAAAACCAGAGACTACTGAAATTAAAACAATACAAGTATCTCCGGCAGAAATGGCGCTGCAAGAGCTCCGCAAAATGCGCGAAAACCGCAGCTGGTTTAAATTAACACCCAAAGATTTTTACACAACATTGGTGGATATTCTTCGTAAATATCTGCTGGAAACAAGAGACATTCAGGCCGAAGAAATGTTGTCTTCGGAACTCATCGATGCGGCCATTGAAGCCGGATTTGCGACAACCGCAATTTCTTCTTTGCGCAGCATTCTGCAGATAGCCGACATGGCCAAATTTGCCAAATACAAGCCCGAGCCCGGACAATTTGAACTGTCCATCGAAGAGGCCATTGAATTTGTGCAACAAACCCGACCCGTTGAATTAAAACAGGAAAGTCATGGAATGGATGCGTGATCTTTCGTTTGAAAATCCCTGGGCGTTTTTGTTGCTCGCAATCCTGCCCTTGATGGCGTGGTGGTATATCCGCAATTTCCGCCACGCGCATCATTCGCTCAATGTGCCATCGTTGAAAGCTATTGAACGTGTCCCGAAATCATTTCGCGAAAGAATGATTCATCTGTTGCCCGTGCTCAGACTCATTTCCATCGCGCTCATCATTGTTGCCATTGCGCGGCCGCAATCGTATTTTGTAAAAGACAATTACAATATCGAAGGCATTGACATTATGCTGGTGAACGACATATCGGGCAGTATGCTGGCCGAAGATCTGAAACCCAACCGCCTCGATGCCGCAAAAAATGTGGCGGCTGAATTTATCAACAGCCGTCCCAACGACCGAATTGGCCTGGTTGCATTCAGTGGATCGGCATTTACTCAATGTCCGCTCACAGCCGACCATTCCATATTATCCGAACTGCTGAAACAAATTCAGAATGGCATTGTAAACGATGGAACTGCCATTGGCGATGCGGTAGGTATTGCCGTCGACCGGCTCCGAAGCAGCAAAGCATCCAGCAAAGTAATCATTCTGCTCACCGATGGTATCAACAACAGTGGTTTTGTCGATCCACTCAACGCCGCATCCATCGCCAAATTATACGGAATCCGCGTGTACACCGTCGGCGTTGGAACAATGGGCAAAGCTCCTTATCCGGTCAACAGTGTCTTTGGTAAAACCTATGAATATGTAGACGCACAGCTCGATGAAGCCTTATTACAGGAAATGTCGGACATGACCGGTGGAAAATATTTCAGGGCAACCGACAATCAGTCGCTGACCAATATTTACAAAGAGATTGATCAGATGGAAAAGACACTGATTCAGGTAGCCAGTATGTCGAACAAACACGATCTGTTCTTTTATCCGGTGTTGCTGGCATTGTTGCTTCTGGCTCTTGAACTGATTTTACGATATACCCTTCTGAAAACTTTACCCTAATTATCATGTACAGATTTGAACATCCCGAATACATCTGGTGGCTGGCAACATTACTGCTTGCCAGTGGGATTTTTCTGCTGTACTTCCACAGTAGAAATAAATATCTCCGGACCCATGTATCGAAGCAAAATCTCCGGTTGACGATACCTGATTATTCTACTTACAAATCGCTGACGAAATTTATTTTGATTGCTGTTGCGGGTGCATTGCTCATGTTCACTCTGGCCAATCCACTGTCGGGAAAAAAAGTCGATAAACAAACCACTTCGAAAGGAAGCGATATTCAATTTGTAGTGGATGTAAGCAATTCGATGTTGTGCGAAGACATTAAGCCAAACCGACTTACAAAGCTAAAACAGATCATGCTGGGCATTATCGACCGGCTGGGATCGGACCGCACCGGGTTGATTGTTTTTGCCGGCGAAGCCTTTGTACAACTGCCCATGACCATCGATCAGACAGCAGCGAATATGTTTATCCGCAATTTATCGACCGACCTCATCGGCCGCCAGGGCACTTCGGTTGAGCAGGCATTGCAAACGGCCATTGCCAGCATTGAAAACAGCAAAGCGCAGTATCCGACTATTGTACTCATCAGCGATGGCGAAAACCTCGAAGGGAATATTGATGCAATGATTAAAGAATTAAAGGATAAGAAAATTCCGGTTCATACCATTGCCATCGGAACAGAGTCGGGCGGCCCGATCCCAATCTACAACGGACTGGTCAGAACCGATTATAAAAAAGACAGCGAAGGAAATGTCGTTGTCACAAAACCCGATGAATTATTTCTGAAACAACTGGCTGCTGAAACCGGCGGCATTTTTATCGGCACCAAAGATCTGGGAAATGCGGCGGAGAGCATTGTTGATGAACTGAACAATGCTGAAAAAGAAGAAAACCGCGCATTGAATTTTTCCGATTTCAATTCCTTATATCTGTGGTTTCTGGTGCCTGCACTGATATTATTAATACTTGAATTTTTTCTGCTGGATAAACGCATGAAATGGCAGGATTTGTTTCGCAGATTTATTGAAAGGAGGTCGCTGTGACAAAAATATTTCTGACCATATTTCTCATTCTTGTAGTATTGGCTGGATATAGCCAAAGCGCATCGGATCTGATACTCAAAGGCAACAAGTTTTATCGCGAAGGTGATTATAAAAATGCTGAATCATCGTACAGAAAAAGTGTCGAAAAAAATTCGCAATACGATTTTCAGGGCCGCTACAATCTGGCCAATACACTATTTATGCTGAAAGATTACGAAGGTGCGCGAAATATCTATGCGTCACTTTTGCAAAAAAATACCGATAAGGCAGCACAAAATAAATTGTATCACAACATCGGAAATACTTATCTGATGGAGAAAAAATATCAGGAAAGCATAGCCGCCTATAAAAATGCGCTGAAGAATAATCCGAATGACGAAGACGCGCGGTACAACCTTTCGTATGCCCTGAAAAAAATGCAGCAGCAACAACAGAATCAAAACAACAAGAACAACAAGGATCAGAATAAAGATAAAAATCAGAACAAGGATAACAACAAAGACCAGAACAAAGACGACCAGAACAAGGACCAGAACAAAGATCAGCAGAACAAACCCGACCAGCAGCAAAATCAGAAAAATGAATTGAACCAGCAGCAGGCCGAGCAAATGCTGAAAGCTTTACAAAACAAGGAAAAGCAGACGCAGCGAGAAATTCACGCGAATCCGGCACAATCGGGAGATGAAAAAAAGGGAACGGGAGCAGGATACAAAGATTGGTAAACTATGAAGTCATTACTTTTTTTTACAAGTGTTTTTCTTTCTCTTCTGGCCGGCGCACAGATAAAATTCACTGCATCGGCCAGCCACAGTTCAGTGCCGCTGAGTTCTACTTTCAGCGTCACATTTACTTTTTCAGGTGGGTCAGCTGATTATTTCAGCAAACCATCATTCGGAAATTTCGATGTAATCGGCCAATTTTCATCAAGGGAAATTGACGCAAAGACCAGCAATTATAAAGGGCAAAACGTTCATGTTGATGAAAGCATTTACAGCTGGACTTATCAGCTGCAGCCAACCAAAACAGGCACTTTTACCATTGGTCCGGCCAAAGTGAAATCGGGCGGAAAATGGGTCAGCTCGGGTACTGTTACAATAAACGTGACCAAGGGCGGCAAAGCAGTACCGACGAAGAAAAAAAACAGTAGTCAAGCAGGAAAGACACCGCAGCAATCACAAACATCATCTGGTGGAAAAGACATTTTTATGCGGGTCATTCCTTCAAAAACTACGGTGTACGAAGGTGAACAGTTTACAGTGACTTATCGCATGTATTCAATGAATCAGGTTTCACAAATCGGCACATTAAAAAGTCCATCGGTAGATGGCTTCTGGACCGAAGAACTGCTGGATCCGAATAAACCTGTAGCGAGCGATATTGAAATGGTGGATGGTAAAAGATATTTTGTGGTTGATATCCGGAAAACAGCCCTGATTGCGCAAAAAAGCGGCACACTAACCATTCCGTCCATAACGCGAGAAGCCATTGTGAGTGTGCCGGTACGCTTCGGAAACTTTGTTGTTTCCAACACCGAAATGCGTTCTTTTTCGAGCAATGCAATAAAAATAAAAGTATTGCCGCTGCCCGAAGAAGGTAAGCCTGAAAACTTTAATGGCGCTGTCGGCGCGTTCGACGCAAGCGCCATCATTGACCGGAATGTATACAGCACCGGCGATGCGGTTGTGCTGAAAATTACTGTCGGTGGCGCTGGAAATCTGCCACTCATTGAATTAAAAAATCCGGAAGTACCGGAAAGTTTCGAATGGTTTGATCCCGATATCACCGATGATTTTTCCAGATCTGAAGCCGGTATTAATGGTAAAAGAACTTTTGAGTATATTTTGCAGCCCGCTGTAGCCGGCACTTTCCCGTTATCGCCCGGAAGCTTTTCATATTTCAATCCTGCCACCGGACAATACAATACCATTGAGCTGCCCGACTTCGATCTGAAAGTCAAACAAGGCAAAGGACAACGTGTAGCTTCGGGCAAAAAAATCAATGACGATATTCTGCACATTCACGAAGGACTTCCGTTCTTGATATATCTGCCTTCACAGTTTGCTTTTTCGTGGGGATATTGGTTGCTGGCACTGTTCATCATTGCAGCTTTTGCTGGCCTGTTGTATTATTTTCGCAGTCGTATCCGGCTGAAAGCAAATGTAGCCGAATACCGCATGCGCATGGCCATCCGGCAGGCACAACGACGACTGAAAACGGCAAAGTCCTTTCTCGATAAGGGTGATGAAAATGAGTTTTACTCCGAATTATCAAAGGCGCTCTGGATCTATCTTACCGACAAGTTTTCCATTCCATTTTCGGAATTGAGTTTATCAAATACACGTACGATTCTGCTTCAGAATAATGTGCCCGAAGATATCACTGATGCCTTTGCCGTAATTCTGGATGAATGCGAGTACACCCGCTTTGCGCCGTCAGTGGGCCGCATGAGCATGCATGAATTGTATTCATCCGCAGCAGAATTAATTGTAAAAGTTCAAACCCACGCAATCAAATGAAAATCCTCTTTTATTTTTTATTGCTGTTTGCATTGACTTTTCCACAGCGTGTGTTTTCAAACGAACAAACGCCTGCCGAGCGCTTCGATGCTGCAAATGCAGCATATAATGCAACAAAATATTCCGATGCCATAAACACTTATAACAGTCTTATAACTGACGGTTACAGTTCTTCCGATCTGTATTATAATATGGGCAACGCTTTTTATCGAAACAATCAGATTGCGCAATCCATCTGGTGTTACGAAAAATGTTTGCTCATCAATCCTTCGCACCGCGATGCCCGGGCAAATCTTGAATTTGTCAATCAAACACGCTTGAATGAAATTGAAACCGTTCCCGATAACTTCTTTATATTCGCATGGAAAGCGGTGTACACAATCATGTCGTGGAAAAGCTGGACATTCACTTTCCTGATTACATTGGTTGTGTTTCTTGCGCTGACACTTTTATTTCTGCTTTCAGCATCGGATAAAAAACGCAGATTACTGTTTGTTGGTTCATGCATTATGCTTGTATTCATGCTGCTTTCACTGGCACAAAGTATCAGTGGTTACCGACAGATTCATTACACCCGAAATGCCATCATAATACAGGAAGCAACTTCACTGAAAAGCGCTCCGGATCAGACTGGAACAGGCATTATGGTTTTACAGCCCGGCGTAAAAATACGCATTCTTGAATGTAAAACGCCCTGGCTG
>Ga0209800_10003878_pt1 | contig 11449 bp, 10 predicted proteins | sample Higcelweek8metaG_FD_187174 | JGI IMG/M metagenome (GOLD analysis project Ga0209800, IMG submission 187174) | Freshwater pond sediment microbial communities from the University of Edinburgh, under environmental carbon perturbations - High... | ecosystem: Environmental > Aquatic > Freshwater >... | reverse complement strand
TAACTCTGCCTTTCATGATCCCAACAATGTGCCCAGATATTAAATTTTAATCAGAGCAGGCCCAAATCGTGATCTGAAAAAATGGCTTAAAATAGCAGGATTTGGACACACCAGTCTTAAAGGGAGCGGAACCACCTGGATTGGCAGCCTATAGGCAGCAAAACCCAACGGCTACCTGGGAACAATGCAAGAACAACAAAAACCGGAAAAATGAAATCAATGAGAGGATCAAAGAGGATCAAGGCAATCTGTGCGCCTATTGCGAGATTGACCTGAGGGATGGGGGAACAGCAAATACGGATTTTAGGGTAGAGCATTTTCATCCAAAATCAGATTTGCCAACCGGTCACAATTGGCATATTGATTGGGAAAACTTGCTGGGTTGCTGCCATGGTGGATCGCAAAGCCGTGTCGTAGATGCGGCCAATCGCTTTACCAGTCCAGACCACAGTTGTGATGTTTCAAAAGGTAAAGATATCTTGGATCACCTGATTCTGAATCCCCTGAACATCCCCCCAACTCCGGCTCTGTTCCAATTCGCCCGGGCGAATGGTGAAATTGCGGTGAATCAAGCAGCCTGCCAATCGACTAACGTACCTTTGGAAAAGGTTCAGGATACGATTGATTACCTGCGGCTGGATGCCAACCGCCTCAGACACCTAAGAAAAGCTGTGCTGAATAGTTTGAACCATCAATTAGCCAACAGGGTCGCTAATGGTCAGACAACGGCTCAGGCACGACAGGAGATCGCCCGGGCGATACTGAGGAAAGATAAGAATGGTCATTGGCCAAAGTTCTTCTCGGCCATTCGGAGTTATCTGGGCCAGGCGGCGGAGGACCAACTGGCCGCTATCAACTATCAGGGATGACAGTACTGTCAGAATAAATTTTTAAATCAAGCTCAACTTTCGGAAATAATCCAAGTTCTGCCAATTCCGGGGAGAGATTACTCAATTCAAACGAGAAACATGCTACGGATAAGCCATAGATGTTCAGCCTTGAACGACACTTATGTCTACCATTGGAGACCAAGATTGTTTCCCCAAAACCCATGAATAACAGAAGCAATGTTTGGTAGTGCCAGAATTTCTCCCCGTGTCACCTCAACCTCCCGGTAATATCCCTGGCTGTCCCCTGAGACCAGTGTTTGCCGCCTGAGTCAGCCACGACCTGTTCAATATCGCTGTTTTTATAGCACCTCCGCCAGTTGTCGCAGGTGTGATCGAACACGGTCACCTCCCCCTGGCCCCGGCTGACAGGCAGTGCTCAATGATACGCATCACAAGGGCGGGATGGGTGTTGCCACCCCGTTCAGGCGGCACATCCCAGCTGGTGTTAGGCTTGACCAGAACCCTGCTGCCTTTGGGCACAAAGCCCTGCATCCCACAGAAAGAGGCGATGGCCCGGTCAAACATCTGGTCCGGCTCCCCGCCCCGGACCGCCACAAGGTCGTAGCCCGCTTTCTCTGGCGCAGCCAGAAGTTCAGATGGGCCGCCTGATCGCCACTGGTCTTGACCAGGATTATCCATTTGTCATAGTATTAGTATGGTGCTATCATACGATCGGATCAGGCAAATACGGTAGACCAATCCTCCGGGTTTATTGCTTAATTCTCCTAATTCCGTAAAAATAGTGGCAATATTTGGACACCCCACTCTTAATCATTAAGACCGCAGCACAATCCTGGTAATTTCAGAAGGAACTCCCAAACGGCAGGAAAATCCGGCCCAGAGACCGGTCCCCGGGCTGACGTACATCTGGGTGCCGTTCACCTCATAGCGCCCCTGAACCCATCCGCCGTTGAAATGTGCCAAAAGCGATTTCAAAAAAAAGAGCATGCCGCCATGGGTGTGGCCTGATAGCCTGAGATCGGCTCCTCCATTGCCTGATCCGCCATTGGGCTGATGTGCCAGAAGCACCTTTACAGCATTCTCAGGGGCCCCCTGCAGGGCTTTGCGGGCATCTGGCCCCTCCCCGCCTAACCTCTGCTCCGTCGGGTCCGGAACCCCAGCAATGACCAGGCGCGTTCCCCCGGGGCAGAAGAGAAGCCTGTGGCCGTTATGAAGCATGGTGATCCCCAGAGACTCAAACGCCATCCGCCATTCTCCTTCTCCAAAATAATACTCATGGTTGCCGGATACGCCGAAGACGCCATACCTGGCCGAAAGACGGCCCAGAGGGGCAACCTCCCCTTTCAGGAGATCCGGGTATCCGTCGATCATGTCACCTGTTACTGCCACAAGATCCGGGGTAAGAGAGTTGCACTTTTCCACCACCTTTTCCAGCCACTCTTTTTTGAGCAGGAGGCCGATGTGAAGGTCTGTAAGCTGGACAATGGAAAAACCATCCAGCCGTTTGTCCATTGTCGGTACCCGGATCTCGACGGTGCGGATGTCCGGCACCCGGATTGCCTGCCATGTGCCCCAGACGCTTAAGGCCAGAGAGAGCACCAGAAGTCCAGCACTTCTGGCCGCAGGGGAGAAAGGTAAAAAACAGGATGCCCCCAGGCAGCGCCCCAGCCACAGGACCAGAGCAACACCGTCTTTTATGAGCAACAAAAAGCTTAAGATGACCAGACTTGAGTAAAGCACCTCCATTCCCAACATCAGCCAGGATGGGAGAGCAGGTGCGATAAAGGATCCGAATATCTTCTCATAGAAGAGGTACTTCAGGCTGACCACAAGAAGGAGAGTACCTGCCACCGCCTTAAACTGGGGTCGGCATGGGACGGGCCAGACCAGGCTGGCCATGACATAGGCAAAGAGAATCAGAGAGGGGAGAGCAAGTCGCATATCAAGAACCATTCCTTTCCGTAATCATTTATTTGTCAATGCCTGTTGAAGATTGTGCAACGCAGATCTGCATCTCAACGACGTTGCCAAGCCTGTCAAAGGAGGACGGGTCGGAAACAATTCTGCTCCTGCCTGGCCTGGTTAACCACCTCATCATGATCCTGTGGGTAGGAATCGACTTTTCTTATTTCAACATGCTCACCGCTGATACGTTCTTGAATCAATCCTGCCATGTACCTGGTATTCCCTGAATGGGAAAAACATGCAATCAGCGTCTTTCCGCTGCTGGCATTGATTCCTGTACCCTGTACAGCTAAGGCATTGACGGCAGAAGTAACGGGATAGGCGGCCGCAGCAAGACCTGCCGCAGATAGTTTCATAAAACTTCGTCTGGTTATGGTTTCAGTCATTTAAGAATTCCTTGATTATCTGTTTTCATCATATCCATAAACTCTTACTATCTATCTCAGATAATACAGGCACTTTACCGGGAAGTGATATATTAATCCTACGCGATTCTTGCCTGATCATACGAAACATCGGGCAATACGGTTGTAGCAATGGAAAAGATATGATAGATTGTAATTCAACAGGAAAAGGAGACCGATAATGAATCAATATAAAATGTTATCACCCCGGAACCCCGAGGATTTTGGAAATGTACAGGAAGCCCTGGCTGAAAAAGTCAGCCGGTGGATCCATGACAGCAACCGTATGGAAACTGCCATCCCCGGCCTGGCCCTGAGCAGGTATGAAGGCCCCACGGACCCTGTCAGCCATATGCATGAACCCAGCATATGTATGGCGCTTCAAGGTTCCAAACGCGTTATTTTAGGGGAAGAAGTCTATGTGTATGATGCTTACAATTTTCTGATTGCATCTGTTGACCTGCCTGTGGTGGCCCAGGTGCTTGAGGCGACTCCTGAAGTCCCATATCTGGGACTTTTTATGAAGATTGATCTCAAAGAGGTTTCAAGGATGATGCTGGACAGCAACCTTCCTTTGCCCAAACTTCGGGAAGCCAGCCGCGGTATGGCGGTGAGCAGTGTCGACATCAAACTTTTAAATGCGTTTCACCGCTTACTTGATCTGCTTGATACTCCTGAAGAGATCCCGATTCTTTCGCCTCTGATCCAGCGCGAGATTCTCTACCGCCTGCTTGTAGGGAAACAGGGGAACAGGCTGCGGCAGATGGCTGCGGCAGGAAGTCGCAGCAGCCAGATCGGCAAAGCAGTCCAGTGGCTTAAAGATAACTATATCAATCCGCTCCGTGTTGAGGAGCTGGCAGAGCTGGTCGGCATGAGCACCTCTACCTTTCACCACCACTTCCGTGCGCTGACCGCCATGAGCCCCCTGCAGTATCAGAAATGGATGCGGCTGCATGAAGCCCGGCGGATGATGTTGACCGAACGCATGGATGCTGCGACTGCATCCTTTAATGTCGGCTATGAAAGCCCTTCTCAGTTCAGCCGTGAGTATAGCCGTCTGTTCGGGGCTCCACCCTTGCGGGACATCAAAAGCCTGACACAGACAACGGATCGGCTAAATTAGGATTTGGTCATAGTGGGCGTGTGGAAGGGCTTTGACTCTACAACGTAGATTTTTTATCAAAAGATTAAAAATGCTACTTTTTTTCAGGATGTCACCCAATTTCTCCAAACAGACCTATGACTCACGAGTTAACATTAACTCTACTTCCCTCTGGCAAAGGTTCTCATATAGAGCCTTACCATACTTGCAGAGCCTGAAATCCTGTTGATAAATCCTGAGCCGTAAAGCATCTCAAGAAGCCCCTTGATCCCCTGGTAAACAGTGATGTCGTGTGGATGCCACCACATATTGCGCTTAACAAACGGCATGATATCCTCAACTATCACCTGTGGCTCACTCATCTCCTGAAACCCTATCTCACCGTGGGTTCTTCCTATGCCTGACTCCTTAAACCCTCCCCAAGGAGTTTCAGCAAGTCCGTGGCTCATCAGATGGTCGTTTACAGTAACAGCACCTGCCTTTATTCTTCGTGCAATAGCAAGAGCCTTTTTACGGTCTGAAGACCATACTGATCCGGTAAGTCCAAGAGTTGAATCATTTGCAAGCTCTACAGCCTCATCCATATTGTCAACCTTCATCACCCCCAGAACAGGACCGAATGTCTCCTCCTTCATTACAACCATCTCATGATTGACCCCGGTAAGAACAACAGGCGCAATAACATTATGCCACTTCTCTTCAGGTGCCAAAGTGGCCCTTGCATGGATAACTGCCCCCTTTGCAAGAGCGTCGTCAATGTGGCTCTGAACGGTTCTCATCTGGCGTTCTGTTGTCATTACACCTATATCAACATTGAAATCAGTGTCATACCCTACCCTTAAGCTCTCTGTCTTTGTTTTGAGAAGCTCAAGGAACTGATCATATACGCTGCTGTGAACATATATACGCTCAACACCGCCGCACGACTGGCCAGCATTCTGAAACCCTGCCCAGACAGCTCCGTCAGCAGCTCTCTGAAGATCAGCATCTGCACATACAACCATCGCATCATTGCCGCCAAGTTCAAGGCTCACCGGGGTAAGGCTCTTGGCAGCCTTTGCCATCAGATACTTTCCAACAGAGACCGAGCCTGTGAAGAAGAGTTTATCCACACCTGCTTCAAGAAAGGCATCTCCTGCAACCTTGCCTGGCATATTGATATAGTTGAAAACATCAGGAGGAAGGCCAATTGATTCAAACAGCTCCTTTAAAGCCTTGCCAACCATCTGAGTCTCAGAGGCGGTCTTTAAGATAACGCAGTTTCCGGCAAGAAGCCCCATAACTATCTCTGAGAAGGGAATGGAAAAAGGGTAGTTCCAGGGAGAGATTATCCCTATGACACCAAAAGGGACACGGGTGATTCTGCTTATCTTGTTAGCAAGCAGAAGGTGGCCTGGCATAAGGAGGCGCTCTTTGAGAAATTTTTCAGCCTTTCTTGCATAATACGAGGCTGCCATGGCTGAAGGGAAAAGCTCTGTAATAACGGCATCTGCTCTGGTTTTACCGTTATCATCCGAAATCGTCCTTGCAAGCTGATCACAGTTCTTTGCAATATATGAACTTGCTCTTCTTATAATTGCAGCTCTCTGTCCAACCTTCTTCTGCGCCCATTCAACCTGGGCAACTCTTGCTCTCTTCATTATCATCGTAAGCTCATCAACGCTGTTAAAATAAGAGAAGCCGAGAACCTCTCCAGTTGCCTTTTTAACCAACTGATGACCGGTTTTTCCCGGTATATTGATGATATTGTCAGATTGCTGCGAATCAAGATCCTGAATAGAAGCTGAAAATTCCACCGCTGTCCCCCTGTTTTTTTGAGATCAATTATAATTATATCTTATTTTTTTTTATGAAAGTTTATGGATACTAACTGGTGGGTACCCCGTAGAGACGCAAGATCTTGCGTCTCTACAACTTTCATGCTTCGTTGTGCCTGTCAGGGCATGGCCGTTATTGAAAGAGACAAGGCATGCCTTGTCTCTACATGTAGCAACGGACTTTAATATGTCGTTGTGGCAGACCACTCTGCCATGCATGTTGTAAGAGAACTCTTCTCTTACCATATCTATTAAAAAATACCACTTTTTTTAAAGGGGGACACTGTAAAACATAGCGATCTAAAAACGGCAAGATAGAACGATTTTTTTTAAAAAAGCTTGAGTACCACACCTATCTGAAACCATCCACACTGATATCAAAACGCTTCATGATCTGCTGAAGAGCCTGCCTCTCAATGTTGCACATCTTTGCCGCCTGAGTCACATTCCCATGGCTCAGAGTGAGCATGGTGCCGACGTAACTGTGGTTGAACGCCTTTAATACTGACTCTTTTGCCTCTTTGTAGGGGAGATGCAAAAGATGGTCATCAATCTGAACCAGAGCCCCCTCCTTCCCCGTGTCGGAATGCACCTCTTTATCAATATCTGACATGCAGATCAGAGGCATGGTGGTTTTGCATCTCATGCAGCTTAAACGGATATCATCCTCGGTCATAGTGCCAGTTGAGCAGTAGAGAACTCCCTGGATAAGGGTATTTTCAAGCTCTCTTATATTACCTGGCCATGAGTGCTTCATAAGATACGTTATGAGTGAAGATGAGATTTCCATCTCAGGTTTGTTGAGTTTCCGGCAGTGTCTTGCGACAAGATGGGCTGCAATGAGAGGGATATCGGTGATTCTCTCTCTGAGAGGAGGAAGCTCAATGGTAAATACATTAAGCCTGTAGAAAAAATCCTCCCTGAACTCTCCACCAGCCATTTTTGCTGCAAGATCTCTGTTTGTAGAGGCTATTATTCTGACATCCACCTTTACAGTATGGTTATCACCAAGAGGCTTTATCTCCTTCTCCTGCAGCACCCTTAGAAGCTTTACCTGAATAGAGGGGGCAATATCTCCTATCTCATCTAAAAAGATGGTACCTTTATCTGCCTCCTGAAAGAGCCCTTTCTTATCTCTGACCGCATTTGTAAAAGCCCCTTTTTTATATCCAAAGAGTTCGCTCTCCAGAATATGCTCAGGCACAGTTGGGCAGTTGACCGGAATAAAGCTGCTCTTATTACGGGAACTCATGGCGTGAAGAGACTGAGCTGTCAGCTCCTTACCTGTACCTGATTCTCCTGTAATCAGAACAGTGACATCGCTTTGCGCAACCATCCTGATTCTGTCGTAAACCTGCTGCATTGCCGGGCTCTCACCGATAAGTTTGCCAAAACGGGCTGACTTTTCACTGTTGAGTTTCCTGTTTTCCCGGATCAGTGCACTGCGCTCCAGAGCTTTCCTGACCCGGAAAAGCATCTCATCCTGCTCAAAAGGTTTGGAGATAAAATCGTATGCACCTTTTTTAATCGCCTCAACAGCCACATCAATACTGCCAAAGGCAGTTATCATAACCACCGTAAGATCAGGGTAGTACTTGGAGGTATGATCAAGAAGCGCGAAGCCATCCATTCCCGGCATCCTTATATCACAAAGCATCAGGTCAAACTTAGGATCATTTACTGTACGATCAGGATCAAGAGCCTCTCCATCCTGGATATTTTCCAGATCTCCAGTATTTGACCTGGGCTGACTCAGAATGGAGAGAGCCATCTCGCCGGAAAATGCCATAGTGACCTGGCACTCAAACTCCATCTCAAGTGACCGTTTAAGAAGACGAGTCATATCTTTTTCATCATCCACCACAAGGATATTTGGTATCATATCAACTCTACTCCTCTTGTTCCGACAGATTACATCCATGCTGTTCCTTACAGCTCTGCTCCTCTTTACATCCATGCTGTTCCTTACAGCTCTGCTCCTCTTTACACCCATGATGTTCTGTCAGAGGTGATGTGGTGCATGGCAGAATAACCTTAAAAAGCGCCCCTCTGTTTTCAACGCTTTTTACCTCAATTCTGCCACCATGTTTTTTTATAATACCATAGCTGACTGAAAGCCCAAGCCCTGTCCCCTGCCCTACCGGCTTTGTGGTGAAAAACGGATCAAAGATCCTTGATAGATTTTCAGGTTTGATACCCCTTCCATTATCTTGAACCCATATTTCCGAATCGCCCTGGCTGTTACGGCATGTTGTCAGGTGAATGATCCCCTCTTTATCAACCGCATGGCAGGCGTTGATAAGAAGGTTGATCACCACCTGCCTGAGCTCCTGCTCATTGCCAAGGAGATTTAACGGTGAACTGTAAAGGTCAAAATGCATCTCAATGTTCCTGAAATCTGAATGGTTATGAAGAAATTTGACCACATCATTAACCACATGGTTCAAATCAATGATCGCTTGATTCACAGAGCCCTTTCGTGAGAAGGCAAGCATGTCTGAGACCACGGTTTTACAGTTCTTGACATGCTTTTCAATCACCTTCAGGTCTTCATAAAAATCGGAATTCTCAATTGATCTCTCTTTTAGCATAAGTTGTGTATAACCAAGTATGATCCCTAATGGATTGTTTATCTCATGGGCAACACCGGCAGATAGTTCACCCATTGCAGCAAGCTTGTCTGCCTGGGCAATCTGTTGCTCCATGTCCTTTTTCTCGTTGATATTCTTTACAATAATCTCTGTTCTTTCAGCCACTTTCTGTTCAAGGGTCTGGTTGAGACTGACAAGCTTGACATGAGTCTCTTCAAGAGCTTTACGGCTGTCAAGAATCTTCATGTTGATCTTCCAGTTCTGGTTGAAAAACAGGGTAAGAACTCCAATGAGCATGAAAGAGACTGTATTGATAGTTCCGCTGTAAGGGCTTATGAATGCCCACAACTCTGAGTGGCCATAAATTACCATAAGCTGCCTTACAAGGTGACCCAACGCCCTGGAAAAGGCAAAAACGGTAAACCCCCAGCAGATCCACAGAAGGTAGAGAAACATCACATTATCAGGATCTTTGAGTTTAAGTTTCTTTGCATTATTTAAAGATAGCAGAGCAAACAGGATCATACCGAGTGAGCCTGTTATATCCACCACAATTATCGGAAAATAGGGCAGAATCATGCGACCTCTTTATTTGAGGAGAAATCGTTATCCACTTTTGCACAGCTATCACTTTTGAAGATGAGAAGAAGCCCCCTCCAGAAGAGGATCATGGCAGGAAGGCAGAAGAGGTGGTCAAGTCTTAAGATGTAGTAAAACCATACAAGAGCACGGCTTCTATCTGCTGCCTCAACCTTGATCTCCCACACTGAAAGAACTTCAGGCAGTATAATCTGCAGCTGATTATCAAGAAAATGGACAAGCAGGGCATCTAAGTTCCACATGACAAAGAGAAGTGCAGATAGCTGGATCAATCTCCACCCCTTTTCCGAATGGAGTGATTTCTCCTTGATGGTAAAATAGAGAACAACCATGGATATGAGAAAAAAGAGATGGCCGATCTGGTGAACAATCACCCCCTCTGAAGCGCTGTGCATCTGGGTGGCATAAGCAGAGTCAGGAGCTATAAAAAGAGATATGGCAAAGATGCTATAGAGTGAAAATCTGTTACATGCTGAAGAAAGATAACAATATACCATAATTTTTCAGTTTTAATTACCCCAACATCACTATTGAAAGTATTGTGCCTGTCAGAACTACCCAGAGGATATCTACCTTCTTGTAGAGAGCAGTAAATGCAGTGAAAGCAAGCAAGAGGTGGGATAGATCCCACTGCACATTCAAGGTAAAGCGGATAGTAACTGTAATGAGCAAACCCACAAAAGAGCACAGTACACCGTTAATGGCTCTGTTGAACACCTGTGAACTCTTTAATCTGTCGAAATAGGGAGAGAGAGCTACCAATATCACAAAAGATGGTGAAAATATCCCTATAGTGGCAACTACTGCGCCAATGAGACCTCCTGCAAGGTAACCGACGAAAGTGGCGGTAATGACAATAGGGCCAGGGGTAACCTGTCCTAGAACAATACCGTTCATGAAAGTCTGGTTATCCACCCAGTTACGAACCTCCACAATTTCGTGGAGCATCAGGGGTATTGAAGCAAACCCTCCTCCAAACGCGAACAGATCTATTCTGAACATGAGCAGAGCAATGTTGAATAGATTGCGATCAACGATGAAGAGCAGAAGTAAAGCAACTGCCCCAACCAACAGTATGAGCAACAGCGGTTTTCTGTATGACATATGATTTTGAGGAGCAACAGAATTGCTATCTCTGTCTATGATAGCAGCACTGTTCATAATTACATCTGATTTTGTGGATTGACCAAGTGGTGTTATGATTGCTAATCCAGCCACAACAGATATTAGAATCACAATAACAGGGTTCACACTCATACCAAACAGTGCTGCTGCAATAGTCGCAACTGCTGATGTTTTCCAACCTTTCAAAATAACTTTACCAAAAGAGCGTGCAGCATTGGCTATGACTGCAACAATGACTGCCTGAAGTCCGCTGAATGCTGAAACAACTATGGGCAGATTGTGGTTGAATGAGTATAGTATAGAAAATGTCATCATGAGCATAAAAGCGGGAAGAGCAAAACCGATAAAGCTTGCACCAGCACCAATTACACCCCGGGTTTTCAACCCCACATAAGCTGCCACCTGCATAGCAGTTGCCCCAGGTATGATCTGGCAGAGAGCAACACCACTACTGAAAGTTTCAGAGTCAAGCCATTGTTTTTCCCCAACTGCCATTTTGCGGATATAGGCTATCATGGAGGGGCCGCCAAACGCAGTGCAACCCAGACGTAAAAATGAAGTGAAAAGCGATATCATTGATGGCTTCAAACTGGAGTGCATTTGCTTATCTCCTGTCAGGATTAAAAATTTAAAAGTACTGAATAATATATTTTGAAGAGAGATAGACGATAAGCAACCCAAGTATCAACTTTATATACTTTTGTGGCACAAATTTCTGGCACCTTGCACCAAGATAAATTCCTAAAAATCCCCCTACTCCAAAGAGAAATCCCAGAAGAAAATCCGGTGATGCGCTCACACCCTCTTTTACAGGAACAAGCGCATAGAAAATGACGCCAAGAAGAGATGTCAGGAATGTTCCAACCAGAGCTGCTCCAGCTACCGTATAGACAGGAAGATGAAATATAGCGACACAGAAGGGTGCAATTATAGCTCCGCCCCCGATTCCGTAAGCTCCGCCAATAACTCCGACAACCAACGCAAGACAAAACAT
>Ga0209800_10003876_pt1 | contig 11460 bp, 9 predicted proteins | sample Higcelweek8metaG_FD_187174 | JGI IMG/M metagenome (GOLD analysis project Ga0209800, IMG submission 187174) | Freshwater pond sediment microbial communities from the University of Edinburgh, under environmental carbon perturbations - High... | ecosystem: Environmental > Aquatic > Freshwater >... | reverse complement strand
AGAATCGAAACTGGAGTTGTTCATTCCCGATGGCCCCAGACTTGGCAGTCAGGTGATTGAAGCCAGTAATATCAGCAAAGCATTTGACAATAAACTGCTGTTCGAAAACCTGAGCTTTGCCGTTCCACCAAACGCCATTGTTGGCATAATCGGCCCCAACGGCGCAGGTAAAACAACATTGTTCAGACTTATTATGGGTCTTGATAAAACCGACACCGGTACTTTTGTAGTTGGTGAAACCGTAAAACTTGGGTATGTCGATCAGTCGCATGCTTCGATTGACGCTGATAAAACCGTATATGAGGCCCTCAGCAACGGTGTTGATACCATGCGGGTCGGTGGACGCGAAATCAATGCCCGGGCCTATGTAAGCAGGTTCAACTTCAATGGACCCGATCAGGCAAAGAAATGTGGTATGCTCTCGGGTGGTGAACGTAACCGCCTGCATCTGGCGTTGGCACTAAAAGAAGAAGCCAATGTTCTGTTGCTCGATGAGCCTTCAAACGACATTGATATCAACACCCTCCGTGCACTCGAAGAAGGTATTGAATCCTTTGCCGGTTGCGCCATGGTCATCAGCCACGACCGATGGTTCCTCGATCGTATCTGCACGCACATACTCGCATTTGAAGGAGATTCTTCGGTTATATTTTTCGAAGGAAGCTTCAGCGAATACGAAGAAAACCGTAAAAAACGTCAGGGCGACAGTCCGGTAAAATTCCGGTACAAAAAGCTGGAGGCCTGATGTTATTTACAGATTAATTGTTGTATTTCGAGACATAATTTTTGTATCTTGCATCAAAATATCACAAACATGAACGAAATAGTTGTTGGTATCGATTTTTCGAAAGGCGCGCTGAATGCCCTGAAATATGCCACTGTGCTGGCCAAAGGTTTTAATTGTAAAATAACCATGTTGTGGATTGACAAACCCTACAATCCGGACAGCGTGTATGTAGATGGTGAAAACATCCGTGAAGGCGTTCATAAGCGCTTTTTAGAGCTGATTGAAGAGTACGCTCCCATCGTTGGAAAAGATAATATTCAGTATAAAATAAGAACCGGTAAAGTGTATGATGAAATTGCCGCCTATGCAAAACTGAATAAATGCCGCTTTGTGGTCATTGGTACCCATGGCATCAGCGGTTTCGAAGAACTATGGATTGGTTCCAATGCCAACCGCGTTGTATCGATTGCGCCCTGCCCCACTTTCACACTGCGACAGGATTTTGAAACACACAACACCATTCACCGCATTCTTGTTCCAATTGACCGCACCAGCGAAACTGAACTGAAAATTCCGTTTGCAAAAGATATTGCAAAAGCGTTCAATTCGGAAATTATTTTGCTGAAGATGTACGCAACCAATGTCCCGCTGCTAAAGAAAAAAGTGGACGATATTGCAGGCCGCATTGAGGCAGACTTTGCAAAAGAAAAAATCAAAACCACGGTGGTTGAAAAACTGGTGGTCAATCTTACCAGCGATTTGCTGTCGGTAATTGAAAAATACGAGGCCGATTTGCTGATCATCATGACCGAGCAGCAAAACCGCAGCGCAAATATTATGCTGGGTGAATCGGCACAGCAGGTTGTCAACAACAGTCCTGTTCCGGTTATCAGCATTCATCCCGACGATATCATCATTTAAAAATTGCAGAATTTATGGAGGCTGATGCCATGAAAAGGATTGCTGAAGAAGCTTTCCGGATGCCGGTTTCAACAATACTGCCCTTACCGGCTTCAGGTTCAAACCGCCGCTATTACAGGCTGACATTCGAAGACAGCACCACCATACTGGCTGCCGAAAATAACGAAGTACGCGAAAACCGCGCATTCATTGAGTTTTCGAAACATTTCGGACAACACGGTTTGCCGGTGCCCGAAATTCTGTATGAACATCCGGATGGCAACTTGTATTTTCAGTCCGATCTGGGAAATACAACTTTGTACGATTTTATTTCGGCAAACCGCGATCAGGAGCAGCAGATACTGCAATATTACCAAGCGGCGGCCGATGCCTTGCTGCAATTTCAGTTCTGTCCTCCGCCGGATTACAGGTTGTGTTTTCCGCGCGATTCGTTCGATCGAACCAGCATGATGTGGGACCTGAATTATTTCAAATATTACTTTCTGAAACTGGCCAATATTCCGTTCGACGAACAAAAACTCGAACACGACTATATTGCTTTTTGTGATGCGCTGAATGGAGTACCCTCGGGCTTTTTTATGTACCGCGATTTTCAGTCGCGCAACATTATGGTCAACGGATCTGAGCTGGCTTTTGTCGATTATCAGGGTGGACGTCGCGGCGCGCTGCAATACGATCTTGCTTCGCTGTTGTATGATGCCAAAGCCAATCTGAGCGACGATTTCCGTTCAAAGATTTTCAATTATTACTGCGAGAAATTGCAGGCGCAGCATCCTGAATTGGTGGACGGATTCAAAGAATACTTTTATCATTTTGTACTGTTGCGCATCATGCAGGCTTTCGGCGCCTACGGCTACCGTGGATACTACGAAAAGAAATCGCATTTTCTTCAATCGGTCCCCCTGGCCGCAGCCAATCTGCAAAAGCTGCTGCACATCATTCCGTTCGGACATGATTTTCCTGAACTGTGGCAAGTCTGGAATCACATTGCAGAACGGTTCGATAATGCCGGAATGGAGATTCAGAGCGATATTCTGCAGGTTGATATTTCAAGTTTTTCTTATAAAAAAGGATATCCTTCAGGCGATCCCGAGCATGGCGGCGGCTTTGTTTTCGATTGTCGTGCTTTGCCAAATCCCGGACGTGAAGAGCGTTTTAAAATGGTCACCGGCAAAGATTCAACGGTCATTGAATGGCTCAGCGAAAAAGAAGAAGTTTCGTATTATCTGGATGCCTGTGCCGATCTGGTTTGTCTGTCGGTAGATAATTATCTCGAGCGGAAATTCAACCGGCTGACAGTGGCTTTTGGCTGTACGGGCGGTCAGCACCGGTCGGTCTATTGTGCCGAACAGCTGGCCAAAGATCTGCAGAACAGATATGGTCACGATATTCAAATCAATCTTTCGCATCGCGAACAAATTTAAAACGCTGGTTTTTTTCAATCAGCTTGTCTAAATACAAAAATGACTGCATGGACGTAGCATCACTGAGAAAAGGAGACCGGAAAGCATTCCAGTATCTGATTGACACGACTCACCGTGATGTGTACAGGCTGGCCTTCAAATTCACCTCCAACGCCGATGATGCGCGCGATATTTCTCAGGAAGTGTATCTCGAAGCATTTCGGAACATTCATGGTTTCCGCGAAGACGCCAATATCAAAACATGGTTGTATCGGATTACGGTAAATCGTTCGCTGAATCTGATCAAAAAAAACAAGTCGAAATTCATGTCGGTGAGTATTGATGATTCCGAAACATCCGCATTTCAGATTTCGGCACCCTCTACACACGAAGCCGATTCCGTTGTAGAAAACAAGGAGCTGAAAAAAATTCTGCAGACCGCATTGAATACTTTGCCCGAAAATCAGCGCATCGCCTTTTTGCTTTTCAATCACGACGGGATGAGTTATGCTGAAATTGCAGAAGTTATGTCGCTTTCACTAAGTTCGGTGGAATCGCTGATCTTCCGGTCTAAAGCCAATTTACGCAAAGAACTGGCTGATTTCTATCAAAATAATTATGGCCATGCGCAAGTTTTAAAAAATTCAGCTGTCAAATAACCAATTTCAACATCATGAACTGCAACGAATTCCGTTTAATCATTGATCAGGGTCAGCCCGACAGCACCATGGCAACTATGCTTCAGCAGCACATGGCTGATTGTCCGCAATGCAGTTTATATTATAAAATGGTGTTTGAAACCATTGAAAAAGCCGATCAGCTGCTGATTTCAGAAGAACCATCGACCGATCTTGCAGCCAGTATCGGCGATTTTGTTTTTAATGCAGTTCCCGAAGTTCGTGTCGTTCCCATGTGGGTAAAAATCACCACTGCGGCTGCAGCTGTTGTTTTCGGGCTGCTTATTGGCAGCGCGGTGTACCAGTCACGCACCGTAAACAGCACTACGAACAACGACCTGTTTGTTGCCGAAGCTCCGGCCGACACCATTTATATGGCCGAAACAACTGAAATAATGTATCTGTCATTCATGTCCGAAAACGAATAAATCATGAAAAATAAAAATCTCATCATCTGGATTCTGGCCATTATCAGCACGGTTTCAACCACAGCGCTGATCACTCTTTGGCTGATGCGTCCACCACATCCCGAAGACGGCTCCTGCGCACCGGGTGAAAAAAATTGCAACACGGCCAACATAAAAGAGTGCGAAGGCAAAATGATGCAAAGCCTGAAACTAAATGAAGATCAGAAAAAACAATTCAACACTCAGCGCGATGCGCACCATGCACGGGTAAAACCCATTTTCGATTCTATTCGTGTTTTACGCAGTCATTTATTCAACGAAGTTGAGAAACTAAATCCCGATACTACGGCCATCAACACCTACATCAAAAAAATTGCAGAACAGGAATCCTTACTGCAAAAAGAAGGTGTTGAGAACATTATTCAAATGAAAAAGTTTCTCAATCCTGAGCAAATTGACTCCATGATTGCTTTTCATTCGCGTGCCATGATGCCCATGGGCCGCATGCCTCATAAAGATGCAAAGCATCACAATTGCAAAACAAAATAAAACACAATAAAAATCACAACAATGAAAAAAACACTTTCAATTCTTCTCGTTAGCGCTGTAACCATGTTTGGCATGAACAGCTTTGCTCAGACTCAGGGAAAACCAGGCGGTTGCCAGGGACAAGGAACCGAAATGCACAAGGGCGGACCTTGCGCTATTCCAAACTTGACCGATGAGCAAATGAAAAAAATGGAGCCGCTGAAAATGGATTTCCACAAAAAGAAATTCGAAATCAGTAATCAGATAAAAGTAAAAGAAGCTCAGCTCGTGGTTGCTACAACAGGCGATAAAATCAATAAAGATGAAGCATACAGACTTATTGATGAAATTTCAGTACTGAAAGCTACAATCCAAAAAGCCAAATTTGATCATCAAATGGCTGTCAGAGCCATTCTCACACCAGAGCAGCAAGTTGCATTCGATATGCATCATGCCAAAGGCGGCGATGGCTGCGGCAATCCAAAAGGAAACAAGCATGGTCAAATGGGTGGCCAAAGCTGTGGTCAGGGCCAAATGCAGGGTGCCGGTTGTCAGGACAAAATGAAGAGTGCCGGTTGTCAGGGCCAGACAGGTGGAAGTGCTTGCTGCCCCGATGGACAGAAACAAGGCAGTGGCTGCACAGGCCAGGGAAAACAACAGGGTTCAGGCAATTGCTCGCAAGGAAAATAAATTCAATGATTGGTTGATAATGTTCAAAAAGCCTCCGCATGGAGGCTTTTTTATTGATAAAAATACTTTATTATACCCATGAAATATATAGGCTAAATTATTTTTTGAGGTGCCTGAATAATTTAATTCGGAGCGCACCCAACATTTTGTCGGGAGTTTATACCGCTTCAAGCGGTACCCGACATTTTTTTGCAAAGAAGAGCGGACTCGGAATTCCGCCAAAGGGCGGACAGGCTGTTGCGTGCTGCCAGCTCTCATCCCCTGACGTCCGCCGCGGCGGACCAGGTCAGCAATGCTCTCTTGTCAACCGCTTCTAGCTGACGCTAAAATGTCAGGGGCACCCAACATTTTGTCGTCCGTCCGACATGTTTTTGCGAAGAAGAGCGGACACGGAATCGTTGGGTGCAGCCAGCAGGGCTAAAATGTCGGGGAGTCCACCCATTATGATTGGCACCTCAAAAAAAAGAAAATGCCAATATATGATAGACCAAAGAATTTCAGATATTTCAATAATTGGTAAATGCCGAAAGTATTATTTGGACTACAAAATAATTCTCGTCTGTATTCAGATTATTTCCCAAGTAAAACCACCACCTGCGCCGCAATGGCTTCGCCGCGCCCAATGGCATCAACGCCTTCGTTGGTTTTTGCTTTTATGGAAACCTGGCTGCAATCAATGTTCAGCACATTCGCAATTACTGCCGACATCTGTGCTTTGTACGGCATCAGTTTCGGTTTTTCCGCTATAATATTGGCATCGATGTTCAGCACAGAATAGCCTTGAGCGCTGACAAGTTCCATGGTTTTTTTAAGTAACCCCAGACTGTCGGCACCTTTATAGGCCGGATCGGTATCCGGAAAATGTGTTCCGATGTCGCCCAATGCCAATGCGCCCAACAGTGCATCGCACAAAGCATGAAGCAATACGTCGGCATCGCTGTGGCCCAGCAATCCAAATTCACAGGGGATTTGTACACCGCCAATAATCATCGGTCGGCCGGACACCGTCCGGTGCAGGTCGTAACCGATTCCCTGACGAAGGTCCATGAATTAATTAGAAACTTTATCGAAGTTGAAAACCAAGGTAAAACGCAGTGTGTTTTCGAGCGGATTGCGCTGTTCAAGCGGAACCAGATAAGAGAAATCAAGTCCGAACACATTATAGCGTAAGCCGGCACCCAGCGTGATATACTTGCGGTTCCCCTTCAGCGGATGCTCATAGAAAAAACCGGCGCGAAGCGCAAACTGATTGTCGTACCAGTATTCGGTACCCACACTCCACATAAGCTCAGCCAGTTCTTCATTAAAACCACCGGGAGCATCGGCAAACGAACCAAACATACCACTTACAAGTGAACGATTCGGATCCTTTCCCGATTCAATCACATAGTCCCCATTGTCATCCTTGATGGGCTGTCCGGTCGAATCCTGCGCATAAATAGGCGGTGTAGGAACCAGCAGCTTGTTGATGTCAAAAGTAAACATGAGTTTATTATACTCATCCAGATCCATGGTAAGTGATGGTCCAACCCGCATGCTAATCGGAATATAGGAACGATCCTGATTTTCAGTATAGGTAATCTTTGCTCCGATATTCGAAATATTAGCACCAACGCCCAAAACGGCATCGGTCTTTTTCATTTCAATGTCTTTCTGATAATAAAAAGAAACATCCGTGGCAATAGTTTGTCCTGGTTTTGACTGAGCACCATTGACAAAAATACCACCGGTCAGGTTTGAATAAATATATCGCAGCGCAATGGCACCACTGATGTAGTCCGAAAATTTACGACTATAGGCTGCATCAAAAGCAAATTCATTGGGGCTGAATTGCCCGATTTCGGTTCCTACATTGTCGGTGAAAATAATGTTTCCCAGGGAGAAATATCGCAATGAAGCGGCAAGAACTTGTCCATCGTCGAGTTTTTTATATCCGGTAAGGTAACCCAGACTGATATCGTTGACCAGCTGACTGAGCCAAGGGCTGTAGGAGACAGAGAATCCGACATTTTTTTCAATGAAAGCATATTTGGCCGGATTGTAATGCATAGAGTATACATCGGGAGTTGTGCCTGCACCGGCATCACCCATGGCTCCACCACGAGCATCGGGCGCAATAGTCAGAAACGAAACGGCGGTGGTTATCGTGTTGAGATCTCCGTTATCAAAGCCATAAGCCTGATTGATCAGATTCTGATTCGACTGTGACATTGCCTGCTGATACAACACAACCATTAACAGAAGGCCACAAAGAAGTTTAATTTTCATATCCATTATTTTGGAGATTGCGAAATTACGATTAATATTTTATTTGAGAATGACCAGCTTTTCAGATTTTTCGGCATATTGCCCGTCGGTGTTTTTTACGCGCAAACGGTAAATATAAACGCCCCGTGCCAGCGATGACCCATAATCATCGTTCCCATCCCACGCAATCGGGTCGGCACGATATCCATTGGTGTTTACATTGGTAATGATTGTTTTCACCAATTTGCCGGTGATGGTGAAAATCTGAATCTGAACATCCAGTCCGCAACAGGGCTGATTGTGCTCAAACCAGAATTCAGTATACGTTGTGAATGGATTGGGATAATTCAGTACGTGCGAAACCGACAATCCAAGCGATGAAGCAACAATAAATTCAATCGATGTTTCGGATGAATTATTCAGAATATCCCATGCTTTTAACGTGAGCGTGTGTAGCCCTTCTGATAACTTTTTGTAGGGATAGCGAACGGTTCCACTGGTATAACTGTCTTTCTCGGCTTCGTAATAATCGTTCAGTACCACCGATTCACTGGTTTGCCCATCAAGCGTGGCTGTAATATCATGTCCGATGCCTGAACCAACTGTATTAATGCCACTTTCATCGCTCAGATTGGCAAGAATAATCGGATTTTCGTCCGAGGTCCCTCCGTTGACAAACAGTTCCGAATTTAAAAACAAACTGATTTCCGGACCAGTATTGTCGTTGAGCGTAGTGTCAGAGCTGCCCCCGATAATAAAATCCTCAAACCAGCCGGTGGCGTCGATAGAACCATTCTCGGCATAATAGCTGATACGGCCGTTGCCACAGGTATATTGAATATCTTTCGGAACCATAAACGAAAACGAAAAATCACCATTCACCACGCTTGCTTTTCCTTTATAAATAATATTTTTCTGCAACATGAAGGGTGCAACACTGTTTAATGACGGATTACTGGCCAGTGTTTTTAATTCAACCGATTTATCATACACTGTAGGATATAAGGTGCCATTGAAATCGCTCATTTTTATTCCGGACGGATCTGCAACAACCCCTTTAACTGTCACAAAAGACAAAGCAGAAATGGTATCATCAAAGCTTGCAACCGGAACACCATTAATTTCAGTTGTCATTACCTGATTCTGAGGGATACTCATAGTAAGAGCCGGATCGCCCAGCAAAACAAAATTACGCAAACCCAGAACCGATCCGTTATCGGTTTTACTGAATGCTACCAGTTCCCCAAGGGTCATATACCGGCCACTGCTCTTATCAAAAGCCTTGTCGTAAAAAGAATTATTCAAATTCTCATTATCATTTACAAAAGCCAGTCGGGTGGTTGTAAGCAAAGCAATGCCTCCGCCATTTTCATTCAGAAAAACATATTCTCCTGCCGAAGTCCGGCCAGGATCGTCAAACCGGCTGAACTCACAAGTGGCCGTAACGAACACCGGTAAATTGCACGCATTGGTCCATCCCCGGATAGTGGGTACATCCAAAATACGTTCGAGCGCCCATCCGACTTCGCCGCCATGACCGGTATAATTTATAATGAGTGCGCCTTTTTCGACACGTTGCTGAATGGCAGTATTAACCTCAGGGCTCCGTTCACCGCCAGTGGAACTGATCTGAGGATACGCATCGAGATAAATTTTGTCAACATTTAAAAAATCTACAACAGAATCAATACGTACGGCCATTTCATCGGCATCCTGAGAGTGCGTGTTATTATCTTCATCGTCGGCGACAAAGCAAATCTGATTGCGCCAGTCGGCCATATTCGATATTGCACAGGCTCCTTCACTACAGTTGTTGTCCGATGATTCAATTTTTATATCGGAAGTATATTTGCGCAGTTTATTCACCATGGCATCGCCTTCTTCGGCCGAATTTATGGGCAAACGACCGACAGCAATATCAAGACTTCCGACACAATCGGCGCCTTCCGAATCATCAAGCAATCCGAAAAAATCATCGCTGGCATACGATGCAGTCGGAGCAAGTGAATTCAACGATTCAAAAGTCGGCACCAGGTTGTTATTGTTGGTTATCCTGCTCTTATAATCATATGATGCATCGCCTACGAGCAGCAGGAATTCAGGCATATCGGTACTGCTGGAAGCGCGGTCATAAAACATTTTCACAAAATCGCGGATGGCTGCCGGATCCTGTTTACCGCCAGAAAATTCATTATAAACCGGCTCCGGCGTGACTACAATATAGCTGTATCCTTCGAGATCGGCGTGCAGCTGTCCGATGGCACTGGCCTGATTCACAAATGCCGGATGCGATACAATCAGATAATCAAACTGAGACAGGTTGTGCAGATTCTGATTATCAACCATACCAACAAAAGTCGGCGTATGATACAGAACGCCATTGAAAGCGACAAACTGTTTCAGGGTATCATTTGGAATCCGGAATGAATACGTGCCCGAAGAAAGAGTTCCCTTGACCCACATGGGGCGCAGCGGATTGCTTACATCCCATATCTGGAGCGATGTTCCAGCATTTGCAACGTTGTATTCCATTATATTGCCGGCACCTGCAATCGATGGATTGCGAAAAGACATCTGATTGCCGGTGAAAGTCAGACTGCGCCAGGCTAACACTTCAAGGTAATCCAGCCATCCGGCAGCTTCAATATTGCTGTTCTGATTATAGGTCAAAGTAACCGGGATAGTACCGGAAGAAGGATTGAAGAGTAAAGTTGCGTTAGCGGTTTTTGCATATTCGCTCGTATAGCCCGATGTGCCCGATATTGAAATAACAGTAGAAGCAGAGCCAGCTGCCAAAGTAAACCCATTTGCCGTTGATGACCGACCCGCCACCGATGCCAACAAGGTCACCATGGAATCTGTAATTACGCCAGGCATTGAAAATGAATAATTTCTTGTGAGCGAAGAAGATTCAAATGCATCGCCCAGCCAATTTTTACCGCTTTTGATCAGGTTATACTGATTCAGTTCATAGGCCGAAAAATCGAGAAAACGGTCAACCGTACCTGTGGCAGGAGTTGTCTCTGAATTCAGATCTGCTATCCGCATGCCGGGGCCATTATCGAAGGTGAGAAAGCAATAATTTTTATCGCTGTACAGATTGTAATCGTGCTTAAAAGACTGACCACCTTTATATGTCCAGTATAAAATTCCTTCGGTATAAAACAGAATAAAATCATCGGGGTCAAAAGTACCGTCTGAGGCGCCTTCGACGTAAATGGCATTTTCGTACAGGTCGTCGTAGCGGGTTACAGCATTTGCTTCGGGCACCATGCGTGGGCCGTTGCTAAACAACCTGATGTTCTGCGGATTAACCGAAGACGGATCCATGCCCCAGGCCTCCAGATTGGCGTAAGTGATTTTATGAACGCCCGCCTGCGATGTGCTGATTTTATACCAGGTACCACTCGCCAGCACCGATTCGGACGAATATGTTCTTTTTAAAGGAATATCCTTAATTAGCGCCGGTTTCTCGGATCCTGAAATTTTATAACTGACCAGTTTTTCAATGTCGCCGGTGAATACATTTTTTCGCAATGCCCCGATAAAAACATTGGCAACGGATTGTTTTTTAATGGTTGCCTTTTCGGTGAACAGCGAAAATTCTGACGGAATTTCCATATTTATATTGACGGGCAAAGAATTTTTTTCGACTATTTCAACAACAACATCGTTTAAAACCGGAACAAAATCAATATCATTGCCAGAAACAGGAATAGTTTCGACATAACAGGGAATATCACCGACTGATCGCTGAATAGTGTTTTGAAAAACAACATTGGATGACTTTGTGTCAACGGAACGGGAGGGTCTTGCATTCTGAGCAGACAGCGCGCAGCTAATCAACAGACAACCAATGG
>Ga0209800_10003874_pt1 | contig 11462 bp, 12 predicted proteins | sample Higcelweek8metaG_FD_187174 | JGI IMG/M metagenome (GOLD analysis project Ga0209800, IMG submission 187174) | Freshwater pond sediment microbial communities from the University of Edinburgh, under environmental carbon perturbations - High... | ecosystem: Environmental > Aquatic > Freshwater >... | reverse complement strand
AGTGATGAGAAATCGGTCATGGCACCTATACCCAGGAAGATCAGTGGCGGATAGACGCCTTTCATCACTCCGAAGTAGAGGTAATTTAGCACGCTGCCCTGCTGGTAGATGCCCACCTGAAGGTTCATTCCTCCGTCAGTAAAGAAGGGTATGTTGCCGATGAGTATTCCGGTGCCGATCGGGATAAGCAGCAGCGGTTCGTATTCATACCTGATTGCCAGGAAGATGAAAAACAACCCTACCAGGATCATTATAAGGTGACCGGAAGTGACGTTCCGGAACCCGGTGTAGGCCCAGAACTGCGCCAGTCCTTCAGCAAACCCTTCTTTTTCAGGTTGATCCTGCTGATACTGCGTGAGGGCTATGGTGGATTCGATTCCTGATTCAACCTGCACTTTCTGCCTGTCCTGTTCAGGCTTGACGAATGCCATCCATGCAAGTGAAGTAATCACCAGCAGGGCCAGCATGGTCCACATTTTTCTCTTTGCCATCTCTAAGCGATTAAAACCAGAACCTCATCCTGAAGGACAGACTGACCGGTAGTGACGTTCACAGCAGTGACATGGCCACCGTTATCTGCCTTAATAGCGTTCTCCATCTTCATGGTCTCGAGCGTACAAACCGTCTGACCGGCTTTTACCTCATCACCCGGCCTCACAAGGATCTGGATGATTACACCCGGAAGCGGAGCCCTGACCTCAGAGGCCTTTCCTCCTGCTGCCTTCGCAGGTGCCGGCTTCGATTCATTAACCTGCCGTGACTGTGCCGGTGCAGAAGAGGCAACACTCTTAATCTTGGGTATCTCACGCTGCATCTCAATATCGTAAACGGTTCCGTTCACCTCGATCTTCGCCATGTTACCGTCGATCTCGAGCAGTTCAACCTCGTACTGGTTTCCGTTTATCCTGAACTTGTAGTTTTTCATTTCACTGACTGATTATTCTGGTATTACAGGTTTTTCATATTGTACAACTTGGAGCTCCAGGGAGAGTAATGCCTGGAGACGCGCTTGATTGTCATCACTCCGCTTTCAACATCATGCAGTTCATTGAAGTATGAATAGATGGCCATTGCTATGGCCGCGTTGACCTCTCCGGACTGAATTGTCTTAACGGTCTGTACCTCATCCGGGTGTATGCCCTTTTTGCGGGCAAAACTTTTCAGCTTGAAGTTCAGGATGAAGGTGAGAACATACCTGAAGAACCAATAGACTATCAGCAGTGAGAGGAAAACTATGCCAATGCCCACCACCACTACGGTCCAGGTCAGGGAATCGAGGCCCTGAACGGCTTCTGTGAGAAGAATATTCAGTATCATCATGGCTTATCAGAGTGGGATATTACCGTGTTTTTTCATCGGACCCGGGTCCTTCTTGGTAGCAAGTGCCCTGAGAGCACGGATAACCCTGAACCTGGTGTTGCGGGGTTCGATAACGTCATCAAGGTAGCCGTACCTTGCAGCCTCGTACGGGTTTGCAAACTTGTCGCGGTATTCCTGTTCCTTTTTGGCTACGTAATCCTTGCGTTCAGCAGGGTCAGCAATCTCGCTGATTGTTCTACCCTCCAGCACTTCGATGGCGCCCTGCGGACCCATAACTGCGATCTCGGCAGTCGGCCATGCGTAGTTGATATCGCCTTTGAGCTGTTTCGATGACATCACGCAATGGGCTCCGCCGTATGATTTGCGGAGAGTTATCGTCACCTTCGGTACGTTGGCTTCGCCGTAGGCATACATCAGCTTGGCTCCGTGAATTATAATACCACCGTACTCCTGTGTGGATCCGGGAAGGAACCCGGGCACGTCCACAAAGGTCACTATCGGGATGTTGAAAGCATCGCAGAAGCGGATGAAGCGCGCTGCCTTGCGTGAAGCCTCTATGTCGAGCACACCGGCAAGATATGCCGGCTGGTTTGCCACTATGCCGACAGGCATTCCGTCAAACCTGGCAAAACCGACAACTATATTCTTTGCATATGCCTCGTGGACCTCGAGGAAATCGTGCCAGTCAACCACCCTCACAATCACATCCTTGACGTCATAAGGCTGGTTGGGGCTTTCAGGGATAATATCATTGAGTTCGTCCTCCAGCCTGTCAATTGGATCGTCACACTCCAACTGCGGGGGTTCTTCAAGATTGTTCTGTGGCATGAAGCTCAAAAGCTTCCTGATCAGGTCAAGGCCCTCCTTCTCTTCATCGACGGCGAAGTGTGCCACACCCGACTTTGTTGTATGGACTCCGGCGCCGCCCAGATCATCGATCGTGATGTCTTCACCGGTGACAGCCTTCGCCACTTTGGGACCAGTTACGAACATGTAACTGCTCTTGCGGGTCATGATAATATAGTCAGTCAGTGCAGGCGAGTAGACAGCGCCTCCTGCGCATGGGCCGAAGATGGCTGAGATCTGCGGTATCACTCCTGAGGCAAGGATATTGCGTTCAAATATTTCAGCATACCCAGCAAGACTTCTGACCCCTTCCTGGATACGGGCACCACCTGAGTCATTGATTCCGATTAACGGGGCGCCTGCTTTCATGGCCTGGTCCATAATCTTGCAAATCTTCTGGGCGAAGGTTTCAGACAGAGATCCACCGAATACAGTGAAATCCTGAGCAAAGACATAGACCACCCTTCCGTCGATTGTTCCGTGGCCGGTGATAACGCCGTCAGACAGGAATTTCTTGTCGGCCAGGCCGAAGTCTTCTGTCCTGTGTGTGACGAACATGTCATACTCCTCGAAGCTGCCTTCGTCAAGCAGCAGGGTAATTCGTTCCCTTGCCGTCAGCTTGCCTTTGGCGTGCTGGTCTTCAATTCGTTTGTCTCCACCGCCTTTGCGTGCCTTATCCCTGAAATCAAGGAGTTGTTTAATTCTTTCCTGACTGTTCATTGAAACTTGTTATTTATTGTTTTCGCTATTCTTGTCCTCGCAAAGCTCGGTAAGCACTCCGAAAGTCGACTTCGGATGAAGGAATGCGATACTGAGTCCCTCCGCGCCCTTCCTCGGTGCAGAATCGATGAGCCTGATGCCGGAAGCTTCTGCCTCGCGAAGCCTCTCCTCAATCCGGTCAACAGCAAATGCAATATGATGGATTCCCTCGCCCCTCTTCTCGATGAATTTGCCTACTGGTCCTTCAGGGTCGGTCGACTCGAGCAGCTCGATCTTCGTCTGCCCGATCATGAAAAAAGCGGTCTTCACCTTCTGGTCAGCCACCTCCTCTATGTTGTAGCATTTCAGGCCAAGCACCTTTTCATAGAAAGGGAGGGCCTCGGCAATTGAATTTACCGCAATTCCAATATGTTCAATATGTGTAGGTTTCATAAAACGAACGTTAAGTTCAGAGAATAAATTAGAGCATGCAAGTTAACTCTAATTAACTCTGCCTCACACGACAAAAATCATGTTTTATATCCTCAGAAGGGGAATTCGGATGGCACTGCCTCCATCTCTTCCGTCTCGGGTTTGATGGCTGCTTCATGAAGGGGGTTCCCGTCAACAAAGATGGACCGGAACGGTCTTGTCGGGCAGGCATATTCGCAGGCGCCGCAGCCGACGCATATCTCATCCCTTACTTCCGGAATAAGCAGCTTGCCCTCATAGGGAACCATGTGGCATGCTTTGGTAGGGCAATGTTCGGAGCACGCCCCACAGGCTGTCTTTTCGGTATGGACTATGCAATTATCCTTGATAAAGACTGCCTTGCCAATTTGGGTAAGCTTCTTGGCTTCAATCATCAGGGGCATTATGGCACCGGTCGGACAGACGTCTGTGCAGCGGTTGCAGTCATAGTTGCAGAAGCCGCTGTGAAAGTCCATCCTGGGCTGCATGATTCCCGCAAATCCGTATTCACTTACTGAAGGCTGGAGTACGTTGGTGGGGCAGGCGTTGACGCAGAGGGTGCATGCGGTGCACCGTGATGTGAATGATTCAAGCCCTGCTGATCCCGGAGGTGAAACAGGGTAGAGCCTGTCCTCCTTCACTGTGGAATCCTTTGTGGGGGCGGGAGTTGTACCCTGAGCCCTGACCAGCTGAGATCCTCCGGCAAGCAGAACCAGTGAACCGGCAATGAAACTGCGCCTGGACGGATCAGTACCGACTTCACCTGCGGCTGGTTTCTTAAACCGGACCAGGCCATATGACATGCCGTTCTCCTTGCATGAGTCAATGCAGTTGAAGCAGTTGACGCACCTGCTGAGATCGACGCTCTTGTTGAGGAAATCGATGCAGGATGATTTGCATGACATTGCGCACCGGCCGCATCGTGTGCACTTTTCATCTTCAAACCTTATCCTGAAAAGCGAAACCTTGCTCAGCAACCCCAGAAGTGTTCCCACCGGGCAGACAGTGTTGCAGTAGAGCCGTCCGTATCTGAATGAGAGTATGCCGACAAGCAGGAGGAATGCTGATGGAACTATGTAAACAGCAAGTTCATAAGGCTTAATGTCAACACGGTAAATTGTATAGATGTCAAATTTACCAAGGATGGATGCCAGCAGGTTATTTATAAAGAGTACGACAGGCTGCGCAAAATAGGTCATGAACCTGCCAAAGGTGCTGTAGGGGTCAAGAATTGTAAGGACATAAACGCCTCCGACTGCCAGGATCGCTGCTGTAACCACCAGGATAAAATAGCGCAGAATCGTATAGGGCTTTTTGTATCCGTATTTGCGGAAGCGTCTCTTGAAAAGCCCTCCCACACGACTGATGCCGTCCTGCAGTATCCCCAGGGGACAGAGGAACGAGCAGTATGTCCTGCCTGTAAGTGCGGTGAGTACCAAAACCACAATGAAGCCCGTTGAGGCGGCCACACCCGCAATAACAAATTTAAGGAAAGAGGGAACGAACTGCAGGTAGAGTATAGGGGCAAAAGCCTTTTCCCCGAGAAGACCCCTGAAATCAATGAAGAGAAATGCAAACAGAAGCAGCATTAAAACTGCAAAAACGGTTCGGATATGTTTCAGGGCGGAGGACCTCATTCAGGGTTACATTTTCATCCTGTGGATATTCATTGCTGCAAGATCCATCTTGCCGATGCCCATTCCGGCAGCAAGTGCAATATGCTCTATTGATGAGGGCTCCTTGCCCATCATTTTTGCTCCGGCAGCATCGATTGCCACCCAGTCGGTTGAGATCATAAGTGATTTCATGGCGGAGAGGTCAGCCACTGAGACACCGCGGGGACCGTTGCGCATCATGACGTTGTAAGCATCAAGAACGTTCAGCTGCGGCTTCTTCGGGTAAAGCGCATAGTCAGCGATGCACTGGTTGAGATTATTCCTGTGCCAGTATCCACGGTCCCAGACAACTCCCATCATCCCTTTAAGGGCTCCTGTCATCATGGCTGAACTGTGATGTTTCAGGACAGGTACGTTTATGAAGACATCGCTCTCCAGAACCAGCTCATGAACCTTGGTCTTCGTCAGCTTCTTGCCGTTGGGGATAGAAACCTCCTGGTAGTAGCTCTCCGAATTTGCAGGGACGATCTTTGCACCCGCGTCCTTCACAGCCTGTTCTATCCCGGAGTTCTTGTAGCACTTTATCCAGTTGTCACAGGTGTTGTCAAATACATATACCTCTTTTGCTCCTGCCCTGTAGCAGTGCTCGATTATCCTTTTAACGAGGGCGGGGTTTGTGTTTGCACCCTTGTCAGGCACAACATCCCATCCTATATTGGGTTTCACCAGCACTTTCTGCCCTTTTTTCACGAAGCTCCCCATGCCTCCCATCGCCTGAATACCCATGTCAAACATAGCTGCAGGCTCCCCTCCCATCACTGCGATGAGGTCATAATCGGCGCCTGCCGGCAGTCTTTTTCCTGCAAATGCCTGTTCGTACCTGCCAAAACTCATGAACGTACCTGCCGCCAGTCCGGCACCAAGCGAACTCCTTAAGAAATTTCGTCTTTTCATTCCCTGCTGTTAGATATTACCCCTAAAAAGAGAAGATGCAAAGTAAACATTTTTTTCAATATATCGGCTCCGTATTCTTATATTAGCAGCCTGAGAGCACGGGCGCAAGCGATTATGCGGGCAGGGCGCCGATTGTTAAAAAAACTAAAAAAGAATGAAGATACTGTACTACGACTGCTTTTCCGGCATAAGCGGCGACATGAACCTGGGGGCCATGCTAGACCTGGGTGTCAGTCGCGAGACCCTGATCAGCGGCCTGCAGAAGTTAAATACAGAAGGGTGGCGGCTGGAGATTACAGGTGACCAGCGTCACGGCATTGCAGGCACCAAAGTCAAAGTCATTGCTGAAGGTGTGGAGGATCACGAGCATTTCCACGAGCACGAGCATGACCATTTGCACGACCACGAGCACGACCATTTGCACGACCACGAGCATGACCATAGCCACGACCATGTGCACGACAATGTGCACGACAATGAACAGGACCATGCGCACGACCACGAGCACGGCCACAGCCACGACCATGGCCATGGCCACGAGATCCACCCTGACCGGAACCTGGCTGACATCGAAAGGATAATTAATGCAAGTACCCTTCCCCTGTCTGTGAAAGAGCTGTCAATGAAGATCTTCCGTCACATTGCGGAGGCGGAGGCAGCAGTTCACAACAAACCGCTAGAGGAGATTCATTTTCACGAGGTCGGAGCCATTGATTCAATCGTTGACATTGTAGGAGCTGCAATCTGTTTTGATGATCTTGGAGTTGATAAGGTTTATGTTTCAGCTGTTGAGCTCGGTGGAGGCATGGTGAAATGCAAGCACGGCCTGCTGCCCGTCCCAGCACCGGCCACTGCCAGAATAATCAGCGGTTTCCCGGTACATACCGGCGGAGTAAGTTTCGAGGCCACAACCCCGACAGGGGCAGCAATAATAGCGGCGATGGCTGAGCCGCTTCCCCAATCAATGAATCTTATCATAAGGAAGAGCGGCTACGGGATAGGTCACAAAGACAACCCATCGCGGCCAAACATGCTCAGGGTGTATCTGGCTGAGACTGCGGAGGAGCATGGCATGGGTCACCAGGCTCTGCTCGTTCAGTGCAATGTTGATGACATGAACCCCGAACTGTCGGAATACCTTACAGGAAGACTCTTTTCCGCGGGTGCAGGCGACGTATGGTATACACCTGTCATAATGAAGAAGGGAAGGCCCGCCTTCACTCTCAGCGTCATCTGCGAAGAGGACCAGCTAAATGCGGTCAGGGAGATACTGTTTACCGAATCAACAACAATCGGTCTTAGAGTCACCCCCTTCACCAAAGAGACACTGCAAAGGGAATTTGAGGAGATTGACACCCGTTTCGGGAAGGTGGTTATCAAAAAATCATTCTTCGGTGAGAGGCTTGTATCAGTAAAGCCCGAGGCAGACAGGTGCGCAGCCATTGCAGCAGCGACGGGCCTTCCGATGAAGCAGGTAATGCAGGAGATATCGGCACTTTTCACCGGAAAGGAATAAGTCAAATGGATAAGCTCGAAAACCTCAGGGCCATCCTTGCGGAGGCCGGTTCAGCTGTGATCGCCCTTTCAGGTGGTACTGACAGCACCTTTCTTGTGAGTGTAGCCGCAGGCGTTCCTGGTCTCAGGGTCATGGCTGTAACCGTCAGCACTCCGTACATGTTCTCTTCAGAGGTTGATGATGCCGGACATTTCTGCAGGAAGGCCGGAGTAACGCACAGGATACTTGGGCTGGGGATCCCTGTCGCGGTGCTTTCCAATCCGCCGGACCGCTGTTATCTATGCAAGACAGAGGTGATGAAGGCGGTTACAGCCTCAGCTCGTGATGACGGATATGCCTTCGTCTTTGACGGCACAAACGCCGACGATCTCAAAGAGTATCGTCCCGGACTGAAAGCTCTTAAGGAGGCCGGTGTCAGAAGTCCTCTTGCTGAAGCCAAACTCACAAAAACGGAGATAAGGGCGTATGCCAGGGAAGCAGGACTTGAGGTAAGCGACAAACCGTCAAATGCCTGCCTGCTGACAAGGTTCCCTCATGATACTGTTATTAATACGGGCGATCTGCGCAGAACAGAGGCTGCTGAAAACCTGGTGACAGCAGCAGGATTTCCCGGAGCCCGGGTGAGAGTGCACGGTGAACTTGTCAGAATTGAGCTGAGAGCCGGACACTTCGAGCGGATGGCCATAACGGAAACGCGCGTGAACCTGTCAGAAGCCATCAGGGCATTGGGTTTCAAATATGTTACTATCGATGCTGAGGGTTACCGCACCGGAAGCATGAATAAAACGGAATAATAATGAATGCAGCAGAGCTTGAGAAGATACTAAACGGTATCAGGAACAAATCGGTCAGTGTGGAGGAGGCCATGGAGAAGCTGAAAGAGTTTCCTTATACTGACCTTGGATTCGCGCGCATTGACCATCACCGTGAGCTCAGGACGGGTTATCCGGAGATAGTTTACTGCGCCGGCAAGACGCCGGAGCAGGTGAGGGCCATTTTTCATGCAATGGAAGGGCATGGCAATAATATAATAGGTACAAGGGCAGGAAAAGAGATGTTTGATTACATAGCTCCCTCGTTCCCAGATGCCGTCTACTACGAGATTGCACGCATAATCAGCATCAGGAGAAAGGAGATCACTCCTCCGGCCACAAAGATTGCTATAATCACTGCAGGCACCTCTGACATCCCGGTTGCTGAAGAAGCTGCAGTCACTGCCGAACTTCTCGGCAATGATGTGGTAAGGATCTACGATGCCGGGGTGGCCGGCATACACAGGCTGGTTGACAAGCTGCCTGAGATACGCTCATGCAAGGTAACTGTTGTGATAGCCGGCATGGAAGGTGCGCTTGCAAGCGTAATCGGAGGTCTTGTGAACATGCCGGTGATCGCAGTTCCTACAAGTGTTGGATATGGTGCGTCGTTTGAAGGCATTTCAGCCCTTCTTGCCATGCTGACGAGTTGTGCTGCAGGAGTTACAGTGGTGAACATTGACAACGGGTTCGGGGCAGGCTTTGCTGCAAGCCGGATCAACAGCCTCTGAATTAGATGACTGAGGAGGTTCTTCTCTCCACCGCATATTTCCCTCCCGCTGAGTATTTCAGCCTCATAGCGAAGAGCAGAAGGGTGATCATCGAGAGATGCGAGAATTATCACAGGCAGACTTACCGCAACAGGTGCATAATAATGGGAGCAAACGGCTCCCTCCCCCTGATCGTTCCTGTTCTTAGGGGCTCATTTCACAAGACTCCCATAAGCGGGCTGGAGATTGACGGGAGCAAAAGGTGGCGTGAGCAGCACCTGGGGAGTATAACATCGGCTTATGCCGCTGCCCCTTTTTTCGAGTACTACTATGACCTTATCAGGGATGTCATCACCAGGCAGTACAGCTTCCTGTTTGATCTGAACACCGCCGCGCTTGGCGCAGTTTGCGATGCACTGGGTCTGGGAGTGCAGATTGATTATACCGATAAATTCGAGCCCGAAGGCAGCCTGGTGAATGATTACCGTTATAGCATCACCCCGAAGAGACAGTCAGAAATTGCAGGCTATTCAGACATCCCGTACACGCAGGTCTTCGGTGAAAGACACGGTTTCACCCCGGGGATGAGCATCATCGACCTGCTCCTGAATAACGGACCAGGGACCCGAGCTTTATTGCTGAGGTCCCTGGATGCAGACAACTGTTAACCAACTTTTAGAATTTCAGTCCGACCGTAACCGACAGGTACTTATCCTTTGTATTCAGATTGACAGGATCACTGTTATAGAATGGATCAGGTCTCGGATCATCGGGGAACATCATATATGCTTCGTAGCTGTTAAGCCACACCATAGCTGCATCTATGTAGAATTTATCCTGCCTGAACCCCAGCCCGGCGCTGTAGCCGTGAGAGGTGGCATCCTCATTTAGTGTTCCTTCGGTAAATGATGAGCCGTGATAACTGTACCCTCCGCGAAAATACAGCGGTCCTAACCGTGCCTCAGCACCGAGCCTCAGGTTGGCGGCGCTTCCCATTTCAGCTGTAAGATCTTCGTTTTCAGCGCTGAAGTCATAACCGTCACTGCCTCTGCTGAGCTTCGCAGTACCATAGTCAACCAATTCATAGTCTGCACTTATCACGCCAAAGTCACCAATCTGGTATGCAATGCCGGCATTGAGATGATAAGGGGTTGTGATGCGGTAGCTGTAGTCGTCGTCAAGCTCTGCTAATGGGCTTAGGTCATCAGCCGGGTTTGAAGGGGTATTACGGTCAAGTTTGACAGACAGACTGTTGTACCATACCTCGTCAATGTTATAAATCGTGGGGGTGGTGAATCCAACTCCGATGCGTAACGATTCAAACGGTCTGACTATTGCCCCTAACTTGAAGTTCCAACCTGATCCGACTGCATTGAAATGGTCAGTGTATGTGAAGTTCTGCAAATCAAAAGTATTCTGGGCTTCATCGATCTCACTGTGAGTATAATGACCTGTATATGAAAGGTTTGTTATTCCAAAACCGGCACCGAGGTAGACTTTGTCCCCAAGATTTGCACCGAGTGCCACTGTGTGCTCGTTGCTGTAACCGGAGTTGTCAATGACTCTCTTTACCTGTTGTCCGTAAACAGGATCAACCTCCCCGTAATATGAGTAGATGGATCCGTACTGATCCAGAAAGTTCGGGAGTGTATCGATCAGATAGGTTTCATAGGCCATCCATGCCTTGCCTCCAAGTTCGCCGGTTCTGAACTCACGGGCATCATATGCCCACCAGTCAGCCATGGATCCGTCGTCACTGACTCCGTCTACAACAGCATACCTGTAATAGTTGTTTGTCCTGTTGAATGAATATGCGATTGAAAGGTTTGTGAGACCGGAGGTTCTCCCTGTACTGATTGATGATACTACGCCTATCTGCCCGAGATTGATTCCCGAATAGCTGTCATCGCTCCCGAATCCGTTCCAGTCGGTATTCATGTCGCGGAAAAAGACCTGCGGGGTGATTGTCACTTCCGTCGAACGGAAGAGGCCTGCAGCAGCGGGGTTAAGGCCAATTGCCGAAACATCGCCTCCAAGGGCGGTAAAGGCTCCGCTCATGCCGTTGAATCTTGCAGTACCCTGGTTGAATAGCCTGGAGTACCTGAGTGCATCATCCATGTTCTGTCCTGCCATCCAGACAGGGAAGAGCAGTGCTGCTGCGGCAATCAGTAATATTTTTCTTTTCATTTTCTTAAATTTTCAGATATACAATTCCTGTTGCTCCTGCGTGGTGAGCGGAACATGGATCAATTATATCAATGTTACTGTTTATCTTCTTCCGCCTGATGATGAGCTTCGCCCGGATGAGGAGGAGGATGAGGAGGATGAGGAGGAAGATACTGAACCGGAGCTTCCGCCTGAGTATGAGGATCCCGAACCGGAGCTGCTCCTGCCGCCGGAGGAATAGGATGAACCGCTGCTGCTGCTGCCACTGCTCCTGCCTCCTGAGTAGGACGATCCGCCATTGCTGCTGCCGGATGAGTATGAAGATCCGCTGCTGCTGCGCGAGGGAGCAGAA
>Ga0209800_10003871_pt1 | contig 11482 bp, 9 predicted proteins | sample Higcelweek8metaG_FD_187174 | JGI IMG/M metagenome (GOLD analysis project Ga0209800, IMG submission 187174) | Freshwater pond sediment microbial communities from the University of Edinburgh, under environmental carbon perturbations - High... | ecosystem: Environmental > Aquatic > Freshwater >... | reverse complement strand
ATCTGCACTTAATGCTAAAGCACGTTCGCGTGTAGGTGCTGGTGGACTCTGGCAGTTTATGTATTACACCGGTAAAGTATACGGACTTGAAGTTACATCGTATGTTGACGATCGCAACGATCCTTTAAAATCAACCATCGCAGCCTGCAGGCATTTTAATGATCTTTATAATATGTACCACGACTGGTTGCTGGTTTTGGCTGCTTATAATTCGGGCCCGGGAAATGTAAATAAGGCAATCAGGCGCTCGGGAGGCAAAATGACTTTTTGGGAAATTATGCCATACCTGCCCCGCGAAACCCGTGATTATGTTCCGGCTTTTATAGCTGTAAATTATGTAATGGCATATTCGAATGAGCATAATATTTACCCGGTAATGCCTAAAATACTGTATCACGAAACAGATACCGTAGCTGTTCATCAACCGCTTACACTTGGAATATTAGCTGACAAACTTTCGCTGAATATTTCCGACCTCGAATTCCTCAATCCAACTTTCCGCACGGGTTTTATTCCGGCTACTCCGGCTAATCCTTTTTACATTCGCCTGCCACAAAAATCAATAGCCGATTTTATTAATAACGAACCTTCTCTTTATGCTTACTATCAGTTGAAGGGATACGATCCTAACCAGTTTAAGCCTCAGGATAATGCTGATTATGATGTAATTACTAAGCGTATAACTCACAAAGTAAAGAAAGGCGAGACGTTATCGACCATTGCACGCAAATACGATTGTTCTACAACCGATATCAAGAAATGGAACAAACTCAAGAAATCTTCGGTTTACAAAGGACAAGTGCTAAAAATTAATGTTAAAACACAGCAACCTTCTGTTAAGGCTAAAACGCCCAAAACAGTTCCTGAAACGCAGGAATTAGCTTCAAAAGCTGATACACTGAATACTGAGAAAGCAGAAGCTTCGGTTGTAAAAAAAGCGGTTACTACTGAAGTTAAACCTAAGATTCATACGGTAAAAAAGGGAGAAAGTCTTGGTGTGATAGCAGGAAAATATAAGGTTACGACCAAAAACCTAATGACGTGGAATAAGCTGAAAAGCAATAACCTGATGATAGGTCAGAAACTCAGGGTAAACGCCCCGGGCAAAGTGGTTGTTTATGAAGAAGTTGCTGAAAACGTAAAAGCAGATAACGAAAAGCCTGTAAAACAATCAACTGAAAACGCCTCAAAAGTAAAATATCATACAGTTACCAAAGGCGAATCGCTTTCGAAGATTTCTGAGGATTATAGTGTAAGCATGAGCGACCTTATTGCGTGGAATTCACTGGAAAGCAATAATATTATTGTTGGTCAGAAGCTCAGGGTTAATGCACCGGCTGGAGAAAATGATTCAAAATCAGTTGCTCAGAAAACCCCTTCAAAAGAAAATCAAACTAAGCCGGAAGGTGACCTGAAACTAGTTTTTTATACTGTAAAACCGGGTGATTCACTTTGGAGTATTTCGCAAAAGTATGATGGAGTTACTATTGATCAGCTTAAAGAATGGAATAAAATCAGCGGAAGTGCCGGGCTCAAAGTCGGTCAGAAGATAAAATTAATTTTACCGGCAGGTTAAGCTCCCGTGTGGGTAAGTAATTAGTATAATTAACAATTTGGCGTATAGCATGATGTGGTTTAGAAACTCAGTTTTTGTATTAATAGCCGCGCTGATTATTACATCATGTGCCGAAAGCAAAACTAAAGGCCCAAATTCCACGGGCCGTGGTTCCGAAATAATAGTTGTTTGCAGTAAACCTGTTTGGAACGGACCAATCGGTGATACCATCAAAGCGGTTTTAATGCAGTCGATGGCTGGTTTGCCCGAAGCAGAGCCTCAATATACACTTATCAATATTCCCGAAAAAGATTTTTCCCGTTTCCTGCAAACACATAGAAACGTGTTAATTATTGATATTAAACCTGAGTTTGCGAAAAGTAAAGTCGAAACCCTTAAAAATGTCTGGTCGCAGCCACAACGTGTTATCAAAATGAAAGCATCGTCAGATACCGCCATGATAAATGTTTTCGCAAAGAATAGTGAGGCAATCCTGGAGTTGTTCGCTCAGAATGAGCGTGCACGATTCAGTGCCCAGAATGCCCTGAGCCGGAATTTTGAAATAGAGAAAACCCTCGCTGACACTTTTGGTATCAAAATGGTGGTATCCAATGACTTTTATAAGGCAAAGAAAATGAGCGACTTTATATGGTTACGGTCCGAAAGCACCACCATGGGTTTGGGTCTTATGATTTATACCTTTCCATACAAGGACACAGCCCAGATGTCGCCCGAAGCTGTGCTTGCAGCCCGAGACCGATACACAAAACTGTATATTCCAGGACCCATGGAAGGCTCATATATGACCACTGAACGCAAGTATTATGAACCCGAATCGAAGAAAATAATTTTCAAAGGCCTTTTCGCACTCGAAACACGTGGCTTGTGGCGGACTGAGGGTGATTTTATGGGCGGGCCGTTTGTAAATTATACCATAGTCGATGCGCCACGCCAACGGATTGTTGTTTTTGATGGGTATGTTTACTATCCGAATAAATCAAAACGTAATTACGTGAGGCAGCTTGAATCAATTATTTGGGAAGCGGAATTTACTGATACTGTTAAACAGAAAAATTAGCAGGATATTTCTTTTGAAATATAACAGGACCCGAACAGCTTTGATTTATTTTTCTTTTACCTCACAAGCATAACCGAGCCTCGTTTTTCTTTTCGTATTATTTCATTGGGTCCTTTTTCAATGGAATAGCTGATATAATAAGTATATAGTTCACCCGGGCATGGGGTGTCATTATAGTTGCCGTCCCAACTAATATCGAGAGAGTTTGATTCGAAAATTTGTTGTCCCCAACGGTTGTATATTCTTATCTGGTAAGAACTTAAAAAACTCTGGCATTTCGGGTGGAAACTATCATTGAGGCCGTCGCTGTTTGGTGTGAAGGCAGTTGGACACCATAACTCCGAACCACAATCATTTAGTTTTATCGTGTCAGTTACCGCGCAAAACCCGTTACTTGCCGAAACAGAATAATCGCCGGGATAGCTTACTTGTATTGTTTGTGTATTAGCACCAGTATTCCATCTATAAATGCTACCCGAATTTCCTGCATCCAATAAAAGCGATTGCCCCTGACAAATGGTTGTATCATTTCCAAGATATATTAAGGGTTTTTGTATCACTATAACATTTTTACCACTTACTTCGCTCTCACAACCATACAACGAAGTGATTAAACTGTACCATCCGGAATAACTTGTATCAGCATCCTGAATGTATATTTTGTCATCAGTTGACGAATAACCATTTGGTCCGGCCCAGTTATATATGCAGCCGCTATCAGCTACAGAACCCAGACTAAGAACTTCTCCCGTGCATAAGGCAGTATCGCCTGTTATTATTGGTTTTGTGGCACTTATTGCCACAATTTCCTTGCAGGTATTTGATTGTGATGGCATACCTTCATTAACAACAAGGCTTACGTTGTATTTTCCCGGGGTATTGTAGGAGAATACTGGCGGATTTATGAGGTGAGACGATGAAACAGATGCACTATTACAACTGGCAAAACAAAGTCTGGAAATACTGTTGTTGTCAACATTCAGAATAAAAGTGTAAAGAGAATCTCCAACCCTGAAAAGTTCAGAAATATGATGAGGAAATGAAAAACCTGCAATATTACCTAGTGATTCAGTAGTTGGAACACTAAGCAATCCATTAGGGAATGTAAGTCTCACAATATCATCTGGAATTTCGTTTACGATAAAGCCAAAAACCTGCCCGCAGTCGCGCAGAATTGATATCGAACGGGGAGCATTTAAAACTCCGCCCGGATTTCCCAGTTTAACACCTGTAGGATTATTTAGCAAGGAAGAACCGAAATTTAACCTTGATAACGAATTGTCCTTTTTATTCACAACAAATAAGTACCATGTTCCATTATCCTGTATCGGATAAAAACCGACTGGTTCATTCAAACTGCCTATGTTTCCGAGATCAGTTGCTGTTGGAATATTAACCAGGCTATTTCCGAAATTAAGCCTGATAAGTGTGTTTAAATCCGAATTTCCTATCAGGCTATACCAGTTGCCGCTTTCGTAAAATGTGTAAATAGTATGCGTGTAGCTCATTTTATCTGAAATATTACCCAGGTTGGCGGCTACAGGAGTATTACTTAAACTATTTCCAAAACTTAGCCTTAAAAGGTGGCGGTTTTCTCCACCGGCAATCATTCCGAACCAGTTTCCGGTTGCACTGTCCTTAGTAATTGTGATGCCTTCTATGTTCTTTTCCAGTTCGCCTAATGTACCTAAGTTAGTAGCAACAGGAGTGCCCGTGAGATTGTGCCCGAAGAAAAGTCGTGTGAGGGTTCCATCATTTACGTTTGTTATGAACACGAAGTAATTTTCCCCGTCTTTGGCAATAGCTGAATAAACAGGTCCATTGAGGTTACCAGTGTTCCCAAGATTAACTCCTGTAGGTGATGTAGCAAGATTTCCTGAACAAAAATTCCAGTAAAAGGTACTTCCGCCGGATGAAAGATTCTGGATGTTGATGTCCTCATTTACACAAACCGTGTCGGGACAAATAAAACCAGCTTCCTGACTATATCCCGAAATATTAATAAATACCAGACAAATACATAAATACAGAAGGAGCCGGTTCATTTATCACGTTTATATGTAGTAAAATTACAATTATTCGGGAATTCTTTAACTGGCCAAATTATTTTAAGATAAATGTAAAACCTGTATAATTTTATTATAATTTTGACCGCTTGGTTAAAACATATGGTTAAACCAAAAAATTAAACCTGAAGCATAATGAATACAGTTGCTGAAAACACAGAAAGTCAAATACTTAATGCCGCCAGAGAGGTTTTTATTGCCAAAGGGCTCGATGGAGCACGTATGCAGGAAATAGCCGATCATGCTGGAATTAACAAAGCGTTGCTGCATTATTATTTCCGCACAAAGGAGAAATTATTCGAAGCAGTGTTCACTGAAGTAGCGGCAAATCTGTTTCCGGCAATTAAACAGGTACTTGCGGCTGAGTTGGCTATTAAAGAAAAAATTACATTTTTTGTAAAAGTTTACCTTACGGGAATCCGTGAGAATCCATTTATCCCTGCGTTTGTGATAAACACGCTTAACTCAAATCCCGACCGCTTTCTTAAACATATAGTGAAATCAGGTATTGATCCAAGGTTGCTTCAAAAACAGATTGATGCAGAAGCAGCACAGGGATTAATCAGGCCGGTTAAAGCCGAACATCTTGTGGTTAATGTTATTGCCATGTGTATTTTCCCGTTTGTAGCCAGGCCGATAGTCCAAAATGTATTTAACATGAGTAACGACGAATACCGTTCTTATCTCGACTCACGCGAAACGGAAATTGTAGATTTTGTTTTAAAATCATTAGCTGTATGAGGTACAATGCACTTTTACTTTGGTTAAGTTTACTTTTAAGCACACAAGCAGCAGCGCAGCAGCAGGCAATTACTCTCGACGATTGCATGGCCGCAGCTATGAAAAACAATCCGCTTGCAGCTCAGAATGAAATTTACTCGCAAACCGATAACCTGCAACAGCGGAATATTGATAACGGCAAACTTCCCCAGCTTAATGTTAACGGTCAGGCTACGTATCAGAACGAAGTGATTGAACTACCGTATAAAATTCCGGGTATTCAGTCGCCCGAAATTCCCAAGGCGCAGTACAAATTGTCGCTCGATGCCAACCAGCTTATTTATGGAGGAGGCTCCATTACCGCGCAGGGAATCATTGAAGATTACAGTCGACAGATCAACCAACTGAATAATGAGGCTGAGCTATATAAATTGCGGGAACGAATTAATCAACTGTATTTCAATATATTGCTATCTGATTTGAATACTGAAGTAATCAATAATTCAATTACTGATCTCAAATCGCGGCTGGTAAAAGTTAAAGTTTCGGTTCGTGAAGGTGTGATGCTGGCATCAGCAGAAAATGTATTACAGGCCGAAATTCTCAAAGCCGGTCAGCGCCTGCTCGAAGTAAAAACGCAGAAAAAAGCCTTGATAAGTACGATGGAAGTTCTCACCGGACTTTCAATAAATGATAACACTAAGTTTGTGGAACCGTTTCAACAGGTTGATCTTACCGTTTACACTAATTTAAGACCTGAATTTGGCGTTTTCGGCCTGATGCAGCAAAAGCTGGAAGCAACGAAAAAGCTTACAATTTCGAAAGATATGCCGCGGGTTTATGGTTTTGGAACCGCCGGATACGGAAATCCGGGCTATAATATTTTCAAGGAAGGTTCCGCATTTTTTTATACTGTTGGTGCCAAAGTGACATGGAATTTCTGGAACTGGAACCAGACAAGCCGCGAAAAACAGATCATCGACCTGAACACGAAGATCATTGAAAACCAAAAAAACGCCTATGACCTGGCTAACCGCTCACAGGTGCAGCAATACCTTGCCGATGTTATAAAAGCCGAAGAGCTGCTGAAAAGTGATGACGAAATTATTGATTTGCGAAAATCCATAACACTTTCGGCAGCTTCTCAACTCGAAAACGGTACTATTACGGCAACAGACTATGTTACCGAACAACTTGCCGAAGAACAGGCACTTATTACCCGAAACCTCCACAAAATGCAGTTACTGCAATCGAAAGCGCTGTATAAAGCTGCAACAGGAGGGTTGTAATTATAGATACAGAATCCTTTTATCATGTCAAATTATAGAAATAGCAATAAAAAGTTAAGCAAAGTGATTATGGGAAAATCATATTTTACAAATTCAGTAAACCGCAATGTGCTGGTAGTGATTGCTTTAATTTGGTTATCATCCTGCAACAACCGCAACACCCTGAGCGATGCCTACGGTAATTTTGAAGCCGTTCAGGTAACTGTTTCAGCCGAAAGCGCCGGTAAAATCCACTTCCTGAATGTGGAAGAAGGTTCACAACCTGATTCCGGAAGTATAGTCGCGCTGATCGATACAACGGATCTGTTCCTGAAAAAACTGCAGTTACAATCACAAAAAAAAGCAGTTTCGGTGAAAAAAAGCAGTGTCGTTAGCCAGATTGATGTTCAACAACAACAAAAAGCAAATTTGATGATTGAGAAAAACCGCGTTACACGGTTAATGGCAGATAAGGCCGCTACTCAAAAACAACTCGATGATATTAACGGGGCACTCGAAATGGCTGACAAACAAATAGCCTCCATACAGACTCAAAATGCGGGTATTGCGGAAGAAATGGAAGTAATTGACCGTCAGATTGCACAGGTTAACGAATCGCTTCAAAAATGTTATATACGTAACCCGCTGAACGGAACTGTGCTAAGCAAGTTTGCCGAAGCTGGCGAGATTGCCGCTCCTGGTCGGGCGTTATATAAAATAGCCGATCTTAGCGTGATGGAACTTAAAGTTTACGTTTCGGGCAGCCAGTTGCCAGCCGTAAAACTTGGTCAGCAGGTAGAAGTGCTTATTGACGCGGATAAAGAAAGCAACCGAAAACTGAGCGGAACTATAAGCTGGATTTCCCCAAAAGCTGAATTTACGCCAAAAATCATACAAACCAAGGAAGAACGTGTAAACCTGGTGTACGGCGTAAAAGTCAAAGTGCCCAACGATGGCAGCCTTAAAATTGCGATGCCGGCGGAGGTGAATTTTGAAGTGAAGAAATAATTAAAAAATCCCGAAAGTTCATAAAGATATGTTTCAGCCATTTCTCCAAAACCTGAACACCTTTGTGCTCTTAAACATTTGAACATTAAACTTTTGAACCTTGAACCTTTAAACCCTTGAACATTTTTTAATACCAATTCAATCAATTTTAAACCAAATCTCCAAAAACCATGAAAATCACAATCACCGCAGTATTACTAGTTATTTCGATGGCATTCGCCGCAACAGTTAACGCGCAAAACAAGCCGGATAAAATTGTAGGTTACTACCTTACATTTGATGATGAAACCGGTGCTGAAAAATCACAGGTCCAGATTTACAAAGATCCCAACGGTAAATATTACGGAAAAGTTGTGTGGCTTAAAGAACCTCTTGATAAAGCAGGTAAACCTAAGGTTGACGATAAAAACCCGGATGTAAAACTTCAGAAACGCGCTATTATTGGTCTCGAAATGCTGAAAGGTTTCAAATATGATAAATCGAATGATGAGTGGATCGAAGGCACTATTTATAATCCGGCAAGCGGCAAAACCTACAATTGTTACATCAATTTCGAATCGGCAAATAAAGTAAAAATCAGAGGTTATATCGGTGCTTCGTGGATGGGTATTGGTAAAACTGCTTACTGGACAAAGGAAGCTTCGTTAAGGAAATAGGGTTTAGGTTTTAGGATTTGGGGTTTAGGGAACTATTTATACGATGTTCCTTTTACTGATTACCCAATAACCTGACTTCCCATAAAACACAATCACAGGCCATGTCGTCTCCAACAGCCATCAAATCAATTGATATCCAAAAGCATTACGGTGAAAAAACCGCGCTTGATGCTATTTCTTTTGATGTAAAAAAAGGGGAATTGTTCGGGTTTATTGGTCCGGATGGTGCCGGAAAAACTACTTTATTCCGCATTTTAACAACCTTGCTAATTCCGGATAGCGGTTCTTTAACGGTGGAAGGATTGGATACGGTAAAGGATTATCTGAAACTGCGAAATATCCTGGGTTATATGCCTGGTCGGTTTTCGTTGTACCCGGATCTCACGGTTGAGGAAAACCTCCGCTTTTTTGCAGGAATTTTCAAAACTACGCCCGAAGCCAATTACGATTTGGTTAAAGACATTTACAGCCAGATCGAACCTTTTAAAAACCGGAAAGCGAAAGATCTTTCGGGTGGGATGAAGCAAAAGCTGGCTTTGTCGTGTGCTTTGATTCATAAACCGGAAGTCCTGGTACTCGATGAACCTACCACGGGAGTTGACGCTGTTTCGAGGATCGAATTCTGGGAAATGCTCGACAGGCTTAAGAAAAGCGGAATTACCATCGTTGTTTCAACGCCATACATGGACGAAGCTTCGCGTTGCGACCGCGTAGCACTGATTCAAAACGGCAAACTTATGACCATCGACACGCCTGAAGCAATCCGTTCGGATTTTGGCAGGGATCTACTAGCTGTTAAAGCGGATGATGTGTATAGTTTACTTGGCGATCTGAGGCAATATAAGCCCATAAGAACAGCTTTTCCTTTCGGGGAGCATATTCACGTAACTCTGGCTGACGAATCGGTTAAACCGGCTGAAATCATCTCGTACCTGCAGGCGGCCGGGCACAACAATGTCAAAATTTCAAAAATCAAACCATCCATTGAGGATTGCTTTATGGAAATGATGAAAAAGAGTGAATAGTGAATAGTGAAAAGTGAATAGTGAATAGTGAAGAGTGAAGAGTGAAGAGCGCCTCACCTTACTATACTATGAAACCAGAAACCCTTGAAACCAGAAACTCTTCAAACCCATCCAACTCTTCTAACCCCTAAACCCCAACACCCAAATCCTCAGTGAAAATAATTGAAGTTGAAAACCTGGTAAAAAAGTTTGGCAATTTTGTTGCCAACGACCATCTTACTTTCTCTGTGGATGAAGGGGAAATATATGGATTCCTGGGAGCGAACGGAGCCGGCAAAACAACAGCAATGAAAATTTTGTGTGGTTTATCAGCTCCTACTTCGGGCAAAGTTATGGTTGCCGGTTACGACGTTTATAAGCAAACGGAAATGATCAAGAAGCGGATAGGGTATATGAGCCAACGGTTTTCGCTTTTCGAGGATTTGTCGGTATGGGAAAACTTTCAGTTTTTCGGGGGCATTTACGGATTGCCAAAGGCAGTCATAAAAGAGCGCACAGCTGAATTGCTTGGCAGGCTGGGGCTGGAAAGCGAAAAAGATCAGATTCTTGGTTCATTGCCCCTGGGCTGGAAACAGAAACTTGCCTTTTCTGTGGCAATTATCCACCGGCCTTCCATTGTTTTTTTAGATGAACCAACCGGGGGCGTTGACCCGATTACGCGGCGGCAATTCTGGGAAATTATTTACGAAACTGCCAGCCAGGGAATAACTGTTTTTGTAACTACACACTACATGGACGAAGCCGAATACTGTCGGCGTGTAAGCATTATGGCCGATGGTAAAATTGTAGCACTCGATACACCCGCAAACCTGAAAGCAAAATACAATGCAGCTTCTATTGAGGAGGTTTTTTTGAAAATAGCGCGAAACTAGTTAAATGCCAGATGTCGGATTGATTTCATTATAAGCGAAACATCCCACATTACACATCCTACATTGCACATCCCACATTTAAATGAAAGGTTTTATAATCAAGGAGTTCTACCACATCTTCCGCGACTACAGGTCGATGATCGTGCTTTTCGGGATGCCGGTAATACAGGTATTGTTATTTGGATTTGCACTTTCGACAGAAATAAAAAATGCTCCTGTTGCTATCATAGATCATTCTAACGACCAGATAACCAGGGCGATAACATCAAAAATCCTTTCTTCGGGCTTCTTTATCCTGGCTGACGAGGTGCAGGGTGAAGGACATATCGAAGAAGTTTTCAGGCATGGAAAAGTGAAAGAAGTTATTATTTTCGAAAGCGATTTCGCCACAAAACTGGAAAAAGACAGGCAGGCAGGCATACAGGTAATTGCCGATGCCAGCGATCCGAATACCGCCAACCTGCTGGTTAGTTATACCTCTGCCATCATCAGCGATTACCAGCAGGAATACATGAAAGGTATGTCGCTGCCAATAACCATAACCACCGAATCGCAGATGATGTACAACCCGGCGCTCAAAAGTGTTTTTATGTTTGTTCCGGGCGTAATCACCATTTTGCTGATGCTTATCACCGCCATGATGACCTCCATTTCCATTGCCCGCGAAAAGGAAATGGGAACCATGGAAATACTGTTGGTGTCGCCCATGCGCCCCATCCAAATCATTGCCGGCAAAGTGCTTCCCTATGTTTTACTCGCTTTCGCAAATGCGGTTATTATTCTGCTGCTCAGTTACTTTGTACTTGGAATGCCGGTTAAAGGAAGTCTCCTGCTCTTGTTAGCCGAAAGCCTGTTGTTTATCGTGATGGCACTGTCGCTGGGTATATTTATCTCAACCGTAAGCAACAGTCAGCAGATGGCAATGATGCTGTCGATGTTTGCGCTTATGTTGCCAACTATTTTACTCAGTGGATTTATTTTTCCGATCGAAAATATGCCTGTCGCTTTGCAGGTGTTTAGCAATATCATGCCGCCGCGCTGGTTTATCATTATTGTAAAATCAATAATGATCAAAGGGCTTGGCTTTCAGTATATCTGGAAAGAAACTCTGATTATAGCAGGGATGGCATTGTTTTTTATTGCGTTGAGCGTGAAGAAGTTTAAGGTGAGGATGGATTGATTTTGGATTGATGGGATTGATTGGATTGATGGGATTGAGGGGATTGAATGGATT